>Ga0102934_1002617_pt1 | contig 12405 bp, 14 predicted proteins | sample SalPonR2_A_D1_MG_FD_78175 | JGI IMG/M metagenome (GOLD analysis project Ga0102934, IMG submission 78175) | Salt pond soil microbial communities from South San Francisco under conditions of wetland restoration - Salt Pond MetaG R2_A_D1_MG | ecosystem: Environmental > Aquatic > Marine > Intertidal...
ACCCATTTGCTAATTTCTCTAATTCGGCATCGGACATCTCGGCAGGGTCAAAGTTGCTAGATTCCAACTGACAACGGAATTGTTCTGCCCTTAGCAGCGCGTTAAGGATGTTGACCCTAACTTGAGCGCCATCCTTTGTGGGATCAGCATGGACGTCCCACATCGCATTCATGATTTTTTGCAGCGGAGACTCAGGGTCAATCAATACCGGGGCTCGCGCCCCGATTCCGGAAACATTCCGGAACTCTTTAGCCCAGTCATAAACCGTAGACTTTGGTACTTTGACGCCCTGGTGCTTAAAGTTATCAATAATTTCGGCAGGCTTAAAGCCTTCAGACAACAGCCTAAAGACTTCGGGTTTCAAGTGCTCGTGATCAGACCTTCTTGCCACGATTCCGGAATACTCAACAGCTCAATCCTAACCTACTCACGATATTGCACCCCAATCTTGACAAAACCCAATTCGAGATAGTAGCTACTCCCATCGTGATAACCGGGGAATTGTCGCCAATAGCCACGCCAATATTGCAGCGGTCGAAACTCCAGCTCAATTAGATGATGAGAAGCGGTGGAAATATCGATACAGTCTTCATCAATGAAGCGATAAACGTTAATCCACATCACTCACAATCCTCAGTCTCCACAATCTCTAACGCGGTCATACTCTGGGTGCATGGCATGTACGGCATTTCTTCCGGTTCAATATACAGCGACTCCTCTACATGGCATTTTGAGCATTCCCAGCGTTCAACCAATAACCAGGCATGATCTTGGTCTAATACCCAGCCCACCGATAGGCTACGGGAAGTTTTGACGCAGATCGGACATTCAGCGGTGAGTTCTAGGGGTTCCATGCAGTGCCTCCGGTTGCCACTATCTTAAACCACCCTGGTGCAGTACGGCCCGTACAAATAGCTCAATACCTTTGCTGGCAAGTATTTGATCCTGGTGCAGTGCGACTAAAAAGCTTCAAAAACAAAGCCCCCGACCTAGTTAGCAGCTAAGTCGAGGGCTTCGTTTGTTTATGTAAACCCAGCAGTTAAAAGTCTTTGGCCGGACTAACTAGCTGGATAGCACCAGGGAGGTGCGTCTTGTGTACTAAAGATCAGAATAGCGCATTTTCACAAAATACGCCCCGCAGCCCCTGCTACAATGTAGGGGCAAACAAAAAGCACCCCCCGACCAGAAGGTGCCCTTTGCAATACCAATACGCAATCACCCTTGAATTATAACATGCAAAAACCTACAACCGCCAGCAATACAGCCCTGACTCCCATAAGCCCTACCACTCAGCTAGGCACCTCTTCTTTTTTCAGTGATGAGGATGTTCCAATCCTCCAATATCATCAAGCAATCATGCCATGGGGCGCTGACAACAACGCGAAAGCGAAAGAGATGCTGCAAGACCAGGAAGGCTTATGGGAGACAGCCGCTGAAAGTATTGATTTAGCTAGCTTACGGATTGAGATGGGCGGCAATGTCCAAGGCTGGCAAGAAAGCAAATGTATCGGGACGCTGGCTTTAATTAACTGTCTGGCTTACCACTGGGCACTATGCACCGGGGCGCTGATTAGAACACCCGATGGTATGGTGCCAGACCGCAAAGCATTTGATAGATGGGTAGGCGTTGAACAGTTCAAGTTCCCTTGCGCTGTATCGCACATCGCCGAAACCGCCGCTACTCATTGGCATTGCAATATTCCATTAGAGAATCAAGGCATCAGCAAAAAGTCTCTGAAACGACGTGCCGATGACCTACATCAGATGGGCCTGGTAGATTGGCAGCGGGTCGATTGGATGTCAGGCGTAAGACGCCCCCGTGTGTGGACATGGCTTGATATCCCTAAGTTGTTGGCCCTAGCTGAGGCACTAGAGCAACGGTTGTATGAGCTCATTTCACGGGATGACGAATGCGGCCGCTACCCAGAGGAATCTCCCGGTTTGAGCTTTCTGCCTAAACACCAGGGAAATACAACACGCATGTTGTTTAACTTGTGCTTTGTGGGTTGGGGATGGCGTCGTGAAGGCCAGGATGACATGGGGGAACCTGCTACTCATGCAGAATCGGAATGGTGGCGGCGTCAGGAGATAGCAGATAAAGCACAGGGCTGTGATGGCTATGAGGCAAGGGTAGAGCCTAAATTAAGGTCATTGGTAAGGCGCTACGAATATTTGAGAGATCGACCGGGCGCACAATGGCAGCGCATAGCGTCAATGGTGTGGAGTGAAGCGGTTGACATTGCCCAAAGGGTAGACCGTACAGTGAAAGATATCGAAGCGATGTTGACACCGCCGATTAGTGACGCAGATATGGCAGTGTTGCCTTATTGAAAATGATCCCCCTACCACCCCGTCAGCTAGTAATCACCAACGGCACCCGACAGCGGCTTAAATCAGTGCCACAATGGGGCATCCCTATCGACACTGATATGGTGATGGCAGGTAAGCGGTTATTGCTGTGTGTGGATAAGGACGGGGATCCGCTACCGATAACGCCTAACCCGCGATGGATGCCGATAGATGATGAATGAAAAACAGGCTGAATCACTTTGGGTATATGCCTTTCGTTATTGCCTTGAACGAAAAACCGCCGCGCCGTGGGATTTTGTGAACATAGCTTTATCGGAATGGGATAGTATCCCAATATCTGCACGAGCCAATATTGCCAACGAATTAAACCGCGCAATGGGCAGGGAGGAAGCGACAAGAAACAATGAAGACTGGCAACGGCTGAAAACGTTTATAGAGAATCCAGAAGCATGACCACAACCAAAACCCGCCCCACCCTAGCCACCACAGAGCCTCTAATCTGGCAATGGGCAACCGACCGAGGGCTTATCAATGCAGACGGGACACTCAACAAAGCCACGCCCGCCGCACAGTATTCAAAAACCGCTGAAGAGATTGGGGAGGCATTGCAAATTGATGTGGCATGGATGCGGGTACGAGACACTACAGGCAAGTTTATTCCACTGGAGTTATGGGAATGGCTTGACGATAATTTGCCACCCAAAGACGTAAAAAAGCTCACAGAAGGTGTAGTTAATCAGGATTGCTCACAACTAACAAAGAATCTTGCGACAATGCTGGCGACTGAGTTCGGCGATATTCTGGTGACGCTTTCCTTATTGGCCCGTGTGCACGGCAGTAGCTTAGAGGAATGTGCCGATGTGCATTACTTCAAAGCTCACAAATATTTCGAGTTGGATTATGCAGCTAGGTTCATCAATCAACCGCTAACCTGGCAGTTTGTGGGATGGTGGCGTGATGAATTAGCTGTGGCGATTGGTGATGAAACATCGGTGTTAGCGGTCATTGGTGGGCTGTATCGCTGCGTTGCCGATGCTGCCCTAACGAAGCTATCAATGAGCCCTGCTGAATGCTTAGCGCTGGCACATGCAAAGAACTCTAGCCGCACTGGAAAGATGGTTGATGGGACATTCGTGAAGGATAACTAATGCACCTCCCCACCTATCGGCAACAACAACGCGCCAATCAATCACCGCTAACCTGTGACGGCAAATATCGCCGTCTGCAATGCAAAACCTGTCGTTATTGGCATGATGGCGCATCGTCGTTTGTGATGTGTGCCGTTCATCCATTGGGGATGTTAGAGGATTGCCCGGATAGGGTGGGATTAGTTTAGTTTTTCAACACTAAATGAGGCGCTATATTCATTACCTAACGACAATGCCCCCGCGTCAGAAATGCTGCCACCATCCTCAAAAGCGCTGTATTGCGCTACTGCTATTTGAATATGCCGCCCAGTCCCCAAGCATTTAACGATTCGACTTAGATTGAGGTTTAATTCGTTTGTCCTGTTTGGTTTATCTAGAAAGTTACTGCCATCAGTGCTGGCAATAGTAAGGCTGGCGTCAGCAGCGACCCAGTCTTCAAGCGTCGCCCCATTTTTTAGTTCTGCTTCAACTCGCCAGTAGGTAATCGCATCAAGTTCGTTGGCCGTTTCTACAGTTGCCTGAAAGGAAACTCGATACAGTCCTGCACTGGGCAAAAAGAAACGACTGGCATTGGTCGCTGCATCAAAGTAAGCGCCCGTGTCCACTTCCTCAGACCATCCGGCAAAACTAATACCAAAAGCGTCTTTAGAGTAAGAGATGCCTTGATCTAAGGCGGAATTGTACAGGATTACGCCATCAAAACCGCCACCACCACCACTAAACTCAGTCCACCCATCCGCTACAGTGCCCGTATATATGGTGTTACTGTCATTGATGGCGATCGCGCCGTCGATATAAACCGTCGCTGCTGGTGTACCTGTAAAGTCTTGGTAGAGTTGCCATACTGGAACCCAGACGGGGGATGGAGGGTCTGATTCTAAATCAGCATCCCATCTCCATAGAGTGCCGACGTCGTTCTGATAATGGGTATCTCCATCATGAAGGCCATCAAAGCCATTGGTGACATCATTAGGATTAACGCTGCTTGACGATAGCCCCGCACTAAAAACAATCTTCCATGAAGGATCTGGCGGATCTCCATCTACATCTGTATCCCATCTCCATAGCAACCCAGTATTAGTATCGTAAAACGAATCTTGGCTATTGCGTGGCGTTACGTCTAAGATGCCCGCAACGGTTTCGTTATTCGGATCCCCAGTGCCGTACTGAATGCCCATCAAATTGGTAAGGTTGTTTGCAGTTTCTTCTAATGCGGAATAAACCTCACCAAAATTAGCATCTGTCGGGCGTTCATTGATGGCACTTTGAGCGCTGCCCTGAAAGCGTTGAACAGGCAATGATTTACCTTTGATGTTGGCATTGCTAAGACTACGAGCAGCGACAGTCCCCCCGTCTGGAGTGGTGGCATCCCATTCCCCCGTCGTCACGTTGTAGGCATTGGCAATCGCTTTGATGGGATGATCACGACGCTTAAGCTCTTCCCGGTTCAACTTTTCAAACAAAGCATTTTGAGCATTGATGGCAGCTTGCCTTGCCCGTTGTTGAGGCGTGAATTTTCTTAGTGTCTGATTCGCAAAATCAACCATGGTTTCAAGTAAATGAATAAGCTGCTGATGGTGTGCCGCTGCCGTCTGCGTTTACCGTTCCAATTTCAATCCCCAGCCCGCCGACAAATGTAGATGTGGCATCACCTTGAATGTTAAAGCCTTCGATTAAATATGCCGTCCTAGTGCCATCTAGGGTGAAATCAATGCGTCGAATAGGACTGTAGCTGGATAGCCATGCAGCGGCAATGGGCGCGGCCCAGCTAATGCCGAATTGCCTGCCATGCCGTATCCGCCCTTCCAGCTCTGCATAGGCTTGACACTGGGCCTCACTAGTAGTCAACCCACCGGGCAATGAAACCGATTGACGTTTCTCACCAAAGCCGGAAGACACTGGCGTCTCGAAGGTAGTTTCGTGCTCATACTCGGTTTCTTCTTTATCAAATGCCGAGGGTTGATATCTAGTTGCTGGCGGCTCTTGTTCCCCACTACTGCTAATTCCTTGCAGTTTATTAGCTTCCCTGAAAGCGGCATCAGTTGTTACGCTTCGGTCATAGTTATAGATATCGCCTTTTTTAATCCAGGTTTCAGAAATTACCTGATAGTCAACTAACACCGCATTAGCATTATTAACTCTGACGGTTGTCCTACGCTCATCTACTACGTCGTCAGCATCGTAAAAGTATTCGATAGTAGTCTCTTTTGTGTCAATCAGGTTGCTATTAAATGAACCTGGCAACACCTTGCCCCGTGACTCTTCCACTAAAATTACAGTCTGATCTAGCTTGCCATCAGCAAGAAAATAGGTGTCAGTGGTAGTCGTTTGAGTATCAGTAATTTCGGTAGTTGACGTAGTTTTATCGGGCTGTACAACATTGGCAGGCTTACGCACTTCTACCGTTTTGCTAGGGCTATTAGTGCCCTGCCCTGAAAATGTGTAATTAGTGGTGACCGTGACGCCATCAACAGTATTCACTGTTTGCAATGAGTCGTTATTTTTGGCGGTCAACGTATAGCCTGTCCCACTAACTCGAATTGTTTCAGGTGGTGGCACGTCGAACGATTGCAATTCAAAGTCACCTTCATCAGTGCCCACAATGTAGTGAGCGACAGCGGTTAGTCCATCGAGGGTGATAGGCGTAATGTTGATAGTGCCTGCTAAATTCTGGGACAAAATAGCGTTGGCAGTGCGGGCAACTTTCCCGGCAAAATCTACCCATGACCCGCCATCATTTTTCTGTGGTGAATAGGTGAGTGGGTAAGCCGTCAGAGCAGCGCTAGCCTCTAAAGAAAGGCTGTTTTTTGTCAATATGCTTGCCAGTAAGCTAGTGCGGTTAGTGCTAGTGCCATAGGTCGCACCGCCGCCATCGCCTTCCGGCTGGGTGTAGTTGAATAGATTTAGGTCACTGCCAATCTTGATAGTGATATCAGGGGATTGAGGTGTGGGACGAGTTGGGTAGTTGAGAATCACCAACTTTTGAGGAATGGCGTAATCAGTGCCACCAATTTCAAATTCAATGGAAACCACGTTACCCGGCTTCCATCGATTCGGGTTGGTGCGACAATCAAAACTTTCCGCGTAGCCAGCAACATACGCATGAAGCACCAATGAACCGGATAGGGTATGTAGCCCTGTGTCATCAATCGCCCCTGACTCAAGACTAAGCGATTGATAGGCAGTCGATACGTTAAGATCACTGGTGCCGTTATTGACGGTGATGGTTGGTCGTTTGGCCCCCAAGTTTACGGTCATGGCGCAATCACCCCCGTTTGCGTAAGGGTAAAGCTGTAAGCCACGTCAGACCCCGCCCTTTCTTGCCTTGCAGGAGGTCCACTAAACTCAGCCTGAAACTGTGGTGGATAGGCAATGAGGGAACCGCTAGTATTTGCCGTTTCACCACTGGCAATCGCCTGAGTTCGTGCCGTACTTTCAATATGTAATCGACTGTAATCGTTAACAGTAATTGGCCCCGGAGAAGCTGCATATAGGTTCACAATGGCATCAAACGTAACGGCATCACTGAATCCACTGGCGTTGGTGTTGGTGTCACTTAGCAGCCCTTCCACCTCTAGCAAAAAGTAGGGAAAGTAAGACACCCCGCGCCGTTGTGGAGTGCCATAGGCTGTGTAGCTAATAGCAGGCCATGAGTCAGGGTTGTATGTGCGCGGCCATGCCAAACCACGAAACTGCCGGAAGTTGACAGTCAGCCCGCTAAATGTGAGTGATAATCCTGTCGTCATACGTCCCCCTTCATGGGCATAAATACCGCCTTGCCGCGCTAGTTACGACCGCCTGATAACGAATAAATTCAGCATCCGTCACGCCGTTTGGCTGCGCTTCGTTGAACCTCAAGCCTTGGCAAATGCGTTGCCCTTGTGAAAATGGCAATAGGTCAGCAGTCAACACCGCTTCATTAGCTCCACCGCTGGTCAGGGTAATTACGTCGTTCAAAAAGGCGCTGTCAGGGCTTAGCCCACTTGGGGTTGTTGCTGGGGCGCTGCGTTGCGGTTGTGTTGACTCTATAGCGGTAATTTGAGGACACATGACGCCATTATTGAGGTCAATGTATTGCCCTGCATTATTGATGTAATAACAAGTGCCAGTGACTAGGGCTATCAGACTCATCATGGATTCACGCCTCCAAAGCGATTACGTTGAATGTCACTTACTACTCTACCCGCATCGGCTACCGGGTCAGGCGTTTGGATGGTTAGCGCTCTAGGGGCATTGGCTAGCGCTTCTATCTTTTCGTTGAGAATGATTAGCTCATCTACAATCGGTTGCTGTGCCTCAGCCAATCGGTCTATCTCAGCATCGGCACTCACCAATCCCGCTAAATCACCTCGCCCAACTTGCCCCAACAACTGAGCAAATAGTTCTTGATCTCCGCTACTTTGTGCTGCCCTCAACACGCTACGGTCATCACCGCTGCGTAATGCCGACTCAACATCCCGCAATGCTTTTGTGAAGTCGCCAGTGTCTAGCGTGTCGAATAAGCCCGCGCTAGTCGCTTGTCTAAATTGGTCTTGAATACTGTCAATTCGTTGTTGTTCAGTGTCGCCTTCCGCCGTAAACGCCCCTGCTAATGCGTTTTGTTGAGCGGATATATTATCTTGCAGTTGTTGGTTTTGCTGTGCTAACTCATCACGAGCTTTACCTAGTTCCTCTACCCGCTCTTTTTCAGCTTGCAATGCATCGTCTGAGAATGCATTTTGACGCGCCTTTTCTTCAGAGATAGCCCGCTCAACATTTAACCCCTCTTGCAATGCAGCGTCGATAGCATTTTGGTTCGCTGCCGCGTCACGGGATTGGTCTACCTGCTCTTGCCTCAAGTCGCGAATGCGTTCTAGCCCTGCAATTTCTTCACTACTTGCACCCTCCGCACGGGCTTTCTGAACCGCAATATCAGCTTCGATTGCTGCGATTTCTGCCAACTGAATCGCCCGCTGAGTTTCGAGTTGATTTTGCTGTATCTGTAGGTCAAGCTGTTGCTGCTTAAAGCCTTGCTCCTCTGCGATTGCGGCAAGTTGATTTTGTAGGATTGCCTCACGGACTTGCGCGGCCCCATTAATATCGTCTTCTGCTTCCGCTCGTTGCAATGCCCCTTGCAATTCAGTATCGATTAGCTCTCGCTTGGATGCTGCCAGGGTTTGTTGAGCCCCTAGCAACTCCTGTTGTGAGGATAGAGCATCGCTAGCAATATCATTTTCAATGCCGCGAATCTCATCTAGTTGTTGAGCCCGTTGCAATTCAGCATCGATCTTTTCTAGGGCGGCTTGTTTGGCCCGTTCTTGGGCGGCAATTTCTTGCTCAATGCGGTCTAGTGTGGCATCAGCGACTTCTTTTTGTAGCGCAATTATTTCGGTAGTCGCTTGCTCTTCTGTTATTTTGCCCTGGTCGCGTAGCTGTTGAATTTGCCCGATTTCTCGCTGCTTTTCAGCAATGATTTTGTCAGTTGTTTCGGCGGCAACATCAGCAATTCTAGATTGCGCTTCAGTTTCGTCAATAATGCCATCAGCCTGCAATTGACGAATCTCAGCAAACCGTTGCGCCTGAGAAGTTTCGACCTGTGCTAAGGCAGCGTCAATATCATCTCCTACTTTTTTAATTGCTTCTTGCTGTTCCTTAAGGATATCCTCAGCGCTTTTTTGTGGCGGGATAGGTTCAGGAATGGTGACAGGCTCTAGAGGTGCATTGGCAATATCAGCAAAAGCGCCTTCAAGTTGAGCTGTGGCGTCTTCCGCAATCTTGGCACCGTCTAATCCTTGCAATGCTTCTGGGGTGATTGCTCCCATGCGCTCTAGCAATTCAATGATTTGCGCCAAGCCAGGGATGGCACCTTCTAGGAATCGTAATGCTCCGTCAAAGCTGGTTACAGTGTCGGCAAGCTTGGCAATGTTAGGCTCAAAAAGACCTAGCTCTGCTAGCACTTCAGTTAGCCCGATAATGCCTTGTACGCCAGTGCCAACCAACGCAATAACGTCGCCTAATCCCCTAATAGCATCGGCAACACCTTTTACTGCGTCTTCATTCGCAACAAATGCAGTGATGCTATCCACAATGGCGGCGAGTTGGTCTACCGCTACGTCAGCCAAATCCGCAAAAGCACTGCCAAATTCTTGCACAATCTCAGGGCTGTTTTCTAGCTCATTTTTGAGCCGTGTTGAAGCGTCAACAATATCGCCTAGCCCGTCAGACTGCCTTGCGACTTCCGCGAAAATGTCGCCAATCGTACCGATAGCAGCGGTCAACCCAGGACTGAACGCATCAAACAGCGCAATCTTAAACTGATCGGCAGTATCCGCTAGATTGCTTAATCGACCGCCAAACGTGGCAGACTGCTTCTCAATTAAGTTGAAGAATGTACCACCCTCAGATGTGAGGCTAGTAAATGCAGTTTCTAAATCAGCAAAGGTAACTTGACCTTCACTGACCAACTTTTTAATTTGCGATTCAGCAACCCCAAACTGCTCAGCTAACTGAGCAATAATTGGGATGCCCCGCTCGGTTAGTTGGTTGATGTCCTCAGCAAAAAGCGTCCCCTGAGTTCGGGCTTTGCCGTAAATCAGAGCCAATTCATTAAAGTCAGCCCCTACCCCTGCCGCAACGTTCCCAACTGCGGTTAGGGCTGGAATTAGCTCTTGGGCTTGAAAACCAAATGCAAGTAAACTTTGGCCCGCGTCTCTGACACCTGTAAACTCAAACGGCGTATTGGCCGCGAAATTTTGCAGGTCGGACAATGTAGATTCAGCAGCCTCAGCACTGCCTAGAATCGTCTCAAAAGCGATCGCGCTTTGCTCAGCTTGGTTGCCTAATTCAGCGACACTGCCAGCAAAATTGCCGACCGCCCCGATCCCTTGACCAATTAAGTCAATCGCAGCACCAACACCATCAGCGACAATATTCCCAACTGCAATATCAGCCGCAAAACCATCGTTAAACTGACGTGCTCCTTGCCTGCCTTGCCTGCCTAAATCCAAGGTTTGATCGGCGTCAATATCAACGCCAACTCTTACTTTTTTGTCGCGAAAAGCATTGTCAATTTGTCGCGATGCTTGCTCTAGGGCAGACCTTTCTGTCTGTACTTGAATGCCGACGACTTGACGACTAAAGGCGCGTTCAACATCAGACAAAGCACGACTAATGCTTTGCCTGTCAATAGAAATGCTGAACTCAAGCGAACCTGCGGAAATACTCATGCCCCCTCCTGATATAATGAAGAGAGCGGCGTTCTAGGTGCCTGGTACGCACCTAAAACACCTGACCACAACCTATAGGGATCATAGGCATGGCTAAAAATATTGTACTGCCTAAGTTTGTCAAAGATTTGACAGGCAGAAAATTTGGAGCATTGACCGTCACCCGTTTTTTCGGGATGAGCGATAAGGGATACGGCGCAATTTGGATGTGCAAGTGCAAGTGTGGGACAGAGAAAACCATCCTTGCCAATGGGCTGAAAAAGGCTAAATCTTGTGGATGTCTCAGCCCAAAACGTCGAATCAACTTGACGGGGAAACAGTTTGGCCGCTTGACCGTAGTTCAAGCAAGTGGAATTACCAAAAACAAGTCCGTGAGATGGCTTTGTCAATGCGATTGTGGGCATAAAAAGGTCATTGATGGTGCCAGTCTTCGGTACGGTGCTACAAGGTCTTGCGGATGCCTTCTTGTTGAAACCGCCAAAAAGCAAAAACCTCGCTTGACTCATGGGAAAACGAAAACAAAAGTCTACAGAGCATGGGCCAAGATGAAGGCTCGATGCAAAGATACCAACGACAAAAGATGGGAGCACTACGGCGGCAGAGGGATCAGCGTTTGCAGTAGGTGGAGTGACTTTGAGTCTTTTTATGCTGATATGGGCGAACCTCCAACAGAAGAACATTCTCTTGACCGAATTGATGTTAACGGAGACTATTGCCGCGAAAACTGTCGATGGGCTACCCCAAAAGAACAGGCCAGGAACCAGCGAAGAAGCAATCTTATAACATTTAACGGCAAGACCCAGTGCCTTGCTGATTGGGCGGAAGAGTTGGGGATTAGGTATGGAACACTGGAGGCAAGACTGAATGCTTATCAGTGGCCTGTAGAAAAAGCTTTTTCCACTCCTGTCGCTCATCGTTCCTGATACCATTACGTCTTAGCCCTCAACTCCATATTTTCTAGCGGCGTCATCTTCACTACCCAGTGATGTAATTTGTGTTCCTGGTAAAGCCTGAGATACGTTTTAGCGACTTGTTTAGGGATGGCATCGCGTAGCTGAATCGCCCTTTGCTGGAATGCCCAAACGTTGATCCAATCAGATTCGGCCTTCTTTACGCCTTGTGCCATTAGTAGGTATTGAAACCCTCTACTCATGGACTCAGATTCATCCCGTAAACGCTGCGTTTCGTGTTCAGTGTGGTATTTAAGAAAAGCTCTAATCGTGTGCATTGGGCAATCTCCAAAAGCTTCACCCGTCAACCGGGGATGATTGGGATATGCCTTTTGCAAGATTAAGTAGATTTCTTCCCACGTGAGCGCTTTCCCGTTGGTTCTTCGTCATCACCTCCTTTACTCAAGCTTTCGTTTTCATTCTGGAAAAATGCCCACATCTCCTTAATAAGTGAGAGTGGAATATTTTTTACGTCGCCAACAATTTCACTCAGGTCAGCGCCCCGCATCTCAAAGAAAAATGCTACCCCTTCATAGGCGATCGCCGCATCGTTGCCCTTAGTTTGCTTAACTAATTCTTGAATGCCCTCAAGTTCATTCAGCGTCCAACTACCCAAAGTCGGCACTTCAATTTCGTTGCCGATGTCATCCTTGATAGGCACCCATGACACTTTCGCTGTCCATAGCTTTTGTGGCTTAGCTTTAGGTTTTTCTTCGGTTTCTGGCTTTTCTAAAGTTGGGTTATACATAAGGCAAAAAAACGTGAGTGTGCATTATTTCGATTGGTTCACCG
>Ga0102934_1002618_pt1 | contig 12403 bp, 10 predicted proteins | sample SalPonR2_A_D1_MG_FD_78175 | JGI IMG/M metagenome (GOLD analysis project Ga0102934, IMG submission 78175) | Salt pond soil microbial communities from South San Francisco under conditions of wetland restoration - Salt Pond MetaG R2_A_D1_MG | ecosystem: Environmental > Aquatic > Marine > Intertidal...
AAACTCGGCCTTGAGCGAGATCCAGGGCGCGTCGTCCCCCCGGCCCCGCACGCGCAGGAAGGACTCGATCTCGTCGATGAAGATAATGGTGGGCGCCAGCTTATTGGCCAGGGAGAAGACGGCGGAAACGAGCTTATTGGACTCGCCAAAGTACTTGTTCGTAAGCGTGCTCATTCGCAAATTGATGAAAGCTGCGCCCGACTCCCGCGCTATGGCCTTGGCCAACATAGTCTTCCCAGTCCCAGGTGCGCCATAGAAAAGGATGCCCTTGGGCGAACCCAAAAGCTTCCCTCGCTTATTAAAAAGGTCTGGGCGCTTCAGGGGAAGCACGGCCAGCTCGAAAATCTCCCTCTTTTGCTGTTCTAGCCCGCCGATAGTATCGAACCCACCCTCCAACTGCTCTGCGTCCAAGACCTCGTGGGCAATGATCCGCTCATAAGGCGAAAGATCCAGGCGCGCAATCTCAGAACGGTCCGCTTTTTTCCCCAGGGCCTCTTTGGTCTGTGGTGCGTGTAAAACAAGAGGGAGGTGGTTAAGTTCGTCGACATTCTAGAGGTACACGTACTATCCACATGAGCTTTAAGTACCTGTACTCCTGCGCCCCTATCCTTTTTTACCGGGTCCATCATGGTGACGATACCATTGACGGACAGGTACAAAATGTAGTAGCCGGCTACCATCAGGGACCACTCTAACAAGACGACACCAATGGCCCGTTTGTCCTGGCCCCGTTCCGCGTTTCTTCTGCCCCCTGCTACCTTTTCGAGGACTGGAAAGTTTCTCGCAATCGAGGCACGTCGTAACATGGGGGTGTGACCGTCTAAAATTGAAGTGAAAGACGATGGATGGTGCGCACCCTCTAAAGCTAGTTCTGCAGACTCTCTTCGGAAACCCTTACTTCGGTATATTGCACTAAATCAAGCGTACAACCGCTATATCTTATCACACTCAAAACACCTGCGTCATACGGAAATAGAAATCAAGGTAATTCGTGAGCAGAAATGGAAAAGCGAGAGAATGTAGTGACAGTCGACCTATTTAAGGCAGGAGGCAACGCTTAAGCCTGGAAGTGAACGCTTGTAGGCTTCCATCCGCCAGTCAATCGTTACAACCTGGCCACTTCCGTGCGACAACGACTGAGAAAGTAGTTGAATGTGGGCACATAATCTGTGCCACAATCCAGCCCCCGTGTGTGGCTTGACTTGTTGAGCCCATGCTTGCATTTATGCGTGCATGTCCGAGCCCGCCCTTCGATCTGCTCAGGGGCAAATACCATACCATGTCAGTAACTCCCTGGCTGAATTCAAGAACGACGAGCCCGTTGAATCCCCATCAGAACATGCAACAACAAAGTGTAAGTATACGTAACCCATATATTGAATGGGTGCTGACAATATCACGGTACAAGATACAAAGTAAACGAGCTTAAAGCCTGTAAGCTTGTTACTGCTACTATTCCTTGTAACTACTAGTACCAATCAGTAGCAAGATGTAGTGAAAAAAAATGTCACTTATGCTGTTTTTACAGTATCTCGCGCAAAACACAGCCGAGCATGAAGAATGTTTCTTAACCACAATCTGTGCAAATACATCAACTATGCCGTAGGCAGCAGCCGTAACACGGGCCTCCCTGGACGGTTCTGTCGTCCATGGCGGGGCCAATACACCAATTGCACTAAATCTGCCGTGGACGATCCATACTCACGAAGACCCGTGTTGCGGCTGCTGTTTTGGGCAGAGTTGGTGCAATTGGTGTATTCGCAGCGGTTGCTTCCGCCATGGACGACACTTTGTCGATTCGGCGGTGTTGACGTAGCCCGCCACTTTCCAGCACCCGTTTGCCATTCCCCGTCATTCTGTGGAACACGACGTTCTTCCTGTCTTCCTCCGTCCCCCCCCCATCCCCCCCCTGGGTTTTACTTAGTTGGGCTCGCACTCCCTCTTATACCAAGGAAATTCTGGCTACCCGCATCCATAGAGGGAGTTTCCGCGAGGAATTGCACGCCCATCCTCATGTCCTCTGCTCCTGCATTGTCCTCCTCGCCCGGCTCGGCCCCGTCTTCCCTTTCTAATGGCTGACTTTCTTTGCAAGGGTCCTCGCCCGAAGCAAAACACAAGCGCCCCTCCGCATCATCGAGGGCCCACTTACAAATAAGAGTACCTAGCAAGATGAACCTATGGCCAAAATATTTGCTGCATATCTTATTTCATGCGAATCAGACTCTTGAAGGCGCTTTATGGCCCTCCAATGCGTGGTCTGTAAAAAATATTCGTCAGCCGCCTAGGTTGATTATTGACAACAACGTCAAGTGGCCTATTGATATTGAAGTATGCATTGACGCGTTACGTCGAGTTTCGCTGGACACAGCCAGCCTTTTCTGGGCATCTGTCCGTCGCTGAGCGTCTTAAGGAGGAGAGAACGCAATCGAAATACTTGCCTGCAATCGAAATACAGGCTTGAAAAGGGGTCCCTGCCAACCCAAGAAAAACTTGTGAAGAGGGGTTTTCCGAATGCGTCACACCAGGGTCTTTTTCGTCTGATAAGGACAGAGGCGGGTCCGGCCCTCCTCATTAACTGAGCCCCCATTATAATCCTCGCTCAACGCTCCTGATTGTTCACCAGCGCTGCCCCTCCAATCTTCAGTCTCGCTCAAAATAAGCATGTAGGAGGCAAGAAGGTGACACACGAAGCCCTCTCCCTCAGTCAGGGAGTCGAAGTCGTCCATGCGGTCATAAGCATGTCAGTGCGCCTGGACAGTGATAGGAAGGAATTTCTCCCCATCAAGAAAAAAACGCAACAATTTAGCATGTATTGAATGCACTAAAAACGCATGTTCCAAGGAGTCATTGTTGAACTTCACTTATTCTGGATGTAAAACTATGTCAATGTGCTCCCGCATCGTCCTACATGGGCTCTCGACCTCAGTTGACCCGAGGCCGCGGTACAATGCATAAGGCAGTCGATCAATTTGTTATTGAGCAGTGGTTCTCGTATCTTGAGAATCGACTCTCATTTTTTTAATTTAGTTCAAATATTGTCAGGACCGACTTCAACGTTGAAAGAAGGGGTCGAGTCGACGACCTGTGTGTGAGGTCGACTTGGCTGGTTTATTCGGAAAAGGGTAAATTGGGAACGGGGAACATATCTTTCCTTTTATGAAAAACCACGACATGCTGCTCCTTGTAGCCATCCTCCAATGCCACTTCCGTCACATTGTTGCACTTGCTTGGTCAAACCTCCCGGCCCCCTCACCCCGAGGCTCCCTTCCTACCCTTCTCCACGATGATTCTGCGCTCCATCGTCCACCGCCCCCTCCCCTGGGCACCATGTGGGTATTTCGATACTGAAATGCGGCAAATATACGAAAATGTGAATGATTCGCTTCATTCATTCCCGTCTCTCCAATTTTTTTCCTCTTCTTGGCACTCTCCGGCATGACGCTCCTTGGCGTCGTCGCTGAATTACAGACTTTGAAGGTGACCGCAGCAATTGTCACAGGCATTCATGACATTCAGGGTCCTTTCTCACGTTCTCTACCTTGAAGGAATTTGACCTCAACGTCACCTTTTTTGGCCCTCATTAAACTATCCACAACTCCTTATCCAGAGCGAAAAGCAGGGAACAAAGCGTCACGCACATCGCGGACCAAATTTAGCGACAGCATGGTACCTTCCTCCCTCTCCTCCTCCTTGCCATCTTTGGAGCCACGCGTCACAGCGCTGAGGACACCTGCAGGTCTGACACACGAGACAGCTCACTCAAGTCCATGCGCATTAGTCAGTGGTATATCTTGTCTTTGCCTTCTGGAGGTAGCTTTGGCAAAGCAAGCCCTCGCCGCTGGTCCTTTGACAAATAAAATAACATGTCAACAACGGGCACTTCGTGTTCTGGTGCAGCAAGAACGCTTGAAGATTGTCCAACAACAAGTACAAGAGTATCCGCTTCCTGAGGCTTCATCAACGGCTGAGAGAGTAACAGTTACGTCCGAATTGCTGAGTGACGCCTCTTTTTTGACAGACGAGGAGGATGTGCTGGCACTAATGACAAGGTGGGATGGTCCGACTCCCAGCCATGAATCGCCTCTCCAAAATGTAGTGATGGAACAAGGGCGGACATCGGTAATCAAGGAGTACAGAACAAAGGAGCGACAAGACGCAGCGGCGCTGAAGAACCTTCTTCAGCATCACCATCTATCGGACAGTACGCTCACAGAGGTCCAGCGTCAAGGTCCATTTGCGCCCCCAACCTCTTCGAGGCAACCTCATGTGATCTCCAATGTCTCAATACAGCATTTTCGTTCACCTGTTTCTTATGGCGGGGCGGTAACGTCATCTCACCATGATGCCCTTGTGCCGCAGAAGCCAGTGCCCTTTTCAAGGCAGGAGAACGAGGACGCGCAGCAAAAGCAGCGTCCTGCGTATACCTCACATTTCTCTACAGCGGGAGAATTGCGAGACAAGAGCCGCAAGCGTCCCTTTGCTGGCGCGGAAAGCGGGAGGGGAGCCTTAAGTGGTTTCGGACGTGAAGGAGGGCGTGGAGAAGATTCTGCGGAGCTGCAACACTCGCTGTTGTCGTCTCGTGAGGAGCGGCCATTGCCAGAGCCGGCGAAAGCGAATGCTGAACAATCCAAATTTATGTTCTCGACTTGCATAAGGCAAAGTGGAAAGACGTGTGGTGGGCCGAATTGGAGTCAGGCTCAGGAGCGCAGCGGTCCATCAACTTCCTGGATCCAGCCGCCGTCGCGCTCTTGTATGTTGCAGCAAAACGAAGAAAATATGAGTCGGGCGGGCCCACCTGCGCCCGTTTCAGCTCCATCTCGCGTGATGAAAAAGTTTGTACCACCCGTCAAGGGCTCGAGTGAGACGAACGGGCGAGGAGGGGCGAGCGTTGGGGGGAAGAAGGGGATCAGTGGCATGGTGGAAAACGCCTTCAGAGGTTCTGTGCAGCAACCGCAGGCACAGAGGCACGGAACCAGCGGGGATAAAGGGCCGGAAGAGGAACTTCCGGAGGAACTGAAAGGCTGTGACCCGCTGCTTATTGAGAGGATCGAGCAGGAGATCATCGACCGCGGGGACCCCGTCACTTTCGATGACATCGCCGGGCTTGCCTTCGCCAAACAGACGATCCTGGAGCTAATTTGCTGGCCCATGTCTCGACCTGACATATTTACAGGCTTGCGCGCCTTACCTCGGGGCCTGTTGCTCTTCGGGTGCGTGAGACAGAAAGGAGTGGGTCTCCTGGATGCGGCCCCCCTGAAGCTTCTGCCTTGCCTGTATGCCCGATATTCCACGCGGACTCGTTCATTTTTCGCTTTAACTCACCTGCAACGCACGCATCCACACACCTCAGACCACCGGGCACGGGCAAGACCCTCATCGCCAAGGCCATCGCCCATCAGTCAGGGGCCACCTTCTTCAACATCTCCGCCTCCTCCCTCACGTCAAAGTGGATCGGGGAGGGAGAGAAGCTCGTGCGTACACTCTTCCGGCTGGCGGCCTACATGAGCCCGTCCATTGTCTTCATCGACGAGGTCGACTCACTTTTGTGCCAGCGCAGTGCCGACGAGAACGAGGCGAGCAGACGCATGAAAACTGAGTTCCTGGTTCAGCTCGATGGCTGTGGCAGCGCCGCGGCGGCGGCGCGAGTCCTCCTGGTGGGCGCGACGAATCGACCGCAAGAACTGGATGAGGCGGCGAGAAGGCGTTTCGTGAAGCGGCTCTACATTCCGCTGCCAGAGGCGGAAGCTCGACATGCTCTAATTGTCCTTCTCCTGCGCACCAACAACCACCAGCTTACCCCGCAGGAAATCGAGCAGGTAGTGACGCGCTCCCGTGGTTTCAGCGGCTCAGACGTCCATCAGCTCTGCACTGAGGCGGCCATGGGACCCATCCGCGACATGACTGCGGGCTTGGCTGGCGACATCACTGCACTTGCTGTCGCCGACGTCCCTCCCATTCAGTTCCGCCACTTCCTGGAGGCACTGTCAACTCTGCGGCCTTCCGTGAGTGAAAAGGACTTGGACACCCTTCTGGCTTGGAATGACGACTTTGGCACCTTTTCACGACAAAAATGTAACGTCGGGGAAGGTTAGGGCGCAGAAGAGCCGAGGAATGATCGATCAAAAACCTTTTACGAAGCAGGACAGGGTAGACAGAGATGCATGTGACCATGTTGATAAGGCGGTGTGAGGCAACAGGGCAAAAAAATTACTCCGCAAAACATTTCATCGTAGCTCTCAAGAGGTCTGAATAGCAACGCTTTACACGTATCACGCTGTCCCCATGCACTGACACCGCAGCCCCGCGAACCTCTTCCCTCCCTTGAAGCGCCTAGATGGATATGGGCCAATCGCCCTCCGCGTACTGACGCAAGCGAGGCCGGATCCGGGGGCCAGGCGTGGTCGCCGTGTGAACGATAATTCACTTATCTTGCTGGCATGGAATGGGCGGCACTGGACACCCATCCCAAATTATGAGCAATTTACATGCATCCATATCGCGATGTCCACGTTTGGCTTGCGGCCCCTGCCACGGGGGGGCCCAGGTGGGGTATGTTCACCATCCTCACTGCCCCGTGACAAGAATCGAGGAGAATTACACTTTCCGCCACCATTCTCCAACACAACACGACCCTGGCTTCCGCCATAAAATACAGATGCAGGACAAAACTGAAATGGCTCGGAAACCTGCCGCTGGGCTTGAAATTGACCGGTTTTTCCTACTGGTGCAGACGAACATAGCGGAGAAGAGAAAACTGAACCCCGGGTACGACGTCGACCTGCGAGGCCGCTTCGACATTCTCAACCCCAATCCGCGATCTTGGATGCTTGACTTACACAAAGACATTGTTGATCCCGTGTCTGAACTACCCGACGACTGCGTCTCATCGGGCTCTCCGCCAAATGCAGACTTCACTATTACGTGCGAATCAGCAGATGCCCTACTCGAGGCTCTCAAGGGCAAAACAGAGTTCACGGCGGCCATAGCGAAGCGATTGATACGAGTACAAGGCAACTTTTCGAAGCTTAGCAAGCTCAAAGACGTGTTGGAACCGAAGGAATGTAGATCAGAAGCGGAAGAAGACGACAGGGCACCGATGCTTGTTCCTGTTCCACGCAGCCAGTGGGAGCCTGACGGACCTCAGTGTAGTCAGTGTGGTGCAGGTTTCTCCCTCACCACGCGGCGGCACCATTGTCGCTTCTGTGGAGCCTTATGCTGCTCGGATTGCACCCGTTATCGACTCGGTACAAAGCATAAGAGAGCTTGCATGCTGTGTCATCTAGCAGTACAGCGGGCACGGCGTGAGTACGAGGAAAGCGGTGGCAAGATGGACAGTGCGCTCTATGGAGCAGTGCCTGCCTCTCCCACTGCTGGGACGTACGGTCCAGACTACGGCCAAGACATGACAGAGCGGATGTTGACCTTGGAGAATCGGCTTGGTACCCTGGAACGGGCGCGACGCGTCAGGAAAGCAAGGACGCTACTCAAATGCGCTGACTGGGTCATTGGGAGCGCCACTGCATCCACACTTATTTGTGGCGCCTTTATTGGCCACTATCTTGCGCTTTTCATTCGTCTGCGGGGTTGGGATGTGCAGGCCGTGGAACTGCTGCAGCCGAGCCTGCGACAGACGGTGGACTGGCTGGACCTGCCTGCCTCCTTCGGCTGGAGCTCTCGCGCTCCTTGGGCGCCCCTTGCCTATCTCAAGCAATTGTATGAGATTCATCCTACGAGCACCGAGTCCTACTGGTTGACATTGTCGGTGACGATACTAGTCTCCGTGCTGCTGGTCTCGTCGACCCTGTACAGACGCAGCGCAACGGCTTTCAGCGTGGCGGCTGTGCTGGTGGTGGCGATCGAGTTGACCAAGGTTCGGGTGGGGACACGCCTGGCCACGGAGTCGGAGGCCTTGTGGGAGGAGGCCAATTACATCTACGGTGCCTACCTCCGGTTGGCATTCTTCCGACTCAAGGGGAGCTACATCAAGATGGCGCAATACATTTCCTCGCGCGCCGACATCGTGCCAGATGCCTTCTCGGACGAGCTCTCAGCTCTTCAGGACGCCGTCCCTCCGTCCCCGATTACAGCCATACGGCCCATGATCGAAAAAGCACTTGGTTCTCGTCTGGACGAGGCGTTCTACACTTTTGAGTCGGAGGCCCTGGCTTCTGCCTCCATCGCTCAGGTGCACAGGGCGAGGCGCAAGGACGGGACGGACGTGGTGGTCAAGGTGCAGCACCCAGACGTGGCAAGGCTCCTAAGCATAGACTTGCGGAACATCGTGGTGATTCTTACCTTAATCGGATGGATCGAACCGGACTACGACTTCAGCATGGTGGCGCGCGAGTGGAGTAAGGAGGTGCGCAAGGAGCTGGACTTCAAAATTGAGGGCGACAACCTGCGGATGGCATACGAGGGGATCGCAAAGAAGTCGGGCTTGGACGCGGTGGTCCCGCAGGTGCTGCACGCCTCACCGGACGTGCTGGTCATGACATACTGTGAGGGTGTCAAGGTGACGGACCCCCGAGCCTTCTCTGATCCCGAGACTGCCGCGGAGGACAAGGCCCTGTTCATGAGGACGCTGTGCGAGGTCTTTGCCTACGGCTGCTACGTGGAGGGGTTCTTCCAAGGGGATCCGCACGCCGGTAACATTCATGTGCAGGCTTCCACGGATACGGAGGACCGCCGGCATTTCAGACCGGTCGTCCTGGACTGGGGCCTCGCCAAGCAGCTCTCAGAGCACGTCCGCCTCGGGAACGCGAAGATTGTCCTGTCTGTGTGGGAGCTCGACATGGGGGGCATGCTGGACGGGATGGAGGAGGTCGGGATGCCGATCGACTTGGTCAACGTGGTGGAGGACCTCGGCAACATTCGATTCATGATGCGTGACACGTCGCCGGGGGCGGAGGCGCGCGAGCAGTCGAAGCAGTTCATGGAGGACTTTGTGGAAAAGCAAAAGAAAAAACCTAAGCGCGAGAGGAATCCCCTCAAGACGATGGTCCCCGAACTTCTCTTCCTGGCCCGAGTGACGGAGATGCTGCAGGGCTTGGGCGCTAAACTAGGCGTGCGCGTGGAGTACATGCACATCATGGCTGCCAGTTGCAAACGAGCTCTCCTCGAGCGGCCACGTCCACCGCTACCCTCGCCTTCGGACTCGTCCTCGCCACCTGTATCGTTTTTGGACCGCAAAGTACGTACGTTATTACAGGATTTACTGGCTGAGGGCCACGGCGTAGGGGTTCAAGTCGTGTTGTACAAAAATGGACGCATGCTGGTCAACGCTGCCGAGGGCTTGTGTAGCCGACTGGACCCCAGGCCCGTAACGTCCTCCACGCTCTTCTGCGGCTTCAGTCTGACCAAAGCAGTGCTGGCTATCCTAGCGCACGCCCTGGTCGACGAGGGGGTCCTATCCTACGACACCTTGCTCACGGACGTCTGTCCCGAGCACCGGGACTCCGGCAAGGACGGCATCACACTGCGACATATTTTGACGCACAGTGCCGGCCTCGAGTACGCGTTCCCCAGGAATGCCACCCCGCAGTCGTTATGGGACCCTCAGACAGGCATCAAGGCTGTTCAGGAGGCGAAACCCGTGGGTGCGATTGGCAAGCCCTCTGCCCGCGTCTCCATGCACTACTACAGCTTCGGGTGGCTCTTAGCGCCTCTCCTTGAGGCTGCCTCGGGGAAATCGCTTCGGAAATTAGTGCATGAGAAGCTTCTGACTCCTCTAGGTCTCGAACCGCAGTCCGAAAGTGACCCGGGTGGTGTCGTGCTGGGCCCTGTGCTTGGCACTGAGCAGCTCCCTTCGTCGGACGATCCACGCCTGGCCACTATCGAATACGATTTGCGGGAATTGGTGGCCGAGTTGTCAGGGGAAGGGGGCGGGAGTACGGGGGCGGACAAGGGGCTGATGGGGATGATGGAGGGAATGATAGACGTGAGAGGCAGCGACAAGGGCGACGAGGCCGCAGCTTTCAAGGATTGGCAACAAAAGCTGACCGGACGTGAGTTTTTGCTGGATCCGCGCATGCTCAACGGCAAAAGATGCCGGTCATCCGGCTCCCTGCCTTCGCTAAGCGGCCGTTTCAGCGCCAGAGCCCTTGCTGATGTCCTGGAGGCCCTGTGTCGCATCGAGCGAAGCACAGGTAACGTTGCGCAACAGCAATTCCTGACTACTGCCTCGGGCGCGCCTGTAACATTACCTTTTGCATCCGGAGCGCTAGCCTCATCCCCCTCGAAAGCTGGCAAAGTCCTGTACACGAACAGCAGCGCCAACACCAGGATGGGCAAACCCACCTTCAAGTCGTCCTCCTCCTCCGCCCCCACACCCGCCGGCTTGTCGCCCGCCTCCCCTCCCTTTACGATCCTGAGTCTGGCCCGGCTCGAGGACATGAAGGCCAACCCTGTGGACTCTGAACCAGGCCTTACACGCATCATGGGGCGCGAACACACGGTCAAGCTAGCCTGCGGAGTCCAGCTTTTCGGTTTCGAGGCCCCCGCCGCCATGGTTGCCGGGGGGCCTGAGGGCGCGGGCAACAGCCCCATGGAAGTCGTGCGGTGGGGCAGCGCGTACGGGCACGCGGGTGCCTGTGGACAATTGGCGCTCTGTGATCCAAGCACGGGCGTGGTACTGGTGGTGACCTCGAACAAAGCCGCCTTGCCTGGGCAGAAAAACATCGGGTACGAGGTGCTGACTTTGGTCACTGAGGAATTGAATCTTGGCAGACCTTTGCCTTTTTGGTAGGCAGAGAAGTGTGAGATGGCTAGTCCGCCGAGGGAGTGAATCCTGTTTGGGGCGCCCAAAGAACAACTGAAATTGCCTAGCTCAAAAAGTGGCTCTGGTACTGTGCACGTGGTAAGCCAGGTCTCTAGGTCCTTTCATTTGAGTTAGCGTTTGCCACGCCTAGTCATCACCCCAGATGCTGTCAAAGACGTCGCCTATCGCGTCCCGGACTCCCGACTCAGAGAAAGCTTCATCATCCTCCCCCCCAGCCTCCCCCCCTTCATCGCCCTCTGGCTGGCCCCCCCTCTCCTCCCCCCACACTTCCTCTGAACCACTGCTCCCTGGCACTGTACCCTCACTGACACCCCCACTGCTCATTCCACTGCTCGTTCCGCCCAGCCCGGCACCAGCCGCGGCCGCCGAAGAGGCGTCTGCTCCCTCTCCCCCCGCCTGCCCTTCCCCCGCGCCTTCCCCCTCTCCGGCCCCCCCCCCGCCTCCTCCCCCCGTGCCGATGGGTACACCGAGGCCCGAACCGCCGCGCGGGACGCGGGAGGCGATGGAGGCGACGACGCGGTCGAAGGGCATCGACTGGAGGAAGACGGCCCCCGGCCCCGTGAGCGTGGTCACGAAGAGACCCTCGCCCCCGAACATGACGTTCTTGACGCCTTTCAACATCTCCACGTCATACTGGACGCTCGGGGCGAAGCCAACGAGCGATCCGGAGGTGACTCGCAGTGTTTCTCCCTCCGAGAGCTCGCGCCGGATGAGTGCACCTCCCGCTTTAATGAAAGCGTCCCCGCCCCCCGTCAGGCGCTGTAGCACGAAGCCTTCCCCCCCAAAGAAGCCGCCTTTGAAAGAGCGCGTAAACTCCATTTCCATCCCCGTCAAATGAGTTCCGCACAAGAAAGCCCCCTTCTGGCAGATGAGCGAACCGCCGTAGTCAGCTAGGGTCACACGGATGATCTTTGAGGGAAACTCCGTCCCCAACGCCACAGTCCCAGAACTGCCCTCCGGACCATGATACTTGAAGTCACTTATAAACATGTTTTCCCCTGTCATGTACCGCTTCAGGCCTGCGGACAGGCCGCCCCCCAGGGAGGTCTCAAGCTCCACCCCGTCCGTCATGTAGAGGAGGCTACCCGTCTCCGCCCGCAGTACCTGTCCCGGCTCCAAGTCTACCACCACGATTTGCGTCTCTGCGCCTTCCACACGCGAGGCCACGTCAAAATCAATAGGCTTGGCTAGCGCGGTCTGGTCTTCAGCTTCTTTCTTGGCCAGCGCCCGGGTTCTGTCAGCTCCACTCAGCATACTGAAGATGCTCCTAGAAGCGCATCCGGCTGGCCCCGCCAGCATTGCAAGAGACGGTGATGCTGGTCTCCTAATCACACAGCGTGTGATGAGAGGGTGGCCCGTACCATGTGCGCGCTGGGCACAATGAGTGCCGCGGTTGCCAGTACGGAGCAAGGCACGAACCAGCATGTTGGTATGCAGGAGGTCTCGGTGGGACACGTATGCGACTGTCTGCGGCCGAACTGGCTAAAGTTCGCAGAAATGTGGAACCGGGATGTGTATATTATGCATATATGTTAGTGCAGGCAACGACTCGCGAAGATGGTAGGAAATATGACAGGGAGCGGCGCAATGTGTGTGAATGGAGGCATTGTTATGGTCACGGCCTAT
>Ga0102934_1002621_pt1 | contig 12402 bp, 11 predicted proteins | sample SalPonR2_A_D1_MG_FD_78175 | JGI IMG/M metagenome (GOLD analysis project Ga0102934, IMG submission 78175) | Salt pond soil microbial communities from South San Francisco under conditions of wetland restoration - Salt Pond MetaG R2_A_D1_MG | ecosystem: Environmental > Aquatic > Marine > Intertidal...
ACTCTAGGGGTGTATCACCCAGGCGCTTTCCCGTACGTTGGCACGTGGGAAAGAGGGCAAAGGGAGGAAAAGAGGGAGGGGGGGAGGAAGGGAGGGAGGGAGGGAGGAAAAGGAGCATATCGCGCGGCCCCTCTTTCTACCTGAGTGCCATTCCCATGGTGCACATCATAGTCGACGATGGCCACGCGCTTCAGCCCTTGTTTGACCCGGGCGTGCATCGCCCCCAGAGCCACGTTGTTGAAGAGACAAAAGCCCATCCCTCGGTCTTTTTCGGCATGGTGCCCCGGGGGTCGGGCCAAACAGTAAGCGTTTCGGACTTTGTCGCCCGTGTCCGTCCGGCCCGTGACAACCGCGTCGATGGCGTTCAACACCCCGCCCACTGCCAGACAGGCAATTTCGTACGATCCGGGGCCAAATGTGGCAAAGTCCCCCGCTTCTCCTCCCTGGGCTCGACTCAGGCTTTGGATTTTGCCCACGTACTCCAGGGTGTGGAAACGGGTGAGTTCCTCCACGCTAGCCAAGCGCGGGGGGACGCGGACCAGGCTGAAGGACCCAGAGACGGCGGCGACAGGAATGGAGACGGGCAAGGGCGGCATGGCACGTACAATGGGGGGAAAGAGGAATGTGGGGAGTGGACGGGGGAGGGGGGAAAGCGGAGGGACAAAGAGTAATGGAAGGGAGTGAAATGGGGTATGCGTACACGTGTGCGTGACTCCGTGCGGGAGGGCGGGGGCAGGACTTTATGGTAGGGCGTGCCCGGTGAATGCATAGCATATTTGAAGGACGCGGAGAGTGCAGAGTACAAAACACGAGTAGCGAGGAAGAAAGATGTCCGCTGCGATCGTCACGATTACGAACGCGTCGTTCCCGGTTCCACGTACCAGTCGAGCAGACCACTTGCATCCAACAAGTTGTGCAGGCGGCGTTTCGACTCCGGAGATTCAAAGTGTCGCGTTGGTTGGATCCATTCACTGGATATAGATAATATCGAAATAAAACGTGGAAGGCGTGTTAAACAAGATGGGGCCTGTTTTTCAAACGCACAAGGCCGGGGCGAAATGCGACGTACTTCCAAGTATATTTGCCGGCGTGATGCCACATGTACCGTTCATGCCAGACATAGCCTGTCGTGCTTTTGGTGAGAGCAGACGAAAGCTTTGTGCCAGCGCCCGCATTCGCAGCCATGGTTCTGTTTCCAATGGCCTTCACTCCGTCTATGTCCACCTGCCTCGATTATCCGACGGGGAATATTGATAAGAATCCTGTGCCTTTAAAGTGATGAAGGAATGCGAAAAGCCAAGCAACGCCTCACCAGGGCGCTTTCAATGGATTCCTGGGTAGAAATGTGTGTTCATATCGTCGTTAAGTACTTTTTGGGGCTCTCAAAGGAGGGGGAACGTTAGTAAGGCGGAAGACAGCATGAGCGAGATGACGTTGTCATCTCAGTTGCTTTTCTGCCCTAGAAATCCGCTCCATTCGGCTACCCTTTCACCCTGCAGCACATGCTCTCAATGTGTCACGACGATCTTTTGATTCTAAGCCTCCGAATGCAGTGCGAGTCGGATGAGCTGGTGAGACAAGTAGTATCTCCTGGTGACTGCGGAAGGCGCATAGCCTTCTTCTCGCTGCTAGGAGAAAAGTTCAAAAATCCGGCGGATGGAACAAATACTTTTTCTCGTCGCTGTCTGGCCTTGCTAGAAAACGCGATTTCTTTTTTCACTTTTTTTTCCCGCGCCTTTTCAGACTTGACAGCACGGCACATGGCTGATGATGGTAATGAAAAATACCCTGAATGCCAGGAGTGTCAGCATCACTTTACAACCACCCTCCCCGAGATAAAGGCCCACGTCCGACAAAAGCTGCGGGAATCAGGAGCCATCGACGTAATTTTAGCCCAGCTTCCGGTACATTTAATTAGACCTTTGCTCGAAAACATTCCTAAAGATTCAAAATTCAACCACGGACGTGCATTTTTTCCTCCTGATGTGCCATGGGAGCACATTGTGCTTAACAGCCTGGTAGTGGATTTCTTGCGGCACGGAAACTTTTGCAACACATTAGCAACGTTCATGCGCGAGAGTCATATGCTAGTCCAACGAAAACCTTTATCACGGTCTCATGTGGCGGAAGCCTTGGGATTAAAAAATGCCAAGTCCCAGGAGAACCAGAGTTTGCTCCACGTACTAGTTGGGCCGGGGCTCGTTTTTCGGAGTGCCACTTTTGTCAGTGTCATGTCTTCTCAAACCCAGACGGACGTACAGAAAGACCCGCAGTTTTGGCCTCCTCCTTACCAGTGCTATGAGCAAAAATTTCGCCAGTTTCAAGAGGAGTGTGGGGCGCGGGTTGCCAGGGAGAAAGCAGAAGAGTTGGCGCATTTTCGCGAGACGGACCTCATGCATATGAGATTGGAGGAAGCCGCGAAGCACCGTCGGGAGCTTTCGATGCTGCAAGAGCAAATGAAAGCGAGGGAAGAGGCCCGAATTGAGGAAGCGCGGGCCCAGACCAGGGAGGAAACACGTTTGGTCCAAGCACGGTTGCAGGCGGGCGAGGCCGTTCAATACGCAGCCAGGCAAGCCGTGCTCCGGGAAAAGGAAGGACTGAAAGTCCGAGAGGCAGCCGTTGAACGGGCAGAAACACGCGTCACCCAGCGATACAAGGCATTGGACAAGGCTGAGCAGGAATTACAGGACAAGGTCGAGGCGTGGAAGCAGGAACGTACCCAGGAGGTCTCAGCCGCCCGTCAGGCAGGGGCAAGCCTGTACAGCACACAGCTACAGAGCCTGCGGCGGCAGCAGCAGCTTCTCCAAGAGGAGCTTCGGAAGCTGGAGGCCGAACGGGTGGATTGCCACGAGCAGGCCTTGGCGAGTCAGGATTTGCGGCGCGAGTTGGAGGAGGCTCGCGCCTGCGTGACGGAGGTGGGGCGGCTCCGGAAAGAGAACGCGCGGCTGGTGGCGGAGAAACACCGTTTACTAGCCCAGGAAGAAAACGCGTGGACACGGGAACAACAAGCGACGGAGAAAGAGCGGTGCTTGGAACGCTCGTGCAGAGACCTGCGGGTGGAGGTGGAGAAGCTCGGCCGGGCCCGGGAGGAGGACGAGGAAGAGCTTCTTGCCCTCCGGGAGGAAGTGACGGGCCTTCGCGCCCTAATGCGCGCCTCGCAGCAGGCCTTGCACAGCTTGGGGGCCCAAGCGGCGACCAGAGAGGCTCTAATTGACCAGGTGCTTCCCACCCGCCCGCCTTCCACCGGCGCCCCCCGCACCACACCCCTCTTTCACTCCTCGTGTGCCGGATTCTCCAGTATTGGCACCAGGGATGCCCGGTCCATGAGGGAAAAACAAGACTTGAGACCTGTCTCCCGGACGACCGTGTCGCCTTCAAGGCTGCGTGATAGACTGCTCTCAGGAAAGCAAACATATACCCTTCCATCTTCCCCGTCCTCCTCTTCTCCTGCCCTCTCCTCACCCTCTTCCTCCCCCTCGGACTGGCCCCCAGCGTTGACCGCTGCCATGCAGGCCTACGAGGGAGAGGTACAGAAACTTCAAGAGATCCACGACGAGTTTGCCCAACGACGGGAAAATTGTCGGTTTGCCCTCTCATCTCCCACCAACACGAACGACACGAGCGCAAAATGCGACCGGACCCTCGGAGAATATCAACTGGGGGCCCCATCCATCCGTGACGATGCCGTCGAGGCAGTGGGTGTTGCAGGAAGGAGAGAGGATGTAACGGGGGAGGATGGCGAGCGGTTGGAAAGGACAGAGGTGTTAGCAGGAGTGAGCAAGGTGGAAAACGTCGACGGAATCAAGAAGGAAGGGGGAGGAGGCACGACACACTGGCAGGAGGAGGAAAGAGACACCGAAAAGGAGAGTGCGGAAGAGGGGAAGAGGAAGGAGGAGAGGAGGGAAGATGACGAGGAAGAAGGCGTGGGGGAGGAGGGGGAAGGGGAGGAGGGGGTAGACCGAGAGGGGGAAGATGGGAAAGAGAAAAAAGAGGGGGACGAGGAGCGGGAGGCAATGGAAGAAGGCGAAGATAGTTTTGAAGAAGAAACGGAAGAGGAGAGCAGCGAGGAAGGCAAGTAAATAAGCATGCAGGGGTTTGAAGATAATCCAAACAAGATCATTACACACAACCTTTTTGTCCTCGTCGCTGGGGTTGGTTCTATCATTTTCCCTCTCACGTCCGCTCACTTATTACTAAAACACGAAAAATCCGAAACTCGAACGTTCATCCCACCCACACCCGATTCCTGTTACTATGCGTGTGAGCTCATGCAATTTCAACTATTACCTCCCCCGTCCATTTCGTCCTTTAATTGCGAGGATGTGCAGTCAGGAATAGGAGAGGCTTGTACATAGGCATTCAAGCAGGAATCTCCAAGGAACGAGGGAAGGACGAAAAAAGGAAGGTCAGGGTCATTCTCCGCACGGGGAGCACCGGGCGCAAGCTCTCCATTTTCAGTGCTTAGTCGTAATTGGGGAACTCGATCTGGGGCAAGAAGACCAGCGCACCCAGGAAAATAGCAATCATCAAACCCACGACCACGATACCGTTTCCTTTTGCCACCTCGACCTCTTCCTTACGCTCATATGCCCATATATTTGACTTGCCATCCTCGTCCGTCGTGCGGCCCTTGCGTGACCGCAAGTTGTTCTGGAAAGTAAGCTGTCGCGCTTCTTCTTCTTCTTCCGCTGTCATTTTATCCAACAGTGCCAAGGAGGGCAGGTTAATTAATGGTAGCTGCGTGCGACGGCTCATCGCAGCGCCAGCGCTTGTAGATAAGGGGAGCTGGTTCCTAGGAAGGGAGGCTTTGGGCACGAAGGCCTGGGCGAGCAGGGCCAAGAACGCGGCCGCGAAGAAAAGTTGCTTGAACATTAGATATGGTCACTCTGTAATCGTGAGGTGGCGGGGAGGGATGATGTGTGACCATGAGTGGCATATGTAGAGTCACGTTATCATAGCGTTCTATACGACAGTCAGCAAGACAACAACTACAAGTGCTGCGCTATTTTGGCTTCCCAAGATGGAAACTCGGCATAAGGTTGGTCAGTCGACTTTAAGAGATGGTTACGTGCATAGGAAAGCCACAAAGCTTCCACTACACGCGTCTCGGCGGGCCTTTCCAAGGACGTGGTCCTACCCCGTGAGGAGAGAAGAACACCACGTTGTGAGATCTGACCTCGCCTCACGACAGACTACCGACTGAAGAAATCCTCTCCATGTTTGTACACTCCTTCTGTCATTACACACGCCATTGCCGTCACCAGAGGCATACAACGCACCGGCACCGCCCTCGGGAAGAAAACCCCAACTCAATTGAGATATGCGACAACGTGGCTGGGGCGACGCGTGGATCGGCCCAGTAACGGCTTGAAGCTCGACCCCCTGTTCCCAACTACCAGGCGGGCCCCGTGTGCTCCTGTCTATTGCGTCCTCTGACCCTTGTTCTTCCTTTAACACCTACCTTACAGTTTTTGTGGTGTTTTTCTCCGTGACTGCTGGCTGGGTGATCATGGGTAAGTGATGCTTGCTATTTTTTCCGAATCAAATGTGGATGATTTAACCTCCTCTGTCCTGTCGCCCACAGCTGCCCGTGCCCCTTGCGGCTTTCTTTCACGAATTGTAGCATTTCACAAGACCTGGCTTTCTATACTGGTTTTATTTTTGCTATATAGCACTAGTACCAACGCGTTCTATGGTCTTTCTGGACCCCGACGATCCCAATTTGTCTCTGTTTTGTATGCCTCCACGCCAAGCAAACTCCCTGTCGTGGGATCCTCGTTTTACGCTGAGGTCCGGAAACAAGGTAATGATGCCCATGATTGGATGTGAGGTATATTATAGGAATGTTGCCAATCCCACCTTTAATCTTCTTTGCCCATCAAGCCACCGAGGCCGTGCAAGCTGGATTGAAAGCTGGATTTGAGCAGATGGAAATTGAGTTTCCTATCAGTCCAGGACGAATAGATGTCTCATTAGGAGAGTTCTTGGACGACTCCCGGGAATGGACCCGCGAATTTGTCCGACCATTTACGCCAAAGGGGGCCAAACTTTGGGTGATATTTCCAGACGGGAAGGAGGCGACCTTGGCAGGGAAAAGATGGGGGGGGGTGAATTTTCGCATCATGGGGATCGATACCGCGATGAAAGCGTCCAAGGATGAGCCCTGTGAATTGCAGGTTTGTGACATCTCTGCCGGGACAGGATGACCGACCTGCAGGGTTTTCCTTCTTGTTCCTGCATCAATTCATTGCTTTTCTTAACATGTCAAGCTGGGTCCATTTTTCGAAGCTTTCTACATGGTATTTGTGCGTTAACCCTAACCGATTCATTCTCGGCTATTCTGTCCCTTTATCATCCTCCTTTTCTGACGACTCCGTCCTCAGATCGCTGTCACGCCAGGATTTAATGTCCAAGAATACATTAACTTGGAAAAAGTTCGACGGCCCGGAGTACCCATGATAGTTGTCAATGGAAATTTGGACCGCATTCGTGGAGGTAAAAGGGAGAGAGGGAGAGAGAGGGAGAAATGGGGAGGGAGGGGGAGCAGGAAAAGAGGTAGGTAGGTAGAGGGATAGAAAAGAAAATTAGGACACGAGGACGGCCACACAGATGAACCAATGTATCAGAGCAGGGCGCCCGGAATAGGCGATTGGACTAAGGCCTGTAGTATCCGATAGGGCCTTCCTGCCTTCCTCTTTCCTTCCATCCCCGCAGGCTACTACCCTCGCATTTTTTACCCCGGTCTCTACAACGTCAAGGAGCGGATGCTGCAATATTTCGAGCCCGTGTACTATCTGAAGCCCGCTCAAGGTGGATTTATTTTCAGGAAATTTCCTGAAGAATGGCAGCAGGTCCTGGCCTACTACGACCTTCAGCCGGGGACGGGGCGAGGAAGGGGGGACAAAGGGCGGAAGGAGGTGTTGACTAAGGTGGTGGCAACTTCCGAGGAACGACCAGCATATAACGACGTGGTGAATGCTCTTAAAAAAGAGAGCTTGAGCATGGCCAGGGCCGCGCAGGAGGCCCAGGAGGCGGCGGAGAGGGAAGCAGGGTAGGACTCGGGCTTGTAGATGTGAGAAGGAGGGCAAGAGAGGAGGAAATGAGAGTGGCCAGCCATGGGCTGGGAAAAAGGAGGGCTGTGCAAATAAAGTAATCTTTGGGAAAGAAAGAGTGCCATACGGGTAAGTTGAGAAGGTCTTATTTCTTATTTATTACACGCGGAATAAGGGGCGGTCGTCGGAAGGAAAGAAAAAGAAGCAGTCGTGTACTCGACATGTCAAAGGGCGACCCACAAGAAATGAAGCTCTTTTCAGCAATCAGAAAAATGGAAGAGAAAGAACGATGGTGTATTTGAATGTAATGGTATTGTGAAGTACGATGAGCAGACAGTGAATTCTGTGTGCAATAGTCCTTCTTAAACACTTCTCATGGCATGCCCAAAGCCCCTCGCCCTCGCTTTCTCCGCCTCTCCACCTCCCATCTCACTCTCTTCCATTCTCTCTCTGTTTCTTTCAGCCTCTTTGTCATCCTCCTTCTCTCACCTTCCATCCCTCTCACAAAATTTTCTTCTACACATGCTTCACCTCCAACATGCTCCTTACGTCTCGTAGTTTCCCCCGCCCGTCATACGTTTCCTCCGTTTTTCCCGTTCCTCCGACGTCATGCCATCTTCGCTGGCCTTTTCTTTGACATGTCGACATCCCACCCGTGGCAAATTCTCTGTTATCCTTCTAGTCACTTTCCTTGCTCATTCCCCACACCACACCCTGCATGATTGAATACATCGATTTCCAATGATATAGTATCCCGTATTAATGTTTCAATTCTGGCCCACGAGTCACAAATGCATGCTTCTTCTGGAAAAAAGCCGCGCCCATAGACGTGTGCACGGATTCCCCTCCTCCCTCCTTCCTTGGCGCGCCGGAAAGCGCGAGTTGGAGGCAAGGGCGATCGTGATGCTACCGCAGGTGGGGCACCGAACATATTTGGCAGCCACTGGGACACGCAGCCATTCCTCCTCGACACAAGACATGCATTGCACATATTTATACCCTTTAGCGGTCGTGGCAGGCAAAGCATGAAGCCGTCGCCGTTCTGGTTCCATGCGTGGACGGGGGAAGGTATTTGCAGAGGCAGGGATATTTTGAGGCGCTTGTGGAGGGGGAGGAGAGGTAGCTGTGGCCACAGCCGCTACGGGGGGGCGCGTGCCTCGTAAGGTAGCTAAGATGCTGCTTAGGGAGGTCGGGCCAGAGAGGTCCTCGGAAACGAGAGAAGCAGCGTGAGTGGCGTGCAAAGGATTGTCCAAGGGAGGATCGCCTTGGTGGGAAATAGAAGCAGGATGCTGCTGTCTTGGGGCTACCGAGGCATGTTGATCAACGATTATCTCATCGTCCTCCTCATCGTCCGCCGATCCCGCGACCACATTCCCGGCGCCCGTGACACGCGCATTCATTTCGCTGGAAGGGATGCCTCGGCTGCCTTGCATTCTTTGGCGATGTCCTTGTCTCTTCCTGCTCTCTATTTTTTTGCTTTCAGAAGTTGTTTCGTAAGGGTGGAGATGGTGGATCGCCGAACATAAGGCTCCCAGGGCACCTCTACAGAACAGGGTAGGTCTCGTTTCCTCCTCGTCCTCGTCGTCGTCCTCGTCGACTTCGTCTCGCTGTACGAACGTTTCAGAAAATAGTTGGCATGAGACTCTGTAGGATAAAGCATAATATGAATGTGAAGCATGTCTACTGCACTCACCAGCCAAGCGAGGCGTGCATCTTCGTCTTCAGCCCGGGCCATGGAAGTATAATGCTGCAAAGCTCGCGCCGCTGCGCTGTCGCTATTTGCGCTCATTTCGCCTATTGAAGTAACATATCTATATAATTGGTTTGTCTGTACGGATACGCATTGTCCAAGGTGCCTGAAAGGCGGCGGTAATCTGTTAATGAACCGAACCCAAGAGAAGATCGGAGCAGCCATGCTATCAAAGAAGAAACGTCTAACGGCCTCAAGAGGATGAACGTAGAGAGAACTGGCTTTACTCCTCGTCCTAATTACACACAATTTTCGAAAAATTAAAGGAATCCCTCTTTTACATTGAACTCTGCGACGTTTGACGATGCCTGCAGAAACTTTGGCTAGAATGCATGGCGGCCCATGTAAAGCACCGAAACTTCAAAGTGTTGCGTTCTTCAATCTAGTCACAGCCTGCCCCGTCACTCAAGCACGTTTCTTGACGTCTGATCCCACTGCGCACACACCAACAGCATGGAAACCTACCCGATAGCAACGGAGACGGACATACACAATCCTCGGGCCCACACAGCACATTATTATGCCTCATCGTCTGCGAAAACTCTCGTTCGCGATGATGCCCGGCATGGGCTACTCTGGCGCGCCCTTCTTGCTCCACGCGCCTTAGGATCTTCAATCATTCATGGCATTAGTGCCACATTTTTACCCGTTGGCTACCCATACAGTGTGCGTGAGGAGTACCTGACGTACCAGATCTGGGACACTGTGCAGGCATTATGCAGCTATTTGAGAGGAATTCTGACGACAAAAGCCATTCTGGAGGGAAGTGGAGTAGGGTCTGAGGCAGCCAGTGCCCTTTCTGCAGCCATGAATTGGGTATTTCGGGACGGCGTGGGCATGGCATGCTCCCTCCTGTTTTCCTCGATGGCCTCAATCAGCTTCGACTGCAACGTGAAGGAGTGGCGCCTTTTTGCTGACATATCGAACGGTAAGTTGTTCATTTGCTCTTTCGTACTGTACTTCATACCCTTCCTTGATGTACAAGCTTACACTTATTTGGATATTTGGGGTTTGCATGTACCTTCTTGCAATCAAAATCTGGCGTCTCTTTTACTTCTTTACCTGACGCGTATTAAATCGTCGAGTGGGAGCGAGCATTCACACAATACCATTCCTCCCTCTTACACCGCAGATGTGGGGCTGACACTCGACATGCTAACCGGATTGCCGAGCTTGAAAGGCCACTTTCTGCTGCTTACCTGCTTGTCAACGGTATGCAAGACCATGTGCGGGGTGGCGGCCGGCTGCACCAAAAGCAGCATTACCGCCCACTTTTCCCTCCGTGGCAACATCGCCGACGTTTCTGCCAAGGAAAACGCTCAGGAAACTGCCGTGACCTTGTTTGGGATCGTGGGCGGCCTCCTGTGCGCCCAGTGGATCGCCTGCCCAGAAACGGCATGGCCCGTCTTCCTCTCCTTGACTGCTTTGCACGTTTTGGCCAACTACAAGGGCGTTGTCGCGCTCAAGTTGTACTCTCTCAATACGCAGCGTGCTGCCATCCTCATCGACGATTTCCTGAACCGAGACCAGGGGATGGACCGCGCTGAGGGACAGGGCACCCAGGATAAGAAGAGAGGTGACAGCACAACTATCGGAAGCAGCACAACAGACTCCCCCCATCCTCTCCCTCGACTCCTCACTCCTACCCAAGTCATGGCACGCGAACGGATCTACCAGCCTCTGTGGAGCTGGCTCTTGGCCCAACAACCCTGCCTAGGGAGCCGAATCAGTGACCTCTCCCTCCCTTCCCCCGCGCACCTCTCCTTCCTCATGCGTGTCTTTTCCCACGAAAGCTACCTGCTCACTTTCGCGCCATTTTCGGGGCGAGTAACTGTCATCTTTCGAGCCGGCGCCACTCCACAGGACGAGCTGAAAGCGTTCTTTCAGGCGCAAGTGATCAAGCGCCTGGATCTGGATCGCAGGGTGGGGAACGGCGGGAGAGAGGCAAGTAGGGAAGCAGGAAGGGAAGCAGGGAGGGAAGCAGGAAAATGGCCGTCGCCGCTTTTGGGGAAACTGGTCCTGAAAAGTTACGAAACGACGGTGCATCGCTTTCCTATCTTTTGGGCGGCGTTGCAATCGGAAAACGGAAAGAATGAGAAAGGCGGGGAGGAGCCGAGATCGGATAGGAGTGCCGCGGGCGAGGAAGGCTGGGATCTGGGCCGTATGAACTTGGGGACCAGGGGTTGGCGTTTGATGGAGACTGGTGAGCATCGGACGTCTAAGAAGAAGAGCTGAGGCATTGTAGACAAAGAAACAAATATCTTACACAGGGTTCGCTCTGGGTTTTAAATCTGAGTAATGTACTTTAGTGTTCCGGATGGATGGTACGAATCCCCCCATAAAGCATATTTATTCGGCTGACCCGGTAGTAATTTGCGCAGACACGATCAGGCAGGTTCCAAACAATTGTCTGTCATATGTATCCTTTACCGCCCCTGTGCACCAGAAGCTGCCCGTGTCATTCCCCGCCTTCATTTTCATCCCCTCAGGTGCTAGCGAGAACACGCCACGCGTATGCTTGCAAGGGAAGCGAAGGATCACCCAGACGCCCTGGGGACCCCCATCCCCTCACAGCCCGTCAGCCTCCCACCCTGACTTCTCCGCGCTCTTTCCATCTCCCCACACCCTCCTTCGTTGGAACTGCTGCCCCCGTCTCAGCCTCTGGCGCTTCCTCCGGGCATCTTCCGCCTTTCTTGCCCGTAGCTCTCCAAGCATTTGCAAAAGAAACCCTGTCCTCAGGCGCATCTCCCGATTTTCCTCCTGCAACTGCTTCACAGTCTCTCGCACCTCCATCAACCCCAGGCCGCTCTTTCCATACACAATCCCTTTCTTTTCACTAACCTCGGAGCGTCCCAATCCCTTTCCCTCCCTCCTGTCAGCAAGTGCCCACTCCACTCGGAGAAGGGCCGCGTCAAGATCGCGGATCCGACGATGTTTCTCCGCCACCTTGGACTGGAGCGACTGAAGCTGACCCTGGAGGCAGCGAATGCCCGCCTGCATGCTTTCGACCGTGCACGGCCGCTCCTCACGACCTGTTGCTCCTATAGGTCGACCCAAAGGCTCCGGACTCCCGCCCCTGGCCTCCAGCCCTGTGGGCCCCAAGCCCCTCGATGGAGACTGTGGGATGTTTCCGGGGCCCTGCCAGCCCATTTCGGTGCCCACTGCTCTCGAACGGGGCTGGAGGGACAATCTGGCCACGACTGCCTCCAGAGGGTCCTCCTGCCGACGGCCCTGCGGCCCTGTATCGTCCTCGCTCGACCAAGCCGCCATGCTGCCCTCTCCTTGACCCCCCGAGCCTGCTCCATCCAGGGCGCTAGTCAAGGGCCCCTGTCCCGGAAGCGATCCCCCAGTGGCTCGCGACTCGCTCGCAGGGAGGGCCGTCTCTGGTCCTTGGTCAGTATTTGCCTGTTCCCTCTTCCCGCCCTTCTTTTTTTCTGCCTGCTTCGTCCACCGCCCTTCCAATAGCTTTCCCCTCCCCCCTCGGGCGGGCGAGGGGTTCGGCCATGCGCTCCATCCCTTCTCCGACCCTGCCTCCACATTCTCGCCCGTTTCCATAGCTCCCACCCATCTAAGGCCTTCGCCCCCCCCGTTTCCTCTCCT
>Ga0102934_1002622_pt1 | contig 12400 bp, 11 predicted proteins | sample SalPonR2_A_D1_MG_FD_78175 | JGI IMG/M metagenome (GOLD analysis project Ga0102934, IMG submission 78175) | Salt pond soil microbial communities from South San Francisco under conditions of wetland restoration - Salt Pond MetaG R2_A_D1_MG | ecosystem: Environmental > Aquatic > Marine > Intertidal...
CAATGGTAACTACAGTGCCATTGGGGTGGTACCGGAGCTCCAGTTCTTTGGCCGATTCGAAAAGTTTTTCCCGCATAAAACCTGAGAAGGGATCAGCCATGACAGTGTGTTTCATATCACCGGGTTCGAATTTTTCGTAAAAGGATATTTTTCGATGCCTGGTGAAATCAATAAACTGGTCCAGTATAATGAGGTCGCCACGTTGTATTTCTTCCTTCAGACTGCCACAGGCTGTGGTTGTAAGAATATTGTCACACCCTGCCTGTTTCAGGGCATAGATGTTTGCCCTGTTGTTAACCTGGGTAGGAGGAATGGTGTGCTTTTTACCATGCCTGGACAAAATTACAACTTCTGTATCATAAATCATCCCTGTTGTAAGCTTTGAAGAAGTTTCTCCATAAGGTGTTTCTATGGTTTTTTCCTCAGGATTCTTTAAAATATTAGGATCTTCAAGTCCTGATCCTCCTATGATTCCTACTTTTGCCATATAATTTTTTTTATATTTAATTTTCAAGTTGATAGAATTCATTCAGCAAGGTATTCACGGCTTCTTCCAATGTTTCACCAATAGTCAGAATACCCTCTTCATGTCCGCCCAGGATAATAATTTTCTCCTTTAATGTTTCTGGTTTCCTCACCAGGTTTTCAATTTCCCTGGCAAGTTCAGTTGTTCCGAATGATGCTTTTTTAGATGTTGTGGGCTTTTTGTGAAGCAAGGCTTTCCACAATCCTTTATGATGGGTATGCACAATTCCATTGATTGATTGGTTGTTCTGGTATATGGCAGCATGCGTCAAAGATTCCGAACTTGCTTTTGTTCCGCCAACACAGCGGATAAAATTATTGTCAATGTTGAAATCAATTACTTTTGCATAAGATAGTTTGTTCAGGTTCTCGTATAATCCTGTTGCAGAACCTGAAATGATAAACTGGTTGGTTTTATCTATACGCAGGCTAATGTTGCCAAAACCAATGAATTTGTCTATGGCTCCGATGAGATTTTTTTCATACAGTTTGTTCCTCCAGTAATTAATTTTTTCAAAGGATTTTTCAGGGAAAAAGAAGCCTTGGTTGTTCCATTCATATCTGAATTTGATGTATTCTTTGTCTTGATTCACGATGAAAACAGTTTTTTAATTTCTTGTTTATCCGGGTTACAAACTCCTTTTTCAGTAATTAGTTTATTTACATATTTTGCAGGAGTAATATCAAACCCATAATTCACGGCCCTGCTTTTTTCAGGAGTTAGTCTGATGCTCTTTATTTTGTTTTTATTCAGTCCTTCAATATGAGTTACTTCCTTTTCTGATCGTTGCTCAATGGGTATTTCGTTTATACCCGATTCAATATTCATATCAATAGAAGAGAGAGGTAAAGCCACATAAAACGGAACATTGTTGTCTTTTGCGGCAAGGGCTTTCAGGTAGGTTCCGATTTTGTTGGCCACATCTCCATTGGCAGTTGTCCTGTCGCTGCCAACAATTACCATATCTACTTTCCCTTGTTGCATCAGTAACCCCCCGGCATTATCCGTAATGATGGCATGAGATACTCCTTCCTCACTCATTTCAAATGCAGTAAGACGAGCGCCCTGGTTACGCGGCCGGGTTTCGTCCACCCATACATTCACAGGGATGCCTTCTTTATGAGCCAAATAGATTGGCGCTGTGGCTGTCCCGTAATCGATACAAGCCAGCCATCCGGCATTGCAATGAGTCAGAATATTAACCGGCTCACCGTTTTTCTTTTCAGATATTTCACGAATGAAGGGCAACCCATTTTCTCCGATCTTCTTGCAACTTTGCTCTTCGGTGGATTTAAGCTTCAAAGCCGTATCTTTGGCCAGGTTGATCTTTTCTTCTATGCTTTCTCCATGCTCAATGGCTTTTAGTTGTTGATCCACAGCAAAAGCCAGGTTTACAGCCGTAGGTCTTGCAGATTTCAGCCTGGATGCAGCTTCATGCATCTTTTCAGCCGGATGCCGGCTTTTTCTGTTTTCAAGCAAAGCCAGGTACATACCAAAGGAAGCTGTAACCCCAATTAAGGGCGCTCCCCGTACAAGCATTTTTTTTATTGCTTCATATGCGTCTTCCGGGCTCTTTAGCTTTTTTATTTTTATTTTAAAGGGAAGATATCGCTGATCAATTATTTCAACAATATGATGGTTTTGTTTGTTAAGCCATATTGTATGAAAATATTTGCCATGAATGTGCATCCTTAATTTCCTTTTTCGCAAAAAATAATAAAAAAAATGAACTTAAGCAGCAAAAATCAATTAATTTTGATGTTTGAAAATTTTGTTTATGCTAAACAACTTAAAATCAGTTAGAAATATAGTTTTTGATTTAGGAGGTGTTTTATTGAACATTGATCCTGAAAGAGCTGTGAATGGAATGTATGATCTCGGTTTTCACAAATTTGAGGAGTTGTACAGTCATTTAAAACAAAGTGAAGTATTTGATAATCTTGAGAAAGGAAAAATTGAAGAAAATGAATTTCTGGATGAAATCAGAAGATATGGCAAGAAGGAGGTTTCAGATGAATCTGTAATAGAAGCCTGGAACTCACTACTGCTGGATTTTCCCAAAAAGATAATTGATCTTTTAGTCGAACTGAAAAGGTCAAAGGATTATAGAACTTTCCTGCTAAGCAATACCAATGCCATTCATAAGGCAAAATACACGGAGATATTGTATAAAGCCCATGGTATCAGGCGTCTTGAAGATTTATTTGAGAAAGCATATTTTTCCCACGAAATACACATGCGGAAACCTGATATTGAGATATATGAGTATGTGCTGAAAGACAGCAACCTGGTTCCCGGGGAAACCTTGTTTATTGATGATTCTATAATAAATATTGAAACCGCACAAGAACTGGGGATACAAACTTTTCATGTTAATGAGAAGTCTTCTCTTGCTGCTCTTTTCCCGGAACAGTTAAAAGCCAGATAGATTTATGTTTTCCGGTATCCCGCATTTGATATAAAGCCACGAGTGCATCTTCCTTATTATTAAAGGATTTCAATGTAATACGGAATAAATTATCTTTTTCTAAAATGCTGGGATTGAATCCTTTTTCCGTAAGTTGATTCATGTATTTGCTGGCATTTTTTCTTACTTTAAAGCTGCCGGCAACAATGTAATATTTATTTGAATCTCTGACCTCTTTTTCTTCTTTTGGCTTGTACATTAAGGCCTTCTTCTTATCCGTCATTTTATTAATTACCTTTTCCAGTTTGGCATCACTGGTATCCTTTTTTGTTTCCTGTCCGGTTTGTTGATCTGTCGTTTGCTCAGCAACTACCTGTTTCTTTTTGTTTTCTTCAGGGAAAACCATTTTGTACAGGTCGAGGTACCAAACAAAAAAAGCCAGTAGTAAAATTAAAAGGGTGCTTGTTAAAGCTATCAGCACTTTTTTTGTTTTCTTTTTCTTAGGTGCTTTGGTTGTTTTATTTACTTTTGCCCTGGGCGCTCTTTCTGGTGCTTTGGGTTGAGTTTTCCCGGGTTGGGAGATTAATTCAAAAGGTTCGGTTTCCAGCTCTTTCAGTCCGCTTGTTAAGTCAGATTTTTCAAACTGGCTGAAATTTATTTTTCCGGATTGATGTTTATAAAAATATCCTATATTTTTTATTTCATATTTTTCACCGCTGTTGATCTCCTTTGTTACTTTTTCGGTAAAAGCATACACTAGTCTTTTAGCTTCGATAAAGGAAGTATTTTCTTCATTTGCAATTGTATTTGTAAGGATCTCATCACTGTCTTCTGTTATTTTTGGATTGAAGAAGTATTGTTTTGAAGGAGGGATAATTACATTTTTATCCGCATCGATCCGTGCCGATCTTTCCTGAACAGTGAAGCTCCCTAATCCCGGAATTACAAGTCCTTCTCTTGATAAAAGCAGTTTGGTTATGTAATAATTTACCGTCAAAGTATCTTAGGTTAAAGGTTTAGAGCAAATATAGAAATAATTTATCTTTTTTTACAATAACATAAATTCCCTAAAATAGTAAAAATCTATATGTTTTTGATAATTTATAGTTTGAATAAGGCAATAATTTGATAGTTTTGTGTAGTGTCAAAATAATACCAAATGGAAGGAAAGGTACTCGTAACAGGGGGAACAGGCTATATAGGTTCTCATACTGCCGTCGAATTAATTCAGGAAGGCTTTCAGGTTGTGATTGTAGATAACCTGTCCAATTCAGAAATCGAGGTACTGGATGGCATTGAAAAAATAACCGGAGTAAGGCCTGAATTTTACCAGGAAGATCTTTGCAACAAGCAAAAACTGGCAGATATATTTAAGAAGGAGAAGAATATTCAATCTGTGGTACATTTTGCTGCATATAAGGCAGTTGGTGAATCAACAGAAAAGCCTTTGATGTACTATAAGAATAATCTGCTTTCAACGATGAATCTGCTGGAGTGTATGGTAGAATTTGCTGCTAAATATCTGGTCTTCTCTTCTTCATGCACAGTTTACGGACAACCCGACGAGTTGCCTGTGGATGAAACAGCTCCTGTAAAGGAACCTATGTCTACTTATGGCAGTACAAAACAGGTGGCAGAGAGAATTATTGCTGATACTGCAAAGGCAGTGGATGAGCTGTCTGCTGTTTCTTTGCGTTATTTCAATCCCATTGGCGCTCATCCAACAGCACTGATCGGTGAAAAGCCGCAGGGTATTCCCAACAACCTTCTGCCATTTATTACACAAACAGCATTTGGACTGAGAGATGAACTGAAAATATTCGGAGATGATTATAATACCCCCGACGGAACTGCAATCAGGGATTATATTAATGTAGTGGATCTTTCAAAGGCTCATGTGGTTGCTATTAAAAGACTTCTGAATGGTAAGAACAAAAAAAGCAATGAATTTTTTAATATAGGAACCGGCAATGGGAATTCAGTCCTTGAAATGGTGCAATCATTTGAAAAAGTTACGGGGCAGAAAATTAATTATCGAATTGTAGGGCGAAGGCCCGGAGATACGGAACAGGTTTATGCGGACACCTCCCTGGCCAATGAGGAGCTGGGCTGGAAAGCCGAAACAAGCCTGGAAGATACTTTGTTGTCTGCCTGGAAATGGGAAAAAAATTACAGAGAAAATTTAAAAAAAAGATAACAGCAATTAATTATGAAAAAAACGATTTTAATAACCGGAGGCGCTGGTTTTATTGGTTCACATGTTGTAAGGCTTTTTGTGAATAACTACCCTGACTATCATATTGTCAATCTTGATAAACTCACTTATGCAGGTAACCTGGAAAATTTAAAGGATATTGAAGACAAACCCAACTATGAATTTGTGAAGGGAGATATTTATGATGTTCCTTTTATCCAGGGGTTATTCGAGCGGTATAGCTTTGACGGGGTTATTCATCTCGCCGCAGAGTCTCATGTCGATCGTTCCATTTCAGACCCCAATGAATTTATCAAAACCAATATTGTAGGAACAGTGAACCTGTTAAATGCAGCCAAAAATGCGTGGAAGGATAAGTTTGATAATAAGCTGTTTTATCATATTTCCACTGATGAGGTATATGGATCACTGGGTGATGAGGGATACTTTACCGAAGATACGTCTTATGATCCGAGAAGTCCTTATTCTGCCTCAAAGGCGAGCTCAGACCATCTTGTGCGGGCTTATTTTAACACCTATGGTATGCCGGTTGTGATATCAAATTGCTCGAACAACTACGGGCCCAACCAGTTTCCCGAGAAATTAATACCTCTGATGATCAATAACATCAGAAACAAGAAGGATCTTCCTGTTTACGGGAAAGGAGAAAATATCAGAGACTGGTTATATGTAGTGGATCATGCCAAAGCAATTGATTCTGTTTTCCATAAAGGCAGGGTTGGAGAAACCTATAACGTTGGAGGCGATAATGAAAAAATGAACATTGATCTTGTTCGTGAACTTTGCCAGGTAATGGATCAAAAACTTGGCAGAACAGAAGGAGATTCTGAAAGACTGATTAAGTTTGTGAAAGACAGGGCCGGTCATGATAAAAGATATGCAATTGATTGTACTAAAATTAAAGAGGAACTGGGTTGGAAACCTGATGTTGATTTTAAGGAAGGACTGGCGAAAACTGTTGACTGGTATCTGAAGAACGAGGAGTGGATGAACCATGTGATTAGCGGGGAGTATGAGGAATATTATAAGAAGCAGTACATTGAGCGATAATGACTCTTGCTAAAAATTAAATTATGAAAAATTTATTTATAAACCTCATAAGGTTTTGTTATAATGTTTCTATTAAACCAATTGTAAAAAAAGTTAACACAGAAATTTCTTCTCAAATACCAAAGGTAGAACTTTCGAAAAAGCATATTAAAAATGCAAAGCTTTTAACCAACAGAAAAGAGTTGTTGGAAATGTTGCCCAAAAATGGCATAGTAGCAGAATTAGGAGTGGATGAAGGTAAATTTTCAGAATCAATATTAAATATAAACAATCCTCGTAAGTTACATTTGATAGATTATTGGGGAACTAAACGTTACAATCAGAGAAAAAGAAAAAAGGTAGAAGAACGTTTTATTAGTCAAATAAGAAATAATAGAGTAGAAATAATTATCGGTTTATCAAATAACGTGGTTACTAGATTTCCGGATGAATATTTCGATTGGATATATATTGATACATCTCATTCCTATGAAGACACAATAAAAGAATTGGAGGGTTATAGAACAAAGATAAAATCAAATGGATTTATTACGGGACATGATTATGTCTTGGGTAACTGGAATGGTTTGGTTCGATACGGAGTAATAGAAGCTGTTTATGAATTTTGCAAAAAATATGATTGGGAAATAATTTATTTAACAACAGAGAACAATAGTAATCCTAGTTTTGCAATAAAAAGAATTCTAAATGGAAATAATTAAGCGTAAAATGTTTTATTCCACTGTTACTGATTTGGCAAGGTTTCTGGGTTGATCCACACTACATCCGCGCATAACAGCAATGTAATAAGCCAGCAATTGTAAAGGAATTACTGTCAGAAGAGAAGCCATTGATTCCATTGTGGGCGGAATTTCAAGGACATGGTCAGCCATTTCCTTTATTGTAGTATCTCCTTCTGTCACCACGGCAATTACCTTTCCTTTCCTGGCTTTGATCTCCTGAATGTTATTCACGATTTTCTCATATGATTTATCTTTCAGGGCAATCACTACTACCGGCATGTTTTCATCGATCAGTGCAATCGGGCCATGCTTCATTTCAGCAGCAGGATAACCTTCTGCATGGATATAAGAAATCTCTTTTAATTTCAGGGCTCCTTCCAGTGCAACCGGGAAGAAGTATCCACGTCCAAGATAAAGGAAATTAGTGCTTTTTTTATAGAGGTTAGCCAGGTTTTCAAATTCCCGGTTATACGTCAGAATTTTTTCAATTTTCTGTGGAATTTCATCCAGTTCTTTTATGAGGTGGTGATAAGTTTTTTCATCCAGTATTCCTTTTCTTCTCCCCAGCAGCATAGCCATCATAGCCAATACTGTAACTTGTGCTGTGAAGGCTTTGGTTGAGGCAACGCCAATTTCTGGTCCGGCGTGGGTATAAACTCCTGCGTGTGTTTCTCTTGGAATACTTGATCCAACCACATTGCAAATTCCCAGCACAGTAGCTCCGGATTCTTTTGCCAGTTGGATGGCAGCCAGCGAATCTGCTGTTTCTCCACTTTGGCTTATGGTTATTACAATATCATCCTTATTGATGATTGGATTCCTGTATCTGAATTCAGAGGCATATTCTACCTCGACAGGTATTCTGGCCAGGTCTTCTATCATGTATTCTCCAACAAGACCTGCATGCCAGGAAGTACCGCACCCGATTATTATAATTCTTTTAGCCATTTCAAGCTGAGGAAGGACTGAATAAAGTCCACCAAGCTGAATCTCAGTTTTTTCTTTGTTAATTCTGCCACGGAAGGTATCTTTGATTGAACGGGGCTGTTCGAAAATTTCTTTAAGCATAAAGTGGTCATACCCATTCTTTTCAATTTCTCCGATTTCCATGTCCAGCTTCTGTATTTTGGGAGTGAGCTTGTCGTTCTTTATTGTTTTAAGAATGAGCTCATCTTTTCCCAGGATAGCCACATCTTCATCGTTTAAGTAGATAACACTTTTGGTATGTTCTACTATCGGTGTGGCATCAGAAGCCAGGAAGTATTCATTTTCTCCCACGCCAATAACAAGAGGGCTTCCTTTTCGGGCTGCAATGAGTTTATCGGGTTCGTCTTTGCACATAATGGCAATACCGTAAGCTCCAATAACCTTGTGAAGTGCCAGGCGAACAGCTATTTCAGCTGATACTTCCCCTTTCAGATAAATATATTCAATAAGGTTGGCCAGAACTTCTGTGTCAGTATCAGTTTGGAACTGATAGCCTCTGTCTTCAAGTTTTTTCTTTAAACGGCTGTAATTTTCAATAATGCCATTATGAATAATTACAAAATGCTTATTCTCTGAGGCATGTGGGTGTGCATTGACGTCGTTAGGCTCACCATGTGTAGCCCAGCGTGTATGTCCAATGCCAATATTCCCTGAAACATCATGTTGCCTGGAGTACTCGTCAAGGTCTGCAACTTTGCCTTTTTTCTTATAAATGTTGATGTCACCACCTTGTAGCAAAGATACTCCGGCAGAATCATATCCTCTGTATTCCAGTCTTTTCAACCCATTTACCAAAATGGGATATGCTTCTTTTTCTCCTATGTATCCAACTATTCCGCACATAAATTATTATTCTGGTGGATTATTATAGTATTTTACTTTTAATTTCATTGGATTTTGATTGTTAACTCCCCCAATTACCATGTTTGCTGGCTTTATATCATAGTTCGATGTAGTTATATAAATTTCTTTAGCCTCTTCTTCTCCTTTTGCAAGGTACTGTATGTAATTTGTTATGTTTGCACTATATAAGTTATTACTACCAAGTTTTTCTTCTTTACTTATTTTGATATAAGAATTGTCCGGTTGGTATTTATAGATTGAAAATGTACTGTCAGAGGGCAGAAGACTGTATGTCGGAATGTTATGAAATTCAAGTGTAGCTTTTGCTATTAATTTATTTTTTAGCAGCGAATCTATATTATTTGGGAGTTCTACTTTGGCCCTGGTACCCCCCAGACTTCTTATAAACAGCATGCTGTCGTTCACTGCAGGATCATTTGTTAAATACTTATTGGCATTTTCAATTGTTTCAACACCATAATTAAAATCATGTGAAACAAAAATATTTCTTTCTCCGAAAGCATATGGGAAAGTATAGGAAGAAGTATCCGTTTCGGTATGATAATGCAGCCTCATGGTCATTCTGTAGGCACTACCTGTAAATATTTGTCCGGTATGATTAAAGCTTTCACTTTTGCAGTATATTCCTGGCAATACCTTATAAAATGATGTATCGCTTGAAATTTCTGAAGAATCAAGTGACAGCAAAAAGTTACCAAATTCATTAGATAGTCTTATATCATATATAGAATCATTTATATTGTTTGTTTCTACAGATATCAGATCAGAAGGAGAATAATAATCCAAAGGATCTTCATCTGAAAAGTAATCCCTTGATTCCAGTTGCCGGTTTAATTTGTATACCTGAAGGTTAAGGTCCCTGTTTTTAAACCCATACAGACTATCTACCATTAATCTTATTTTTACCGAATCCAAAACGGGATTTTCACCAAAATCCGGATTTTTATAAGAAATCCCAACCTGAGTTGCGAAGGAAACGTGGTTTTGTCCGAAATAAGGATCTGTATAGTTTCCAACAATTAATGGAGACTCAATACCGGAAGTGAGAAATGTATCCATCCTGACAAGGTGAGTTGATAAATTGAAAGAATCATCATACTCAACACCTACAGAGTCTCTTCCCGGCATCATATCACTACCAAACTCGTCTGGTTCTTTTTCACAATTTGTTACCGTTATAAGGGTTGCTAACAGAAATGAAAAGAAAAGGGATTGTTTTAAAAGGTTTTTTAATTGTTTTCTTTTCTGATTCTCCACGCGTATCTTCATAAAATTATTCGGTTAGTATTTTATCATAAAAATCGGAATATGCATCAATATATTGTTCTTCCGGTTGATGCTCCAGAACAGGTTTTTTTATTTTTGATAAGTAAGATTCCACATCCTTATTTATAGATTTGCTGCCTTTGATTACTGCATCTGAATAATCAATAGCCAGTTTGGAAAGATTTACATAGTCTGCTTCATCTTTTACTTCTGTAATATCTTTATTGGTTATACCGTCAATTTTTAATTTTTTGGTAAAATCTTTATTTAATGGTTTTTTAAATTCATCATTATAAACGGAATAAACCACTTTTGAGTCACTGAAAAGAGGTTCTTCATTATAGGCTTTCTTAAGATACAAAGGCAGGAGACCTGTGAACCATCCATGACAATGTACAATGTCAGGAGTCCATCTGAGTTTTTTTACAGTTTCCAAAACGCCCCTTGCAAAGAAAATAGCTCTTTCATCATTGTCTTTAAATTCTTCTCCATTTTCATCCTGAAGTGTGTACTTTCTATGGAAATAATCTTCATTATCAATAAAATAAACTTGCATTCTTGCCGATTGAATGGAGGCTACCTTAATAATTAGCGGACGATCTGTTTCATCAATAATTAGATTCATTCCAGAAAGCCTTATTACTTCATGTAGTTGATTTCTTCTCTCATTAATAGATCCATATTTGGGCATAAACGTACGAATTTCTTTTCCTCTTTCCTGTATGCCCTGGGGAAGATATCTTCCTACATTGGCCATTTCACTTTCTGGCAAATAAGGTGTGATCTCCTGTGATACAAATAGTATCTTGGTCTTTTCCATCTTATAAGAAATTAGTTAATAAAACAACCGCAAAAATAGTAAATTTATTCGTATTTATCAATAAATTAGCATTTCTTAACAGTTTGCTTTTACAAGCTGAGTTTAAATCAGATTTTTTTTTAATTATCACCAGAATCTCTTATAATATGCACTATCCCAAAAGTACCACTCATATTTTGTAGAGCGGATAAAGCTTTCTTTCATTTTTCTTTTTTCCTTTTCACTTGCTTCTTCAGAAAGATCAGATACTATTTCTTTCATTCGCTTTGTAGTTTCATCAAATTCTGCTCCGGAATAGGTTTGTATCCAGGGATTGTATGGATTGTCTTTTTTTGCGTTTTTGTAAATGTTTATTGCTACCTGGTTGTATACCCAGAAGCAGGGGAGAAGCGATGAAACGCCTTCTGTGAAATCTTTGAAGGCAGTTGTAGATAACAGAAAGTTGGCATAAGACTCTGTAGAAAGTGCTATTTCAGAAGCTTTTTTTACACGGAAAGTTTTACTGAGTTCCTCATGTAATGCACGCTCAATGTCTAATCCTTCTTTTGCAAAACTTATAAATTCTCTTACTCCTTCATGGTCAGGAGCTTTTGATGCCAGGGCAGCCAGTGCACGCGAATACTCACCTATGTAAACGATGTCCTGGCTTACATAAAACTGAAATTTATCCTGCTCAAGAGTTCCGTTTTCCAGTTCTTTATTGAAAGGATGCTGAATGATTGACTGATACGTGTCATGAATTGATTCCCAGAGTTCGTCTAAAAAGTTCATTTTGTGTAGTTTTTTTATTTCCAGAAATTATAAAAATGATGAACCGGGCCGTTCCCTCCTCCTGTCTGGTAAGCAGCTCCTTCTTCAATGGCTTTGTGAATGTATTCCAGTCCTGTTTTGACCGCATCCTGTAATTCTTTTCCTTTTGCCAGGTTTGCTGCAATGGCTGAAGAGAGTGTACAGCCTGTGCCATGTGTATTATTTGTTTTTTGTTTTAAAGATGGAATTTCAAGATAGTTTTCTTTTTGAGGTTCATAAAAGATGTCCAGGAGTTTTAATTCTTTAAAGTGCCCGCCTTTTAAAAGGATTGATTTGGCTTTCGTATTTGCCAGGTCTTTTGTTGCTTTTTTAATCTCTTCCAGGGTTGATATTTTTCGGTTAAGAATGATCTCTGCTTCCGGCAGGTTGGGTGTAATAATTGTAGCCAGCGGCATAAGGTCATGTACCAATGCATTGATTGCTTCATCCTGTAAAAGTTTATCTCCTGAAGTTGCAACCATTACCGGGTCTAGTACAATATTATCGAGTTTATATTCCTTAAGAATTTTCACCACTGTTTCAATTACTTTTTTGCTGTGAAGCATTCCTATTTTTACAGCATCTGTTCCAATGTCATCTAAGACTGCTCTGAGCTGTTTTTCAAGGTTTTCAATGGGTACCGGATGAATATCTGTTACACCTTTTGTGTTTTGGGCAGTTATGGCAGTGATAGCTGTCATTCCATAAACACCATTTGCTGAAAAGGCTTTCAGGTCAGCCTGGATGCCTGCTC
>Ga0102934_1002623_pt1 | contig 12400 bp, 12 predicted proteins | sample SalPonR2_A_D1_MG_FD_78175 | JGI IMG/M metagenome (GOLD analysis project Ga0102934, IMG submission 78175) | Salt pond soil microbial communities from South San Francisco under conditions of wetland restoration - Salt Pond MetaG R2_A_D1_MG | ecosystem: Environmental > Aquatic > Marine > Intertidal...
ATTTTCATTAGTGTCAGAGAAATTGATTAATAATATCCGGAAGGTGTATTAATAAATATTCATTGAAGGGAGAAAGAATTGTATAGTCAAAGTATGGTTATAGGGAGATCCGGACTTTCAGACAGAGCCGGAGTTGCTGTCAATCGGGCCGCCAGGATACTGGCTTTTACTCTTTTTACGGCTGCCGGGGCGCAGTTTGCCGTCCGCCTTCCCTTTACACCTGTGCCGGTTACGATGCAGACACTCTTTGTGGTTCTCTCCGGGATCGTGCTTGGTCCCCGTGACGGTTTCTACGCCATGCTTTCATACCTCGCACTGGGAATTTCAGGGGCGCCCGTGTTTGCGGGGCTTACTTTCGGTCCGGCCGTTCTGCTTGGACCCACGGGGGGCTATCTGATAGCGTTTCCAGCGGCGGCCTTTCTGGCCGGATATCTGCCCCGTATTGCCGGAGGAAAGACGGCGGGTAAGGCTTTAGGTGTTATTTCAGGTCTGGCGCTCATACTTCTGTCCGGGGCGGCTTACCTCTGTCTTATAACAGGCTCATCCTTTTCTGACGCTCTCATGCTGGCTGTTACTCCGTTTATTATTGCCGAAATTGCCAAATCCCTGGCAGCTGTCTTTATAGCCGGCAGGGTCTGATAAAGGGACGATAACTAACATACTGATCTATTTCCGGCGGTACTGTCTGCTACAGCAGCTCTTAATCCAGGCCCTTTTCCGCCACGAAAGAGTCATTTTCTTTCAGAACGAAAGTGGCGGTTACAGCTACGACAGATGCCACCGCGAATGTCATAAATCTCGAGGTTATAACCTCTTCCATTCCCGTGCTTATCCAGATGATTGTAAATAGCATGCCTGTAACAATCGTGACAAGAGCGGCTCTTCCGTGGAATCTCTTCCAGAACAGGGTCAGCAGTATCACAACAGAAAATGTACCGCCTATTCCCGCCCAGACGTATCCGACGAGAGTATAGATCAGATTCGACGGTGAGATATAAGCCGCGGCGAGAGCGATAACCGCGAGAACAGCCGTGGCAACCCTTGAGTGAACAAGCCCTTTTATATCGGTTCTGCCCCTGGCTTTGAGCGCCGGCTTTATTATGTTTTCTGAAAGTTCTGTTGATGAAAGTATAAGTAGTGAATCAGCGGTTGATATCATTGCCGCTATAGCTCCGGTGATAAGAACAGAGGCTATCGCTGGGGGGAAGATCCTTAGCATAACCGCGGGCATTACATATTCCTGATCTTCAAGGCCGGTTGGGCCGAAGAAGCATATCCCCAGCCAGCCGATGGAAAGAGCTCCCAGATAGGCCAGCAAAGTCCAGATAATACCCACCGCGCATCCCCGCTTGGCATGACCGCTATCCTTTATAGCCATAAAGCGCATGCTCAGTTGAGGCTGTCCGCCGAGATACCCGAAGAACCATGAAAGTCCTCCCATTATCACAACTCCCGCGGCAAACCCCGAAGCCGCGCCTGTCAAGGTGCTGTAATCCGTTCCGGCTTTGGATAGGGCCATCGGGATAGATTGAGCGAAGAGGCCGGGATTGGAACTGACGGCGATTATCCCGAAGATGGGTCCCGCGACGAGAGCGGTAATCATAACTATAGCCTGGACCGCGTCAGTATAGACCACGCTCCTGAATCCTCCGTATATCGTATATGGAACTATTATAAGAGCTGTTAAGAGCATCCCGAGTTTTGGATCTATTTCGAACATGGTGTGAAGTGTTTTACCTCCGCCCAGAAATTGCGCGCCGATATAGAAGAAAAAGAAGAAGACGATCGTCAGACTCGCGACTGTACGGATTGATCTTTCAGAGGCGCTGTGCTTTCTGGCTATATATCCGACAAATGTGTCGACATTGTATCTTTCCGCTTCATCCCGCAGTCTTGCAGCTATAGCCAGCCAGCAGACGATTATACCCGCCACGCAGCCCAGGGCGGTCCATATTCCTGTCAGCCCGGTGGCGTAAGCCAGTCCGGGGAGACCGAGGAGCGCCCAGGAGGATTCCCCTGTCGCGCGTTCAGAAAGAGCCGCGATCCATCCGGGAAGATTCCTTCCGGCAATAGCGTAGTCCGAGCTGGTTTTTACCTTTCTTCCCTGATACAATCCCCATAGTATCAGAAGCAGTAGATAACCTATCATTACAAAGAGTATTTGCTGTGTGTTACTTTCCATTGCTTTTCCTTTCCGCTATGATTTCTTAATCGGATATTCTAAAACAGGATGAGAGGTTATGTCAAATGGAAGAAGAACAGGACCCGGGGCGCATAAAAAGTGATCTTCTCTGCCGGGAACCCGTCCGGGTCTTTGACGATATCAATCACCGGGGGAAAAGATTTATTTAACAGCCGTTTTATCTTTTTGAATTCAGCATGGTTTAATTTACTGAGAGGATAAGGTCGAAACGTGTTTTGTCATTGTCAATGCAATATGAGCAGCGAAGACCTGTTCTTATCCTCATATCTTTATTGCTCAGGAGAAAGCTTTCCAGAGGCAGTTCTATTCCGACGGAACGGTATAAAAGTCTTTTCTCCTTGTTTTCAGTAAGTCCGTAATCAAAGAAAAAACTCCCGTTAATTCTTTTAATGTAGAGGGCCTTCCATATTGATATATTTGTGTTCAGAAGGGGGAAGGTGTAGTTTGCGGAAAATCTGTAGAAATCGTCAAGAATCCTCTCGTCACTCTCTATATATCCCCGGGGGAAGAAAACACTATTACTCCATCTGTAGGTGTTACTCAGCTTTTGTCTTTCAAGAGCTCCCTCGAAATGAAAGCTGTCGTGAGCGAAAAGCCCCGGCAGAAATATTGTCGATCTTAAATTCAGCTTGTTACCCCGGTAGCTGCTTCCCACAGTGTGATTCAGCGAGACGATCAGGCTCTGCGCGAAGGAAGGGTAGATGTCGTGAGGCGACTTCTGCTTCGAACGTGAAAAGAGAATATAATGATAGAGAGACCCAACCGAGTAGTCATAGTTTTCTGAATAGCTGTATAGTGAGCGGTCTGTGATTTTCCTGTGTTCGGCGAATGAGCCGAAGCGAAGATGCCCGAAGTAAGTATCCCGGGAGAGGTTAAGAGGGAAATAGACCCCGATCCTTCCTTCCGTTTCCCTCCATGTTCTGAAATCATCCGAGTTATTCAGAGGATCCGCTCTTTTTCCATATTCGCCCCCTATGCTGAGAACGGGAAAACGGCCGGCGTAATCTATGTTCAGGCCTATTGAACCCGCGTCTTTTCTGTAGTTATACCTGCAGCCCAGAAGGGTTTGTGTTGTAAGCAGTACGTCGTTAGAGAGCAGATTGAGGAATATATCTTCATTCGTCGTGTCGATAGATGGAACCATGCTATGGAAATTGAACGCGTGAAGAAGCGGATTGTATTTGCTGACCTTGTATTTTTGTTCTTCCGTCCTCTTTTTCTTACAGCCGGTGACAGATTTAGTTACCTGTTTAAAATAGTTTGATCTTCTTGTTTTAAGATCATCTATTGATTTCCATTTCGAAGGAGACAGAGGAGAACTTACGATTTCATAACCCTTCGGCGTGTAATTGCTGAAATAGAGTTCTTCTGAATTACCCGAGACTTCCGGGAAAAAGGCTCCATATGGTCTGGAAGTAACCTGGAATCTCTCCCCGGACTTTATTTCAACGGCATAGATATTATCTATCCCCGAGTAGTCCGATTCATAGAGGATGTAACCTCTGAAAAAACAGGGTGATTTAATATGCTCTTTTCCTGTCTGAGGGATTACTGTCTTAATTGTTCTGTTTTCGAGGTCGAATATTTTAAGAGAACCGCCTCTGTCTGTAAGAGCGGCGAAAGCGATCTTTGTTCCGCCTGGAGACCAAGCGGGATCGAAAATGAATTCACCTGCGGGGACCCTGTAAGATACTTCTGTTTCTCCCGTCATTGTGCCGATGATCTTTAGAAAGCACTCCCTTTCGGGGGTGAATTCAACTCCTGCTACCCGGTTTCCGTCCTCGGACAGAGCGCAGCTTGTGAATTTACCGTTCCGCGTGAGTTTTTCAGTTTGTCCGGAGGCCGTATCCATAATAACTATGTCGGAATAGTTTCTCCAGCTCCATCTTATATCAGGTGTTCGGGTAAGCCAGGACAGCTTCCCTCCCCCGGCTGAAATTGACCTTTCATTGCTCACGAGAGGACGGTATGAAGAGTTGTAGGGAAGCTCCCCTATGAATTTTTCTTTACCTGAAGGTGAAAAACGGACTACGGCGCAGTTATTGTCAGGGTCTGTTTTAATCGAGAGAATTCCATTCTCAGTATATTGCGGACACAGGTAGTAAGTCCACGGCTCCCTGCAGGGAGGACTTATTCTTCTGACCGGAGTGAATGCAAGGCCCGACTGCTGTTCTTCCCACATCAATTTTACTTCATCCATCGTATCTTTATAGAGCTCTCTGATAGACCTCCCCGTTATATCCGAGAGGGATTTGTCGAATGTGGGATATATGACGTATTTACCCGTTTCGCCTAGAACCCTGTCCCATACATCCGCGCCGTATTCTCTGCAGGCGCGGGTTGTCATAAGATATCCGAGTTTGTAGGGGTCGGAGAAAAAATACGGGTCGTCGTATGAACCGAGGTAGTTCTCCTCGTAAGAAAGGCGTTTGCCGGAGAGTTCCTGCGCGCGCAGCCAGAGATCGAAGAAGGGGAGTCTGCCCCGCCCGCCGTTTGTAAAGATCGTTTCGGCAAGCACGGCGTCACCTTCACTGAACCAGACGGGGATATACAGGAAATCGAAGGTCGCGGTGCCGATATCCCCGAGACATAGAGACCATAATTTCTTGCCGAAACCTGAACCCAGTTTTCTGTTCTGTACTATATGGCGTCCTTCGTGAGCCGCGAGGGTCTTGTACCATTCCGTTGCCGAAAAGGATGAAGGTGTGCTGTACCAGTGTGACATCAAAGGAGCATAATTTACATAGCCGTTTGATTCAGTTGACTGATTAATAAGCACGATCGGCACCGAACTGTATTCCGATTTCATTGTGAGATTATGGCAGCGGGCGAAATGCTCCGCCAGATTCGCTACGCGCTCAGCTTCCGCCTCCAGCCCCGCTGGAAATATTATCTCAAAGTGTTCTGTCTTTATCTCTTTCCATTCTACATCCGGCGGGGATTGCCCAAAGCTTCTGTCTGGAAAAGAGATAAGTAAGATAAGTACTATAACGGGAAGAAAGGTTTTTTTTATTCTTTTATCATCTATCATAGATCTGTTTTTCTCTTTAAGCAGATTATCTCTGAAGATAGTATGCGATTTATCGCGTAAATCCAATCAGAATGTTTATTTGAAACACAATCCTGACATTCAGTAACTTATGAATAGCAATTCTGCTGCCAATATTCCGCCCTGTTTAATTAAGCGCGGAAGCATGCTCCGGCCAGAACTTTAGAATCTGTTCTTTTATGCCTGAGAATCTTAAACGTGAGATTGGTGGACAGTCTGGTCTGAGCAGCCGGCATTTGTAAAACCTCCATGATATATTCGCATGCAGCGGACGGTAGGGCCTGATAGCAAGCTCGCGTCCTGCCACCGTTGATCCTAAGATCGTCAGGCGCGGAAAGTAGATTTGAATCAGCCTGGTCCACTATACACGTAACATTTTCAATATATATTGCGTATTTATAAATTAAGAGAACAATTACACGCCGGTCCTAATACTACAATTCTGGAGGAACCCGAAATGAGAAAAAGTTTTATCATAACACCGCTTTTGTTAATGGCATTTTGTACTTCAGCCCTGGCACAATCCCATGAAGCCTCGCCGGAAGAAATTTTTGAGAAAGTCTGGCGGACTTTCGATCAGGGCTACGCCCTTTTTGAAACCAAGTCGGTTGACTGGCATAAACTGCATGATGTTTACCGTCCCCGGATAGTCTCCGGCATGACAGAAGAAGAATTATTTGCTGTTTTGACCGGCATGCTTTCCCATCTGAACGACAACCATGTTATTTTAATGGCTCCGTCGATCGGCCGCGATTTCAGTGCCGGTTATATCGGCCCCTATATCGAGGAAATGGGATTTGAAGGCGCGTTACAGTTTCTTCAGCAGCATCCGCTTCCAGAAATATATTTCAAAAACGCGCCTGACACTCTTGGTGGAGGGGTTTTTCAGTATGGATGGGTTGGCCGGAACGTAGGTTATATACATTTCTACGGATTTCAGCCTGAAGCCGGTAACGCGGTCGTAATCGATTCGATACTGAACGATTTTTCCTCCGCCCGCGCTCTCATTGTTGATATCCGCTATAACAGCGGCGGGCACGACGGGGTGGGGAAAATTATCGCGAAACGCTTTGCCGATAAACGCCGTCTTTACATGGTTACCCGGGATAGAAACGGCCCCGAATATGATGATTTCAGAGAACCCATTTACTGGCACGTCGAACCCGCGGCCCGTACCTTCACAAAACCGGTTATTCTGCTTACCAACCGTTTTTCAGTCAGCGCCGCCGAGAACTTTGCTCTGGCCATGCGGGTATTGCCTCATGTAACCGTTGTAGGTGATTTTACTTCCGGATGTTTCGCTGATATGAAATGGTTCGATTTACCCAATGGATGGCGCTGCTCCTACTCCAGAAATTATTTTGTTGATTATGAAGGAATGTGCTGGGAGGGGATCGGCGTCCCTCCGGATATTATGGTAAGAGGGGCGGAACCTGAAGGGGATACAGATACTGCATTTGAAACCGCACTGGCCCTGCTGCAGGACGGAGGTCCTTCACTTCAGGATGAAAGCGCCAGCGAATAAGCGGTGAAAGTCTCTTGCTGAGATCCTTTCAAGGGAACTGGAAAAAGAGGATTATGAAGACGCGTACAAGAGTTACAATCGGATCAAAAAATTTGGCCCGAAATATTCTAATTATTTGATTTTATGCAACTTGATCGACCTTGACATTTTCTTCCAACGCGCTTACCATGCTTTTCCAGGGACCAAACATAAAAAATAAAGCACCGTATAATTTATTGTTAGCGAGATTTTGGGAGATAAAACGAAGGTTGACGAAGTGCCACTTTCATTGTATACTCATTGTATAAACACGGAGGTCGAAAGTGGTAATTAAAATTCTAAAATGGGGTAATAGCCTGGGACTGAGAATCCCCAAGTCTTTTGCTAAAGAAGCTGGAGTTGAAGAAGGCTCGAAGGTGGATATCTCACTCGAAAGCGGCAGCCTGGTCATAAAACCTGTACGGCCGGCCAAATATCGTCTCTCAGATCTTCTATCCGAGGTCCGAGAGGATAACATCCATGAGGAAATATCGACGGGTGATGCTGTCGGGCGGGAGGTGTATTGATGGCACGAAGGTATGTGCCGGATCGAGGAGATTTAGTCTGGCTTAAGTTTAATCCACAGGCTGGGCACGAGCAATCGGGTATTCGGCCTGCTTTGGTTATTTCGCCGAAATCATATAATTCTAAGGTGGGACTTGCTCTTTTCTGTCCGATAACTAAAAAAGTAAAGGGATATCCTTTTGAAGTAGAGATCCCCAAGGATCAGAAGGCATCGGGGACGATTTTGTCTGATCAGATAAAAAGCTTGGACTGGCGCGTCAGGAAAGCGAAGAAAATTGAAAGAGTGCCGGACGAAGTTATTCAGGAGGTACTCGCAAAGATTGAATCGTTGATCTGGGGTTAATAATAATGGACTCGCTAACTGGCGGTTGCAGTTGACGGCTGCGGCTGTCATGCCGGCTGCGGAGCACCCGCCGCGCCAACCGGCGACCGCAGCTGATGCTGGTAATGTCAGACTGATAAAAGCATCTTGTGAGTAATAAAGCTAATCCAATTTCGGAGTCCGGAATCGAGAAATTGCTCTCGATAATTCCTCTTCTTGAGGATTATACAGGGCAATGGATAGAGCATCATTTCGAGAAAGAGGAAGATGTGCTAAGCATTGGCGGTGCATCCTATGCGGAACCCCTAATGGCATTTATGCATGCCTTTTATGAGTCCGGACTGTTAATTAGCTTTGACTGGACTAATTGGCAGGAAGAAGCAACTCGCATTTATAAAGATCCAGGCTTGATAGAAAGAGCAGATTTAGAGACGATACGTCGTCTTCTGACGATGCATATACGTAAAGAAAGATTTTGCGAGGGGCATTTGGCTTCTGTTTGCGAAAGTGGACATATTGTACTGATCCTAAAAAGGCTTAAGGAGCTCTGGCTTCTTGGAGATATTCCGGTCGAATAACCCTGCTATCTTCAGGCTGGCAGCTAATTATGAGAATAGATAACGAAAAAGAGCTTGTGAAGCTAATCAAATCTCGTTACTCAGACGTCTATTTCGAGGCAGATTCTCTACCGAAGCCTTATAGGATATGGACCGATTAGAGGAATAGTAATTGTCGCTGATCCGCGGTCTGGTATATGCTGAATAAATAAGGTAATAAATGAAAATTCTAAAGAAAAAGTAAGAAAGTTAGTAAATTATTTATATAATCCTGAAAAAAATATCTGGATTTCGTTTTACAATCGGATATCGAGTATATTACGACATACTTCCGGCGCCGGTGGTCAGGAATTGGTCGGTGGGGCTTTTGATGAGGACGGAAGTTGGGATTGAGTAAGGGGGCGGTCTTTAGAAAAGTGGTAAACTTATTTCCGGAATAGGTGACAGCTTTGTTCCGGAATCTACTCCGGCAAGCCCGCTGCGCTGGCAATCAAAATGTAAGTTTTAATTTTTTAGACACCCACTTGTTTGACAATTGATCTACGAAAATATCTTTGTGCGAATTCTTGCTGCAGCGATCTGAATATCCTCCAGAATAAGTTAGAGGCTCTGAATTAAAAGGAGTATAACCCCCGTGGCGAAGAGTATGCCGAAGGCGAGGCCTGCCGCCATCGGGATCAGAAACCTTGCCTGAATGCTGAGTTCGAGGATCATAAACTATGAAGGGTTGAGAATATGAAGGATTGAATAATTTATTCTCTAATCTTAATTGTATTATAATAAATAACTTTATCTACAAACCCATCACCATTAAGATCTCTTGCCTTAATTTCTTCCTCAGTCCAGTTTAACTCTTGTATTTTTTTAACTCTATACTGGATATTTTCCCAGGATTGACAATCCTCATAATATTTTTTAGCAATATCTGATAAAGATTCTCCCCAACCAACTATATGATATTTTGGAATTTTATTTTCTTGTTTTGTTTCAGAAGATTTATCTTGTTCAGAAACTCTAGGTTCAATAGAAGTTGTATCAACAAAACTTCTTCTCGTATCCTGGAATTTTTGCAAATCATTAAGTCCATGAGGATCATGCCTAATAACTGCTATTACAAGAATTCCTGCAACAATTACTCCAGCAACATATTTAATCCACTTATTCATAAACCAAAAACTCCCTTTCTGTTAAAAAATTATAGTAAAGAAGAATAACTTAATCAAGCCTTATTTACAATTTCATCCTCAGTTATAAATAGAACACATTTTAAAACGATCGCTGTTCAACCCCGTCTGATGCTCAAGACGTTATACCGGGAGGTTATAATGAAACGAAAAATGAAGCCTTCTCCCTGTTAAATGAATGGTAAGCTAAATTGCCCCAAATTTGATTTTAAATCTATCATTGACCCTTGCCAATGAATGTCAATAAAGGGTGAATGTTTCGCTTGTATAGTATCGATATATAAGTAATAATTTAAATAGATTTGTAACTGAGTCGGGGGATAGGGGAAAAGAGATAGCTCCGTTAGACGATCTTTATCAGCAGAGTGGAATAACATCCGAAGCCACCTATTTTACAAAGCCGCGGAAGGAGAACGACATGAATATCATATGGTTTTTGTTGATTGGCGGAGTGGCTGGATGGCTCGCCGGTTTGATCATGAAGGGGAAGGGATTCGGAATCCTGGTAAATATCATAGTGGGTATTATTGGAGGAATAATCGGAGGCTGGCTGTTCGGAGTGCTGGGTATCGGGGGAGAAAGCCTGATATGGTCTCTGATTACCGCCCTGGTCGGAGCCATTATATTTCTTTTCATAGTCAGCCTTTTCAAGAAAAAGGGAATTGCCGAGTAACCGGTTATTAAATATCAAGTTAAGGAGGTTCGTAAAATGAAATCGACGAGTTTATTTGTCGTATTGGGGATGTTGCTGGTTCTATTTATCCCCCTTCAGTCGGGCGCTGTGGAGAGGCCCCTGCAGCTATCTATCATTACCCCGCTTCAAATATTCCCCGAAGAGGATAATATCACCCTCTTCCGTTTCAACCTTATTTACGGAAGAAATTCTTCGGTGAAAGGTCTTGACCTTGGTCTGATCAATCATACCACTTCGGGTATATCCAAGGGTATACAGTGGGGATTAGTGTCCTGGAATGAAGCGGATTTTGTAGGATTTCAGTACAATATGGTAAATGCAACCGGCAATAATTTCAAAGGGTTTCAGTGGGGATTTATCAACTACGCGCGTTCGGCTAAAGGCTTGCAGCTGGGTTTTGTAAATTACGCCGAGTCGATGTATGGGCTTCAAATCGGCTTTGCAAATATTATTCGTGAGGGAGGATTGTTACCGATATTACCTATTGTCAACTTCTCATTCTAAAGCCGCGGGTATCAATTCGGGCAAAGGGCTGAAAATAGCCTGAGGACCTCACGTCGCGTAAGAAGATATCCCTCAGGTTGCCTGAGCTGATGCTGGTTGAACTTAAACTACTTGCGAATAAAAGGGATATTCCATATCAGTCGTTGCTGAAGATATTTCCGGCAGAAAGAATAGAAAAGGAATTAAAATCTGAGGGGAATAAGTAGGATAAAATCAGAAAAATGAATGGAGCAGAAGATGGATAAGGAAAAAAGCATAATTGGATATTATATTATCGGAAGCGCAATCATCTGGGGGCTTGCCGGTATTGCAATGGCATTGAAACTAAAAGGCACGGAATGCTTTAGTGAAATAGGTCATATTTTTGGCGCTGCCGCGGGAATACACCTGATATTAATCTGGGGTCCGCTGGCGGCTCAATTAAAGAAGCGGCGGGAAGAAAACAGTGCTGAAGAAAAAAAGAATAATTAAAGAGCAGCCCGACGCGCAATCGACCGGCTGTCACTGAATCGGTTTGTTCAATACCCTCAAGACTGCTAAGATCTGCTCGTAAAATAACAACCGCTCAATTAAGCTCGGGTTAAATAAATTTATAATGGGCAAAATGAAGTGATATTTATGCAAGGACAGCTGTTTTAACCTGGTGAAAGGGATTTATTTCATAGAAGATCATTTTATTCTGAATACAAACAGAACCGGGTAATTTTGTGAAAACAGTTAGAGAATAAGATTGAAATAAGCTGAGTTTGTTAGATCAGAGTGGATATCTTAAGCGAAGAATTGATAGAGTTGATGAGCAGAGCCGGCTGCGGGGCGTTATAAAAAATATTGTATCTCCGCGGTGAGTTGTTTTCGAAACCCTCCTATATATTCTATTTTTTGATACCCTTCGTCAGAATAAGCAGACCTTTCAGAAAGTCTCTGTCTTCGGGCTCGAGTTTCAATAACCACATGGTGAGAGCAAAAAGGGAAAGGGATATCGATCCCGCAATCGCCAGAGTGACAAGAGTATGAAACGGCATAATAAAAGGTTTTATAGCCCATAGAGCCGCGGCTGAAATAAACCCCGCCAGGGCAGGTTTTATAAAACCTCTGTTAAGGAAAGTGAGGTTGAGGATTATCCGCACTTCAATAACTCTCGCTAATCCGCTTACAACTAGAGAGATCATTGTTGCCCAGGCGGCGCCGAAGATGCCGAACCGCGGTATAAGTATGATATTAAGCGCGACATTAAGCATGAAAGCCCCAAGGGAATTCCACAAGGAAAGTTTTACGTATCCGGACATAGATAGAATGGGGCCGGCTGAGCCAAGTACGGTCTGGGAGAAAGTAGCGGCTGTTAGTATAACCAGAACAAGGGAGCTTGAAATGTAGTCGGGGCCGAACAATAACATGACTTTTGTGGGAATCAGCAGCATAATCAGAGCAAAGGGGGCCGCGAATGTAAACAGCCAGCGGCTTACAAGCCTGTAGAGATCGGACATTTTTCCCGTTTCACTTTGGGAGTGCATTTGAGAGAGAATAGGTGAATAGATACTTCCAATGGAGAGAAGTAGCGCCTGTAATAACCCAGCTGTTCTTACAGCCGGGTGATATAATCCCACGGTGGTCGAATCGGTGAAGTATCCGAGCATCAGGATATCCATCCAGTGCATAAGGGTTTGAAGTATTACAACAAACATAAGAGGGTAGGAGAATTTGAGTAATTCTTTATCGATCGGCGCTGATAAGATCTTGCCTATTTCTATGCCGGTAAGCCTCTTCAGCATAATCAGCATCAAGATACACCCCGCTCCTCCCGTAACGGCGAAGGGAAGCG
>Ga0102934_1002626_pt1 | contig 12399 bp, 10 predicted proteins | sample SalPonR2_A_D1_MG_FD_78175 | JGI IMG/M metagenome (GOLD analysis project Ga0102934, IMG submission 78175) | Salt pond soil microbial communities from South San Francisco under conditions of wetland restoration - Salt Pond MetaG R2_A_D1_MG | ecosystem: Environmental > Aquatic > Marine > Intertidal...
CGACAGTGACGAGAAATCTCAAAAAATCATCCAATTATAAGATTTCTCGCTGGCGCTCGAAATGACACCGAGCCGATTTTCAACCTTAAGTTAATGGCATTGAATACCAACTATCATTAACGCCAGGACAGGCGATCGATTGAATAAACTTAAAAAAGCTGAAGCGACAGTATAGAAAGCCGGGGGCTCGGTGTCAAGTAATGGATTGTATCAATGACGGCTCTTTGATATGAATGTAGTTAATGAAATTTTAAGATTCCTCGCTGGCGCTCGGAATGACAGGGTTGCTGGCGCTCGAATGACAGGGGGCGGTGGCTCGGGATGGCAGGGACGGTGGCGCTCGGGATGACAGGGGCGCTGGTGCTCGGGATGACAGGGGTGGGAATTTTAATGGCATGCCGCTTCGGCGGCATAAAGAGCTTACATGGATTGGGACCATTTTTTCGAGTAAGATTAAGATTAAGACGGTAGAAGAGGATAATATGGGATATAAACAGGAAGAGCTGGTCTTGAAAACGGTAAAGGAAATTGTGGTCAAGTTCATTGAAGTCGGTAATATCTCGCCGGCCAGCTTTCATGATCATTTCCGCAATATCTATAAAACCGTGGATGCGGCGGTAAAGAATGCATCGACCCAACCCGGCCCGGAAGATTCGTCGGCCGATTAATGGGCCTCCGCCCAGTCGCTGCCCACGCTTACATTGACCTTTAGCGGCACCTTAAACGACCAGATGGTCTCCATGATTTCTTTTACCCCGGTCTGAATGGTCATCAGTTCATCCGGCGGCACCTCGAATACCAGCTCATCATGTACGGTCAGCAGCATGGCCGAGCGCAGGCCCTGATCGGTTAAAAACTGATCCGCCCGGATCATCGCCAGTTTGATCAGATCCGCGGCGGTTCCCTGAATGGGGGTATTCACAGCGGTTCGTTCGGCAAAAGCGCGGACATTTTTATTTTCGCTGTCAATATCCGGCAGAAACCGAATGCGCCCTAATTCTGTGGCCACTTGTTTTGTCTGACGGGCGGCCTCAATGGTTTCGTCAATGAACCGCTTGACCCCGCAATATCTCGTGAAATACTGATCAATGATGGTTTGGGCCATCTTATGGCTGATGCCGAGCTCACGGGACAGGCTGTAAGCGCCCATGCCGTAGATAATGCCGAAATTGATGACCTTGGCCTGCCGGCGCAGCTCATCGGTGACCGAAACCGGATCCGCGTGAAACACCTCGGCCGCGGTCCGGGTGTGCACATCCTCGTCCGCCTGAAAGGACCCGATTAAAATCTGATCATTTGAATAATGGGCCAGAAGGCGCAGTTCCACCTGGGAGTAATCCAGAGACACAAAGGACCAGCCGTCTCTCGGGATGAACGCCCGGCGCACATCCCGGCCCGCCTCGGTGCGGATGGGAATGTTCTGAAGATTGGGGTTGGATGAGGAAAGCCGGCCGGTGGCGGTCACTGTCTGGTTGTAGGAGGTGTGAATCCTTCCGGTATTGGGATTGATCAGGTCGAACAGGGCATCCACGTAGGTGGATTTAAGCTTTGCCAGCGACCGGTGATGCAGAATCAGCGCCGGCAGCTCATGGCGTTCGGAAAGGGCGGTCAGTACATCCACATCCGTTGAATAGCCGGTTTTTTTCTTGGTTTTCTTCTGGGTGGGCAGCTTCAGTTTTTCAAACAAAATCCGGCCGAGCTGCTGGGGGGAGTTGATATTAAATTCCTCGCCCGCCTGGGCGTATATGCCGGCCTCGGTCTGCTCAAGCTGGGCGGCCAGATCCTTGGAAAACTCCCGGAGCCGGTCCTTGTCCACCCGGATGCCGGTCTCCTCCATTTTCATCAAAACCCGGATAAGGGGCATCTCCACTTTTTCAAAAAGGGGCGTCAAGCCCGCGTCTTCCAGCATGGGCCGGAATATATGGTAGGCCTGGAGCGTGATATCCGCATCTTCGCCGGCATATTCGGCCGCCTTGTCCACTGCCACCTGATCAAAGCAGTCCAGGGTATGATCACCCTCCCGGACCGCCTCCTGGTAGGAGATCATTTTGTGGCCCAGGTGATCCAGGGCGATCTGATCCAGGTTATGCACGCGCTTTCCCGGGTTGATGAGGTAGGAGGCCACCATGGTGTCAAACACCACCCCCGCCAGATCCACCCCGCAGCGCCTCAGCACGATCCAGTCATATTTTATGTTCTGGCCGATTTTGTGGATCGCCGGATCTTCAAGCACGGGTTTTAAGCGATCGAGAACGGTTTGCCGGTCCAACTGGCGGTCCGCCCCCTCGCCCACATGGGCGCACGGGATATAAAAGGCCCGATGCGCCTCGATGGCCATGGAGATACCTACCAGCTCTGCAGCCATGGGATTTAGTGAAGTGGTTTCCGTGTCAACGGCGAAAATTTCAGACTTCTTCAGCGCCGCAATCAGCTCGGACAATGCCGCCTCATCCCGGACGGCCCGATAGACATGCGCCTTTTCTTCAGTTTCCGCCGGGTAGTCTTTCTGGAGCTGGCGGAACTCGAGTTCCTGAAACAGCCGGCCCAGCTTCTGCGGATCCTCCGCCCGGCGTTTGAAGACCTCAAGTTCATAGGGGACCTGGACATCGGTATAAATGGCGGCCAGATCCCGGCTTAAAAAGGCCTGGTCCTTATGGGCCAGAAGCTTTTCCCGCTGCTTGGCGGATTTCAGGGTATCAATCCGCTCATACAAATCCGCCATATCAGCATAGGTTTTCAAGAGATTAATCGCCGTCTTCTGGCCAATCCCCGGCACCCCGGGAATATTATCCGAGGTATCACCGGCAAGCCCCAGTACATCGATCATCTGCCGGGGTTCAATTTCATAGGTCTCCCGAACGCTGTCCCGATCGATGTGGATGTCCTTCATGGGATCCCATATAATGCAGTTATCCGTGATCAGCTGGACAAAATCCTTATCCCCGGTCACCATAATGACAAAGAAACCGCCGTCTTCGGCGATCCGGGCATAGGTGCCGATCAAGTCGTCGGCCTCATAGCCTTCCTGCTCAATGATCGGAATGTTAAAGCCTTGGGTGATGGCCTTAATATAGGGGATCTGCACGGCCATTTCCTCCGGCATGGGGGGCCGGTTGGCCTTGTAGTCGACATAGATGTCGTGGCGGAAGGTGGGCGCCTTGCTGTCAAAAAACATGGCCGCATAGACGGGCGTCCAATCGTGTATAAGCTTGATCAGCATCCGGGCAAATCCGTAGGCCGCGTTGGTGGGCAGCCCCTTGGAATTCGCCAGGCCGCGAATGGCATGAAACGCCCGGTGGATGTAAGCGGTACCGTCAATTAAGTATAGGGTCTTTTTATCCGTCATATGAGCCGACATTGCCTTCCGCTGGCATGAGAATGGCATCCAGCTCGGAGAGCCGCTGGATATGATAATCGCCCGTGATTTCCTGATTTCCGTATGCCACAAACGGCACCCCGGCGGCCTCGGCCGCCTGGGCGTCCAGCGACGAATCCCCCACATAGATCATTTCTTCAGGCGCGGCCTCAAAATGGGCCAGCACCTTCTGCAGGGGTTCCGGATGCGGTTTGGGGTGTTTGACATCCAGGGCGGTGACCACCAGGTCAAAGTAATGGGCGATGCCGTGAATTTCCAGCACCCGGCCCATGGTGTCCGATCGGTTCGTGGCCACTGCCAGGGACAAAACCGATTGGTACTTCTCCAGCACGTCAATCAGGTCCGGCGCCATCTCCATATATGGAATAAACGGCTCATAGCCGGTCTCTTTCCGGTATGCCTGGGCGCTGGCGTAGGACTCGGCTTCCGGAAATAGGTTGGCCAGGGCCTGGTCCACCGTATGCATCTGGGCGTGCGCGAATTGCGCCTCAGTCATGGGCGGCCGGTTGAAACGGGCCAGGATTTGATTATAAAAGGCCTTATTGGCTGCCTCCGTATCAAATAACACCCCGTCGCAGTCAAATGTTAAAATCCGGATACCGCCCATAGAGAACCTATTGCGCGCCCCTGGCTTTTTCCCGGATGCTGCCGGTGACGATAACGGATAAGGGCGTGTGATCGCTTCTGCTGGTTAAAAGGGTTATCCGGTCATAGTAACGGCCGGGCGTATCCTTGGTATTGACAACTTTTAATTCATAAGCCGGTTTGCCGGAAACTTCGGTTTCCTTTAGTTCGTGCGTGATCTCGGTGCCCTTCATGGCCGAAGCCTTCAATATCCGGAAAGGCTCCTTGGTTTCCGGAACAATAGTGACCGTCTGCTCGATGGTCTCGCCCACGGGACCGCTTAAGATCACCCGCTTGGGCTTGACCGTGGCAAATTTTTCGACATCTCCCCGGACCATCAGGCGGATTTCCTCATTTTTCGGATCATTGGTGATGACCCGGGCGCTTTTGTTTAACTGTCGGCCGCCGTAGCCCTTGGTGCTCACTTTGACTGTTATCTTTCCCTCGCCGCCGGGAGGGATCTGTCTCGTATAAGAGACCGTGGCGCAGCCTCACCCGGTGCGCACGTCTTTGATATCCAGGGCTGCATCCCCCGTATTTTGGATAACAAAATCGTGGATCACATCATTTCCTTCAAGCACGGTGCCGAATTGATAGCTTTCGGTGGGTGTCAACGCCTTTGGTGCGGCCTGCGCCGCCATGGCGGATGCGGCCAGAAGGCACAGCAGCATGCTGATGAGGCTGGTTTTGAAAACAGTTGATCTGAAATTAACTTTCATAATAACTCCTGCTCAAACATGTTTGAATTTGAATGCCTGTCACAATAAAATAACCTGATGCGCAGGCTTTTCAATTGAGGCCGTATATAACCGAATGAAATAATTTGTTCAATTAGAGAATATTCGTTTCAATGTCAAGGCTCAATGCCGCACCTTTGGCTGCCGTCTCAATGTCATTAACCTTAGCCCGTCGCTGATGTCATTTCGAGGAGCGATAGCGACGAGAAACCATGAAAAATCATTAAATTGCAAGATTTCTCGCTAACGCTCGAAATGACAACCGGTCATATGGAGCCTAAAATTTAATGGCATTGGCTGCCGCCTCCGTATGCTCAAATGGCCGCCGGAATAGAATTGCCGGAACCCCATCATTCTGTTAGATTCTACATCAGCAAGGTCAGCCAGGGCTCTTAACATTCGCTGGAATTTCAACCAAGGAGGAGCAAATGGAAACGCCACAGGGTCGGGAAATGCCGCGAGTTGCGGTTATGATGATCACCGGGGCATGCTTTGTAATAATTATCGCCGGTATGAAAGCCGCGGCGGATATTCTGGTGCCGTTTTTTCTGGCAATTTTCATCGCCATCATATTCACCCCGCCGCTTTTCTGGATGCAGCGCAAACGGGTGCCCACCATTATTGCCATTTTATTTATCATCACGCTCATGGTGGCCATCGGTTATCTGCTCGCGCGGTTTGTGGGCGGATCCATCAATGAGTTTACCAATGCCCTGCCGGAATACCGGGAAACGCTCATTGCCAAATCCACCAGCCTTCAGAGCTGGTTAAACAAGATGGGAATCGAGGTCACCGACCAGATGCTCCGGAAGCATCTAAACCCGGGGGTTGCCATGCAGATGGCCGGAAAGACCCTGACCGCCCTGGGCGGTGTGTTGACCAATGCCTTTTTGATTCTTCTTACCGTCATCTTTATTCTTTTTGAAGCGGCCGGGTTTCCGAATAAAATCCGGGCGGCCCTAAAGTCGCCGGAAAAATCCCTGTCCAATTTCGGGCAGTTTACAGAAAGCGTCAACCGCTATCTGGCGCTAAAATCCCTGCTCAGCCTCCTGACCGGCGTCCTGGTCTGGATCTGGCTGTCCATATTGGGCGTCGATTACCCGATTCTATGGGGATTGGTGGCGTTTCTGTTTAATTATATCCCCAACATCGGCTCCATTATCGCGGCTGTGCCGGCAGTCCTTTTGGCGCTCATCCAGCTCGGCCCCTTACACACCCTTTTGACCGCAGCGGGCTATTTTGCGATCAATACCGGCATCGGCAATCTCATTGAGCCCCGCCTAATGGGCGGTCGGCTGGGGCTTTCCACGCTGGTGGTATTTCTCTCCCTGGTCTTCTGGGGCTGGGTGCTGGGGCCGGTGGGGATGCTCTTATCCGTGCCGCTCACCATGGTATTGAAAATCGCGCTTGGCAGCAATGAGGAAACCCAATGGCTGGCAGTGATACTGGGAAAAGAGGCCCTGCAAGAACCGCCTATGGCTGAATAAAGCAATTGATCAAAAATGCGATCGGTTAAATACATACTGGCACCGCAGTATTTTCTGTATTTCGGCATACTTGGCATCTATCTGCCGTATTTCAACCTATACTGCTATCATCTGGATTTCACCGGTTTTCAAATCGGTGTGCTCTCCTCGCTCCGGACCTTTGCCACCGCGCTTTTCCCCCTCGTGTGGGGGGCGCTGGCCGACCGGTTCTTGATCCGCCGGCCCATTTACCTTTTCTGCGCACTGATCAGCGCCGGGGTCTGGGCTTTCTACCTATTGACCACCGATTTTTACGCCATGTTTGCCATTACGGCGTTTTATGGCATTTTTCACGCCCCGCTGATCTCGTTTCTCGAATCCTTTTCAATGGATCTTCTGGGCAATGAAAAAAACAGTTATGGCCGGTTGCGTGCCTGGGGCTCCATCAGCTTCATTCTGACGGTGATTGTCGTCGGCCGGGCCATTGATGCCTTCTCCACGCATATCATTCTGATTCTGATCCTGGCCGGCAAGCTGATGTTCTTTATGATCGCCGCCCGCACACCCGCCCCCGCATCAGTGCGGCAAAAAACATTTTCCACCGGCGCCCGGGCGCTTCTTTCCAAACAGGTGTTTACTTTTCTGGCCGCCGCTTTTCTGATGCTGTTAAGCCACGGCACATACTATGGTTTTTTTTCCATTCACCTGGAGAACCTGGGATATCACGGCACGTTTATCGGCATTACCTGGGCGCTTGCCTCAATGGCCGAAATATTCGTGATGATCAACTCCGAGCGGATTTTCAGAAGGTTTTCCTACGAGTATGTGCTGATCCTTTCCTTTGCTGCGGCCGGACTGCGCTGGCTCATTCTGTTTTTTGCGACATCCGCGGCGTTAATTTTGTTGACCCAGCTTTTGCATGCCTTTACCTATGGGGCGTTTCATGTGGCCAGCATCCTCTACATCGACAAACTGACCCCGAGCGAGGCCAAAACCCTGGGCCAGGCGGTCAATAATGCCGTCACCTTCGGCCTGGGCATCATGACCGGCTTTTTCATCAACGGCTACCTCTTTGATATCATCGGCGCTCAGAGCCTTTTTGCCATAAGCGCCGGCCTGGCTCTTCTGGGCGGGGGGCTCATGCTTTATAATCTGAAGCATATGACCGCTTCCGCGCAGATTTGAATTGGGGGATTAAGATTAAGAGTAAGATTAAGACGGTAAAGACGGTAAAGACGGTATCAACAGGTTTCAACAAAGCTATTTGACAAGTAAAGAGACAATGCCATTAACTTAAGAGTGAAAATTGGCTCGGTCGTCATTTCGAGCGCCAGCGAGAAATCTTTTCATTGCATGAATTTTTAAGATTTCTCGTCACTGTCGTTCCTCGAAATGACAGTGGCGGAAGGCTAAAGTTAATGACATTGAGTAAAGAGAATGAATGGATATGCCTATTACGGATACACGCCCCCGGGCCATCATCATCGGCGCCAGTTTTGCGGGACTTAAAGCGGCTCTCCAGCTGACCGATGAATACGCGGTCACAGTTATTGATATGAACCCGTGGTTCGAATTTCTGCCAAATATTCATGAACTTATCTCGGGTATTAAGACACCGGATATGCTGCGGTTTTCAAACCAGGCCATCGTGCGGCGGTGCGGCCATCAATATCTGTATGACACCGTCACCGAGATCCTGCCCGAAAAAAACCGGGTTCGCACCCGGCGGGGAAAGGAATTAACCTATGATTTTTGCATCATTGCCGCGGGCTGCGCCATCAACACCTATGGTATTCCGGGCGCAGATTGCTATGCGATGCCGTTTAAACAGGTTTCGCATTGCCATGCGATCGGCCGGCACCTCAACATGCTCGCCCGAAACCGGAAAGAGTTCTTTATAAACATTGCGGGCGGCGGCCTGGAAGGGGTTGAAGCGCTCGGGGAGATCCTCCGACGATTCAGAAGACATCCGGGGCTGCGGGTTCGCATGATCGAGCGGCAGGAAAGTCTCCTATACGATTCACCGGCGGATATTCAATCTGTCCTCAAAAAGCACTGCCGGCCCTATGCCGTTGAATTTTTAACCGGCGAATCCGTTAAAGAAGTTTCGGCGGACAGCGTTACGCTGTCCAGCGGCGATCAACTCAAATCCGATGCCACGCTCTGGACCGCAGGGATTAAGCCCTGGCCGCTTTTAACCGCATCCGGCTTAACCGAAACCTCCGACCGGTGGGTGCCGGTCAACGACTGTCTTCAGCATACGGCCTATGAAAATGTATTTGCGGCAGGCGATGCCGCGGAACTGCCTCAGCCACTGTCCAAACAGGCCTATCATGCCATTGATATGGGCGAAAGAGCTGGCCAAAACCTCATTCGAAAAAGCACCGGCCAATCTCTGATACCTTTTACACCGGCGGCCAAACCGATGCTGGTTGCCTTCGGCGACTTGGACACATTTCTCATCGCCGGCAAAATCGTCGTTGCCGGTGCTGTGCTTGGCACCTTAAAGGAAGCGGTGTTCCAAATGGTGATGACCGAATTTGATCAAACCGATTTTTGGAAAAGAGCCCTTCATCTATCCACACGGGCGCGGATCTCCGGTATAAAGATCGTATGGCCGTTCTTGTGGTCGCCCTCGGCCATGCTTCGGCTGGGAAAAATTCGACGCCTGCATTAACGGATGACGGCAAACCAATAACATGCTGGGACATATAAACCTAAATTGAGCGATTTTCAAGTTTGCCGCAGATACATAGAATACGAGGCACTGTGAGCCTTGAGCTGTGCCGCACCCCCACTTTGAAAAAGGGCGCCACCTGAACCCCCCTTTGAAAAAGGGGGATTGGGGGGATTTTGAAGGGGATTTGTATTGGGCCATAATGACAAATCCCCCTAAATCCCCCTTTGCCAAAGCGGGACTTAAAGGAAATTGCCCTTTTTTATAAGCCGTTTCCAAAGCCGAAAGCGCTTAGTCTTTTAAACGGTGAACTATGAACCGTGAACTGCTTAAAGCATAAAGCTTTGATTTCATTTACCTTACACCTTACACCCGATACCTTAAACCGTTAAGTTACTTAGAAGGTGCGCACGCAGACCCTGGCTGAGGCCCAATACAACAAAAAAGTATCTATTTGGGCAATAAAATAAAAAGCTTACCCGGATGCTTCAATCGGCCGGCGGCGGTTTCGGCGTAATGGCCGCCGCCCCAGAAGATGTCCACCCGGCTGATGCCGCGGATGGCATCGCCCGTATCCTGATTTAATACAAACCGGGAAAACCGCTCCCATTTTTTTACCCGCCCGGATGCATCCAGCACCGGCTTTTCGGTCTGGATAAACGCCAGCGCGCCCGGGGGATAAACGCTTTGGTCCATGGCAACGGACCGGCCGGGCGTTATTTCAACCCCTAAACACCCCGTGGGGCCGCCGGGTGCCTCCTTAAAAAAGACATACCGCGGATTATGGGCAAATATGGCATCCTGTTTTTCAGGGTGGTTTTCCAGATAGCGGCGAAGGGACTGCATAGTCAGGTCCTTGCGGGCGATTTTTCCCTTATGGATCAGATATCGGCCGATGCTTTTATAGGGATGGCCGTTGGATGCGGTATAATGGACATTAATATGCTTTCCAGACGGCAGCCGGACGATGCCGGAGCCCTGGACATGGAGGAAAAACAGATCCACCGGATCATCCACCCACACAATCGGCGCGGCGATTTTTTCCAAAACCGGCCTGCTTTCAATGGTTTGGCGGGTATAATAGGGAACCACCCCGCCATCGGCACACCGGCCGACCACCGGGGTTTGGGGGCAGGCCTTGCAAAAATCAGACGGTTTAAAGGTGACCAGATCAGAGGGCCGGGGATACACGGGGTATCGGTATTTATCGGTTTTATCTCTGCTGCCGTTTAAAACCGGGATGTAGTATCCGGTATACAGCATGCCGCCGGGCTTGTTGTTTCGGGTCACCGCATAAACATGGAAATGCCGGATGATCCATTTGTTTAAGGCCGTCTGGGCGGGGGTTTCCGCCAAAAATACCAGAAATTCGGAAAGCCTATCTTTCAGCTCACCGCTCCGGTACGTCTGACCGGCAAATTCGAATTCACGGGAATCCGGAAGCCTTTCATAATACGCAAGGCTTGACTGGATGGCTAAAGAAAGCCGGGCAAGGTCCAAATCATCTGAAAATTGGGGGAGTTTATCCCGGGCAAGCTTCTGGATGACGGGTTGCCCCGCAGTCGCCTGGGAGGCGGCCGGCAAAACGGGCAAAGCGGCGGATAAAAGAAAAAAGATCGACACAAAAATCCAGGGGCAGAGGTATCCGATTTTGCGGTTCTTCCTATTCATCCTCTTCCTCGGCATCAACATGCCTGGGTTTGTCCTCAATCGGCGAAAGTTCGGGGAGCGGTTTGCCGTCATTCAGGGTCACGCCCATCTCCTGCAGTCTGCGGGCGGCCGGCATGACCCGCTTTTCCATGGAGCCGACGGTTTGGTTAAAGGTACCCACGCTCCGGTCCAGATCCTTACCCAGCTTGTTCATATGATTTAGCATTGAATGAAACCGGTTATATAGTTCATTGCCGAGCTCGCTTACCGCCCGGGCGTTTTCCGCTGCGGTCTCCTGCTTCCACCCGTAGGCCACGGCCTTTAAAAGGGAGATCAGCGTGGTCGGGGTGGCGAGAATCACCCCCTTTTCCGCGGCATCCTCGATAAGATTCGGCATCTTTGTCAACGCGGCGCTGAAAAAATTCTCACCCGGCATAAAAAGCACAACAAACTCAGGCGTTGGGGCAAACTGCGTCCAATAGCTCTTCTGGGAAAGTTTCTGAACATGGGTTTGCACATGCCGGGCATGGCGGGATAGCATATCCTCGCTCTCCTCCCGGGATTCAACTTCAAGGGCATCCAGGTAGGCGGTGATCGGCACCTTGGAATCCACTACCACCCGCCGGTCGCCGGGCAGCTGAATCACCATGTCCGGACGAAGCACTCCGCCGCCGGTCTGGCTGGACACCTGTTCAAAAAAATCGCACCGGTTCTGCATGCCGGAGATTTCAACCACCCGGCGCAGGGTGATCTCCCCCCAGCGGCCGCGCACATGGGGCATGCGCAGCGCATTGACGAGTTTTCCGGTCTCCCGCTGGAGCTCGCTCTGGGTCTGGGCCAGGGAAACCACCTGCTGGGACAGCTCGCCATAGGCTTTCTCCCGCACCCGTTCCATGGACCGCACCTCTTGATCGTATTTTTCAAGTTTATCGGCAATCGGCTGAACCACTTCATTGACCGCTTTTTCCCGGGTTTTTAATTCCTGCTTCGCGGATTCGAGATACCCGGACAGGGTGGTGCCGGCCAGATCCATGAAAGACTGGTTGTTTTCGGAAAGCGCGCGCGAGGCCATCGCCTGGAAGGAATCCGTCATCCGGGACTTGACCTCTTCGATCATCGCGGACTTTTCCGCCGCAGCCGCCCGCTCTTTTTCCAGGATGGTCTCGAGTTCGGCGATCCGCCGCTGATATTCGGCTGCCTGCTGATGAAGGTCCCGGATTTCGGCTTCGCGATCGGAGAGGGTGGCTTTTAGTCCGTCAATTTCTTCCAGGCGGGTGGTGGCAGCTGTCAGGGCATTGGAGGCGTCCAGAAATTTTTGATGCTGGGCCTCAAGCGCCTGCCGGGCCGAGCGCAGCCGGCGGGACAAAATTCCATGCGTGATCAGCCAGGCCATCAAACCGCCCGCCGCAAAGCCGGATAGCGCATAAAGCGCCAGCTCAATCCAAGTTTCTATCTGCATAAATCCTTTTTCAAAATCATTGATCGATTCATATGCATGCCTGCCCGCTGTTAGTCTTATGATAATGCCATTAACTTAATAGCCAAATTCGGCTCAATTGTCATTTCGAGCGCCAGCGAGAAATCTTATAATGACATGGTCTTTCAAGATTTCTCGTCACTAGCGTTCCTCGAAATGACAGCATCGAAAGGCTAAACCTAAATTGAAAATCCCGGAGGGTTTCAAATTTTTGAACTGAAAAATGATTCAATATCCTAAAAATTAATGTAAAAATTAAATTTTCAAAAATTTGAAACGCTCGATTTAGGTAAAGTTAATGACATTGCGTCTTATGAACTTTCAGGCCGCACATAGGTGCCGCTTTTGCCGCCGGATTTTTGCATGAGCCGGATCTCTGATATCGTCATTTC
>Ga0102934_1002627_pt1 | contig 12392 bp, 11 predicted proteins | sample SalPonR2_A_D1_MG_FD_78175 | JGI IMG/M metagenome (GOLD analysis project Ga0102934, IMG submission 78175) | Salt pond soil microbial communities from South San Francisco under conditions of wetland restoration - Salt Pond MetaG R2_A_D1_MG | ecosystem: Environmental > Aquatic > Marine > Intertidal...
AGCGGAGGCGATGCGATGAGTCCGAATCTGCTTTCGCTGGACGGGCGAGGGCCCGGAAGACGTTGAAATCGTGGACTGTCACTAGACGCTGCTGATGACGATCAAGAACGGTATGCGCCCGGTTCATCCCGGCGAGATCCTGCGCGAGGACTACCTGGTGCCGCTCGGAATGAGCGCCAACGCGCTGTCCAAAGCGCTGCACGTTCCGGATGCCGCGCACTTCAAAAATAAGGACATGTTGCCGTGTTCAGTTCAATCGACTATCCTCAGCGTTTAACGATTTTTTGATCGATGGTGATTAAGTGGAAACTGTGAGAATTTCCTCCAAGTATCAGGTGGTCATCCCAAAGGCGGTCCGCCGCGAACTGAATCTGGAGCCAGGACAAGTAGTGATCGTCATGGCCAAGGGACGGGCGCTGGAGATCGTACCGGTCGGCGACATCAGTTCGGCGAGGGGATCACTCCGTGGCGCCGATCCTGCGGATTATCGAGATCGAAAAGATCGAGTCTGACCGTGAAACTGGTCGACACCTGCGGTTGGATTGAGTGGCTGATTGACGGCAAGCTTGCCTGTCAGTTCGAAGCCGCACTGACCGACACCGATCAGCTACTGGTTCCAACCACCGTTCAATTCGAGCTCTACAAGTGGGTCCGCAGGGAGCGCAACGAAGCATCAGCGCTTGAAACTGTCGCCTTGACTGAGCAGGGCGTCGTGGTGCCACTGACCTCGTCAATCGCCCTGCTTGCTGGCGATCTGTCGCTGGATCACAGCCTTGCCTTTGCCGATGCCATCATCTACGCCACCGCACGGCAACAGCGCGCCCGTGTCGTGACCTGCGACAATCATTTTGAGGGACTTGAGAATGTTCACTACATTCCAAAGTCATGAATTGATTGGCGCGCTAGATCACGGCTGTCCCGTGTTTCTCGTGTTTCCTCTTTGGATTTACTAACGAGATCAATGATCTCGCTAGTAAGAACGTGGCAAGCTGCATTGTTTGCGTCTGCCCGGAGACGACTCAAAGCTTCAAGCCGCAGATAGCGCGGCCAGTGCGGGCAATTCCTTGCCTTCGACGTATTCCAGAAAGGCGCCTCCGGCGGTCGAGATGTAATCCACCTGGTCGGCGACGCCGAACTTTTCGATCGCCGCGATCGTATCGCCACCGCCGGCCAGGGTGAACCCGTCCGTCTCTCCGACGGCCTGTGCCACCACCTTCGTGCCCTTGGAGAAATGCTCGAACTCGAACACGCCGACCGGGCCGTTCCAGATCACGGTTCCGGCGTTCTTGATGATGTCGGCCAGCACCTGCGCCGATTCCGGGCCGATGTCGAGGATCATTTCGTCCTTGTGGACTTTGGCGACGTCTCTGAGCGAGGGGTGCGCGTCCTGATGGAAGCGTTCGGCGGTGACCACATCGGTGGGCAGCGGAATGCTGGCGCCCTTTTCTTTGGCGCGCTCCATCAGTTGTTCGGCCGTATCGACCAAGTCAGGCTCGTGCAGCGAGGCACCAATCCTGTGCCCGGCGGCGGCCAGGAAGGTGTTGGCAATGCCGCCGCCGACGATGAGCTGGTCGACCTTTTCGATCAGGGCTTCGAGCACTTCCAGTTTGCCGGAGACCTTGGCGCCACCGACAATGGCGACCAGGGGGCGGGCCGGGTCGGCCAGGGCCTTGTCGAGGGCTTGGACTTCGGCGGCCAGCAGCGGGCCGGCGCAGGCCTGCTTGCCCTGGGCTTTGGCCTGGCGGATCACGCCCTCGGTCGAGGCCTGGGCGCGGTGAGCAGTGGCAAAGGCGTCCATGCAGAACACATCGCAGAGCCCGGCCATCTTCTTTGCCAGGGCCTCGTCGTTGGCTTTTTCGCCTTTCAGGAAGCGGACATTTTCCAGCAGGACGAGCTGACCGGGTTCGACCTCGACGCCGTCGATCCAGTCGCTGACCAGATCGACCGGCTGGCCGAGCATCACCGTGAGCTTTTCGGCCACGGGCTTGAGCGAGAACCTGTCTTCCGGCTGGCCCTCGGTCGGGCGGCCCAGGTGCGACATGACCATCACCGCCGCTCCGGCAGCCAGCGCCTGGCGCATGGTGGGCAGCGAGGCCTCGATCCGCGCGGCGCTGGTGACCTGGCCGTTCTGGATGGGCACGTTCAGGTCGGAACGGATCAGGACCCGCTGGCCCTCGAGGTTCATTTGATCAAGCGTTTTCATAGCTGTCATCCGAAAATTGGGTTCACCACAGAGGCACGGAGGACACAGAGGAAAGGCAAAAACAGGTATTGGGTTAAGAACGCCTTACTCAGTGTTTGCTCTGCCTATATGGTGAAGGTTGGCTATGTTGGTGGCTGACGTCAAGCATTTACGTCGCTGGGTCCCGGGTCAGGCGCGGGACGACGAACACAAACAAAGCGGCCCGGGAATTCCGGGCCGCTAGTAATCAACTCTTTTATCCTTTCACCTCTGTGGCCTCTGTGCCTCTGTGGTGAACATGGTTTTTAGGCCTTCGCGAGGACCGTGGCCGTGTCGAGCATGCGGTTGCTGAAGCCCCATTCGTTGTCGTACCAGCTCAGGATCTTGACCAGGCGGCCGTTGACCTTGGTCAGGCCGGCGTCGAAGACCGACGAGTGCGGGTTGTGGTTGAAGTCGACCGAGACCAGCGGCTCGTCGTTGTAGCCGAGCACGCCCTTGAGCGGGCCATCGGCGGCGGCCTTGACCACGGAGTTCACTTCCTCGACGGTGGTGTCGCGGCCGGCGATGAAGCTCAGGTCGACGACCGAGACGTTGATGGTCGGCACGCGCATGGCGAAGCCGTCGAGCTTGCCGTCGAGCTCCGGCAGGACAAGCCCCACAGCGGCGGCGGCACCGGTCTTGGTCGGGATCTGGCTCATCGTGGCCGAACGGGCGCGGCGGAGATCCTTGTGAAAGACGTCGGTGAGGACCTGATCATTGGTGTAGGCGTGGATGGTGGTCATCAGGCCGGCTTCGATGCCGATGGCGTCGTTCAGCGGCTTGGCCACCGGGGCCAGGCAGTTGGTCGTGCAGCTGGCGTTCGAGACCACGTGGTCATCGGGGCCGATGACGTCGTGGTTGACACCAAAGACCACCGTCGGCAGATCCTTGCCTGCGGGTGCAGAAATCAGCACCTTGCGGGCACCCGCCTGAATGTGCGCCGAGGCCTTTTCCTTGCTGTTGAAAAAGCCGGTGCATTCGAGCACCACATCCACGCCCATCTCGCCCCAGGGCAGCTGGGCCGGATCGCGCTGGGCCAGCACGCGGATGCGGTCGCCGTTGATCACCAGATGATCGCCATCCACCGCCACATCGGCATTGAAGCGGCCGTGGGCCGTGTCGTAGCGGGTCAGGTGCGCGTTGGTTTCCGTGTCGCCGAGGTCGTTGATCGCGACGACCTTGATCTCGCTGTTCTTACCGGATTCATACAGCGCGCGCATCACATTGCGGCCGATGCGGCCGTAGCCGTTGATGGCAACTTTGATGGTCATCTTTCTGATCTCCCTACCGGGTTTTGGGTTGATTTTTTGATTGTACTTTGTAGGCGGGGGGTTTGCAGAGGAGGGGGTGGGTGCGCCTGGCGGCGTTTGGGTTGATTCTGCTTTGCAGAATTAGAGTCAAAGGCTTTCGCCCTGCTTCGCTGGGGGCGAGGTACTTTTGCCAGACGATGCAAAAGTACCCAAAAAATCTGGTGCCCACGAAATCGCCGGCCTGCGGCCGGACACTGCGCGGCTCCGGCCAGAACGGGTGAGCATGCTTAAACTCCCTGCGCTACGCTCCGGTCAGACAGGCATGCTCACAAAACCTCCGTTCCGGCCTCCGCTGCTCGACGACTTTCGAGGGCACGAGGTAAACCTTGACGGGCCTTTGCTTCGCTCGGCCCTAAAAATCAAACATCAATTAAAGGTTGTCCTCTCCACTGATAGCTCTCTCGGCGCGAATGGAGTGATGCGCCGTGTTGGTGGTTTGTGCCCTGGACACTCGCCGGAGGCGCGCAGGGCGGAACGGAGTCTTTGTGGGCCTGCCTGTCTGAGTGGAGCGCTAGCGGAGCGAGTTTAAGCATGACCACCCGTTCCAACCGGAGCGACGCCGGGCACCGGCCGCAGCCGGCGAGGTCGTGGGCACAAGACCTTTTCGTCCCTTTTGGGTCGACTGCGAAAAGGGACTCGCCCAGCAAGCGAAGCGTGGGCGAAACGCCTTTGACTTTGATCTTTATCCGCAGAGCGGATCAAACCCGCGCGGTTACGCGCCCAACACCCCGTTAACCGCCTCCACCACCGCTTCAACGGTAAAACCATACTCCCGAAACAGCTCCTCCGCCGGCGCCGAGGCACCGTAGTGATCAATACCGATGACCTGGCCGGAATCGCCAACGAATCCATACCAATAGTCGGATACCCCGGCCTCGATGGCGACGCGGGCGGTCAGGTCGGTGGGGAGGACGCTCTGGCGATAGCTGGCGTCCTGGGCGCGGAACAGGCCCGGGTTGGGCATGGAGACGACGCGAGTCGGGGTGCCGGCTTTTTCCAGTTCGGTGGCGGCTTCCACGGCCAGGCCGACTTCGGAACCGGTGGCGATGATGACAGCCTTGGGATTGCCGCCGCCAGCCTCTTTCAGGATGTAGCCGCCGCGTTCGATATGGGCGATCTGGTTGGCGTCGCGCGGCTGGTGGGGCAGACCCTGGCGGGTCAGAATCAGCGCGGTCGGACCGCTGCGCTGCTTCAGGGCATGGCCCCAGGCGACCATGGTTTCGGTCTTGTCGGCCGGACGCCAGACCTGCAGGTTCGGGATCAGGCGCAGGCTGGCCGTGTGCTCGACGGGCTGGTGGGTCGGGCCGTCTTCGCCGAGGCCGATCGAGTCATGGGTGTAGACATGAATGGCGCCGGTGGGAATCAGGGCCGACATGCGCACGGCGTTGCGTGCGTAGTCGGAAAAGACCAGGAAGGTGCCCGTGTAGGCGATGAAGCCGCCGTGCAGGTCGATGCCGTTGGCAATTGCGGTCATGCCGAATTCACGCACGCCGAAGCTCAAGTAATTGCCGGTGGCGCGGTCGTCCATGATGTCGACGCTGCCCGACCAGTCGGTGTTGTTCGAGCCGGTCAGGTCAGCGGAGCCGCCGATCAGCTCAGGCAGCTTCGGCGCCAGGGCCTCGATGGCCATGCCCGAGGCCTTGCGCGTGGCGACCTTGCTCTCATCGCCCTGGGCGGCCTGGATGGCATCGGCCAGGATCTGGTCGAAATCCTCGGGCAGCTCGCCGCTCATGCGGCGGGCCAGCTCGGCGGCGTCCTGCGGAAAGGCCGCCTGGTAGGAAGACCAGCGTTCCTGCCATTCGCGCTCCATGGCGGCACCGCGCTCGCGGGCATCCCAGGCCTGGCGAATGTGATCGGGAACCTCGAACGGCGGATAGGGCCAGCCGAGCACCTCACGGGTCGCGGCGATCTCATCATCGCCCAGGGGCGCGCCGTGGGTGGCCGCCGTACCGGCCTTGTTCGGTGAGCCGAAGCCGATGGTCGTCTTACAGCAGACCAGGGTCGGCTGGGTGTGGTTGGCCAGGGCGGCATTGATGGCCGAATCGATCTGGTCAGGGTCGTGGCCGTCGACCGATTCGATCACCTGCCAGCCGTAGGCACGGAAACGCTCAGGAGTGTTGTCGGTGAACCAGCCCTCGACATCGCCGTCGATGGAGATGTTGTTGTCATCGTAGAACACGACCAGTTTGCCCAGGCCCCAGGTGCCGGCCAGCGAACAGACTTCGTGCGAGATGCCTTCCATCAGGCAGCCATCGCCGGCGAAGACGAAGGTGCGATGGTCGACCACGGTGTGGCCATCGCGGTTGTAGCGCGCGGCCAGCAGCTGCTCGGCCAGGGCCATGCCGACGGCATTGGCCAGCCCCTGCCCCAGCGGGCCGGTGGTGGTCTCGATGCCCGGTGCTTCACCGTATTCCGGATGACCGGCGGTGGACGAATGGAGCTGGCGGAAGTTCTTGATGTCCTCGATCGACAGCTCGTAGCCGGAAAGATGCAGCACTGAATAGAGCAGCATCGAGCCGTGGCCGTTGGAAACCACGAAGCGGTCGCGATCCCACCACTGCGGGTTGCCGGGGTTGTGGCGCAGGTGGTCGCTGTAGAGGACTTCAGCCAGGTCGGCCATGCCCATCGGCATGCCGGGGTGGCCGGAGTTGGCGCGCTGGACAGCGTCCATGGACAGGGCGCGAATGGCGTTGGCGAGCTGGTAGCGGTCGGTCGATTGGGATGTCATCGGAGGCGTTGAGTGCGAAATTCAGACAAGTCCGCCATTGTGACGGCTGAAGCGAGTCCAGGCAAGGCACGCCGCCACCCGATGGCGGCCGGATTGGCGATTGGATTGGCGATTGGATTGGCGATTGAATTGTCCATCGAACTGGCCGTCGGACAGCCGTCCATCCGTGAATCGGCTACGGTCGGTCATTGATTCCCTCGGTCATGGGAGCGGTACGGGGGCGAGAGCTCATCAAATCTTCACGTTTATCAGCCTCTTATGTCCTCTTTCTAGGTGAAATGTATAAAAAATGCTGCTACACTTGTAGCGCAAGGCAGAGTAAACTTTTCACCGGGGAAAGACTCAAAGCTGCGATCATTCATTTCGAGGCCAATTCAAGAGGATTCATGAGCGTGCGCCGCCCTGTCATTCTGATGATGATTCTGACCTGCGGGTCAGGGCTTGCGTTTGCCCAGAATTCAAGCCTGGAGGGCGATGATCGGCGTGTCTCCGAGCCGGCGATTGGCCCTGCCGAATCGCAATTTTCCAGCAGCCTGTTCCTGCGCGACCACCAGGGTCTTCCGGGTGTTCGTCCGCGCATCAGCATGCGCATGCCGCTCGGCGGAGGCGACTCACTGACCGACCAGGACGAGGCCGCCAATCGCAGCGCGTTTTCCTGGTCGCTGGAAGCCTGGCAGCTGAACACCGCCAGCCTGGCGCATATCCAGTGTTCCGAGCAGGCGCTGACCGCCAACTCCTTTCTGGCCAGCGACTGCCGATTCGTCGATCAGCCCACCCCTGACAACGCCGTCAACCTGGTCCAGGTTCGCGGAGAATGGATGGCCGCGCCCAATTTCCGGGTCGGTCTGGGCGCCTTCGTCAACCCGAACGATAACGACCCCTACCCGCCTCTGGCCGTGACCGACACCAATCCGGTGGCCTACCTGAACGCCAACGCCAGCGAAATCGATGCGGCCAATATGGTTGATGGCCTGGATATCAATCTGAGCTTCGGTATCCAGACCGAATTCGTCGGTGACTTCCTCATCGGCCTGCAGCTGGCCCGCTATCGCCAGCGTCTGAGTCTGGGCGAGGTTGGCTACGGCATCGACCCGCTGACAGCGCTGAATGCCAGCGAGCGCGAATACGCTCACAGCGCCCAACTCGCCCTGGGTTGGCAGCTGGGCAACTTCCGCACCGACGTGATGGGTCAGCACCGCGAAGCGCCGATGCTGTTTTCCAGCGGCTACAGCCCGGCCGAGTTCAGCTCCTTCGACCTGGAATTTTCCTGGCAGCCGCGCAATGGCTCGCTGAGCATCGGAGTATCGAACCTGCTCGACGCCCAGCCGCGCTCGGACAGCCTGGACAATGCCGGTCGGGATGAAACCCTGGATGGCGTTTTCGGTCGTATCCCCTACGTGCGTTACAAGCACGACCTGTAGACCGATTCGGCGGGTCTACCGGGAACCCCGGTCGATCTCTCTCGTCCAATGACTTCAGCTACTGTCCGATCGCGCTGGCCGAGACGGCCGAAATGCGGTTAGACTGCGCTGTTGTGATTCAATCAAATCGACTGCCCTGGTGATGAAAAACCCACTCCTACTGACAGGCCTCACTGTTGCTCTGCTGGTCAGCCTGACCGCCACGATGGCACAGGCCGACGACTTCTCAACCCTCGAAGAGCGCATGACCGGGCGCGAATTCCGCGACGCCGGACTGCACAAGCTGACCGAGCAGGAACTGGCCGCACTCAATCGCTGGATCGAACTGCGGTCGCTGGCCGAAAACGAGCTGGCCGAACGCTTCGCCGCTCAGGCCAATACGGGCGGCAGTGCCTCAAGCGCCGTCCCGGCCGAGCGCGAGACTGAAGATCGGCGGGGATTCTTTGCCGACCAGCCCAATCGCGAACCGATTCGCAGCCGTATCGATGGCGCTTTCAGCGGCTGGTCGGGCAACACGCGATTCGAGCTGGAAAACGGCATGGTCTGGGAGCAGATCGAGGCTGGACGATTCTCGATCAGTCAGGTGGAAAATCCGGAAGTCGTGATTTCGCCCGGCCTGCTCGGCACCTGGCGCCTGAGCATCGAGGGCTACAGCACGGCGGTGCGCGTTCAGCGCGTTCGATAAGGGTCTTCTTGGTTGCGCCTATTGCTGACGCCGCCGACCCACTTCCGGCTTGGGCTTGTTGAAGCGCAACCACCAGACCCGGATCCGGCCGGCCACGTAGACCACAGCACCGAGTGAGGCCAGGCTGATGGCCGGTCGGGAAACCGGCCAGCTCCAGCCAGGATCGCCGCTGACCCACCACCAGATCGCGCCAGCCACTGCCAGGGTCATTCCCAGGTAGGAGATGTTCAGCGCACGGTAGGTCTGTTCTTTCCAGCGCTGCAGCGCCAGCTTTTCCACTTCTTCCTCACTGACCTCGGCGATCGGCTGATTGCAGTGCGGGCAGACCTTGGCCAGGGAGGAAACGCGCTTTGTGCAGTGGGGACAGTCGATCAGAGCCATGTCGGATGTCAGGGATCAGAACCAGCCCTGAATGGTAACGGATGAGCGAAGGATTCGCGTCAGGGCGCGTCGCGGTCGGGGAAGAAGCGGATCGTGACGCACAGGCCGCCGCTCTGGCGGTTGGCGAAGTCGATTTCCCAGCCGTACAGGTCGACCAGACGGCGGACGATGGACAGGCCCAGGCCGGAGCCCTTGCTGCCGCCGCTCTGGCGTCCTCGGAAGTGACGGTCGAAGACCCGCGGCAGCTCTTCTTCGGGAATGCCGGGGCCGGTGTCAAGGATCATCACCTGACCGCGCTGAACCTGGACGCGGACCTCACCGGTCGATGTGTAGCGCACCGCATTGCCGACCAGATTGGCCAGAATGACGGCGATGACCGAATCGGGCGCGATCACGCTGAGGCCTTCGTCGATGTCCAGCTCGAGCTTGAGGTCCCGGTCGCTGATCAGCGGTCGATAGTTATCCAGGATCTGAACGGCGATATTGCCGACGTTCTGGACCGGCCAGCTCTGATCGCCCCCGCGCTCCGATCGGACCAGGTGGAGCAGCGCCGTCGTGATATCGGTGGACTGACGCGCGGCGCGGGCGATGCGCTGCAGGCGATCGCGCTGACGGTCGGACAGGTCGTCCCCGGCCAGCATCAGTTCGGTCGCGCCCGAGATCACTGACAGCGGCGTGCGCAGCTCGTGCGAGACATCGGCATTGAACGCCTTGTCGCGCTCGACCAGATCGTGCAGGCGCTCGGAGTAACCGTCCAGAGCGGCGGCGAGCTGGCCGACCTCGTCATCCGGGAAGTGCTGCTGGAGATTCGATGATTCGACGGTCTCGTCGAGTTCTTCGACGCGTTTGGCCAGCGCAGTGACCGGCGCCATGACCCGGCCGGCCGACCAGACCCCGAGGGCCAGCGACAAGAGCGAGAAGAACAGCACCGCTGCGATCAGGGCCAGCACCAGGCGACGCGACAGCTCGCGATTGTCGGAGATGTCGTAGGTCAGAAAGACCCAGAAGTCGTCTTCCTTGGCGATCGCGGCCTTGAACACCCCCAGATCGGTAGTGACGTCGTGCACCCCGGCCGACAGATCGCGGAAGGGATCGGGGACGATCTCGGCCCGGTTGGGCCGGGTCACGTAGCCCTGGATGCGGGTATAGAAGGGCTCGACGATGGTCGGGTCGATTCTGAGGTCCTGGACATACTGATCGACTTCATCGGCCAGAGTGCGGGCGATCAGGGCGTCTTCCAGCCAGCTCTGGAGCAGCAGGGTGGAGACGGCGAACAGCGCGCTGAGCAGCGCGCCGAACAGCCCGAAAGAAACGATCAGGCGACTTCTAAGCCTTCTGCGAAACTTCATCCGGGCCGGAGAGACAGTAGCCGATGCCGTGGCGGGTATGGATCAGGGGAAAGCTGAACGGCTTGTCGATGGCCGAGCGAAGGGAATGGATGTGGACACGCAGGCTGTCGCTGTCGGGCAGCTCCTCGCCCCAGACGTGATGTTCCAGGTCGCGCCGGGTCACCACGGCCGGTGAGGCCGACATGAGTTTTTCCAGCAGCCTGAGACCGATCGGGTTGAGGTCGACGCGCTTGCCCTCGCGGCGCACGGTCAGGGTCTCGAGGTTGAATTCGAGGTCCTCGACCTTGAGCTCGCGCGGCTTGATGCGCTTGCCGCGACGGGCCAGCACGGCCAGGCGGGCATCGACTTCCTTCAGCTCGAAGGGTTTGACCAGGTAGTCATCAGCACCGGAGTCGAAACCGGCCAGTTTGTCTTCGAGCTGGTCGCGCGCGGTCAGCATCAGGATCGGCGTTTCCTTGCGCACGTCCTGCCGCAGCTTGCGGGCAACCTCCAAGCCGTCCATGCCCGGCAGGGACAGGTCGAGCACCAGGCAATCGAATTCATTGACGATGGCCAGGTGCAGGCCGGTTACGCCGTCATAGGCATAGTCGACCTCATGGCCGCGATCGGACAGGAAGTCGCCCAGATTGGCCGCGATATCCCGATTGTCCTCGATGATCAGTACGCGCATGCGGAGAGTTCTTCGCAAAGGGTGTTGGAATGAATCGAAGGCAGAAAAAAAATGACCCAGGCGGAAAATCGTCCCGCCCGGGCCTATCTTGCCCCGTAACCGTCGGTCAGACGCTTGCTAGCCGCTGAATTGCTACCGACAGGTCAAATGTTAAATGAAAGGCGGTTAACTAAGCGTTAACGCGAGGACACTGGAAAGTCAACAGCTACGGGGGCTTTCGTAGCTAATCAGGGCAGGATCGGTCGGCCAGCGAGCGACCGACCGGACACGATGCGTATCGTCGAGAGCTATCGGTTGTCGACCAGATTGAGGTCCTGCAGCCGGCCGCTCAGGGCTTCGGAGTCTGCACCCTCGCTGAGCTTGACGGCCAGACGCACATCGTTGGATGAGTCGGCGTGTCGCAGCGCTTCTTCGTAGCTGATCGCGCCGTCCTGGTAGAGTCGCAGCAGGCTCTGATCGAAGGTGATCATGCCGTGGTGGGTCGAATCCTTCATGATCGACTTGATCTCTTCGATCTTGCCCTTGCGAATCTTCTCCTGGACCAGCGGGGTGTTCATCAGGATTTCGAGAGCCACGTGGCGGCGGTTGCCGTCGACGGCCGGAACGAGCTGCTGGGCGATCACGGCGCGCAGGTTGAAGCTCAGATCGAGCAGGACCTGGGAATGCCGGTCCTCGGGAAAGAAGTGCAGGATGCGGTCCATCGCCTGGTTGGCGTTGTTGGCGTGCAGCGTGGTCAGGCACAGGTGGCCGGTCTCGGCAAAGGTGATGGCGTGCTCCATCGACTCACGGGTACGGATCTCGCCGATCAGGATCACATCCGGGGCCTGGCGCAGGGTATTTTTCAGCGCCACGTCGAAGGAGTCGGTATCGATGCCGACCTCGCGTTGGGTGACCAGACTCTTGCGGTGCTTGTGGATGTACTCGATCGGGTCCTCAATGCTGATGATGTGCCCTGAGGAGTTGCAGTTACGGTGGCCGACCATGGCCGCCAGGGTGGTCGATTTACCGGTGCCGGTCGCGCCCACCAGGATGATGATGCCGCGCTTGGCCATCGACATTTCTTCAAGACTCGGAGGGAGGTCGAGCTCCTCGAAGGTCGGGATCTGGGTTTCGATGCGCCGACAGACCATGCCGACGCTGTTGCGCTGATAGAAGGCACTGACCCGGAATCGCGCCACGCCCTCGAGCGAGATCGCGAACTGGCACTCCTTGGTCGTGTGGAATTCCTCGCGCTGGTTGGTGGTCATGATGCCGTTGATAATGTCGATCACGGCTTCGTGGCTCAGGGCGTCGCGGATCAGGGGTTTGATCTTGCCGTGGACCTTGATGCACGGCGGCGCACCAACGGTCACGAAGAGATCCGAACCTTCGCTGTCGTGCAGCTTGCGCAGCCAGTCCTGGATGTTGGTCTTGCTCATACGGTTCTCCTGGGTCTCGGGGCGGGCTCGAATCAGGCCAGGGCGGCCTTGTTCTGGGCCTTGCGCATGGCCTCGGGCTTGGCAACGATGCCCCGCCGAACAAGGTCGATCAGGCATTGGTCCAGCGTGGTCATGCCGACGTTCTGTCCGGTCTGGATGGCGGAGTACATCTGGGCGACCTTGTCCTCGCGGATCAGGTTGCGGATGGC
>Ga0102934_1002628_pt1 | contig 12389 bp, 11 predicted proteins | sample SalPonR2_A_D1_MG_FD_78175 | JGI IMG/M metagenome (GOLD analysis project Ga0102934, IMG submission 78175) | Salt pond soil microbial communities from South San Francisco under conditions of wetland restoration - Salt Pond MetaG R2_A_D1_MG | ecosystem: Environmental > Aquatic > Marine > Intertidal...
CTTTTGCTTTTGACTAGATCAGTGGCTACACGATTGGAAGGAATGTAGTGATTATACCTGTCCAAAATCTTATAGTCAATCTTAAAACCCTCTTCTTCCAAGCGATTAAAAACCCGGCGCATAATTCTTCTTCTTCTCATTTGGCTTTTTCTTAAAAGCTTATGAAGCTCCGGATTTTTGTCATCAAAGTTGTACCACAGAATATTAAAAGTATGATTATTTTTCTTAACATAAAGCTCTAGTCCCGTAATGACCTTAACTCCCTTCTTTTGACAAGCTCGCCTGAACTCAGACTGCCCACTAACCGTATTATGATCGGTTAAAGAAGCTGTTTTTACTCCTTGGCGAGACAAAAAACCGGCCACCTCGGTGGGGGTTAAGTAGCCGTCGGAATAAGTGGAATGAATTTGTAGATCAATTAACATGAATTTTCTAATTTTCTAATTTTTAATTTTATAAATAAAATCTGAGACTCAATTTTTAAACATTAAAAATTAAAATTTATTTAAAAATTACAAAATTATTATTTCTTACCATTTTTTTAGGAAAAACATTAAAAAATATTCTTTTTTACCTCCTCAATCAATGGCCTTGCCCTTTCCGGCTCCGGCTTGTCCTTAATTAAAAAGAAAGTCGCGGTCCGGATAGCAGTCCAATAATAATAATTATCAATCCTTTTTTGAACTTCAGAAGTTAAGTTTTCTTTGCTTTGTTTAAAATATTCTTTTAAAAATAAATCTTTAATCTCCTGAATATATTTCTCTTCCGCTCCCTTACGCCGAAACATAAAATCGGTTTGTTGCAGAAAACAACCCAGGTCTCGGGCATAATCAGCCAGGCAAATATCCGTAAAATCAATCACGGCCAATTTTTTATCACTCATTTTAATTACATTTTCCGGATGGGCGTCACCGTGAATTAACCACCTTTTTTCTTCCTTTTGAAAAAATTTTTCCTCTTCTCTAATAAAATAATTATATATTTTTTCATAATCTTTTCCGTATTCAGGATACCAATCTCCCACCTTATAAAGGATTTCTTCCCGCCCCGGAATTACGGTTTCCAAACGGCTGTTTAGGGGATTGAAATTGCAATTTGCGCAAGCGCGGGTGCTGTGAAGTTTGGCAAACCAAGCGGCCGCCTTTTGAACAATTTTTCTAATCTCCTTCAATTCTCGGTTGCGGATATAATAATAAAGGTTGTGGCCTTCCACTCCCCTATAAAATGTGCCTCGAAAATACTGGGAATAAAACAAGGGCCTGGGGATAGTTAAATTGCTGTCTTTAAACTCCTGTTCCCAAAGATATTTAAGGGCTTTGTAGACATTTCTTCTGGGTTCGTCGCTATGCGCGGAACAATAAATCGGGACTGTCTCCTCCTCTTCTTTGCTGTTCAAAAAAGTTGTACGGAATTCTATGACCACATGATAGGTTTCCTCCCAAATAAATTTTTTAGGGGTTCTGAATTCTATTTTTTTTATTTCTTTAAACTCCGGGAAGCGAGGCAAAACTTTCTCTTTAAATAAATCCCGGACATAATTTTCATCAAATAATTTTAATATCGGATTATTCATAAATTAAGCTTATTTTTTGCGAATCTTTTTTTCGTGTATTTTCCAATGCTTTTCCCAAACCACTTTCTTAATTTCCAAAGACATGTTTTCCACTTTTATTTTGGTCCCCAAGCTTGTGGAAGCTTCCAGAGATCTAACCGCCTTTACCAGCTCATTGATTCGCTTCTCAATTTCATCCGGATTCCAGGCATAGGGACCGAAAATGTGTTCAAAATTTTTCTCTGAGGCCCACCAAAAAGTGCAACTGGCCAAACCCCTAACCAGATGCCAGCGAGCCCAATAGTAATTCGGATCTTCCCGGTGTTTTTGAACTATCCGGTAAGTTAAATTAGCTAATTCCCAAATTTTAATTTGGGTAATATTATCCCGGTTATACCAAAGAATGTAGGGCTTGTTTTTTTTCAAATCTTTTTCCGTGGATTCCCAGCTACAATCCCAGGGCGTGAATTTCAGTCTGTCTTTCCCCGCCCGGGAGATAAACTCGGAAACAGTCTCGGTCTTTAAATCTTTCCTTTGTAAAAATTTTTCATACTCCCCGGTAGGATCCTCATGACGAAGGCCGTAAAGTTCTCCGTCATTCCCGGTTAAAGCAAATTCAATACCTCCTTCTTCCCCGGCTTTATCCGGAAAATAACCGTTAGAATACCGGCGTGATCTCAAAACTACATCTAAACCGCTAGCCTCGTCTTGATAAACTTTTGAGGTATCCGCCTTACCGATTTTCCCGGAATAAGAAATCTCATCCAAAATAATCCAGCTATAGCCCATTTTTTTGATAATTTTTGCCACATCCTTACTATAGGCCATTTCCGGAATAAAAAATCCCCGGGGCTTAAAATTCTCGCCTAAATATTTTTTTAAAATCTCCTCGTTTTCCTTAATTTGCCTCCTAGTCTCCTCTTTGGGAATCAGGGGCAAGAAAGGGTGATAAGCGGCGGTTCCGGTAAGATCAATCTGACCCCTTTCAATCAAATTTTTAATTCTCTTAATTAAATCCCCGCGCCCCATTTCTTTCCAACGCAAAAAAAGACACCCGGAAATATTTAGGGTATATTTAATTTCGGGATTCTCTTCCAGACTCCTCAATATTCTCAGATAACTTTTCTGGGTAGCTTCTTCAATTATATGTTCTTCAGAGTTAGCCGGTTGATATAAATGTAGGAAATTGATCCAAACCATAATTACTAAAATTAAAATGCAAATATCAAATATCAAAATTACAAATCAAAATGTAAAATGATTTAAAACTTTTTTTATTCATTTTGATTTTTGATTTTTGATTTTTGATTTTTTTATCCCGTTCATCTTCATGGCAATCCTATATAATTTCATATATTTTTTAGCGGGAATCTCCCAGCTATTGGATTGTCGCATCACTCTTTTAACAACTTTTGAAAATTTTTCCTGATGCAGATAATCTTCTAAAGCTCTGACTATAGCCCCGAATAAACTAAATTCATTAAAACGGGAAAAAGTAAAGCCGGTTCCGGAGTTATTGGTTGGGTTATAATTCTGCACGGTATCATGCAAACCCCCGACTTTACGGACAATCGGAATACAGCCGTAACGCATTGCTATTAGCTGGTTGATTCCACAGGGCTCATAGTGCGACGGGAGTAGAAAAAAATCCGAGCCGGCATAAGTCAAGGTTTCGTACTTCTGATTTTTTTCATGGGAAGGGATTACAACCAATTTTTTGGGATACTTGCGGGAAATCTTTTTAATCTCTTTAATATATTTTTTCTCCCCGGTCCCCAGAATTATAAATTGTAAATCCAGGCGAACCAAGGGCTCTAACATTTTTAAAATAATTTCAAAACCTTTTTGAAAAGTCACCCGGGAAGTGGCACAGATTACGGGAATATTCTCATTAACCGGCAAGCCAAATTTTTCTTGCAGAAATTTTTTATTTTCTTTTTTGGCCTCGATAGAATAAGAATCAAAATTTTTAAACAGGCCTTGATCATTGACCGGGTTATAGGCCTTATAATCAATTCCGTTAACAATTCCGAAAAGACGATCCTCTCGATTCTTTAAAACTCTGTCCAAATCTTGACCAAACTTCCGAGTCATAACTTCTTCTCGGTATTGCTCGCTAACTGTGTTGATAACATCGGCGGATAAAATCGCTCGTTTGGCGAAATTAATATACTCAATATCGGGATTATCCAGGCGGGGAATTCTTTTTCGCCCATAATCCTTCTTTTCCGGAGGAATCTCCCACCAATTTGTTCCGAGCTGAAAAATTAAATTATGTATAGTAAAAATGGTCTTGGCTTTTTTTAAAGTCCGGGAATAGCTAAAGCCGGTTTTTAAATAAAAAGGTATCAAACCGGTCTGCCAATCATGGCAATGAATAATGTTGGCCTCAAATTTTAAAAGAGAAATCAATTTTAAAGCCGCAACATCAAAAATTAAAAAACGCGCATTTTCGTGTTTAGATCCATAGAGCGCTTTTCTCTGGAAAAATATTTTTTATTCTCTACAAAATAAACCGGCAAATCCTCCATTAAATAACCCTTCCAGTAATTAACCCTCACTCTGTCTCGGGAATTCAATCTTAATTCCACATCCTCATATATTAATTTTAAATTATATTTTTCTTTCTCAATTACTTTGCCGTATAATGGGGTGATACAAATAACCTGATTGTCTAATCTTTTTAAGGCCTTGGGAAGACTCCGGGCCACATCACCAAGCCCTCCGCTTTTGGAAAAGGGAGATAATTCCGAGGAAATTGAGACCACTTTTAATTTTTTGGACATAGTTTTAGTTAATTTAAGGAGGGTGGCTATCGTTTAAGGATTTACTTAATAGTAATTTTTGAATTTTTAATTTTATAATTTTTAAATAAATCTTCAATATCTAAATTTTAAAAATTTATGCTTAGTTATTATTTAAAAATTAAAAATTGGAAATTAAAAATTGATAGTTTGACTTGTCTTTAAGCATGTGTTATGTGAAGTTGGCGGCACATATCGCCACTGCCAAAGCGTCCGCGGCGTCGTCAGGTTTCGGTATCTCCTTTAAATTTAGAAGCAACTTAACCATTTTTTGCACCTGACCTTTGGAAGCCTGTCCATAAGAAGAAACTGCTTGTTTTATCTGGAGCGGGGTAAATTCATTAACGGCTACTTTGTTTTGCCTGGCGGTTAAAAGAACCACTCCCCGGGCCTGGCCGACCACCAAAGCGGTTTTAACGTTTTTACAAAAAAACAACTGTTCCACAGAAATTAAATCAGGCTTATACTTTTTAATTTTCTCTGTTAATTCCCCGCTTAAAATATCCAGGCGATCAGGCATATCTGTTTTTGCCTCGGTTTTAATACTACCATAATCCAGGCAACTTAAATTGCCCTTTTCGTCCTTTTTAATCACACCAAAACCGGTGTCTGCTATCCCGGGGTCGATGCCAATAATTATTTCACTCATAACATTTTTCAAGTAACACGTAACCTTAAATGATAAATATAATTAACTCAAAAATCAAAATGCAAAATGCAAAATTACAGAGTAAAATTCAAAAATATTTTACATTTTGATTTGTAATTTTGAGATTTGATTTTTGATCTTTGCATTTAAGATTTTTATTTTAAAAATGTGTTTCTAAATTTATTTGGAATCATCCTTAAAAAGTTAAATTAGTATAATAATCCGAGACGTCCTCGCAATCCTCTAATTCTTCTATAAATCTATTCAATTTTTCCCTTTCTTCTTCAGTCGGCTCTGCAGTTTCTTTGGGAATATATTCAATATCAGCCGATTCTATAGCCACTTCTTGATTCTCCAAAACTTGTTGAACTTTTTGCAGGTTTTCCGGTTTGGTATAAATTGACACTCCTTCTTTCTCAAATTCAAAATCCTCTGCCCCAACATCTATCAGTTCCAATTGTTTTTCCTCATTATTAAGTTCTTTTTCCTCCGTTTCCTCGGCTTTAATATTAATTACTCCTTTTTGCTCAAAATTCCAATTAACCGTAGTAAAAGATCCGCCGTATTTGGTAAATAAATGGCGGATATTAGAGGCGCTTCGGTTTTTGTTATCTGTCAAGCTTTTGACAATAAACTGAAACTTTCCCGGACCGATTCCTTCATAATACAGCTCTTCTATTTGCTCCCCGGCCAATTCTCCGGTTCCTCTTTTAACCGCCTTATCAATGTTGTCTTTGGGCATATTAACAGACTTGGCCTTTTCTATGGCCAGCCTCAAGGCGAAGTTCGTATCCGGGTCTCCCCCTTTGTCCCGAGCCGCTACGGTTATTAAATTACCGATTTTAGTAAAAACCGCCGACCTCTTAGCGTCTTTAACTTCTTTTATTCGCTTAACTTTTGACCATTTATTATGTCCGGACATTTCAATAAAATCCGAATAATCCGAATGTCTATCCGAATAATCCGAATTATTAATTTTTTGATTCTACCACAATAAAGTCCATAAAAAAACAACAATCTCACCTCTTTTGTTGCTGGAAAAACTTCTTAATCTTTCTTAAAGTGTAGCAGAAAAAAGGGAAAAAATCAATGTCAATTACAAATTCACAAATATAGCCACAAATTACACAAATAAAATAAATAATTTCTTATAACTATTTAAGCTTAATGCAATAAAAAAAATCACCGACCTTAGTGGTCGGTGATTTTTCTATATTCTAAATTCTTTATTCTTAATTCAGTTTCTACATCATCGGCATTCCGCCTCCCATTCCGCCGGGCATTCCACCTCCTCCGGATCCGCTCTCCTCTTCTTTGTCTTCCGGGTCTTCTCCCACCACCGCTTCGATGGTTAAAAACATAATCGCGGCGCTGGCGGCATTCTCCAGGGCGGTTCTGACCACCTTGGTAGGATCAATAATTCCGGCTTCGATCAAATTTTCATATTTATCACTTAAGGCATTAAAACCGATATTTTGACCGGTTTTTTCTTTGTTCATTCGAATCAAATTATAAAGCACTAAAGATCCGTCTTGTCCGGCATTGGTAGCGATTTGCCTAATTGGGGATAAAATCGCCTTATCTACAATTTTAGCTCCGGCGCTATCTGATCCTTCCGATTCTTGAAAAGAAGAGTTAGCTTGAGCCAAAGACAAGCCTCCCCCGGGGACAATTCCTTCTTCCTGAGCGGCTCTGGTAGCATTTAAAGCGTCCTCTACCCTGTCTTTTTTCTCTTTCATCTCAGTCTCGGTAGCTGCTCCGACTTTAATTACTCCAACCCCTCCGGAGAGTTTAGCTAACCTTTTTTGCAATTCCTCCTTATCATAATCAGAATCACTAGCTTCAATTTCTTTCCTGATTTGCTCGGTTCTTTTCTTAATGTTATTTTCCTCTCCCTTTCCTTCTACAACCGTAGTTTCATCTTTGGTGGAAGAAACTTTCCTGGCTTGACCCAGGTCTTCTAACTGGGCGTTTTCCAGTTTCAAACCGACCTCTTCGGAAATTACTCTGCCTCCGGTTAAAATGGCAATATCCTCAAGCATCGCTTTTCTCCTATCTCCGAAACCGGGAGCTTTGACTCCCAAAACATTAAAAGTTCCTCTGAGTTTATTTAAAACAAAAGTGGCTAAAGCTTCTCCTTCGATTTCATCCGCTATAATCACCATGTCTTTCTTTCCGGCCTCGCTTACTTTCTCTAGTAAAGGCAGAACCTCTTGGACTGAGGAGATTTTTTTGTCGGTGATTAAAATATAAGGATCGGAATATTCCGCTTTCATAGCTTCAACATCTGTTACCATGTGCGGAGAAATATAACCTTTATCAAACTGCATTCCTTCCACTACTTCTACTTCAACTCCAAAGGATTGACTTTCTTCCACGGTTACCACTCCGTCTTTACCCACTTTATTTATAGCCTCGGCAATTTTCTTGCCGATTTCTTTGTCGTTAGCGCTGATTGAGGCTACCTGGGCAATCTCTTCCGGAGTGGAAATTGATTTACTGCTTTTTTTAATATGATCTACCACCTGGGAAACTTTCTTTTCGATTCCTTCTCTAATTTCAATCGGATTAACTCCGGCAGAAACCAATTTAAGCCCTTCGCTAATCATAGACTGGGCCAAAACCGTGGCGGTAGTGGTTCCGTCACCGGCGCTGTCATTGGCTTTGGTGGCCACTTCTTTAATCATTTCCGCGCCAATGTTTTCCTGTTTGTCTTTAAGCTCAATTTCCTTGGCCACAGTCACGCCGTCCTTGGTAATAGTGGGGGCTCCAAAACCCTTATCTAAAACCACGTTTCTGCCTTTAGGACCCAGAGTAACTTTGACCGCATCGGCCAATTTATCCACCCCCTTTTTTAAAGATTTTCTGGCTTCTTCATTGAATGTAACTAATTTTCCGCTCATATTTTTAAATATTAATTATAAATTAATTTTCCGCGCGCTTCCGCGACTTGAGGAGTTTATTCCTCAAGTACGGCTAAAATATCGCCTTCGCTAATAATTAAATAATCCTTGTCCCCGACCTTGATTTCTTCCGGGGAATATTTTTTAAACATAATTTCATCCCCCTGCTTAACACTCATAGTTCCTCGTTCTCCGTTTTTTAATAATTTGCCCGGACCTACTTCTATCACCTTACCTCTTTCCGGCCTTTCTTTTTCCATAGTGTCAGGCAAAACAATTCCGGCCTTACCGGCCTCCTCCTCTGTGATAGGCTCCACTACCACATTGTCATGCATTGGTTTTACTTTCATATTTTTATATCGAGCCACCCGCCTACTTTTTTATTGAAAACTAGGCGGTGACTAAGATTAATAATATTCAATTACAAATACACAAATCCGATCACAAATTGCACAAATATAAAAAATAATACACTAATAACCAAAAATTTATTTTACTCATAAATTAGCACTCTTGATGTTGAAGTGCTAAGATAATATTTTAGCAACTGCAAAAACAATGTCAAGAGATAATAAAAGAATATAAAATTCTTTTATTCGCTGATAATTGCGGAAAATAAGCGGATTCACGTGGAAATAAAAATACTTATCAATTAAAAAAAGAGCCGGTTTGCTCTTTTAAAATTTATTTTCAAAAACTACCTCCCTCTCATTCTTCTCCAGCGTTTCACTGCTTTCGTTCTAGCTAATTCCTTGGCTAAAGCAGTGGAAATTTCGGCAAACCTTTCCTTGTCTTCTCTCTTAATCTCCCCGACACTCTTCTCCGCCGCTTTTCGGGCCTCCTCGGCTCTTTCCAGATCAATTTCCCTGGCTCTCTCCGCGGTATCTGCTAAAATTATTACCTTATTTCTCAATACTTCAATAAATCCTCCGGAAACCGAGATTACTTCACCTTTATTATTTTCATCAGTCAATTCCAAAACTCCCGGTTTTAAAATAGAAACCAAGGGCACGTGCTTGGGAAGCACGGTTATCTCTCCTTCCCGGGTGGGAACAGTTACTTGCTGGATATTCCGTTTCAAAACCACCCTTTCCGGAGTCACTATTTCAAACTTGATTATTTTATCGCTGTCAAACATACCACTTTAAAAACTTTTTTCAGAAAAAAGTTTTTAACCTTTTTCAAAAAAGTAAGGTATATTTTAATTTATTTATAGCGAGCAAAGCTCTACGGCCATAAAAAAACTAAAATATTATAATAAATTACATTTTTACAAATTACGAATTTTTTACGAATTTACGAATCTGGGTTAAATACAATAAAAGATAAATTAATATATTTTTAAAATGTAACCAAACTTTAATATCTAAAACCGGCAACAAAAACAAATCGCGTGAAAGTCGGAATTCGTAAATTTGTAGCGGATTAGTTATTCGTAGACACTTCTTCAATGCTTCCTTTCATGTAAAAATCATTTTCTCCCTTGTCATCGTGTTTTCCTTCCAAAATTTCTTCAAATCCTTTAATAGTATCCTCAATTCGGACATATTTACCTTCTTGGCCGGTAAAACTTTCTGCTACATGAAAAGGTTGAGATAAAAATCTCTGAATTTTTCTAGCCCTGGCTACAGTTAATTTATCCTCGTCAGACAACTCTTCCATTCCCAAAATATTGATAATATCTTGCAAGTCCTTATATTTCTGTAAAACTCTTTGTACTTCCCGGGCGACCCGATAATGTCTCTCTCCCACAATTTTAGGGTCTAAGATAACTGAAGAAGAATCCAGAGGATCCACCGCCGGATAAATACCCAATTCAGACAAACTTCTGGCCAACACCACTGTGGAATCCAAATGTCCGAAAGTGGTTGCCGGAGCCGGATCGGTTAAATCGTCCGCCGGGACATAAACCGCCTGAATAGAAGTAATAGAGCCCTTGTTGGTGGAGGTGATCCTTTCTTGCAATTCTCCCATTTCCGAAGCCAAGGTGGGCTGATAGCCTACCGCGGAAGGCATCCTTCCCAAAAGAGTGGAAACCTCTGCCCCGGCCTGGGTAAACCTAAAAATATTATCAATAAAGAAAAGGACATCTTGATTTTGTTCATCTCGGAAGTATTCCGCAATAGACAAACCGCTTAAAGCTACCCGAGCCCGATTTCCCGGAGGCTCATTCATTTGGCCAAAGGTCATGGCCACCTTGTCCAAAACTCCTCCGTCTTTCATTTCATGATAAAGATCGTTGCCTTCCCGAGTTCTCTCTCCTACTCCGGCAAAAACCGAGTAGCCCCCATGTTCTCTGGCAATATTATTAATAAATTCCTGAATAATAACCGTCTTACCTACGCCGGCTCCACCAAACATTCCCACCTTTCCCCCTTTGGCAATCGGACAAATCAAATCAATCACCTTGATTCCGGTTTCCAAAATTTCTGTTTTAGTGGATTGATCTACAAATTGGGGTGGCTCTCTGTGGATAGGATATTTTTTTTCCCCTTTAATTTGTTTCTCTCCGTCAACGGTTTGCCCCAGGACATTAAAAATCCGGCCCAGGGTTTCCTCCCCTACCGGAACACTAATAGGAGATCCGGTGGCGATTACTTCGTCTCCTCGACTTAAACCGTCGGTTGATCCCATAGCCAAGGCCTTGACCTTATTAAACCCGATATGCTGTTGGGTTTCCAAAATTAATTTTTCTCCCCCTTTATTAACCTCCAAGGCATCATAAATTTCCGGCAGATTTTCTTGAAAATATACCTCCACCACCGGGCCGATAATTTGGGTGATTGATCCTGTGTTTTGTTTCTTATTTTTTACTTCAGTAGACATATTTCTTCTTTTATAATTTAATTCAAAATGCAAATATCAAAATGCAAAATGACAAATCAAAACTAAAAATTATTAAATAATTTTACTTTTTTCTCCGCCCGCCCCGTGGCAGAGCTTTGCGGGGTCATTTTGATTTTTGAATTTTGATTTTTGCATTTCTCTTGTTTATATAATTTAAATAAAAATCTAAATTAAATAAGTTGGCAAATCAATTTACAATTAGTCACCCAAGGCGGTCGCTCCGGCGCTAATTTCCGCTATTTCCTTAGTAATGGCCGCTTGTCTAACCTTATTATAATACAAGGTCAAATCTTCCACCAACTCCCCGGCTGCGTCATTGGCCTTCTGCATAGCGGTCATACGGGCACTGTGCTCGGCCGCGTTAGACTCTAGCAAAGCTTGAAACAATTGGATTTCTATTAATCTGGGAAGCATTTCTTCTAAAACTTCATAGGCGGAAGGCTCATAGGTAAAGGTGTAAATATTTTTACCTTCCCTTAAATATTTTTCCTCCTTTTTTTGTATATATTCCTTGTCTACTCCTATCCGGGAATCTTCACCTGCAATACCCAGGTGGTGTTCCTGAGCTTCTAAATCAACGGGTAAAAGCTGCTTCACCCGGGGGATTTGCTTCATAGCATTAACATGGTCAGTAAAAGCTACCATTACTTTGTCATATTTACCGGCGACAAAATCATCTATAATCAAACGGGCTATACTCCTTACTTCAGTAGAAGTATAACAAATATCTGACTTGGGAAAATCAGCCGCCACTTTATATCCATAACGGGAGTAAACCGACAATCCTTTTTTGCCTACAACAATAAATTCATGATTAATTTTTTCTTTATCTTTGTTATATTGATTTTTTAAAATGGAATTGTGAGCTTTGTTGATAATAGCATTATTGAAATTTCCGCATAAACCCCGGTTGGAAGTGAATATAACTATAGCCACGTTTTTCAACTTCCCCGGTTTAGTAAATAAAGGATGTTGCTGGTGGTCGCAATTTACCGCTTGGGATAAATTCAAAACCGTGGTCCAACTCAAATTGGCATAAGTTCTGGTCTTAAGCACCGCTTCTTCCGCTTTGCGCATTTTAGTGGCAGCCACCATTTCCATTGCCCGAGTGATCTTTTGGGTGCTTTTAATGGATTTTATCCTGCGTTGTATTTCTTTAGTGTTAGCCATACCGCTTTAAAAACTTTTTTAATAAAATATTTTATTGTTATTCACCCTCTTCTTCTTTTTTAATCAAATAATCCAGGGTTGCTTTGTAGTCTTTAATTATCTTTTTCAGTTTTTCTTCCGCCTGTTCATTTAATTCTCCGGTTTTTGCGATTTCTTGGATAATCTCTTCCCCTTTATCCCGGAAATATTCTCGAAACCCTTCTTCAAATTCAGAAACTTTTTCCACCGGAATATCATCCAAATCACCGGAGGTTAAAGCATAGAAAGTTGCCACTTGCTCTTCCACGGACAAAGGAGAATATTGATTTTGTTTAAACACTTCCATCAATCTTTCTCCCCGGTCAATCTTGGCTTGGGTTTCCTTGTCTAAATCCGAACCGAATTGGGCAAAAGCGGCTAATTCTCGGTATTGAGCGGCTTCCAATCTCAGCTTTCCGGCTACTTTTTTCATGGCTTTAATCTGA
>Ga0102934_1002629_pt1 | contig 12386 bp, 12 predicted proteins | sample SalPonR2_A_D1_MG_FD_78175 | JGI IMG/M metagenome (GOLD analysis project Ga0102934, IMG submission 78175) | Salt pond soil microbial communities from South San Francisco under conditions of wetland restoration - Salt Pond MetaG R2_A_D1_MG | ecosystem: Environmental > Aquatic > Marine > Intertidal...
CAGGCGGCGCAGCATCCGGTCGGTGCGCCAGTCCTTGGCCAGCTCGATGGCGGCGCGGGTCAGGTTGCCGTATTGCTGCAGCTTGCGCTCGAAATACTCGAACAGGGTGAAGGCGTCCGCCGTGCCGCCGGCGAAGCCGGCGATCACGCTGCCGTCGGCGAGGGCGCGCACCTTGCGGGCGTTGCCCTTCATCACGGTGTCGCCCATGCTCACCTGGCCGTCGCCGCCGATGGCCACACGGCCACCGCGTCTCACCGAGACGATGGTTGTGCCTCTGTACTGCTCCATGGATCTGCCTTCGCTGTTGCGGGCGCGGCCTTATTTGCGGTTGTTGCGCGCCCTGGGATGAGTCCGGTCGTATATCTGGGCCAGGTGCTGGAAATCAAGGTGGGTGTAGATCTGGGTGGTGGACACGTCCGCATGTCCCAGCAGTTCCTGCACCGCACGCAGGTCGCCGCTCGACTCCAGCAGATGGGAGGCGAACGAATGGCGGAACAGGTGGGGATAGACGCTCCTGTCCATGCCCTGGCGCTTCGCCCAGTGGACGATGCGCTCCTGCACCGAGCGGGGGGCGAGCCGCGTGCCCCGGCGGCTGACGAACAGCGCATGCTCCTCCTGGCCGGCCATCCGCACCCGGGTTCGGCGCCATTCGGCGAGCGCCTCGAGCGCGCGGCGGCCGACCGGCACGATGCGGGTTCTGGCGCCCTTGCCGGTCACCGTGACGGTGGCATCCGATGCGTCCACGTCGTGCAGGTCCAGGGCCACGAGCTCCGCCAGCCGCAGCCCCGACGAATACAGCAGCTCGAGCATGGCGCGGTCGCGTATCGTCAGCGGCTCGTCGCCCGGCAACTCGAGCAGGCGGGCCATCTGGTCGGCGTCCAGGGTCCCCGGCAGTCGCTTGCCCGCCTTCGGCGCACTGACGTCGGCGGCAGGGTTGCGCTTCAGCACCTTCTCCCGGATCAGGTAGCGGAAGAAGCTGCGTACCGCCGACAGGCGTCGCTGGATGGAGCGGGGCGAGAGTCCGCGCCGATGGCAGGCGGCGGCGAAGGCGCGGATATCGTGGGTGGTGAGGCCGCGCCAGCGGTCGTGGCCGGCGCGCTCGCAATAGTCGACCAGGGCCGCGAGGTCCCGGCGGTAGTTGGCCACGGTATGCGCGGAGCAGCGCTTCTCGAAGGCGAGATGCTCGAGGAAGGCGGCGGTGCGCTGGCGTTCTTCCGGCGACAACGGGCCGACCGGTCAGTAACGCCTCACGGCAGCGGCCACGAGCTCGCCGATGCGGGTGAGGAAGTCGATGCTCATGGCCGGGTGGAAATGGTCCGCATCGACGCTGCCGATGCCGATGAAGCCGAGCGCGGCACCCTCGCCCAGGGGCAGCAGCGCCATGCTGCCCACCTCGTCGGCGGAGGCGCCGAACAGGAATTCACGCTGGCTGTCGCGCACCCGGCCGCAGCGGGCGCGGGCGGCGGACAGAAACGTCTCGAAGGGCCCCAGCCGCCGGTCGTCGCGGCCGATGACGTGCAGGAAACGGCGTTCGCCGACGTCTGCGTAATCCGCCGGGTCGCCGAACAGCACCATCACGGCGTGGTCCGCCCCGAAGCCCGTGCGCAGTTCCCGCGCGATGCAGGCCAGGGTCTCCTCCCGGCTGTCGGCAGCCATGAGCGCCAGCGCCAGCGTGTGGATGCGGGCGGCCAGGCGGTCGTTGGCGCGCGCCACCTCCAGGAGTTCCCGCAGTTTGCGCTCGAGCTTGAGGTTCTTCTGCCTGAGCGTCGCCACCTGGCGCTCCACCAGCGAGACGGCGCCGCCGCCCGCAGCATGGGGCAGGCGCAGCGTGTCTAGCAGGCGGGGATGGTTCTCGAAGAACTCGGGGTGGTGCAGGAGATAGTCCTCCACGGCCTCCTCGCTGGCACTGTCCACCACGGGCTCTCGGTTGTGCTGTGTGCTCATAGGGCGACGGTTCCCTCGAAGGAGTACTGGGCCGGGCCGGTCAGCCAGACGGCCTCACCGGGGCCGCGCCAGCTTACCACGAGATCGCCGCCCGGCAGGCCGAGGCGAACCTCGTCGCCGAACAGGCCGCGGCGTCTGCCCGCCACCATCGCGGCGCAGGCGCCGCTGCCGCAGGCCCGGGTCTCGCCGACCCCGCGCTCCCACACCCGCAGCAGAGCCCGGTCGCGCCCGCGCGGCTCCAGGAAGCCCACGTTGCAGCGCTCGGGGAAGGCGGGGTGATGTTCCAGCGCGGGCCCCAGTTCGGCCACCGGGGCGCTCTCCACGTCGTCCACCAGCAGGACGCAATGGGGATTGCCCATGGACAGCGCTGCGACCTCGACCGTGCGGTCGCCGGCCTCCAGCCGGTAGGTGTCGGCTTCCGCTGCTGCGGTCATCGGGATATCCGCCGGCGCGAACCGCGGCGCGCCCATGGAGACGGCGGTGACGCCGGGCCCGTCGATGCGCGCCTCGGAGACGCCGGCGCGGCACTCGAGCCGCAGCACCGGCGGCGCACCCGGCGCCTCGCCGAGCAGGCGCGCGATGCAGCGCAGACCGTTGCCGCACTGCTCCACTTCGCCGCCGTCGGCGTTGAATATCCGGTACCAGGCGTCGGTGCCCGCGCTGCGCGGCGCTTCTATCCAGAGCAGCTGGTCGAAGCCAACGCCCTCGCGGCGGCGGGCCAGGCGGCGGATGGCGGCGGCGTCGGGCAGTAAGGCATCGGGCTGGTCGCGGACGACCATGAAGTCGTTGCCGAGGCCGTGCATTTTTACGAAGGGCAGTTGCATGGGCGTACTGTAGGTCAAATCGGCGGGCGAATGATGCCGGTAACGCGTGGACTTTCTAGCGGCGCAACGATACTTTACATAAACTGCAGAAAACCAAAACGAAGCGCAGGGAGACATCATGCGTCAGATCATCGTGCTGAACCCGAAGGGCGGTTGCGGCAAAAGTACGCTCGCCACCAATCTTGCCGCCTACTACGCGAACGAAGGCAAGAGCGTCGCACTCGCGGACTACGACCCGCAGCGCTCCAGCCTGGACTGGCTCGAGCGCCGGCCGGAAGGCTACCCGGAGATCGTCGGCCTCGCCGCCTTCGAGGAAGGCCTGAAGCACCTGCCCCGCAGCGCCGACGTGCTGGTGATGGACGCGCCGGCGCGTTCCCACGGACCGGAACTGACCTCGCTCATCAATCATGCCGAGACCATCATCGTGCCCGTGCTGCCGTCGACGGTGGACATGCAGGCGGCCAACCGCTTCATCGACGAGCTCCTGGGTGTCGGCAAGGTGGAGCGCAAGAAGGCGCGCATCGGCGTGGTGGCCAACCGGGTGCGCGAGAACACCCTGATCGCCGGCGATCTGGACGAATACCTGGAGAGTCTGAAGGTGCCCTACGTGGCCTGGTTCCGGGAGGCCCAGAACTATATCCGCGCCTACACCCGGGGGCTGGGCGTCGCGGAGCTGCCGGAGTATCTGGCCTGGCCGGAGTGGGATCAGTGGGAGCCGCTGATGGAGTGGCTGAACTCCCGCCGCAGCCGGCCCTGACGAACAAGGGACGGCACCGGCGGCAAGAGCCGGCAGCGCAAAAGGGCCGGAGCGACAAGGGACCGGCGTCCGTCAGGCGTCTTCCTGCGTACCGGCCTCCTCCAGGCTGGCACGGATTCCCGCTGCCGGGTCGTCGTAGGCGAGTTCCACGGCCAGCGCCTGGCGCAGCCGCCGTGTGTCGAGCCGGCGCGATTCGGCGAGAAAGCTGTAGCGCATCGGTGACATCTGCCGCCGCGCCTCCTCGCGGCTGACCTCGGGCGGTGCCGGCAGGGCGGCCGCCTCCGCCACCCGCCGGAAGAAGGCGCCGGAACTCTCGCCGCTGCCGTCTGCCACGTTGTAGATGCCGCCGGGCGCGGCCGGCTCCAGGGCGGCCGCGCACACGCGCGCCAGGTCGTCCACGTGGATGCGGTTGCCCGGCGAGGCGTCTTCCTCCCGGATTACGGGCTGACCCGAACGGATCGCCTCCAGGGGCAGCCGGCCGGGTCCGTAGATGCCGGCGATGCGCAGGATCGCCCAGCTCACCCCGTTCTCGTCGGCCCAGTGGCGCAGCGTCGTCTCCGCGGCCACCCGCCGGCGGGCGCGCTCGGTGGAAGGCGCCGGCGGGCGCTCCTCGTCCACGAGATCGCCGGCGCAATCACCGTAGACCCCGCTGGTGCTGGCCAGGACGAAGCGTTCCGGCTGCCGGGGCAGCGCCGAGAGCAAGCGCGTGAGGCGCGGATCGCCCTCTCCCTCGGCGGGCGGGACGAGATAGAGCACGCGCAGCGGCCCGTCCGGTAGCCGGGGCAGCGAGCCGGTCGCGTCGAGGTCGACCGCCGTGGCCGCGATGCCCACCTCGGCGAGCGCCGCCGCGGACGCTGTGGAGCCGGTGAGACAGTGCACGGCGGCGCCGTGTTGCAGCAGATGGCGGGCGACCCGCCGGCCGGTGTAGCCGGCGCCGGCGATCAGCGTCAGTGGCGCGCTCATTATTCGCTCATGTCCGGCTCACGCAGCCCTCAGGGGCGCTCGTCGCCGGCTTCCCCCAGGTGCGGCAGCGCGAGCCGGTCCGAGGCGGCGACCATGTTCAGGCCGGAGCGGTAGGCGTCGGCGGCGGCCTCGCCTTCACCCAGCCGGGTGAGCAGGCGGCCGTAGAGCTCGTAGGTCTCGGGCGTGGGGCCGATGGCGAGCGCGGTCTCCAGATAACTCCTGGCCTTGCCCCAGAGTTCCTGGCGCATGCACAGCCGGCCGGCGGTCAGCAGCAGGGCGGCGTCCTCGCCGTGCTGCTTCAGCCAGTTCTCGGCGTGGCGGAGCTGGCGCCCGGCATCGGCCGTCTCCAGCTTGCCGTACAGGCGCGCCAGCCCCGGCGACCAGCGGGTGCGCAGCCGGCGCCGCAGTTCGGCCTCGGCCACCTCCTCGCCGCCCGCCCGGGCCAGTGCGTCGACATAAGCGCCGATCAGCACGTCGTCGTCCCGCAGCGACTTCGGTATCTGTTTCCACACGGCGGTAACGCGGGTCGGATCTTCTCCCGCCTGCTCGAGCTTGCGCCGGTGCACCTCACGGGTCCATTCCTGCAGCGTCCCGGCGGGGATGCGGCCCTGTTTCCTGAGCTTCGGCAGCAGCTCGGCCAGCTGATCCCAGTCCTCGAGCTCCCGATACAGCCGGCCGAGCAGGTGCAGCGCCTGGGAGTGGTTCGGCGCGCTCTCCTGCAGGCGCCGCAGCGTCGCCAGCGCCTGCTCGTATTCCTCGGCGGCGAGCTGCAGCTCCGCCTGGGTCAGGAGTACTGCGTTCGTGGCATCCGGGGTCTCCTCATAGGCGAGCCGCAGCCACTTGTCCCGGCGCTCGCCGTCGCCCTGGAGCTGGGCGGCCCGCGCCGCCGCCAGGTAATTCAGCAGCGGGGCGTCGGCCCGGTTCACGCGCCGGGTCAGCAGCTTCTCGCCCTTGGAGAAGTTGCCCTCGGCCACCTCGATCAGGCCTTTGGTGAATTGGTGGCCGGCGCGGCGGGCGCGGAACTCCCCGGCCTTCTCGCCCAGCTTTTTCGGCGCCTTCAGGAGTTCCCAGGCGAGCCAGAGAGCGAACATCGTGGCGAGAATCAGCGCCAGCAGGATCGGCACCGACATCTCGATCAGCCAGCCGCGGATGTTGATGACCACGTAGCCCGGGTCGGCGAACAGGAGGTGTGCGCCCAGGGCGCCCAGGATCAGCGTGGCGACGACCCAGGCCCCGAACTTCATTCGGCTCCCTCGTCGGCTCCCTGCCCGTCGCCCTGCCCGTCTCCCTGGGCTACGGCCTGGCGCTGGCGGAACAGGCGCAGCGAGGCCGAGATGTCGGGCAGCTCTGCAGAGACCGGGCTGTCGGCGAGCTCGGCGATGGTCTCGACGGCGCCGCTCACCGCCTTCGCCTCCATGTCGAAATAGCGTTCCAGCCAGCTGCGGGCGTCTTCCAGGCTCTGGCGGAATATGGCGCCTTCGCCCTGCAGCAGCGCCAGGCGTGCCGTCTGCAGCTGCAGCGCGATGTTGGTGCGCAGGAAATACTGCGCCTCCGGCGACAGCAGCGGTTCCAGCCGTTCGTTGGTGCGGCGCACGCTGACCATGTCCGAGAAGGCATTCTTCACTGCCGTCCAGGCGCGGCTGAATCCGCTCAGCTCCTCGCCGATCTGCGGCCGCGGCTGATCTTCCGGCGTCACCTCCTCGTCCAGCGGCAGCGACTGGATCACGTCGGCCAGGCTCGCCAGCGTCAGGGTGACCCCTTCGATGTCGACGTCCTCCACCGCCCGGAGTGCGGTGATCTCGTCGGCGAGTTCGCGGCGCACCGGCGTGTAGACCGGGTCGCCCAGCTCGCGGATGCGGCGGTCGGCGAGCTCGAGCGCGAATGCCGCCAGCTCCGCGTTGCCGGCGAGCTGCGCCTGGGCGTTCGCGAGCTGCATGTAGTACTCGGCCTCGGCCACGAGCCAGGCATCGCGGGCGCCGGCCGATACGCCCTGGAGATTGGCCATGGACTCTTCCAGGTTCTCCATGCGGCCCGGCAGGGACTCGACGATGTCGCGGCTCTCCCGGAATTCCCGCTGCAGCCGCGCGAACTCATCCGCGTCTGCCGCCTGGCGCGCCGCTTGCTGCGCCTGTTGCACGGATTGCTGCACCGAGGAGAGTCGGCTGCGAAGCTCCGAGACGGCCTCCGCGTTGGCCGCCGCCTCCGTCTCCAGCGTATCCACGGCGGACTCCAGGCCGGCTGCCTCGGCGCCGGTGCCGCGCTCCAGCCACCAGCCGTAACCGCTGAAGCCGGCTGCGGCGAGGGCGAGGACGAGTGCGAGCCCGGCGACCAGCGCCACGGTCTTGCTGCCGCCGCTGTTGCTCCTGCCGCCGTTCCCGTCGCCGCCCGCTGCGGGCGCAGAGGCGGCTCCGCCTTTGCCCGTTTCGCTGGCGTCTGCGGCGTGGGATTCCTCGTGCGAGGCGGTGGTGGCTGCGGCCGCGGCCGTGGTGGCGGCTTGCGCGGTATCGTCCGCGGCCTCGGAAGACTCCCGGGCCTCGGCGGGGGTCTCGCCTTCGTCCCGCCGCTCCCGGGCCTCGTCGGCCTCCGGCGGGCCGTCGCCGGCCTGGGCGTCGTCGCCCGCTGCGGGCTTCGACCCGGGCTTTTCTTGCTCAGTCATGATCTGCTCTGTCCGGTATCCCCGTCGGGGAAGACCATCGCCCGGACGAGGTCGGACGGCTCCGGGCCATGCGCAAGCAGGGTGTCCACAGCGATGTCTTCGCGTACGGCGAGTTGTAACACACGATCGCTGGCACTCACCAGTGTGGCCCCCCGCAGCACCGCCGCGCCCTTTTCCCCCAGCAGTTCCGCCAGGTTACGCAGTGTGGCCACGCTGAGGCAGGTTACGTAACGAAGCCCGCCCTTACGCCAGGCGGCGATCACCGCCTCGATCTCGCCGTCTTGCGGCTGCGGCAGCCGCCGTTCGTAGACCTCCGCGTAGTCCACGGCGGCGCCGCGCTCGCGCAGCGTATCGGCGAGCAGTTCCCGGCCGCCGCGGCCGCGCACGATGAGCACGCGCCGGCCGCCCATGTCGGCGAGTTCGTCCGCCGCCAGCAGGCTCTCGCTGTCGTAGCCGCCTGCGGGCGTGAGGTCCGGCGGCCGGCCGGCCCGGCTCATTGCCTCGGCGGTGGCGGGGCCGATGGCGGCATAGCGGCAGCGGGGCAATGAGAGAAAGCGCGCGCCGTGACGCACTGCGTTGGGACTGACGAAGACGGCCAGATCGGGCGCCTCGCCGCCGGGCTCCGGCCCTGTCAGGGGGGCGATCTCGAGCGCGGGCAGCAGCCAGGCTACGCCGCCCGCCTCCTCGACGGCCGCGGCGAGCGGACCCGCCTGGTCCCGGGCTCGGGTGACGAGGACACCGGCGCCGGCCAGCGAGGGCCGGGTCATGCCGTCGCGGATTCCGCCGCGGCGAGGATCTCACCGGCACCGGCGGAGAGCAGCCGGTCCGCCAGGGTGGCGCCCAGTGACTCGCCGTCGACGGCGGCACCCTCGATGCGGTCTTCCAGCATCCGCGAGCCGTCGGTGGCGATCACCCGGGCGAGGATCGTGATGCGCTCGCCGGCCGTGGTCGCGTAGACGGCGATGGGGGAGTGGCAGTCCGCGCCGAGGGCGACGCCCACCCGGCGCTCGGCGGCGACGACCAGCCGTGCCTCGGCGTGTTCGAGCTTGCGCAGCACCGCGATCAGGTCGGCGCGCTCCTCGTGGCATTCGATGCCGACGATGCCCTGGCCGTTGGCCGGCAGGATGACCTGCGGATCGACGCACTCGGCGATGCGCTCGTCGAGTCCCAGACGCTTCAGGCCGGCGGCGGCCAGCATGATGGCGTCGTAGTTGCCCGCGTCCAGTTTGCCGAGGCGGGTCTGCACGTTGCCGCGCAGCGGCTTGACGGTCACGTCGGGCCGGCGCACCAGCACCTGGGACTGGCGCCTCAGGCTCGAGGTGCCGACGACGGCGCCGGCGGGCAGGGCGTCCAGCGTGCTGCCCACCATGGCGTCCCGCGGGTCCTCGCGCTCCAGTACCGCCGGCAGGGCGAAACCGGGCGGCATCTCGCCAGGCACGTCTTTCATGGAGTGCACGGCGATATCGGCGTCGCCGGTCTCCATGGCCACCTCCAGCTCCTTGATGAACAGGCCCTTGCCGCCGATCTTGCTCAGGGTACGGTCGAGGATGCGATCGCCCTTGGTCGTCATCGGGACGAGCTCGACGGCCTCGACCTCGGGCAGCGCGTCCAGGCGCTCCGCCACGTGGCGGGCCTGCCAGAGTGCCAGTTCACTCTCCCTCGTCGCGATTCTCACCCTCATTGAATGCCTCCCTTCAGTCGTTGGCGAATCTCCCCGACATGGCGCCTGCTGACGGGCAGGGTATGTCCGGTGCGGCGGAAGCGTACCACCGGTTTGCCGTCGGCATCCTTATCCAGCGCCTCGAGGTGCTGCAGCGCGACCAGGGAATTGCGGTGGATGCGGCAGAAATCCGGCGCGAACTCCTCCTCCAGCGACTTCAGCGACTCGTCGATCAGGTCTTCGCCGCGGCGGTGGCAGGCGCGCACGTATTTCTGATCGGCCTGGAAGAAGTAGATATCCGCGACCGGTATCAGGCGCAGCTCGTCGCGCACCCGGGCGCACAGGTGGCGGCGCCGCTCGCCGGTGTCGGCGATGCCGGAGATCTGGCGGCCGGAGAGTCGGGCCGCGCGCCCCAGTGCCTGCTCCAGTTTGCTGCGGCGGATGGGCTTCAGCAGATAGCCGACTGCCTCCGCCTCGAATGCCTCGATGGCGTACTCGTCGTAGGCGGTGGTGAAGATCACCGCCGGCGGGCTGGCGAGCCGGGCCATGTGCCGCGCGGTCTCGATGCCGTCCATGCCCGGCATGCGGATGTCCAGCAGCGCCACGTCGGGGCGCAGCCGCTCGCAGAGCTCGAGCGCCTCCCGGCCGCCGGCCGCCTCGCCGGCGATCTCGCAGCCCGATATTGCGCCGAGCTGGTCGGCGAGCCGCTCGCGGGCCGGCCGCTCGTCGTCGACGATGAGTATCCTCACGCCTGCGGCTCCTGCGTCGGGAAGCGCAGCGTCACGCTGTAGCCCTCGGCGCTTTCGTCCACATCCACTCCGGCGCGGCGGCCGAAGGCGAGCTCGAGACGCTGGCGGATGTTGTCCAGCGCCAGACGGTTGCCCTCCCGGCGTTTGGCACCCGGCGCCCGGGGATTGGAGATGGTGAGCACCACGTCGCCGTCGTCCCTGCGGCCCCTGATCGAGACCGTGCCGCCCTCGGGCAGCGGCTCGATGCCGTGATAGATGGCGTTCTCGAGCAGCGGCTGCACCATCAGTCCCGGGATGCGGGCTCGCATGGGCAGCTCGGCGACGTCCCAGTTCACCGCCAGGCGCTCGCCCAGCCGCAGCTGTTCCATGCGCTGATAGATGCGTGCCACCTCGAGCTCCTGCTTCAGCGGGATCATGCTCTGGGCCTCGGCGAGGGTGGCGCGGAAGAGGTCGGAGAGGTCCTCCACCGCCTCCTCGGCCCGGCCGGGATTGCTGCCGATCAGCGCGGCGATCGTGTTCATGCTGTTGAACAGGAAGTGCGGCCGGATGCGGGCCTGCAGCGCCCGGATCCTGGCCCGCGCCTCCAGTTCCACGTTGCGCCGCCATTCGCCGGCCACGTAGAAATAGCGCAGCGCGACCGCGGAGACCAGGCCGCTGATGCCGAGGTTGCGCAGCAGGAACCAGCCGTGGCTCTCGGTCTTCAGGAACGCACTGGCGTACACCCGGTCGAGCCACCAGGCACATTCGGAGACCAGCAGGGTCACGAGCTGCAGCAACACGAAGCAGAGGCTGAGCGCGGTGACCACGTTGATGCCGGCCAGCCAGCGGCGGGCCCGGCACAGCACGGCTGCGCTGGTCAGTGCGATCCAGAGGACGAACAGGGAGTTCGTGGAGAGGCCGAGCAGGAAGGAGTCGCCCTCGGCGGTGCCCGCCAGCGTGAGGACCAGGGCGACCATCTCCGCGATGAGCACCACCACCAGCACCGCTCTGGCCGAGCAGAAGTCGGGCAGGTAGGACTGCCCGTCGCTGGTCTCCTCGCCCAATGCCGCCACTGTGAACTCCGCTCGCCCCTGCGCAGGGATTCTACCCCAGCGTCACGGGGCCGGCGGCGCCCTCAGTTGCAGTGCTCGTTGACCGCTTCCTCGGCTTTCGCGCGGGCTGCGGCGATCTCGGCATCGTCCAGGTACTGGCGCTCGCCGCTCTCGTCCAGCCGGTACAGCCGGCGGGAATTGACGTAGCTGCGCAGCCGCTCCCGCGCCTCTTCGCAGCGCGCGGCCTTCTGCTCGCGCTCGGCCGCGGCGTCGGCCGCCTGCTGCCCGGCCTCGGCGCGGCGCTCCGCCATGGCCGCATTGGACTCGGTGCGGGCCGTCTGCCGCTGCTCGTAGCGCCTGGCGACCGTCGCCCGGTCCGTCTGCCGGGTCTCGATGTCGAGCTTCTTCGCGTCCTCGCTGCCCGGCTTGTCGCCGTAGTGCACGGTGCCGTCGGCGTCGCGCCACATGTAGACGTCGGCGATTACCGGCGTCGCCAGCAAGAGCGTGGCGCCGAGAACGATAAGCCCTGTCCGGATCAGTCCATTCATGTCCCAGATTCGTCTTTCCCAGGTTCGTCTCTGGATGGGGTTCCAGCCAGCGTGGGGAGGAGTCTAGCACCGGGGCTCGGCGCATTAAGTGAACCAACTCCCATTCCGGCGTGCGGGCCCCTCGCGCATTATGTTCACACTCTCGCACGTCCGGCTCGCGGTTGCCGTACGCATAACCGGCGCCGGCATAAAAAAAGGGCCCCTGACGGGGCCCGGCAAAAGCGGCTGCGTGCCACAGCCGTTGCAGGTAGGTATCCGCCGGCACCGGGAGGGGGACCGGATAACGCCGGCGGATACCCGTACTGATTGTTGTAATGGTTTTCCTACTCGCCACCTGCCTTGACGAATTCGGGGTAGGCCTCCAGGCCGCACTCGCCGATATCCACGCCTTCGTATTCTTCTTCCTCGCTCACCCGGATGCCGACGGTGGCCTTCAGGATGAACCAGACGATGAAGCTGGCGATGAATACCCAGGCGAAGATGGTCACGAGGCCGAGCAACTGGGCGCCGAGGGTGGCGCCGTCGTTGGTGATCGGCACGGCCAGCAGGCCCCACATTCCGACCACGCCGTGCACGGAGATCGCGCCGACCGGGTCGTCGATGCGCAGCTTGTCGAGGAACACGATGGAACCCACGACCAGCAGGCCGCCGACGAGGCCGATGATGGTGGCAACGCCCGGTGTCGGCGTCAGCGGCTCGGCCGTGATGGCCACGAGCCCGGCCAGGGCGCCGTTCAGTGCCATGGTGAGATCCGCCTTGCCGAACCACAGGCGCGCGAGAATCAGCGCAGCCACCAGGCCGCCTGCCGCCGCCATGTTCGTGTTCACGAAGATCATGGAGACCGCGTTGGCTTCGCCGACGTTGGACACCATCAGTTCGGAGCCACCGTTGAAGCCGAACCAGCCGAGCCAGAGGATCAGCGTGCCCAGTGTTGCCAGCGGCAGGTTACAGCCCGGGATGGCGTTGATCTCGCCTTTGGGCCCGTACTTGCCTTTGCGCGCGCCCAGCAGGATGACGCCGGCCAGCGCCGCGGCGGCACCGGTCATGTGCACCACGCCGGAGCCTGCGAAGTCCTGGAAGTTGGCCTGATCCAGGAAACCGCCGCCCCACTTCCAGTAGCCCTGCAGGGGATAGATGAAGCCGGTCAGCACCACCGCGAAGGCGAAGAACGACCAGAGCTTCATGCGCTCGGCGACCGCGCCGGAGACGATGGACATGGCGGTGGCCACGAACACGACCTGGAAGAAGAAGTCG
>Ga0102934_1002630_pt1 | contig 12386 bp, 11 predicted proteins | sample SalPonR2_A_D1_MG_FD_78175 | JGI IMG/M metagenome (GOLD analysis project Ga0102934, IMG submission 78175) | Salt pond soil microbial communities from South San Francisco under conditions of wetland restoration - Salt Pond MetaG R2_A_D1_MG | ecosystem: Environmental > Aquatic > Marine > Intertidal...
GTCCATCACCGTTTTTTATGACTACAACGCGATCGCAGCGTGGGCCTGGGGACAATGGAAGACCACTAATCCCGAGACAAGCAAGTACCGGGACATCATGCAACAGGTCGGTGTCACGATCAAATGTGAAAAAGTGGCGGCGCACTCCGGGGACAGATACAACGACATGGCTGATAACCTGGCTAAAGAAGGAGCCTTCAGCCTTGAGTCAACGCCTTTCGGAGAATGAACCAAACGCCCTCTCAGGGTGTTTTCCGAATCTTTAGAATCAGGGAGGTTGATAATGACAAAGATAATCATAGCGGCAGGCGGTATCTTAACCGTTGTCCTCTCGTTTATCATATTCAGTTTTCCCCTGTACATCTCGGGAGTTATCATCGGGGGAATTGCGCTGGGATTACTGGGCGTCTTCCGTGCAGACGACCTTTCCAAAGAGGCGTTGATTGCACTGGATGTGCTGTTCATGCTGCTCATCATGATTGTTTTCAGCAGAACCTGGGTCCCCGAGACCATTGAACTCTTTATGGTCTTCATCTCCGTTTCAATGATCAGCGGTGGGGTTGAATCAATTATCTTCGCAAACAAAAAAATGAATCCAGCGCTGGGATTGCTGTTCACAGTCCTTTTCTGGATGCCGCTTTCAGTTCCCGTCTATTTCCTCGTCGAGCGGAAGATGGGCGTCCTGGGTGGTGTGATTGTTCTGGCGGTTCTTTTTCTGATTGTTGTCCGGGACATATACAGAAGGAAGGCTGATTTTCAGGATTAGTAAAAAAAGCGGGTCCGGTTCATAAACCGGACCCTAATTGTTACGTTACCCCCCTCTATCCTCCTGTTACTGACTTCCTGTGTGTCTTGCGTCTTTTCTGAACATCGGCCAGGGTGAATCATCTGAAAGACCGGTGCTGTTTGAACGGATGGCGTAAAGTCTCGAGCCATAAGTTCCGATGTATAATATCCCCTCATCGTCGATAACCGGGCTGGATCGGATATAGTTACCGGCATCAAAGTTCCACTTCTGTTGGCCCTCCGGGTTTACAGCAATCACACGGTTTTCCCATGTTCCGATGTAGACGGTTCCGTCTTCCCCTATTGCCGGACTCGAAGACCAGAAAGGCCCGTCATCGACACGGAATACCCATTTCTCTTTTCCATCACTGCCAACGGCATGAAGTTTTCCGTCGAAGCCGCCGATATAGACCGTGCCATCGTAATAGACGGAAGGACTGCCTCTTAACTGGGAGCCGGCACTGTATTTGAACAGTAGAGCGCCGTTTTTGTTGACGGTATACAGATGCCCGTCAAAAGAACCGAAATAAACCTGCTCATCCTCGTCTAACGCCGGACTCGATCGGATGAATCCATCGGACTCAAACTGCCATTTCAATTCTCCGGAAGGTGACACAGCATATAAAGAGCCGTCATCGGAGCCTACATAAATGGTGCCGGAGTAACCGACAGCCGGACTCGATCGGATCTCATCCCGGGTTTCAAAACGCCACAACAGCTCCCCTTCGTTTGAATAGGCGTTTAAATAACCCTCTGAATCGCCGATATAAACTGACCCGTCGGGGCCTATGGCCGGACTGGAATAGCAGCTCCCCTGCAGGATCTGTTTCCAGGCCAGTTCACCGTTTTCAGTAATGGCGTAAATATACTGATGTCCTGCTGCAATATATATTCTTCCGTCTTTCCCGATAGCGGGAGAAGGATATATGACATTTCCCGCATTGAACTTCCATTTCATCTTGCCGTCTCTGTTGACGGCGTATAGATAATCGTCATCGGCACCGAAGTAAATGGTTCCGTCCGGAGCGACAGCCGGGCTCGATCGGATATCGTACTTCGTCTTAAACACCCATTCCACAGCTCCGGGACCGTATTGCGTCTCAAAGGTCCATACCGGGCTCTGTGACTCGGCGCCAAGCTCGTCTCTTGCTACAAGCTGCCAGTAATAGCGGGTGCTTCCACATAATCCCGGGATTTCATAACGGCTTTCGTCAAGTCCTCTGGCCACAAGCTTCATATCCTCTTTGGACTGGCCGATATAGAGGTCATACACGATCTTATCATCATCCGGATTCTCCGGCTCGTTCCATTCGAGTAACGGACCAACGAATGAAACGTCTGTGGCGTTGTCCGAAATCCCGGGGTTTTGAGGCGGTTTGGGTGGTTGATTAACCACAAAACGACTGATTGCTGAAGTGGCATTACCGCCAAAACTATCCTTTGCAACAACCTGCCAGAAATACTCTTCGCCTGTTTCAAGAGCGTTGATGGAAAATCGGGTTGTCTTCAGATCACTTTTTAAAAGGGTCAGATCTGTTGCCGTTTTGGAGAAATACAGATCATATAGAATGGTATCATTTTCTTTATCCGAAGCTTTCCATTCCAGAACCGGTGTTTTGGGCATCGCTTTTTCTTTATCCTTTGGTGATAAAACAACGGGTGTGGATGGTGGATTGTTGATGATACTGTAAGCATTCAAATCGGAGGAAACTGATTCGTCTCCGGTATCTTCCGCGGTAATCTTCCAGTAATAGGTTTTTCCGGGGATTACGGCTATCCCCGAGTCTTCGGGGGACCATTCAGTCTTGTCATAGGCCTTTTCCACAAGTTCGGGCGGCCGGTCTTTTCCGAAATAGATATTATAGGAAAGTGTGTCATTGTCGGGATCCGATGCGGACCATGTGATGTCTGTTTCGGTCCTGTCAACGGTTGTCTTTGATGCTGCTTCTTTCAGACGCAGGGTGGGCGCTCTGTTGACGTCACTTACGTCAAGTGTGTATTCCTTAACCAGGGTGTCTTTTCCATCCTGGACACTGAAAACGACGGCCTTTTTTCCCGCTTCATCGAATCCGGGCTTGTATGTATAGATCCCCTTTTCATTAATTGCTCCCGGTCCGGAAACAAGTTTGAACGCCAGGGCATCCCCGTCCGGGTCTGAGAATGCTTTTTTCAAGTTGATATCAAGTGTCGCTCCCTCTGATACCGTGGTAACTAATGCTTCGTTGGGGTTTTCGTCGGGTTTTCTGTTTTTGTTTTGAACTGTGACTTCAAAATCTTCTTTAATCTTGTGTTTGCCGTCATCAGCCTCAAAGCGGACAATGTAATCGCCCGAATCCTCAAAACCGGGTTCAAAGGTATAGATTCCTTCATCGTTGATCGTCCCCTGCTCTGATAAAAGCTGAAAAGAAAGGTCATCATTATCCGGGTCCGACACATATTTTTTTAGATCAAGCGATAAACTTTCACCCTCCTGAATCTGCTGGAGAGGGATGGTCTGATATCTCGGATACCGGTTGACATCAGCGATACTCAGATGGAAATTCACGCCGACCTCTGTTGCCGGGTCTTCGACCAGGATCCTGATCTTTTCCTTACCGGCTCTTCCGAAGTCCGGTTCGTACTGGTAGATGCCATCTTTTATTACCCCGGGACCGTCCACAATCCGGAAGAGTAGATTGGTTGAATCCGGACTCTCAATCTTATCCTTCAGGTTTAACCGGAAGTTTTCGCCTTCTTTGATCTCGTAGGATTCAGAAAGAGTTTTGATCTCAGGAGGACGATGTACATTCAGGACCGCCACTTCAAAGACGTTCGAGGTCTCCCGGTGTTCTGTCTTTGCCTTGATCTCAACAAGATAGGATCCCGAATCCTCAAAACCGGGTGAGAATGAATAACCATCGGCTTTCATTTTTCCGGGACCACGGACGATAGAATAGTCCGGGTCAGCATTATCCAGACCGGATATGAAACTGTCCAGATCGATGGTTAATGTGTCCCCTTCTTCAACACTTGTTCCGGGAATATCCAACAAAAGCTCCGGCAGGGATTTCGTTGTAAAAGTCGCCTGCTGGCTCATGATATTCTCTCCGTCTTTATTCGTGTAACCGACTTTCCAGGAATAAGTAGTTGAAGGTGATAAATCCTTTTCGGGTCTGTAAGTTGACCCGCCGATCTGTTTCTCTTCTAAAACCAGTTCCGTCCCCCCGGTTGTTACCTCATAAATCTTTAAATGATACTGCTTATCTTCTCCCCCGTCTTTCCCCTCAGAAGACCAATCAAAATCAGGAGTTAATTCAACGTTTTTTGCGCTTTCCTGCGGTGTTTTCAATACAGGCGGATTTGGTGAATCAAATCCGAACTGGCACGAAATAACGGTGAAAAGAAGAAAGGCAACAACGGGAATAAAAATAAACAATGCCTTTTTCAAGATGAATCACTCCAATTGAAAGAAACGAGATTTCTTAAACCCCGTGTTATTATACACCATTGATGAGAAAGAGAGGGATTGTTCAACGATATGTAACCTTTTCTTATAAATAAATTAAGTATAGGCACTTTTCAAGAATTGACCGTCTTTAAAACTCCATATGAAAAATGTTATATTATAGGGTAAGGTAAAAGCAGACGGAGGGGAGATAGGGATGAAAAAGAAAGAAAAGATCAAGATCGGCAGAAAAGAGATCTACTGTGAAAAATATGAGACTTCCGATAAACCGGTTGCGGCAGTCATCCTCGTTCACGGGCTTGGAGAGCATATAGAGAGATACGAGAGACTGGCCCTTGAGATGGTCGAGCACCGGCTGGTTGTCTATGGGTTTGATCACGTCGGGCACGGGGAGAGTTCGGGAGTACGGGGCCATACCTCGGTTGAAGAACTCTTCAAGCCCATTGCCAGAATACGCGAACTGATAAAACAGGATTACCCCGGAACGGAGATCGGGATATTCGGCCACAGTATGGGCGGTTTGGTGGTATTGAGATATATTGAGGATTATCCTCAGGACTTTTATGCGGCTGCTGTTTCTGCTCCTGCCATCTTTTTTTCACAGGCCAATGCTGAGAGAATCGAGAAGAACAAGCTTTTCGCCCGTCTTTTTCCGTTTTTAACCATGGAAAACAAGATCAAACAGGAACATCTGTCGAGAAATCAGACAGAGGTTGTCGAATATGCGCTTGACAGGAAGGTGCATTCAAAAATAAGTCTCAAGCTTGCCCTGAGCATGTACGAGAATTCAAACCAGGCCTTTGAAAAGGCAGGCGATATCGATATCCCGCTCCTCTTTTTGAAGGGAACCGGGGATCAGATTGTGCCCACAGAAAAGGACAGAGCGTTTTTTGACCGGCTGACGATTGAGAATAAGGCCTTCTGCGAATATGAGGGCGCGTATCACGAGGTCTTTTTTGACCCCGAACACGGGGAAGAATTCAGACAGGATATAATAGGGTGGTTTAGAAGACAGTTATGAAAGCAGGCGATAGAATGATCATTGAGGAAGTGGTAGTGGAAAAATTTCTGAACGGGGGAGATGGACTGGCACATGGTGTAGAGGGCAAACCGCTCTTTGTTAAAGGGGCCTATCCCGGCGAGATTGTTGATGTAAAGGTGATAAAGGACAAGAAAAATTATGCCGTATGCGAGCCCGTGAAGTGGAAATACAAAATTGAAGAGCGGAATATGCCGGTCTGCAAGGTCTTTGACAGATGTGGTGCCTGTGATTGGCTTGACCTTGATTACAGCGTTCAGCTGATGCATAAGAGAAAGATTGTGGAGGAGCAGTTTGAACGACTCGGTAAAATGGATGTATCGGACAGGATAAAGGACGTTCTCCCCTCGCCCGAATACTATGGCTTTCGAAATAAAATGACCTATTTCTTTGCCCCTGATGGAAGAGACATCATTCTTGGTTTGAAGGAGAAGGGATCATCAAGGGTGGTCGAGCCCAGGGGATGCAAAGTGGTTCCGGGGAGTTTTGACAAGATCAGAGTTGTGGTCCAGAAGATGTTTAACGAACTATTCAGTGTTGAGGATATCCATTCAAGCAAAAACCGGAAAGGGAACCTGCGGGGGATTTGCCTTCGAAAGACGCAATATACCGGCCAGATAATGCTGATCATCATCACACAGGAGAGAAACTTCCGCCCGTTGACGCTTATAAAGACTGAACTGCAGGAGACCCTCCCGTTCCTCGATTCTGTCATACACCTGAATACAAAGAAGAAGAATCTGTTGAGCGGGCTTTACAACACAGTGGCCGGAAGTGGTGTGATAACAGAGCACATTGACTGGTTTGACTACAATATCCCCCCGAATGCCTTTTTTCAGGTTAATGCCTTTATGCTCAAACCGATGCTGGAAAAGACAAAGGAAATGCTCAAACCGGATAAGAAGAGACGGCTGCTTGATCTCTACGGCGGGGTTGGATTCTTCTCGATATATCTTGCACCGCTTTATAATGAGGTTGTTCTCGTGGAATCCCATAAAGACGCTGTGAAAACGGCTCTTGCCAATGCCGGAATGAATAAGATCGATAATATGAGAACGGAGAAACTGACGGTCGAAAAATTCACCGAAACGGAGAAGATGACAAACATCCATTATGATGATGTCATTCTGGATCCGCCGCGTGCCGGGGTTGACCCGGAGGTTATTGACCGGATTGCGAATGCCCGCCCGGAGCGTGTCCTTTACACCTCCTGTGATCTGGGAACGCTTGTGAGAGATGCCAAACGTCTAATCGAAAAAGGATATCGGATTTCTGAAATCCAGCCTCTTGACATGTTTCCCCATACATCGCATATTGAGAATATAATACGCTTTGAAAGAGTTTAAGAAGAGGAGGCCCCTATGAAGATCGTTGTCAAAAACAAGAACGCCTACAGAAATTATGAGATAGAAGAGAAATTTGAAGCCGGAATGACCCTGCTCGGAACAGAGATAAAATCGATGCGGGAAGGACGAATGAGTCTCAAGGAGAGTTACTGTCGTTTTAAAGACGGAGAGCTTTACCTGGTGGGCTCCAACATAACCCCCTATTCCCATGCGGATTATTTCAATCATGAACCTCAAAGGGACAGGAAACTGCTGCTTCATAAGAGTGAATTGAGAAAGCTGCAGTCCAAGGTGAAGCTGAAGGGCTTCACGATCGTTCCGATAAAGGTTTATTTCAACAAAAAAGGACTTGCGAAGATAGAGATTGGCATCGGCAAGGGGAAAAAGTTGCACGACAAACGTGAGGATATGAAGCAAAAAGCCATCAAAAGGGAAATGGAAAAGGAAATGAAATATAAATTCTAAAAGCCGAAAAGGCTTGGAGGGATCCTGGTAATGAGTTTGAAGGAAAGAATATTTGAAGACTTGAAAAAGGCCATGAAGGAAAAGGACGAGATTAAAAAACGAACGCTTAGAATGGTTGTTGCCGCAATCAAGAATATGCAGGTGGATAAGAAAGAACTGACGGATGAGGATGTTATAGAGATACTAAACAAAGAGGCTAAAAACAGAAAAGACTCGTTTGAACAGTATAAGAAGGCTGATCGCGATGATCTGGCTCAAGGAGAAAAAGAGGAACTGGCCGTCATTGAATCCTATCTGCCGGAAAAATTGACAGAAGATGAACTGAGGAAGATAATCCTGGAAGTAATCAAAGAACAGAACGTCAACAGCCCGGAAGGACTCGGCGTTGTCATGAAATCGCTAATGCCTAAGATAAAGGGTCGGGCTGATGGAAAGAAAGTCAGTAAACTGGCCAGGGAGATCCTTTCGGATCTGTAATTTTCATTGATACGGGGAGATGGAAACGTTGAAAGTAGATATTATTACCGCTGAGATTGGATCAACCACGACCATTCTGACAGCCTTTAACGGGGTTGGCACCTCAAAATGCGAACCGGTTGCCCAATCGGAGCATTATACAACAGTGCTTGAAGGCGATGTGACAATTGGAATCAACCAATGTCTGCGAGATATATCGAATCAGATCGGTTCGGAGGTTGACTGGGAAGAGTTTGTCGCTTCGAGCAGTGCGGCGGGCGGGCTGAGAATGTCCGTTCACGGTTTGGTTTATGACATGACGGTACGAGCGGCAAAAGAGGCGGCCCTTGGAGCAGGTGGGATTATCCGGCATGTAACGGCCGGAAAGATTGACAAACGGGAAGTGGAAAAGGTCGAAGGATTGAATCCCAATATGGTTCTCCTGGCCGGAGGGGTCGATTACGGCGAGAAGGATACCATCATTCACAATGCCCGGGAGTTTTCAAAGAGCCGTTTAGAGGTGCCCTTTGTGGTTGCCGGGAATTGTGCTGCCGGAGAAGAGGTTAGCGAAACGCTCAAAAAAAGCGGTAAAAGGGTTTACGCCGTGGAGAATGTCTATCCGAGAGTGGACGAGCTCAATGTGGAACCGATAAGAGAGATCATACAGACGATTTTTTCTGAACACATTATCCATGCCGGCGGTATGGATAAGATTGGTGAAATGGTGAAAAGACCGATCATCCCGACACCGGCCGCTGTCATGAATACCACCAAAATGCTGAACGAACTATACGGCGATGTCGTGACGGTCGATATCGGAGGGGCGACCACCGATGTGGATTCTGTCACAGAGGGGATGCCCGAGATTCAGGAAATCACAGTATCGCCCGAACCCTTTGCCAAAAGAACGGTTGAGGGGGATCTCGGCGTCTTTGTGAATGCTCACAACGTTGTTGAAGCGATGGGACCCGGGATTGAGAAGGATTACCCGGATTATCAACAGCTTCTAAAGGACATCTCACCTTACCCGAAAAACAACCAGCTTGAGGAATTTGCAGCCCATCTGGCTGTTCATTGCCTGACACACGGCCTTTTAAGGCATTCAGGAAGGATTCGATATATATATGGTGCAACCGGCAGACAGAAGATCGCCGAAGGCAAGGACTTAACCGCAACCAAAATAATTGCCGGAACAGGCGGGATACTGAGCCGCTCCAAATATGCCGAAGAGGTCCTTTCAACTGCCAGAAAGCTTTCCAAAAGACATATTAAGGAACTCCTGCCCCCGGAGGATATAAGGCTCTTCAGAGACAGGAACTATATCTTTGCCCCGCTGGGTGCGTTATCTAAAATTGATAAAGAGACAGCACTGGCACTGCTTAAAAACGATCTTGAAGAGCTGGGAAATTAATAGTGGTTTAATGCGTCTATGAAACGGGAGGATGTTAAATATGAATAATAATATTTATCTGGATCATTATAGAACAACACGATTATCAGAAGATGCATACGGGAAAATGAAACCATACATGGAAGACGCCTTTTATCTGCCGGTCTCCTTCACAGAGATGGGGACCGGGGCTGCCGAGGCTGTGGAGGAATCTGAAGAGAGAGTCAGAAAGGCACTTAACGCAGAAAATGCAGAAATAATCTTCACATCCGGTGGAACAGAGGCCAACAACCTGGTGATACACGGAGTGCTGAGAGATGCAGAACCGGGGGAAACAACGATGATCACATCCGTGATAGATCATCCCTCGATTGTCAACACCTACGACTATTACAAAAAAAGGGGATTTGGTGTTAAAAAGATCAGAGTGGACGATGAGGGATTCTGGAAGACGGAGGAATTTGAAGCTGCTTTGAATGAGACCACGCGTCTCGTCAGTATCACCTATGTGAATCACACCATCGGCACCATACAAAAAATCGACGAGATTTCTAAAATGATTAGAGAAAAGGCCCCAAAAGCCAGGATACACCTTGATGCGGCCATGGCTCTTTTAAGTGTTGACATGGATCTTGAGAAACTCGACGTGGATTTTGTCACCCTCAGTGGTCATAAGATTTACGGGCCCAAAGGAACGGGGCTTATTATATCGAGGAAAAAGGGCGCTTTAAAACCGGTACTTTTTGGAACGGTTGTCACATCCCCATACAAACCTGGAGCGGATAATCTACCCGGTATCGTCGGGATATCCCATGCCGTCCGGGAGGCTGTTCAGAACCGGGAGCGTTATGTTGAAAAGAACTTGAGACTGCAGAAAAAGCTCATGGATATGATAGAGGAGAAGATCCCCAATGTGTTGCTGAATGGCCCCGTTGAGCGAAGAGCCGTTGACAACGTCAACTACTCATTCAGGCAGATAGAGGGCGAATCCATTATGATGTTCCTCGATTTCGAGGGCATCGTGGTTGCAACCGGATCGGCCTGCGCCTCGAGTGATCTGAAGGTTAATTATATCCTCAGTGCGATTGGCAGAGATCACGAAATGGCCCACGGCTCGCTCAGGATAACAACCGGCAGAGAAAACACCGAAGCGGATATCGAAAGATTTGTGAAAGAACTTGTCCCCATAGTCGAGAGACTGCGGGAACAGAGCACCATCAAGTAGGGAGGGAAAAAAATGGCTGTTATAAAATATACAAAAGCGGTTATCGATCATTTCAAGAACCCCAGAAACGTCGGGGAAATAGAGAATGCTGATGGCGAGGCAACGGTGGGAAGTCCCGCCTGCGGCGATCAGGTTTCCGTCTCGTTGAATGTCAAAGACAACAAGATTGACGATATCAAGTTTCTGTCATACGGGTGCGCCTCGAATATTGCAACGGGGTCCATAGTCACCGAGATTGCTAAGGGAAAATCAATCGAGGATGTCAAAAATCTGACCTGGAAGGATGCGGTCGATGAACTGGGCGGGCTGCCACCGGTGAAAGTTCACTGTTCCGTCCTGGCCGTTGACGGTTTGAAGGCTGCCGTCAGGGATTATGAGGAGAAAGTTCTCGGTATCAAACATGAGAAGACACTGGATGAATCAAGCATCATTGAGGAACTGAAATCGGTGATCTATCCGAAAACCGGCAATAACATCATCGATGAACAGCTCATCAAGTACCTGAAATTCGAGGATGGAAAAGTGGAGATCGAGATCTCATTCGATGAGACCGATGTGTACAAACAGAACGTCCTTGAAGAGATCAACGAGCATCTGGAGGCGATTGACGGCATCGATGACATTGATATCAAGGTGGTTGAATACTGATATGAATGTCTATCTGGATCATGCGGCAACAACCCCCCTTCTGGAGGAGGTCATCGACTATTTCAGCGTCGTGTTGAGAGACTATCCCGGTAACGCCTCGAGTCTTCATTATGAGGGCCTGAGGGCGAGGGAGCTGTATGAAGAGAGCAAAGAGAAGATTGCCTCCCTTATCGGGGCAAAATACGATGAGATTGTGTTTACCTCCGGCGGGACCGAATCGGATAATATTGCGATATTCGGTTCATTGAAGGCAATCGAAAAAACCAATCCCGATAAGCGTCATGTTATGACAACACCGATTGAACATGAAGCCGTTCTGGAAAGCTTTAAAGAATTAGAGAAAAGAGGATACACCGTTGATTATATACCGGTCGATGAGAACGGCATTGTTGATCTGAACTGGATAGAGGATCATATCAGTAATAAAACGGCCTTATGTTCTGTTATGCTGGCAAATAACGAGGTCGGTGTTGTCGAACCGGTTGAAGAGATAGCCTGGTTCTGCCGGCATAACGGCGTGGTCTTTCACACGGATGCCGTTCAGGCCATGGGCAAGATAGAAGTCGATGTCCAAAAACTCGGAGTTGATCTTCTCGCCGGCTCTGCTCATAAATTCTATGGTCCAAAAGGTGTGGGCTTTCTCTATGTCAGGGAAGGCCTCCCAATAGATCCCATCGTGTATGGCGGAGGCCACGAAGGGGGCCTCCGCTCGGGAACCGAAAATGTGACCGGGGCTGCCGCGATGGCGAAAGCACTTGAAATGGTTGTTTCAACTATTGAAGAACGGAGCGCACAATATCAGGAATGGCAAAAAAAAATACTGGATATCTGTGAGGAGATCGGGGATTACAAACTGAACGGTCATCGAGAAAAGAGGGCACCGGGAAGCCTCAGTTTGAGTTTTAAAGGCGTCAACGGAGAAGCTCTCATGGCCATGCTGAGCCAGGACGGGATTGCCGTCTCAACGGCATCGGCCTGCCAATCACATGCCCACAAAAAGGGAGCCTCGCATGTTTTAAAGGCAATGAATTGCGGCAAGGCCTACATCAACGGGACCATAAGAGTTGTGATGGGCCATGAGAACACAGAAGAAGAGATCGATTATTTTTGCTCGAAACTCAAAGAAAGAGTGGATTTTCTGAGGAGGATACAGAATGGCTGATAGATATTCCAAAGAGCTGATGAAACACTTTGCCTCTCCTAAGAATATTGGCAAAATAGAGGACAGTACACTGGCTGCAACCGGTTTTAACGAGAGTGACGGTGACGGCGTGACCTTTTACATGAACGTCGAGGACCGGGTGGTCAAGGATATCAAGTACACGATCAAAGGATGCCCCCGGGCAATAGCGGCAAGCAGCTACACCTCCGAGGTGGTCAAGGGCAAGACGGTGGATGAGATATTGGGGATGGATACCGAAAAGATCTTCAGCGATCTCGGCATCGATGACAGCTTCAAATGTATATCAATGCCGCTTGAATCCATACAGGAGGCCTTGAGAGACCATGAAAAGGGTATATAGGCCCTGTTGAACAACAGCAGGAGGGACGGTTCTGGTTGCAAATGTATCATTTGCAACCAGAAC
>Ga0102934_1002636_pt1 | contig 12368 bp, 17 predicted proteins | sample SalPonR2_A_D1_MG_FD_78175 | JGI IMG/M metagenome (GOLD analysis project Ga0102934, IMG submission 78175) | Salt pond soil microbial communities from South San Francisco under conditions of wetland restoration - Salt Pond MetaG R2_A_D1_MG | ecosystem: Environmental > Aquatic > Marine > Intertidal...
GACCGAGACCCTCAGCGATACGGCGTGTGTCTCCCTTTACCCTCTTTTGCTTACCTGACCCCGTGGGCGCCGATACCACCACGTTCTCTCGCCCCCCCAAGGCATCCAATGCCGCGAGCTGGAAGTCGTCCAGAGGGAAGGGGAATATCGCCTGTGGACCCAGGCGGGCAAGGAGGGAAAATGGAAGCGCCAGGGATGGGGAGAGGGAGGCATGACACCGGGTCAGAAGTCTCAGCGATTCGCGGCGTGGGCCTCGGCGTACGCGTTGAGTCATGGAGGTTGATGGGCGTTGACGTTCGTTCCCGGCCTTGGTGGACAGGCCCCCTTTCCCATATATTATCGTCCATTCCTACTCCCTCTTCCCAGTGCTAGTAAACTCGTCACTCCCCATGAAGGGTGCCCTTGCTGGTTCAGAGTACGAAAGAGAGACAAGGTCAGGTGGGGCAATAATTACCTTGAAGAATTCCCGCTTCACCTCTCCTGTGCCTGTTGCGGCTACCGCCTCTTTCAAGAGAGCTAAGACCTCAGGAGTACCAGCCTGAGCGTTGATACGGTCCAAAATGGACGAGCTGGGTCTTGATCGCGCGGCAGAGGTCGAAAGAGGAGAGGAGGCAAGGGAGGGGGGACTCGTCGAGGTCGTCGACGAAGTAGCTGCCGTTGCCCTTAAAGGGATTGACAAATCCGACGGGGAGAGGTGGCGACGGGAGGTAGAGAAATGCCTGAAACCCACTGCATAGAGAGACCAAAGAAGAAGGAGGAGGAGCTGGTACTTTCGCCGGGATGCTTTGCTCATCGCAGCAGCGTGAGACTGGCTGAACCAAAAGGGAGGAGGGGGAGGTGGCTACGTCGCGCGGAGGCCGGGAAAGTACAAAGCACGAAAATAATGCGTCGCGCAAGTTTTGCCTCCTGTTCGTGGTTAGGTGTATGAATCGGGTGCGACTGAGCGAAAGGTCACCTCATCTTGCACAGGAAGTGTACGCAGTTGCCGTTTCTGCTTTAAGGCGAGGCGGGGCAGTTTTAGAGAGCAGCTTCGCTGCCCTGTTGTAGATGGTTCTGATACGAAAAAAAACACGAAAAACTGAAGTGGACACAGAGACGACCTGGCGTACAAGCTTGACATAGCCTTGGGGCATGACGCGACTTGTTTGTACATGCTGTCTCGGCTTTAAACGTCAGGCAGGCGGGGGAATCTCGATATTCCCTGTTCGCAAAGCTTTCTCACCTCCTGCCACGCACGCCGGCTGGAGCTTATTCCCACCTGAGACTTTGACACAATTTCTTGCCGCATCCACAGGCCAGCACCGCCATTGTCGGCCGGAAGGGTCTAACATGGCTGTATCTACGAAATGGACGCGCAGAAGCCGCCATGGTCGTCCATCCGTACCCTCCTTTGCGCTTTTTTTCTTCACTGCGGCATCTCTCCTCTTGCGCTCCGCCTCCTTCGCCCTTGGCACTTTTTCGATGCGCCCCATGATGTCCAGTGTGCGCGACGCCCTAGCCTCTCCTCCAAAAGCCTTTCAAAAGCAAGCGCTTGTTCAGTCTTTGTTGGGTGAGTAAAGGTTATGAAAATGCAGGTCAGAGTTGACAAGCTTTGAAATGATACCATCTCGGCAAGTTTGGAGGGGCGGTGATGTGACCAGATCAGATTTTTCTGTATGGATAAAAATATTTTCCGTCTAGGTGGCTGCTTCTTGCCTTCTTGCTAATTCTATATTCGGGATCTATCCCGTTGATATCGTGGCAGTACGTTGTCGAGACTCCTCCTTTCATTCCTCCCAATTCCTGCTCCCCTCCGACGACTCTCACTCGGTGCTCGGCCCCCTCCATGCAGACGTAGGTCCCGTGCCTCCTTCGGACCGGGATTTTCTCATAAATGGCTGGCGATGGCACTCACGAAGTGTCTTGAGGGACGTACGGCGTTTCCAGGAGGTAGCGACGCGGGAGAGGCAGGAGGTACTCAGGGGCGTGGAGGGATCCAGGTAAGGCGTAAAGGAAAGGTTTGCAGCAGCAGAAAAAGCAGCACTGCAGGATAAACGAGGCTGAAGGTTGCTTTTATTGACTCACCTTCCTTCCTTGCCCTCTTGACACCTCTCTCACCCCTTCCTCTGTCCCTCAGCCGCCTGCCCGCCTGCTACGACTTCTTTTGGAGCTTCTCCTGGGTGGCCCTCCTGAAAATCGAGAACCAGATTTTTTACCCCTTCCTCCGCAAAACCCTCCCCTCGGACCTCCGGCCCCTCTTGCAAGATCTGGAGCGCCAAGGAGAGGAGGTGGGAGGGAGGGTCCTGTCCTGGCTTTCGTTCCTCGCCGATCTTTCTTCGCACCATTGGCGTCTTCGCCTCCTTTTCCTTGTTCCCACGGAACCGTTTGCGTGCCGTGGTCTCCGCCCTGGGCCTGGCGCACGGCTGGGTGGAAGGGCACTGGCATCTCCTGTGATCCTCCTTCAAGTTTGGTTCGCCGCCCCACCTCATTCACTCGACTGCCCTTTTCTCCTTCCTGTCCTCCTATATTTCCTTTCCTCCCCCGTCACAAACCTCCAGGTCACCACGTTGGGCCAACGCCTTGGCCAGGTTGTGGGCAAGTTCCGTGACCCGTCTTCCCCTCCCTCTGCCCCCCCTTCCCCCCCTTCCTCCTCCTCCCTCCCTTCCTCCTCACGCCTGGCCCGCCTGGACGAGGCCCTGAGCCTCGCGGGGAAGATGGAGGTCAAGGTGAAGGATATGATCGACACGCAGGACCGCATGCTCGTGCCGGTGGTTGCCGCGTATTTGTCTCAAAAAGAGCAGAAAAAATTCAATAACAAAGGTAAGAGTGGGAGTCCACGGAATACGATTGTGGGATCATGGAGGAAAGGAGATATGCACGTCATGCGATGACGGCTGGTCGCTTTCTAGAACTTCCAACGGCTTATCTCTTCCTGCCTATCGGCGGACTGTTGCGACGAGCTTTCCTTAGGGGAGCTGGCCGGCCTTGTCCCTCACGTTTTTTAAGCTTAGACCACGCCTCGCCCCCTCTTTTCCTCCATTCCCCCACTTGACGCCTTCAGTGATTTCTTCCCTTGGCATCTTTAAAAGCCGCGTCCACCTGGTGAGCATGGCCGAGGCCGTGAGAGGCGACGCGACGGAGGAAACGAAATTTAAAAACCAGATACCGGGCATCGCCCAAGCGTTTCTTCCGCGATGGAGAGAGAAACTTTACAGACCTTTAGCGGTATGTTTGGAATGAGATTTTTGTGGGGAAGATGACGGGGGCTCAGAGGAGCGGATAGGAGGATGCATACATTTACATCACGCGTGACATGTATATTCCTGGTCCAAAAATGCGTCATCATCTGCCTGCATGGCAAATCAATGCCAAGACCGAAACGTGAGAAAAGCGAATGAGATGAAGAGGCCGGTATTTGATACAGAGGCAAAAGATGATATATATTAAGTCGCTCAACATGGGGGGCAACGTGTACAGTAGGCAGATCTGCATGAGATATCTCATTTGAAATAACCTTTACAGAGATAACTCATTTGAAATATCTTGGGACGAGAAGACGTAAAAAAAGAGTGACATGGGTAATGACTCAATCTCACGTTAAGGTGTTGACGTCGTTTGTTAAGCTCTTCTGCCGGTCGACGTGAAGAAAGAAGCGCTTTCTGTCTATGAAATTGGTTAATTTTACGGACGCTCGCGCCGCATTACCCCCGGACGATACACGCAACCAACTCTCTCTCTTACGTAGGGAATTTTCCCGTTACACTGCTTCTTAGTGAATGACACGGTCCATGTGCGCTTATGCGGAGCTTTTGCGGGCATGGTTCCCCGACCGCCTTGTTGCTCTAAGGATCTTTTCTCTGACCAAGCGCACTTACGTCTCCACGTCACATGTGAATCCACTTTCAAACCTCTCTACCTTCTCGTTTCTTTGTCTTCCTGCTTCATGTTGGATTCACTTTTCCCTTTCCGTATCTCATGTTTCGAATAACCCTTCTCTCTTCTACCGGTCTTTGAATTTGGAGTGTTTTACAAACTGGATGAAAATACTTAATGCACTTTACACCTTAACCTCATGCCCCACATCTTGCACCCCCTGGCGTTGCCCTGCTATGCCAAGTAGTGAAATGCATCGTGGAAACGCGTAAATTCACACCTGCAGGAGTATTAGTACGTACAGACTTCTTTGTCTCGGGTCCATGTCCCAAGCTCTTTCCGCCTCCGAGAACCATGAGTGAACACCTGTTTTTCACGTATGTCTCCCCCCCTTTTTTTACACCCATTAACGCATCCCTTGGTCTTGACACGTCAGTGTTCTTGCCAAGGCTGGCAGACATTTTCGCTTGTGAGTTGTCCCATGCCAAGATTTCAACCACTTTCCTTCCTACACCTCTGGTCCCCCTTGCCCGCCCGCCTAGGCTGCCATGACTCCTGACGCACCCAGCTTGGCACCTGATGATAACCTCAATCGTTGGTGGTGCTCCTCTTGCTCCTGTTCATGCTGCTGTTCCAGCCGTAAGAGTTGCTGTTGGTGTTGGCGCTCGCGGGCGGCGGCCGCCGCCATCGCTTTCTTGCTTTTGCTGCGACGCGCCTTGGGATACAGGCATTCGTGGCCCCGCTTAAAGAGACCGCATTCCTTGCATCGATATTTTCCTCGCTTCATCCCCTTCGCCGGATTAAGGCCGCTTTCCATCCCACCCTCCCTTTCTCCTCCGTCCCCCCTCGCGGTAGGCAGGAAACTTTTTTGGTGCTGCGCGTCGCGCATGCGTCCTGAGGTCATTCGTCGGCGTTTCCCCCGACTCTGGCTGTCCCCTCGGTCCATCACTAATGTTAAGCGAGTCTGACCAAGGTAGTTGTCTTCTTTCTTGACCGAATATTGCCGAGGTCCAGAGTTCAGGGATTGGCCACATTCCATCTCTTCTTGATCCTCGTTCAGCTCGTCCTCGTTAATTTCCTCCTCTTCCTCCTCCTCTTCCTCATCCATACTGCTGCCGCTGCTTCCGCTTCCGCTGTGACCACTTTTTCTGGAAAGTCCACCTGCGGAAGCTTCGCCAACCCCATTGTAAAGAATGGGAGGGCAGCCGTTGACAGCAGCTGCTGCGGCGGCTGCGGCGGCTGCGGCTGTCACCGCTCCTGTGGGAGAGGCACAGGAAGTGGTAAACGGATCGAAGCTGTCGATCGCTGAGAGGGACATGGGCGAGAGGAGGGAGACTCCGTCAAAATCATGCCACAAGTCAAAGACGTAGTCTTTTGGGCTAAAAGGAGGTAGCGGATGGCCTTGGCCCATGGGCTGGTAGTAAGTTGGATTCAGGTTGCTATCATGTACCCCCCCGGACGCCGTCGACCTTCCGTCTCCAGCCCCTGTGTCCTGAGCCTGCAACACCGGTTGAGGATCGGGCTGCAAGGCATGCAGTGGTTGCGCGTAAGTCTTCTCGGATGGGATGTATGCCCGTTCATTGCCATCCAAAGCATTTTCTTGCGCTGCCGTTGTGCCCGTCAGGCTGACGTGCCCGGCCGCTGCATGCGGGGCACCGGCGGGAATGGAAACATGGGCCACGGCATTCTCAACGCAGACCCAAGCATCTGAGGGTGTAGCATTGTCCGAAGTAGTGTCGAGGAAGGCACAATTTTCTTGCTCGTCCCTCGACGCCTTTGAAGCAGAGGTAGTGTCGGAGGAAGAAGGCGAACCTGTCGAAGACGTCGTCCAGGCGGAGGCAAGCGATGCCATAGATGCCGCAGAAAAGGGGGATACTTGAGAAGCGGCACACGTAAATTCAGTGTTCCAGGCGCTCATGGCTGTATTTGGATCGAAGTTTTTGATCTGTGACAGTCTGTATGGAAGAGGTAATCAATGTGGTGCGAATGGGTGTAACCGATGCATGGGGTGCAAAGCCATCCAGAAAGCTTCCATATGGGCGTATGTTGCTCCCTCAGGCGACGGATTGATAGTAGAACTAGTCAGACTTGATGTTCAATGGCACCGGCACATTTCCTGAGCATGTTGGCAGTACTTGGGAAGAACTGTACGACACAAGCATCAAGGGCTCAAAACAAGAAAGGAAGTCAAGACTGGTGATTTCGAAGAAGGCACGTATAACGACAGCATGACCTTTCGTACAACGGCTACCCTCCGCAGTCGCACGAAGGGTTGGGATGCCCCGCCCCGACCCGTGGAACACGAGCACATTGATTAGACGTTTCTTAATGAGGTCCTGCCAAGAGCGTACACTGTACGTAACTTAGCTCAAAAGCAGGTCTCTTGCAAAGATATGTTGATGATGTCTTAATTCGAGACATGTTTTCACGATTGGTGGGAAAAATTCATCGATTTACGACATGAAAGCAGCCTAACTAGGGTCAGGAGGTATGTTCCGGTCGGCACAACGAGCCGTTATTTTTCAAATTTTGCTTCCGTTGTCGAGACCGTGGTTATTATTCAAAGCCACCAACTCCACATGTTGGCCGCGCCATCATGATGATCATGCCATCATGCAAGTCATTTTTTATACTTACGTACATAATGACAAGGCGCGAAGGAAATTTGCGACATGCTTGCAAGTGCATATCGAAGTGACATTTCTTTCGTTTCTCTCTTCGCCTTCAGAACTTGAGATTTTCTCAGCCTCTCCCGACAAAGATACTTTAATTTAAGCTTGTTGTTATAAACATTATAATCAATTATAAATTTATTGTTATTATCATTATTATTATGTTCTACTCAAACCACAAGATATTAATCAGTCCCCCTTCCAAGCTTTCAAATTTTATCAAGATGCCCGGGATATCGACATGTTGGTCCTGTTAAGTATTTACATGAATTAGCTCCTATAATGCAAACCTTGAAGCATACATAATGGCTAATCGAGCAAATTTACAGTCAGGCATCAACCGCATCTTTTCCACATGTTGACTTCTCCATGTCAGACCACTGTCGGTCCCTTCATCGTCTCGCTCTTTGTTCCCGCATCACTCCCATTCCTCTTCATTTTTTCGCTCTCTCATTCTGGCCTCTTCCCCTCACGCAGGTTACGCCCTTTGTCCATCATCTCTTGCCTCTCTTCATTTTCATAAGCGTCGGCTGCTTTTGCGACTTGTTCACTCGGGCCATTAAGTGCTCAGACTCTTCCCCCGAACGACCGTGTTTGTCTCACTCTCTGATATCCACATGGTCCATCCTTTCAACTCCCCTAAGGCATCATTTTGAAACCCTATTAATGAATAACATAGCTTAAAGGCATGAGAAAATGAAGAATATCGTCAACGCGCGGAGTACTTATCAACAGATCTAATCAGCTCAGGCATTCTCCGCATGTAAATCATGGTACAATATGTTGTAAAAAAATGTTCCGGGGCTCGCTCGCTCATCATCCTCCGCTCCTTTTGGTTCGCTTCCTATTTTACAAGTGCTGCGCTTAATGCGCCGCATACTCTTATACACCCCCAATGGTAATCTTCATCGAGTGTCTCACGACACTTTTCTTCTACCTATCTTTCCAATCCCTTTCCCAATTCACCCAAATTAGTCGCCAGCCTTCACGTGCAGTCTGACAACAAAGAGCATGGACGATCACTTTACAACAAGAAAAGATAACGCCTTTACAGTTACTAAGTCAGCCCAATCACTGCTTTACAAGCAGCAGGAAAAAGGGAACCTTTGAGAAATCTGTCGAGAGAAATCACACGACATGCTTACAGCTGCCTCACTTGACTTGATGGCCTTACGACAAATTTGTGCGTCACAAGCGTCACGCATAATGCGGCTACTTTTCCTAGCAAAGGGGATGGGGATCTAAATCCTCGGAGTAGACACAAACCACTCTCTTCTTTCTTTAAGCATGAGAAGTGTTTATCTCAATTAAGATGGCACCTGAAATGCGTCCCATCTTTGGCGTATGAAATCGATTTTCTCAAACCCATCTTTGAGGACCTTAAATGGCGATCACACACCGGATTGCTCAATCCTGTACGACCTCTGAAAGTCTTCGTAGGGTCGGTTGATTCTAGGTTAATCCCTGATCATATTTGCCCCGGCAATAGCTTAACATGTCTTCCCCTTCATTGAACATTTCATTTATTGGTAGCCTGTAAAGTGTAGTTTATCCGAGTCGCCAAACACTTCGCTAATGATACAAAAGGACAAATTCCCTTAAAAGGATGAATCAATTTACCCGACGGCCTCCGCGGCGGCAGAGTTTCTGGGTACGTGCAAAAATTCAATTTACCGTCCCTCCATCTCCCGCGGTAAAGCTTCGGCTCCCAAGCCGAATAAAAAATCTAACAGACATTCAAATGTACTTAACGATCATAAGATCATTATCATGTCAATTTTGTTTCCGAAACTAGGCGCTCTGATGTGTTGGGGGCATGCGAAGGCTGCGCAGTAGCCCATGAGATGCCTCCGTGCATCCGTTACCCATCCTCACGATCAAGCCGCAGGGCTAAGGTCGGACTCCTGAGTACAGGGATCGAGACACATGACCCACAACCTGGATGACGATGTGTATAAACATACAAGCCTGATAAAGCACTTTGTGTCATATTTATTGTGCTGTGCATGGGCTTGACGGACTGTATCGGCGGCCCATACACCCTGCGACGTAGGCCCATGTGTAACACCCCGATCACGCCCTTCTCAATTTCATTTGCTGATCTCCTGTGTATAGTCAGCCTGGTTTCTTCACAGCCTTTCATGCGACTACTGTTTTGAATGTTAGCCAATTTGTAACTTCTGGTAATCTTCTTATTCTATTGACTTATTCTGAGCCTTTATATTCCGCCTTCACTGCAGAAATCCGTAGCCCTCCGCCTAGTCGGCGCATCCACTTCGTTTTCCCGGAAAGAACCACTTTTGCATTGCAATTGTGTGCATTTTTCTTCTTCAACGCCTTCGTGTGCAAGTCACACCGCTTTTTCCAAGACGGGGAAGCTACTCTTTCACATTTACCTCTGAATAATCGATAGATTCGGCTAAGACATGGAGCGACCGCTGCCCACAAGGAATTCGGAAAGCCACCCCATGCCACTATCACCTTCCCCCCTATATGAAGAAATGTCACCAGAGACAGCAGTCAATACGTACCCTGTAATCTCCGTTCCCAGCATTGGGCAGAGGAGATGCAACCCGAAAAGGCACCGACCACGCCCGAGCTGTGTTCCCGCCCTGGTCCCCGACTCCTTGGCCGTTCAAAATTTCCTTCAGTCCATGCGGGACACGCTGCCCTCATCACGGAAACGTCCCGCACCGTCCTCGTGCTCAAGGCCAGGTCTCCTCTCCTCTGTCACAGCTGGGCCAGAAAGGCAAACGAAGAATGCCCGAGCCCTCTCCCTTCACCTACTGCGGCAGGACACCACCTCTCCTCCTGCCCAGCACGTAAACTTTCGGCCCATCCAAGAATCTTTCCTTTTGGAAGTATGCATGCTGCCCTTTTTCACGAAACAAGGTTTTTTCCACGTACAGGCTGCTGACCTGCGCTGTCAAAAAGAGTACAGGGGCGGCAACACGAAGGACATAACTAGGACGAGCAGCAAGCCTGTGGACCGACACTGCTTCCCGCATGGATGGCCCGCGGGGTACACTTCTGAGAGGACCAAGAGACCGCTGGAAGGAAACCTTTCGAGCGGGGGGGCTCCAGGGGGAAAGGAGGGTGTACGCAAGCGATTTGAATTCCAACGTGTGATCTCCCCCGCCGACAGCACGGCCACCACGTGCAGCGACGTGTCCATCCTCTGCGACGATACCTTGGGTGGATATGGAAGCGCTGGCACTGGCTCCTCCCCCCCCCTCTCGGGACGTGGGCGGCCCATGGCCAAGACCGACCAGGCCCCCACCCAGTCTGCGGCCTCCTCCTTGTCTTCCCCCTGTCCTTCTTCTACGATCAAAGCCTGCGCCGCGGCAGCCTTCCGCTCCCCGGTCGCTACGGAATCCACGCAGTGCAGGGGAAAGACCACGCCTTCGGTGCCTCCCCATGCTTTGGCAGTGAGCAGCAAGGAAGCCCAGAGGTGCGCGTCGGCCGGCCGTTCGACCTCATCCGCCTTTACCCCTTTCCATTCTCGCCGCTCCTCGGTGCCCTCTCTCTCTTGCACGAATATGGGACTGCTCCTTTCTCCTTCCTCCTCGTCTCCCTGCTCGTCACCCCTGTGGGAACGGGTCTCCATCACCCATCCTTCCCCAGCGCCGATCTCACTCGTCTGTCATACGCACCCGTCGGCACAAGACAGTCTCTGCGATGCAGCGTGGGAGGAAGCGCGCTGTGTCATTATGGGTGGGAAACAAAGCATGGAAAACCTAGGAGAGGAGGAAGATATCTTAGCCCTGTGCGACGGCATGGACGCCTTTTGGGATTCTTTTTTGTACGAGGAAAAGAGGAGGAAAGGAGAGGACGAGGAGGATAAGGATGCGATGAGGGAAGGCTCAGGGATGGACGGGCTCCAAGAAATTTCCACCGCCTTGTAAGGCCCCGAAAGAGGGGACGTGAGAGAGGGGGAGGACGGCAGCGGGGCTTGGTTCTAGGCCAGGGGAGGCTTGGACACGTAAAAAAGTAAAGTGGTGCGGGCTTCGGAAAAACAACTGGGACCAAAGAAAACGACAGTCGTGATGGGTACGGATGAATGGCGTCGCAAGCAGACATTCTTGAAGTGACGAAGTTTAGCGGAGACCGTGGTGTGCGACCAAAAACAAAGATTTCCTGTCCTGTGAATATGCACGTGTGGACCCCTGTGCTTACGAGGTCCGAAGTCGAGGCTGCAAACATGCTTCTCTCGATAAAAAAGAGCGATCTTCATGTTTATATTGTGCCAGAATTATTTGGTTGGCGAATCTAATTGAAAGGTTCAGTGACATGAGGTAAGAATTGAATGATTGGGCACCGGAAGATATCAAGCAGGAAATGATGAAGTCCTGTCAGGATTCCGGTCTTGGGTACAAGCTTATGGAGGTTGAGGGGGTAAATGTTTATATAAAAATGAATGGCCTCAGGATGGAGGAGATAATGACATGAGTGGTGAGGGTCTTTGTTGAGACTCCGTGTACTTTTACGCGGGAGAATTGTGTGTAATTTGCGCGGTTTGCGCAATTTCTCCTAAACAGGTTTTACGTGCGTGACGCGAAATGCTGGATTTATTGGTCGACAACATCGTTGTTACTTATCAATCTTTCGCTGTTCACGGGGGTTTCATTAGCATTTAATGCAACGATAACTTGCTTTTCTGTCAGAGTTACTCGCTTCACGATTCTTCATGATTTTTGCATCATGGTTGACGCGAATTTCACATGAATAGAAGAAATTGGGCGCAAAAGGGTTCGGTAGCCCTTTTTGAGGGGAGGGCGACGACTCTTGGACGTCTGAGGGGGTGGAGCAGCATCATGATACCCGGATATTCAGAGGTTCCCGAGGAAATAAGCGTGAGAATTGTGTCTGGTTTGGACCGTGCTGATGTACGAATACGTTCGATAGGTAGGAGATGGCCAATAAGATAGTAATCCTCTCCATGCATTTTCATGTTTTTGTGTCCATACTATCGGGAAAGCAACAAAGAGAATACTCAGCTGCCTCACCTCCTGGGTCCCCCGTTGCACACATATACAGCATTCAAAAGCTCACGAAGACGCTCCGCATACTTCACGGTCATGACGTCGTTGCACCAAGGCAACGAGATGCCAAATGCGGAATGGGAGTTGGACAGGTCCTCTTGGCCTATCGTCCACGGGTCGAGGGAGTCTTTAGACTACACCTCTCTCCCCACACCCTTCACAGGGGCCTTGCACTTTTACAATTCTCAAGGTCTGTCTCCTTCGGCTCGCGCCGCTTCCTCCTTCACCATGTTGCGAGATGACACGGAGGGCGTCGATGACAAAAAAAGTGAAGAAGAGGAGGGGAAAGTGTACCGACGAGTCATCGATGCCATGCGGGAACTCCTCCTGGCAAAAGGCCAGGAGGACGGTGCCAGAGCAGTCGAGGATGCGATACACGCGTACATGAGAAAGGGAGGAAAGCGATTTTCCATGGCAAATGCGAATCCTGTTTCTATCATTACTGAGCAAGTGAATGAGCAGGAGCAGCGCTTGTGGACGAGTGGATTTAAGCATGTCTTAGTCTTTCGACAAGTTCTCGGGGCTCCCACTCTTGAGGTGAGGAGGGAGAAGGCAGGTCACTATTGACTGCCCAACTTTCTTTCTTTTTCTCATCCCTTCTGTGCCCCATCCCATTGCTTCCCGGACCGGCGGCTTTATTAGAGGGCATCCAGCCCTCGCCCTCCCCATAACGCCTCCTCATGCATGACCTATTCCTCCCTTTCTTCCCTCCTAGTTGCTGGCCGAATACGAGCACGGGGGCTTCGATTTCCATTACCACGGGTCGTACTCGTTTGTAGCCAAATCCAAACCGGAGTCGAGC
>Ga0102934_1002637_pt1 | contig 12362 bp, 14 predicted proteins | sample SalPonR2_A_D1_MG_FD_78175 | JGI IMG/M metagenome (GOLD analysis project Ga0102934, IMG submission 78175) | Salt pond soil microbial communities from South San Francisco under conditions of wetland restoration - Salt Pond MetaG R2_A_D1_MG | ecosystem: Environmental > Aquatic > Marine > Intertidal...
CACGCTCGGCCGGAGGTTTATTCACAACGTATCACCGGAGCATGGGAGCTCCGGCTGCTACACAATACGGAATAGCAGAGCGGGTCACCGCCCCCGCGTGATTCTAATCAGAAATTTCCTTCAACCCGCTCCCGTCGAGCTGAAGATATGACCTGCCACTACAGGGAATACACAGGTCCGATCCAGACCCCGTCTCCACACCTTTGGGAGCCATATACTTCTCTCCACATAAATCGCAATGTTCATCCTCAAATATCGGGGCATATTGGGGTAAACTGGGGGATCTTATCGTCCCTATCTTAAACAACTTCTCCACAGGTTCATGTATTAGATCAAAAGCTATCTCAGTCCAGGCCTGTTTCAATGCCCGCTCATCTTCCTCTGTTCCATTTCTTTCCTTGACAACCTTCTCAAATAATTCCGTCCTATCGGGATAGTTCTTCTCCAGGTAATCTTTACGCTGGTAATATAACCTAACCCCACTTTCTCCGCGGATAGCCACTGTAACAGCGGTCTTCCCGTAATCCTTGTAAACCAACGCGTTGTTCCCAAACGTGCAACCCGTTGAATACTGTACCCCATCACTGAAACAGCTATTCGTCTCCACTACTGAAACCAATTTTTCCATATCAGCGGACTCCCCACCTAGTTCTGAGATAGCGTAACTCCCGGCGATAATCCCTAAAGCAAGGAAAGGACAATAATGACCATGAAGCTCACCCGCTTTCAATAGTAACTCTTCCAGGTTTCCGGACTCGATCAGATTGTTTATAACCTGTCGCGGGTTTTTTCTATCCAGCTCCGCACTCTCCGGTTTGTCAAATGGCGGTGCATATGGTTTTATATCTACAACCGGCGTGCCATCTATGGCATCTAGCCCTTTAACTCTCAGCTCAGAACCGTCTCGCGATAGCAGTTCTACAACAGTCGATCCAAGATTATTCGGTCTATGCGGACTTCTGGAAGCAAATACACCTCGTACCTCCCCACCTCGTCTGGGCCCGACCAGGTTATAATCACTGGAACGATCAAAATAAAATATGACCTGCAGGTACTTACTTCTCTCTATCTCCTTCAACCCGTCTGCATACTCGTCTTGAATCTTTACCGTACTTTCAAACTTTCTCAGGTCTTCTGGTTTCCCTTTTTCGATAAGCTCGTTATGTACTACGCCAATTTCTTCGATTTGCACCCTGATCACCACTTTAGTTGGTCAATGGCTTAATTGGATTCACTGTCGGATAGACAGAATCATAGTTAACTTCCACTTCCACTCCATACACCGGCTCAATTACATTAGGGGTCAGAATTTCAGGGCCACCTCTGGCGAAAATCTCCCCTTCCTTAAGCACCAACAACTCATCACAGTACTTTGCAGCCAGGTTGAGATCGTGAAATGTGACTACCGCGGCCCGAGAACCGTTCAACCAAGACTTCAGAACGCCTAACACTTCCAATTGATGGCGTAAATCCAAACTTGCCATGGGTTCATCGAGCAATAACAACTCCGGTTCTTGTACAAACGCCCTAGCAATCAATACCTTCCTTAATTCCCCACCACTTAAGGAGTTGACATCTCGTAAAGCAAACTCCTCCATGCCTAAACTCTCAAGCACGCTCGAGGCGACCGATAGATCTTCATTGGAGGGTCTCCAGGAACTATGAGGGGTCCTTCCCGTTAACACCAGGTCAAATACAGTAGAGGGAAATACAGGATCCTCAACCTGAGGAACATATCCCAGTCTTTTCGCCACCTCTCTGTTGCTCAACTCTACTAATAGGTCGTCCTTCACGTATACTTGCCCTTGATCGGGGCTGAGCAAGTTGTTAATACACTTGAGAAGCGTCGTCTTCCCGGAGCCATTAGGCCCAACTACGCCCAGCAAACTGCCACCATTTACCGAAAAAGTTATATCCTTCAGGACAGTCACCTTTGCGTAACTAAAAGTCATGTTACTTACATCTAAAATTACCAATATTCTTTCCCCCTTATTACCAGATAGATAAACAGCGGAACACCGAGGAACGACGTCAGTATACCAACAGGTAAAACTATGGGAGCGACTACAGTTCGGGCCGCAGTATCTGAACCCAGGAGAAGAAACCCGCCCAACAGACAAGAAGCAGGCATCAGAAAACGTTCCTCTCCACCGATAAACCTTCTTATCATATGAGGCACGACCAGGCCGACAAACCCAATAATCCCGACGAAAGAAACCAACAAAGAGGTAATCAGCCCCGCAATAAGGGTTCCCTGTAACCGCATTCTAGCTGGATTTAACCCCAGACTTTTCGCGGTGTCATCACCGGAGCTCATTGCCCTATACCGCCAGCCATTATAAGCAAAATAAGCAAGACTGGGAATAACAACAGCGGACATAAGTGCCAGCTGGCCCCACGTTGCCCTGCCAACATCCCCAAACGTCCAAAATACGATCGACGATAATTCGGTCTGATCTGCAAAGTATTGCATAACCGTATACCCCGCCGTAAACAACGAACCTAAAGCAATTCCAGTGAGTATCAGGGTCACCGGCGTTGAACTTTTCAACCTGCCTAGCAAAACGATCAATACCACTGTAACAAATGACCAACCAAACGCGGACACCGTCGTTACATATGGATTGCTAACTATAACCCCGCTGGAACCAGCGTGAAGGACTACTATAGAAAAGGCAGCACCAAAGGCAGCTGAATGGGAAATACCTAAAGTATAGGGCGAGGCAAGGGGGTTGCGCAGTAACGATTGAAGCGCGGCACCAGCAACTGCAAGGCCGGCCCCCACGAGGATAGCGGTAAGCACCCTGGGCAATCTGATGTTCCAGATGATCGTAGGCGCAAGGCCGCTCTTAGTTCCCAACAAAGCTCCCAGGGTTTCGCCAACTGACAGGTTAACGGCGCCAATACCCAATGAAAATAAAGCAAGGAGAACTAGAAAAATGACAAGAACCAAGATAAAACTAATCTTCTTGTAGGAATAGCTTCTATAGTCCTTAACTATGGCTTTTTCGGATAAAGTTGACTCCATTTCCCCCCGTCAGCAGATGTCCAGCCGTTTGAATCCACCAAATATCTCCGCCATCGCCGCGTATACAGGCTTACCAACCAGCTCCATGTAAATCTCATTTGCCTTTTGCTCCGGATCCACGTCGGCAAATTTGTCTGGATACATTATCTTGCCTACATAGTAAGTGTCCGCAAGAACGGTACCAAAGTTAGTTGTATAATAGTTATACGGAAGTAAACCATAGAAATTGTCCTTCCGTAAGGCAGTTAGTAAGCTGAATTGAGGTCTAGTCAAATCGTTTTTGACCAGCGATAATCCCGATTGGTCAATAAATACGTACTTGGGATCCCATTGGAGCAATTTCTCCTCGTTTATAGTAACGTGTTTCAAGCCCAGTCCACCGGCGATGTTGTCGAGACCCAAAAACTCAAATGGCGGATAAGCGGGTTCAGTAGAGCAAATACCGTGAGTGCCCCTGGAAGCTATTCCTCCGACATAGACCTCGGGGCCAACCTCGGGGCTCTGATCCACTCGAGCCCGCAGCCTGGCAATCTCCCCATTAATGTAGTCAATAACCTTCTGGGCACGTTCTTGCTTATCCAGGATCTCCCCGGCCAAACGCAGGGCAGAGTACAAATCTTCCCGGACGGTTGTCCTTGCACCACCGTACGTTAAGCCAACCACCGGAATACCTGTTTTTTCCTGGAGATTATTTGCCTCACCGACCGTTGTATAAGTCCATAAGATCACGTCGGGTTGCTGGGCGAAGATCATTTCCGGATCTCCCCCATGTATAGGCCCGATACTTGGCAACTTGGCCAACTCTGGATGAGCTAGTATATATGGACGCTTGTGGTCCGTCTTTTCGATATTTTCTACACCAACCACCAACTCCGTCGCCCGTAGATAAGTAATTAACCTCAAGGCCCCCGCCTCCAACCCGACGACACGCGCAACCTTAGTTGGTACTTCCACTTGCCTACCAAGCATATCTTCGATAACCATGCTTTCACTTTCAGCCAGCACAGCTACCTGAAAGACAACAATAAGCAATACACTAAACAACAAAACAGCAAATACCGCTTTTGATCCACGGCTATTCATTGTTCTCCTCCTTGTCAAAGTGTCAGCTCAGTCCGGCACCCGTCGAGGTAGCTAGCAATTTCCCGTGAATTACACCTTTTGTACTGATCAATTTGTTTGCCAACCGTCTGACCTCTTTACCATGACCCTGAACGGCAATTAGTTCCAGGCAATTGTCCGCATCGACGTGAAGATGCGTAGTAGAAATCACCAATTTGTGGAATCGATGCTGGAGGTGAGTGAGCTTGTCCGAAAGATGATGATGGTGATGATCGTACAAAAGCGTGACCACACCCATCACTTCCTCGTCCTCTTCCCATTCCTGTTCGACTATTCTATTTCTGATCATATCTCTAATGGCTTCGGACCTGTTTCTGTAACCCTGCTGGGTTATCATTTGGTCAAACTTACCCAGCAGATCCTCTTTAATAGAGACTCCAAACCTCTTTGTTCTACTCAAGTTTATCACCACGTATGTCGTGCCTCAGTTGTGCGATTTCCTCTCGCTCCAATAATATTTTAGTAAGAACACAAGGCAAGTCCTCCTGTGTTATCTTGCCTCTATTTGTTCACCCGGTTGGTGACACCTAATTAGCTCATTTAACTTTATTTCGCGACAGAAACCCAGCACTCAAATGAGTTATGAAACTTGGCTCAAGTAATCTGTTTTTTGTGAAGGATAGTCAAATATAGTCATCCAGTTCACAATCATTCCTCCAGGCAGCTTAGCTCATTTGAGTACTGCACGAACTCTTGCTTGTAGAATTACACATACGAGTAATCTAACTTTTGAAAAGTACGTGTAAAAATCACTAAATTCAGGTCGTATTACGAATATTTATTTCGTAACATGCTTGTTATTATGGTAACAATCCCGCCACGCCCTTTCAACCCGGAGATCAAGACAACCCTCTTGTACCTAATGTTGCTATCATCCTTCTTCTTTGAACAACATGTGAGAATCGCCCAAGTTAGGTATAATGTATATTTGCAAAGAGGAATTTAAGTTTCAATGAACGAAAATCGGGTGATGTATGGTGGCTACAAAAACAATCAAGTCAGAAGAACTATCTTTTACTATAAATTTATCTCTGGATAAACCAAAAGTAAAAAGGTACTTAAAATTCGGGAATCTAAAAGCAGTTGAAGATAAAATACGTAATGGCCTGAACTTAGCAAACGAGCTAATTCATCCACAAGCAATCTATAAAATAACTGATTCCAACCTACAACAACTAAAAGAATTCAACTCTCCACGTCCCCTGCACGGAACAAAGTACCTCGCCTTTGGCGTATCCACCGTCGGTGACGACATCGCAGACAAGGTCGACGAGTTAATGAACGAGGGACATTACACATTAAGCAACATTCTCGATTCTTTGGGCTCAGCAGCAGTCAATATCACCTCAGATCTCCTGGCGGAAAGGATTCTCACTGAGGCACATTCGTTAGGGCTTAATACTACAAGAGCTTTCCAACCGGGCTCGGGTTCTATAAACTGGAAAATTAACAATCAACGCCTTATTTTCGACAATTTGAATACGTCTAAAATAGACGTTACCCTTACACCAACTTTTACCATGTTGCCCAAGAAGTCGAACTCGTTTGTAATTGGCTTAGATCCGGACATCAAGCAGGTAAGCCACCTTTTCTCTTGTGCTGGTTGCGACAGGCTTGATTGTCCCGTTCGGGACGTACCGCCGAGTTCAGATAACTGACTCTGTAGGTCACAGAGGAGGAAAGATGAGAGTTATAATAGCCGGATTAGGCGATATCGGAACACAGCTGGCAAAAGACCTATCGGCTCGGGATGGTTTTGAGTTAGTGTTAATAGATCAAGACGAGGAAAAATGTGATACGTTAAAAGGCGAATACGATGCTCTAGTGCTTCACGGGGATGGAACCGAACCAGAATTACTGGAAAGCGCAGGTGCCAAGAACGCAGATGCACTAATAGCCTCAACAGAATCAGACGCTCTAAATATGGTAATAGCTATCTTGGGAAAGAAGTTTTCCATTCCAAGAGTGGTAGCAAAACTAAATAAGACAAGCCTCCGAGCCACCTCCAGAGAGTTAGGTGTCGATCACGTGATCTCACCGAAAACCTCAGCCGCAACGGAGATTTCCAGCCTGCTTCATGGTTACAACGTACTCGACTTTTCTCTCCTTGTTCAAGGTGGAGCACGACTAATTGAAATAACCCCGGGACATCTAACCAACAAGAAGATCAAGGACATAGATTTACCTGAAGGTACCTTGATTACATCCATTTTCCGCGACGGGGTAGCTATAATCCCCAAAGGTAATACAAAACTTAAAAAGCAAGACATTCTTGTAATCATAACAGAAAGCGAAGAAAAAGAAACAAAAGTCAAAGAGATCTTCGGGGAACTACAGACAACCAGAAGGCCAAGTCTGATCAATGAAAATCAGTGATCACATTAGACCGGCGGATTGGCATTCCGTCCTCTACCAACTAGCAGGGGCTGTGGGGCTGTTTGGTGTTCTTACCCTAATTCCTTTAATCACCTCAGTCGTTCTTGAAGAGTTTCTTTATGCAAAGATTTTTGGGCTCCTGATCGTCCTAACGGTCGTCCTCGGTTTTGGTATTAGGAAGTTTTTCTCTCCCGGAAGGAGCATGAAACTGACCGACGCCCTGATTGTAACGGCTTTTGTATACATGATCTTTAGCTTGATGGGTGCCATACCGTTCTTGCCGATAAAACCCTTTTTAGATAGCCTTTTCGAGGCCATGTCCGGTTTCACAACAACCGGACTAACAATGATGAACGAATCGACTTTGCCGCTTTCGCTTCATTTTTTTAGGGCTTACTCCCAGTGGTTAGGCGGTATGGGAATAATAGTACTTTCCTTAGCTATTTTTTTGAGGCCGGGCAAAACCGCGTTCAAGCTTTATTCCACGGAGTTCGGCGAAGCAAACATCCTGGGGAGCGTCATATCGACCGCCAAAGCGGTAATCAAAGTTTATCTGACATTGACAGTAGCGGGATTTGTGGCATACTACCTGGCGGGCATGAGTCCATTCAGCGCGTTAATTCATATCCTTACAACCATACCTACCGGTGGATTCTCGCTGTATTCGGATAGCGTAGGACATTACAACAGTTCGATAATTTCATTTACAGTATCTATCTTCATGATTCTGGGAGCAATAAGTTTTCCACTTTACTACATCTCGCTCAAAGAGGACCTAAGTAAATTTTTCCGAGATCATCAAGTACAGACTTTAATCCTGCTGGTACTAATCGGAACCCTCGTTTTCACTATTACCCTTGGACCATCGCTAGACAAAATTGTGCCTGGTTTGTTCCAAACTTCGACCGCCATTACTACGACCGGTTACAATACGGTTCCCACCGCTCCACTATCCGATGGAAACAAATTTATGACTATCATCTTGATGATCATAGGCGGGGGAACGGGATCTACTGCCGGTGGTATAAAAATATTCCGTCTACTTATCCTTTTAGGCACAATCAGAGTTGCGTTTTTTCGAACGCTCCTACCCAAAGAAGCAAAACTACCGCTCAAATTCGGTAACTTGACGGTTACAGAAGAAGAAGCCGAATCGATTGTTTCTTTTTTTATTGCCTACCTGGTTATCCTGGCAATATCCACCCTTGGAATACTCTGGCTGGAAGGTTTTAGCCTCACCGATTCTTTATTCGAAGTAGCTTCAGCGGAGGGTACTGTAGGAATGTCTGTGGGAATTACTTCGTCGGCTCTCAACCCGGTCTCTAAGTTGATACTGATCGTGAATATGTGGCTGGGCAGATTGGAAATCTTACCCATATTAGTAGCTTTGTACCCCAAAAGCTGGCGCTAAAAACCCAAACCTGAAAATAAAGGCATTAAAATCGCGGCAATAAGAGTACCCAAAATCGCTCCACCCACGACATCAGAGGGATAATGCTCTTTGACGAAAACACGCGACAAACCAATTATTATCGAAGCAAGGTAAGCACCAAAACCCGCCCACCACAGCTCGGGATAAGCGTTGGCTATCACGAAAGACACGCCGAAGGCCACAGTTGCGTGTCCGGAAGGAAAGGCAAAATCATCGATCATTCTATACTTTAACGGTCTGGACCTTAACGTCACTGGTCTTGGACGTTCCATTACCGTTTTTACCAATCTAAAGACAGCAATATTGATGATACTTACCGCCAACCCCATAAGAACGTAAGTGTGTCCCGGATCACCACCAAATAAAATTAAGGTGAGTCCGGCCAGACCCCAAAGATAACCATCACCAAAGTAAGTAGCGGCAATCAAATAGCGCGATAAGTGATTTAATACCGGGCTTTCGCTAATCCTCTCCAGACCTAACTCGTCCTTGTTGACCAACCACAGCGAAAACCTGTCCAAACGCGTCACGAGCGGTTCAATAAGGCTAGACAATTCTACCCTTTCCATATTCTAATCAGTCCTTTTCTTGAGCGTGGGGAAAAGTATTACATCTCTTATCGACTTGGCCCCGGTTATTGCCATCATCAGTCTGTCCAGACCGATACCAATACCAGCAGTTGGGGGCATGCCGTACTCGAGGGCGGTGAGAAAATCAGTGTCTTTGGATTCCCCATCACTCTGGTTGGCAAACCTTGATCGTTGTTCGATGGGGTCATTCAATTCCGTAAAAGCATTGCCGGTTTCGCGACCTCCAACAAACACCTCAAAACGCTCAGTTAATTTGTCCTGGCCATCCCGTTTGGTCTTGGCCAATGGAGAGATATCCGTGGGGAAATCCGTTACGAACACGGGCTGAAACAGTTCACCCTCTACGTACTCGTCAAACAATAACTCCACAAGTTCACCCCAGCTAGATTTTTCTTCATCCTCGGGCAACTCCACACCACTATTCTTCAAAAAAGAACGCAATTCTTCAGAAGTTTTTTCCAGGAGATTTATCAGTCCGGTAGCATCTTCTACCGCGGAAACCATTGACAGTCTCTCCCACGGAGGTGACAAATCCAATTCTCTTCCGTTCACTTCCGGCTTATAGGTCCCCATCGCTGCCTTTGCCCCTTCCGCTATCAAATGCTCGGTAAGCTCCATGGCGTCATGATAATCGGCGTAAGCCTGGTAAATCTCGACGGTGGTAAACTCGGGGTTGTGTTCGGTGGATATACCTTCGTTGCGAAAGCTTTTGCCCAATTCGTAGACTTTTTCCATTCCTCCAATGATCAACCGCTTTAAGTAAAGCTCGGGGGCTATTCTCAAATACAAATCCTGATCCAGCGCTTTGTGATAGGTCACGAATGGCTCGGCGGTTGCACCTCCCGGCGCAGGTTGCATCAACGGCGTTTCGACTTCCAAAAACCCCAGGTCATCGAGTTGACGACGGAAAGCGCTGATTAACTTGCTTCGGATGATGAACCTTTCTTTCACCTCTTCATTTACGAGCAAATCTAAATACCTTTGCCTGTAACGTTTCTCGACGTCCTTTAGCCCATGCCACTTCTCGGGAAGTGGTTGCAAGGATTTGCTTAACAGCTGAAAGTCCTTCACCTTTATCGACAACTCCCCGCGGTTTGTAACGAATATAGGACCTTCCACTCCCACAAAATCGCCAATATCCAGGCTCTTCAGAAGTTCGTAGTCTCCATCTCCTAGCAGATCTACGTTTGCATAGCCCTGTAGTTCACCCGTGGCGTCCCTTAAATCAAAAAAACAAGCTTTGCCCATATCTCTGAGGGCAACCATTCTCCCGGCAATTTTTTCCTCTGTGTCAGTCTCAGACTCGAGTTCGCCGTCAAAGTCTTCGATTATACTGGATATACTTCTACTTCTTTGAAAAGTATGGGGATAGGGCTCTACATCATTCTGTTTAAGTTCCTTCAGTTTTTTTACTCGTTGATCCCGTAGGACATTTGAATCCTCTGAAGAATTACCCTTGACACTATTATTCAAACAACTCACTCTCCAATTCCCAGAATCCTATAACTCCTCTCACCACTCGGAGTGTCTACGACCACTTCGTCACCCTGTTGATGACCCATTAACGCTTTACCTACAGGGCTATCAACAGAAATTTTGTTCTTTTCAAGGCTGACTTCTGCAGGACTAACAAGTGTGTAGGTTTCCGGGCCATTGCCTTTTTCCGCTTGCAAGATAACCTTGGTACCTATGGAGACCATATCGGATCGGATCTCCGATTGATCAATTATTTCCGCCTTATCCAAGAGTTCCTCCAGACGATTGACTTCTGCTTGAACTCTGTCCTGCTGCTCGCGCAAGAACATGAATTCCTTGTTTTCCCTGATGTCGCCCTCGTGGGCTTTGGCGTTTTTCAATTTCTCAGGAATTTCTTCGTAAAGCTCATGACGCAAGTCTTTCAACTTTTCCACCTTGCTATCGTAACCCTCTTGAGTTAAGTAAAAAATCTCTTTCTCAATTGTCTTTGCCATTAATACCACCTCTGTGAACCGCTGGGAAATTATTCAAAAAGTTTTCTTTTAACTTTAAATTACTCATAAAAACGGTTTCACTTTTAGGTTTTACAATAACGTCAAGATGAGAAAACCGCTCTTTGTTTTTTCTAAAAATCTCTCGGATACACCTTTTAATCCTGTTTCGTTCAACTGCATTCCCCAATCTCTTTGTGGTTACTATACCTAACCTTGGGCGTTCTTCCCTCTTTTTTAGTAAGTAAAACTTATAATTATCAGTATCCAGCAACTGCCCATGTCGATAGACACGGTCAAAATCTTGCTCATTCAGTAGTCTATTCGCCTTAGGGAAATCGTTACTGGACATAGATTTTATTCAATATTAAACCTACAATCAAGCTAAAAGCGTCCTATGAACGGTAATTAGGACTATTACCTCTCTCCAAAGATAGCTGTACCAACTCGAACCATGGTCGCGCCTTCTTCAATTGCCACACGGTAAGAGTTCGTCATGCCCATTGATAGGGTGTCCATTTTGTTCTTTCCGGAGACGATTGTTTTGGCATAATCGTATAACTCTTTGGTAACACGAAAATAGGGACGAGCATCCTCAGGATCGCCGCGAAAAGGCCCCATGGTCATCAAACCTTCCAATCGCAGGTGTTTCAATTGACTAATACCCTCAACTAGTTCTTCCAAATCCCGTTTCTCGGGAGTCAAACCATACTTAGCTTCCTCCCTCCCACTATTGATCTCGATCAATATAGGCATAATCTCTTTGCCAGCCTTCGGAACTCGTTTGTCAATATGCTTCGCCTTGGAGAGAGATTCAACTGTCTGAATTCTATCGAAGATGGGGAGGGCCTTGTTAATATCGTTTTTCTGCAGGTGGCCGATGAGCTCCCAGGTCACCTGATTAGATAAGTCTCCTAGTTGATCGTATTTTTCAACTGCCTCCGGGTAAGTATAGTTCTCTCCTATTACTCCCGCACCTGCATCGATAACTTCCTTTATTTCCGCTACATCTCTATTTTTGGTTGCAGCTACCAATTCAACGTCATCAGGTATAGAATTTCGTATTTCGTTGAACCTGTCAGCTATCCTACTCATTGATGCTTACCTCCCTTATTGCCAAACTATCCTCAGATCTTACCAAGGATATGGCAAAGTTGTAAAGATATTGCAAATTCCGGCAGGTTATTGTTCCTCTTTGCGCATATTTCGGTACTCACGCAAAGTAAGTGAACGAGACGTTTCCGAGAGATGATCAACGTATAGCTTGCCGTTCAAGTGATCCACCTCGTGAAGAAAGACGCGCGCAGCTAAACCTTCCCTGGTTAGTTTAATATGTTTTCCATCTAGATCGTAACCTTGAACAACTACTTTCGTCGGCCGTTCCACCTCTGCTTCCGGGCCGGGGATTGATAGACACCCCTCAGCTAACGATTCGACTTCTCGATTAGTCTCAATAATCTCCGGGTTAACTACAATCTGAAAATCGTCCTCTAAATTTACCACGATTACCCTGGCAAGTACGCCTACCTGCGGGGCGGCCAAACCTATTCCTTCCGCGCGAAACAATGCCTCGGTCATCCTATCTGCCAGGGTTACGATCTCTTCATCAACGTCCTCCACTGGACTAGCTTCTTTTCTTAGCACGTCATCAGGATACGTCACAATTTCCATTACAACCCCCTCTAACCGAGTTTCCTTTCCTTTTATATTCATGAGAAAGTACAATTCCTATCCGCTTTCCAGATAACCTTATCGTTTATTGACTCACGGAGAATACCCCATCCTGTGAACGGGAATCAACCCGAAAGTTTGTAAGTAAATAGAAATCGCGGTGGCGACGCCATGAA
>Ga0102934_1002640_pt1 | contig 12357 bp, 10 predicted proteins | sample SalPonR2_A_D1_MG_FD_78175 | JGI IMG/M metagenome (GOLD analysis project Ga0102934, IMG submission 78175) | Salt pond soil microbial communities from South San Francisco under conditions of wetland restoration - Salt Pond MetaG R2_A_D1_MG | ecosystem: Environmental > Aquatic > Marine > Intertidal...
GTAACCAATATGTGGATTAATCCAACGGTTACCTACAAGAAAATACACATCAATAATGAAACATGGATCGTATCAAAATCTGCATTTGAAAAATTGAATTATCAACATGATAACATCAAAGATCTAAACGAAACCATTCCTGGATCCTCACTAATTCATGAACAAGTAACCATTCCTCTTATCAATCGAAAAGTACCCGTACTTTCAGGACCATTTGCAGATCCTGACGTGGCCACCGGTATAGTAATGTCTGTTCCAGCTCATGCACCATATGATTATATCGCACTTAAAGAAACAAAAGAACCAATTGAACCTATCACCATCATCGATGTAAAAGACCTTGGAGAAAACCCTGCTAAAACAGTTTGTGAACAACTAAACATCTCTTCACAAGGTGAAAAAGAAAAACTTGAAGAAGCGACCGATCTTGTATATAAAAAAGAATTTCATACTGGCAGTTTAAACCAAGAATGCAAAGAATATGCCGGTATTAAAATCGCAGAGATCAAAGACACCGTTAAAAACAAACTAATTGAATCAAACCTCGCGGTTCAACTTCGAGAATTCTCTGAAGATGTCATATGTCGTTGTGGTGAACACGTAGTCATCAAAAAAATACCTGATCAATGGTTCGTTCAGTACAGTAACCAAAAATTAACTGATGAATCAAAAGAACATATTGCATCAATGCATATCTTCCCAGAGAAATACAAAGAAGAACTCCCTGGTATCCTTGACTGGTTTGATGACCGAGCCTGCATCAGAAAAGGATCATGGTTAGGCACTGAATTCCCTTTTAAGAAAGGATGGATAATAGAACCAATTTCTGATTCAACACTGTATCCTGCATATTATCTGTTATCAAAATATGTTAATGAAAAGAAAATAAATATTGATGAAATGACAACTGAATTTTTTGATTACGTCTTTTTTGGTAATGGTGAAGCAAAAAACGAGATCTGGGAAGAAATTAGAAAAGATTGCGAATACTGGTACCCCGTTGATATCAATCTTGGTGGAAAAGAACATAAAACCGTTCATTTCCCCGTTTTTATTATGAATCATGTCGCAATCATGCCCCCTGAAAAAAGACCGCAAGGCATTTTTGTGCATTGGTGGGTCACCCAAAAAGGAAAAGAAAAAATTAGCAAATCAAAAGGAGGAGCTGAACATGTTGCTGAAGCTGCTGAATTGTATGGAATCGATGCTATGAGATTATACTATACTCATGTAGGATCTCCTTTTGTTGATATTGAATGGGATGCTAAAATAGTTACGAAATACAAAAACAAAGTAGCAAATATTTACAAATTTATTAATCAACTGCTCAGTATAAACAGTGAACCTAAGAACCAAATCGATACCTGGTTAGAAAGTAAAACAGCTGAATACTTATCCAAAGTTACCTATGCATATAATAATTTTGATCTTCGAGTAGCAGCTAACACCATTTTTTATGAAATACCTCAAGATATTAACTGGTATATTAAACGTGGCGGAGGAAATAAAAACACCATCAAAACTTGCGTGAATGCTTGGTTACAACTTATGACACCTATCACTCCACATCTATCTGAAGAACTATGGAACACTACCCATGATACGTTAGTATCCACTTCAATTATTTTAGATGAAAAAAGATTAAAAATTTCAGAGTCCCATGTTGCTGGTGAAAAATTAGTAGCAAATCTGGTTGATGACATTCAGGAAATTCTAAATGTCACAAAAATTAAACCCCAAAGAATAATAATCTATACTGCACCTAACTGGAAACACATGGTTTTACATAAAGCAATTAATCTTTATGAAGAAAATGGATCATTGAACATGGGTCAATTAATGAAAAGCATTATGACAAATCCTGATTTGAAAAAACAAGCAAAACAAGTATCTAAATATGCTGGGAAACTCACTGGAGAAATTAAAAGACTTAATGAAAAGGATATTACGTATTATCAAACTAACATTGATGAAACCAAGTATTTAACTGAATCTAAATCTTTTTTTGAATCATTATTTAACTGCTCAATTGAGATTTTCTCAGCTGATGATTCATCAATAAATGATCCAAAACAAAAATCGCGATTTGCAGAGCCAAGAAGACCAGCTATTTACGTAGAATAAAAGTAAGTTAATAATTAAACCCCCTCTTTTTTCACTTTTTTAATCACTATTAAATTGGAATAATTTTTTCTGGTTCATCTGGAATATCATTTGGTTTATCTCCTGCACTGAAACCAGCAGAGGTTGTTTCACAATAATAATAGGATTCACCTTCATAAGTAACACTATACCCACCAATAGTTATTCCTGATACTCCCGAGGCAAGATGACCTGTTTCATCATTAATGATATAAAACAATAACACTGATTCATAATTATTCATATTTTCAATGAGTGCGGCAAAAAGAACTGAGGTATCTTCACAATCGCCTTGTTCATCAACTAATGTTTCAATTGGATACCGCCAATATTCTTTTTGATCCTTACTCTCACTATCATCCCAATAATGAACATTCTGTTGTACAAAACTCATCACAAAATTCACAGTTTCAGAAGAATTATACCCATGACTTTGAGCAAGATTACTAAGTTGTTCAGAAAGGGAAATAATCACCGAATCATCAACGGTAACAAAATCAGCCATGAACTTAGACCCGCGATTTTGAGGACTTCTATTCACTGTTGATTGAACCGCCCATTCATATTTATGAAATGGGATATCAAAAGTGATAGTATGAAAGGATCCGTTAAACTGCCAACGATACTTTTTTTCAATGGAATCATCTGGAGGCTCAATTTCTTCAGCAAGATTAATTGAGTACCCAACACTTGCATCAACTCCAATTACGGCAGATGATGGAATAACTGAATTAGTTTCATGATTGATACGAAGTTGTATGCTAGTCAATTCAGAATCCTGATTAACATCAATTTCAGCATCATTTCTTAATAAATCATGATCATATACTAAAATCTCAATATCTGTATACTTTTTAGGTCCCAAGTCAGGAATATCAAAAAAGAATGATTTTTCTAATTGCTTTGGTCGATTCTTAAAGATATAAAAATAACTTCCATTATTATTCAAATTTCTATATTCTTCGCCATTAAGACGTATTTTAAAGTATACCTGAGCCCAAGGCAAAATATCAACGTGTTTCTTTAATGTAATTGAATCTAATGAAAAGGTAAAGGATAAATCCACAAATGGATTATGATCTGCATTATTTCCAATCCCATCTTGATCATCATCGCGAGATTCACTAGCATCATTTGGGAAAACATCAGTATTATCACCAATGCCATCTCCATCAGAATCTTTCCACTCCGAAGGATCATATGGAAAATCATCTAATTCCAAGGGAGGCTGAGACGTACTATCAGATTGTGTTTTTCCTGGATTCCAACGATCCGGGTATCCATCATCATCACTATCTTGACTAGCTGCAGGATCAAAGGGAAACTTATCTTCATTATCCCCTACTCCATCTTTATCAGTATCATTTTGTTCATAAGGATCATTTGGGAAAACATCCGTATCATCCATAACTCCATCACCATCTGAATCAACAGTTGAAGGATCAGGATGATTTATCATCCAAATTACCCCAAAAGCAACCGAAATGGTCACCACAAATACAATAAGAGCAAGAAAGATAATAACTCGTTTTGAAAGATACATACCTATATTAAAATTAGATGTACATATATAAAAAATCTTGTATTGAAAATTTCAGAGTAAGTTATCATTTAAATAATCTGGTAAAAGCAAATTAACTTGGAGAAAACCATAATAATGACAAATAAGAGACTAAAAGATTCATTGCTCACTTGGAATCGTATTGCTGAAAGTTTTAATCATACTCGACAGCAAACATGGGATTTTTGTAATGATTTTATCAATACATACACAGCAGATAAGATATGTGCAGATTTAGGATGTGGAAACGGTCGACATTTACTTCCACTCGCAAAACATGCAAAAAAGACCATTGGTTTTGATATTAGTCATAATTTATTAACAATCACTGAAAAAATGCTAAAACAACATCAAATCAAAAATACTGAACTAGTTCAAGGAGATCTGGTTCATCTTCCATTCAAATCAAATATTTTTGATAACATCATATATATTGCTGCATTACACAACATCAAACACAAAGAAAATAGAATGCAATCACTAAATGAAGTCAATCGGGTCTTAAAACCAGGTGGACAAGCATTAATCAGCGTATGGAATCGCGATCAAGACCGATTCAAACAAAAACCATATCAAAAAAATGGGGAGCCTGGCGATATTTTAATTTACTGGAGACAACACAATTTAAATATTCCCCGATTTTATCATCTTTATCAAAAACACGAACTCAAAGACGAACTAAAACAAGCAAATTTCACCATCCAAACACTGGATGGAGTAAGCATTACTTCTAAAAAGGAATTTGATAATTTTTATGCAATCGTTGAAAAATCAAAATAATCATGATGTATTAGTTTATCTTATTTTATTTTCAACAAAACTACCAAAGATTACCATGACTGTTGCAATTAATATCCCCCAAATAGCAGGAAGAAAACCAAAAGAATCAACAAATCCAAATTGAAATAAAAAGATACTGATCTCACCAATGAGAATACTGCCGATACAAGCTAATGCGGTTGTTTTTTTCCAATATAACACTGCAATTACTGTAGGAAATAAAACAGCTAAACCGGAAAAGGTTCCTTTTACTAATGTTCCCATAATACCAACAGATGGATCATACCCAAGTAAAATAAACAAAATTGCACAAAAGACCAACAAGAAAATGAACAATCTGCCTCGTTTAACCACGTTATCCTTCTTTTTAAATGGTAAATCGTGAGAAAACATGGTAGCAAGTGAAAGTAATTGTGAATCAGCAGTAGACATTAATGCTGCAAGTGCTCCGATCATCACAAATAAATATACGCCTTCAGGAGCAAATAATCGAACCATCATCGGAAGTACCATATCAATTTCAGACGAAGTGATATCAACTAATGCACCATGAGCCCATACGCCAATGACAACGGGAATAAAAAACACAAAAACAACAACAGCAGGATAAAAAAGCATAGTCCATTTCAATGATTTTTCATTCTTTGCAGTATAAAATCGGGAGAATAACTGAGGAAACATTGGATCAGCAAATAACCATAAAATCATAAAGGAAAACCAAATTTGAACAGTGAAATATCCATCTAACCCCGGCCGTGAAAACAATGATGGAGATTGTTGAAAAGAAGCAGCATTTGCCGCTTGAATTCCACCCAATCCTTGAGCAACAAAAACAAAAGAAAGCACTAAAGCAGAAATCATTAAGACTCCCTGAACCACATCTGTCCATCCAGACCCACGCATGCCTCCTAAAAAAGTATACCCCATAAGCACAAGCATGGTAACAACAGCTCCTACTTGCCAAGAAATAACTGATTCGGTTAGCTGCATGATAAGCATACCTGCACCAATGGCTTGGGTAGCGAGATATGGAACGGTAAATACAATGAGAACGGTCATAAACACATATTTGAGCAAGGATGAATTCATTTGTTTTCCAACAAGTTCAGCTGGTGTGATGTATCCATGTATTTTTCCTAATCTCCATACTTTTCGACCGATTAGATAAAAAGAAATTGCCATAAAACCAGTTCCAAATGCCATGATACCATATTGACCAAACCCACTTGTGAATGATTTTCCCGCAAATCCAAGAAACGTAAACGCTGAAAAATTAGTAGCAACTAATGAAAAGAAAAGTACAATAGCACCAAAACTTCTTCCAGCAACAAAATAATCTTCAGCAGTATCAACTGATTTTCTTCTTGCAATAAATCCAATCCCCAATAAAAGAAGAAAAAACAATAGAATAGCAATCAAAACAAGTATCATGGTTGTTCCCCCGTCCAAATGAACCTAATTACTGCATAATAAGCAAAAACAAGTGTAAGTGTAAGTACAATGTTATACCAGATCCATATTGGAAAAGCAAACAATCCAAGTATTGGTTTATTCCAATTCCACACATCAATAGATAAGAAAAAAATAATGATTAACAAACAACTGATCAAAACTTGTTTTCCATATGCATTCCAAAGTGATCTTTTTTTACTCATAGTAATCCTCTTTTTTTGAGATATAGATCACTTTTTCCTGGCTGAACCGGCTGGAAAACAGTGAAAAACAATGCCGTTTTTCAATGCATCAACAAATAAATTGGATGAAAAAGGAATACTAATACTTTTTTAAAAAAAACAGATAAATCAATTCAAAAACTTTTTTTATGATCTTAGTTCATACAATTGATTTGAAAGTAAACCAATTTCTTGAGGAGTAAGTTCTTCAACTCGTTTCGTTAAAAATAAAAGATCTCCATCATATGGAAATAACTTAGAATTTTTTAGAATAGTTCCAATTTGTTTTCGTCGATGAGAAAATAATTGTTTAGTCACCTCAAAATAGGTCGTTTCATCAACTACATGAAATGGTGGTTTTTCATAAGGTATAAGTTCAACAAGAGAAGACGTTACTTTTGGAGGAGGAAAAAAGGCTGAGGATGATATGTCTTTATGAATTCTACAATCTGCTTTAAATGCAATACCAACGCTTAACCGTGAATAATCCTTTGATCCTGGACATGCAATCATTCGATCAGCAAATTCCTTTTGATAGATTAACACTGCTTTTTCAAAACGAGTTTCAAGTAACTTAAATGTCACCGGAGAAGAAATCTGGTAGGGTAAATTAGCAACGACTTTGGTAAATGATGGGATATCCTCCCATGACATCTTCATAATATCCTTATTGATGAGTAAAACGTTTTCAGAGACACGGTGACTTAAAAAATCATAAAATGATGGATCAATTTCAACAGCGATTACTTGTTTTGCTTTTTTTGCTAACTGATGAGTAAGAATCCCTTTTCCCGGACCAATCTCTAAAACAATATCTTCTTTTGTTAATTCAGCAATAGAAAGTTCCAATTCAACGATGGATGGATCTATGAGAAAATGTTGACCGAGTTTTGTTTTCTTCATAAAAGACGACTAGAACGGTTATCGTTTATTCTGATTAGCTGGAGGTCGAGTAAATAGTCGATATTTTTGATCTGGATCACTTAATTCCAACTCAATTCGTTTTGCAACAAGTTTTGCAGGATCTCGAAGAAAATCAATACGATCTACCATCTCTTTAAATGTCGTAAACTTCTGTTTCCGTCGTTCAGTAAGAATATCATGCATCATCTTTTTTCCAAGACCGGGAAGTAATTCCAAGACATGAAAACGAGTGGAAATAGCAGGAGCATTATTAAAGAATTGAATAAAGTAAGATTCTTTTTGTTTGACAACATCAATAAGAACATAGGGTAATTCACCATGTGCTGTTGAGGTTAAATCATCAAAATGCACGCGACCTTTGATCTTTTTGATTTTTTCTCGTTTTTTCGGATTTTTACCAACATAGATTCGATCGCCAATGGAAAGAGGAACATTATTCTTTGGTACTAATTCCAAAAGGGTAAATTGATTATCGCCTAACCCATAAACGATCGGGTGACGGTGATGAGATGAAATATCTGCTCTTCCTTCTGGTAAATAGTCCAGAACATATACATACTCCTCCAAAACATATTCCTCCCGTATTTATTCAATATAATACTCATTTACTAAATCAAGGATTTCTTTGATATCCTTATCGGTGATGTTTATTCGTTCCTTTGCAAAAATAGATTGTACTTTTTCTTTCGTTGTTGGAAGTAAATCAGCGATTTTATACGCATGAATTTCTTTTACTTTTTCAAGTTTCATTAATTTTTTAATCAATTCCTCAGTTTTATTCGCAGGTAACTTTACAAAATTTTGTACATGTTCCAATGCTATTCGTTGCTCATAAAGCAATGTTTCACGTTCCTTTTCCACCTTTCGTAAAAGATTTTTCACTTCGGAAAGAGAAACATATGAAACCTTCTCATCGGAAATCGTCATTCTTTATCCTCTCCGAATATGTTCCGGACGCACAACAAGTGTTTTTATTTTCTTTCCCACGCGAATTTGGAGACGATATGAATTTCCTTGTCTACCAAGAACAGTTCCAGTATATCCCTGAAATCTAACATGTGGCATTCCCCGATGAACTGAAGGATCAATAACAATGTTTACTTTTTCTCCATCATCAAATTGTTGTAACGACCGGGTAATGGAAGAAAATCCTCGATATCGCGGTTTTTTTCTTAATATATGTCTACTTTTACTTCTTAATCCCTTTGAACGTTTTACCATGTGGTTATTCCCCCTTAACTTGTTTTACATCTAATGCATCAACTGAACACGCAACATTTAACAACGCGCTAAGATTAGGTTGCGTTTTTCCATCATCACCAGTAATTAATTCTTTGATGTAGGTTCCAGATTCACTTTCAATTTCAATTGAAGCTCTATCTTCATCTACCTCAAGAACGTTACAGCAATAAATCTGCCTTCGCCTAACCTTTTTTGCGCGACGCTTTGCAACGCGTGTTGGGGTTTGTTGATTAATCGTGGTACCCTGTAATGACTCGGCTACCTTTTTAAGTTTTTCTTTTTGAATTGGAACACTTGCATGTATTTTTACTACATATACTTTCTGGAAACGCGATTCTTTAATTCTGGCTATATCACTACTTTCCGTGTATTTAAAGGAATTTACTGCGATGGCATTATCACTTTCCGTTTTAATTTGTTTGGTTAATTTTGCTAAATCAAGGGATCTTTTTTTTGGATTTTTAACTTCTAAAACAAATGGTCGACCATCTCCAAGCATACGTACATCAATGTCTTCACGGCCAGCTCCATGAAATGCCTCATCATCAGCTTGAGATGCGTTAACTACCGGTTTGGCGATAAACTCTTCCACATTGTCGTCATATAATTTTCCTGTATATTGACAATATCTGCATCCTTTTCCATGACATTGGCGACAGAACCATTTTGTTTGAGGTAATCCTCTCTGAAATTTGTTATATCTACCAAATAGGTAAAGAGGTTTTATTTGAAGAGAAACGACATTAAATTGAGTGTTGATAATAATCATAATATCTGGATGTTTAAAACTCACTTTTTTTTCCATTTCTTCTTCCAATCGTATTCCAATATACTCATTAATTTCTTGTTTAACTGAAGCAGTATTCGTTAAATCAAACTCTTCAATGATTTGTTTTTCTTTATTACTAATATCTTCATCAATATGGCAACCTATCAAAAATGTGTCAAATTCATAATCGTTAACTGAATCAAAAGCAATGTGATAGAAATCTGGTAATTCATCAAAAAGACCATGACACAATTCACAATTACTCTCTACTGTTTTTAAAAATGTTGAATGCTTTTCTCTAACTCGTTTTCCTGCCTGCTGGAATAGTTCTTCTTCCTTTCGATGAGTACATAACCTTCCAATACAATGATCACAAAGATGATATGATGTAAGTATTTGTGGAATTTTTTCATGTGAATAGTTGGATTTTGAGTTGGATGAATTCATTAATAACAACACCGTGAAAAAAAGGGGACTTATAAAGTATACGTTTCACGGAATAATCTATGAATTGAAGAATAAATAAGCATAAATCAGTTTTGGTTTTTTAAGTTGATTGTTGAGTAAGCTTTTTAATAGTGGTCTAAATACAGATGATACCCATTTTATGGGAGGCTATGAGTTATGGTTAAGGTATCTGCATTTAAAGGAATCACATACAACAATGAGAAAATTAAGGATCTTGACTTTGTAATGTCTCCTCCATATGACATTATTTCTCCAAAACAACAAGATCAATTATACAAAAATAGTCCATATAATTTCGTTCGATTAATTCTTGGGAAAAAATACTCTGATGATACAGATGAAAATAACCGATATACCCGTGCGAAAAAAGATTTTGAACAATGGCAGAAAGACCATATCTTGATACCAACAGATTATGAAGCAATTTATCCTTACAAAATTACATACACCCTTGACGATGAACAGAAAACAATGAATGGATTCTTTATTTTATTACACCTAGACAAGGATTATAAAAAAGTAAAGGCTCATGAACGGACCCTTTCAAAACCAAAGGCAGATCGGCTAAATCTCATGAGAGCATGTTATGCAAATCTTGAACCAATTCAACTTTTATATATTGATGAGCAAGATGAAATTAATCATGCAATAAAACAAAAAACTTCTAGTAATCCATTAATTAAAGTTACTGGTTATGATGGATTTGATCATGCAATTTGGAAACTTACAGATGAAAATATCATTAATAAAATTAAATCATTTCTTGATGATGATGTTCTTTTTATCGCTGATGGTCATCATCGCTATCAAACTGCTATAAACTATGCAAGTGAAATGGAGGAAAAAACAGGTAACCGAGATTCAGATGCTCCATTTCAATATCGTATGGTAATTGTAGCAAATATGTTTGACGAAGGGTTAGCCATCCTGCCGACTCATCGATTACTTCATCTTCCAAAACAGATAACTAAAGATAAATTAATAACCAATCTAAAAGAATATTTTAATGTAAACATAATTCCTAGAGAAGAAACAGATACGCCATCAATACTTGCGGACCATATTAAAAAACAGATTGAGGCTAAATCGCAGCATAAATTTGCTTTTCTTTTTAAAGATAGTTATATTGTGATTACTTTAAAAGATGAAGCGGTAATGGATGATATAGCAAAAGATCGCAGTGAAACATGGAGAAAACTTGATGTTTCTATTTTACATAAGATTGTCATTGAAAAAATCATGGGTATCACGCAAGACACACTGGAAGATTATGTAAAATATACTCGCGATGATGAAGAAGCAATAACTGTAATCGATGATGAAGAATATGATTGTTCAATTCTTATGAATGCAACTAAAATCCAGGAGTTAAAAGCAATTGCTGATGCTGGAGAACATATGCCTCAGAAATCAACATATTTTCTTCCAAAAATGCTTTCTGGCTTAGTTATGTATGATATGAATAAAAAAGAATGATCATATCATTTTTTATTTCATTTATTACATTATAAGGTGATGAGTTAGTTTAATATACAATCATAGTATGCACATCTATCACCATGACACTTATTGAAATATTAGCGATTCTCATTGGTATTATTGGAGCCTACATTCTTCTCTCATTGTTTTTAAAACAGAAGGGATATTTTGAAAAATACAATATTAGTTTTTATGGTCCTGCATTGATGATTCGGACCAAAAAAGGTGTAGGATTTCTACGACGAATTGCACAACGTAAGCGATTTTGGAAAGGATATGGAACGCTTGCGGTTATCGTCTGTTTTGTTATGATGATTTTGATGGTGGTTTTAGTCATTGCTAATATGTGGGCGGTGTTAGAATTTACTCCTGAACAGCAAGAAGCACTTCCAGGTATCGAATTTGGATTGATTTTACCTGGAATTAATCCGCTTCTTCCACTTGATTATTTATTTTACATCATTGTTGGTTTAGCAATTGGGATCATTGTCCATGAATTTTCACATGGTATTCTCACATTCGCTCATGGATTAAAGGTAAAAGCACTAGGATTGCTCTATCTTATTGTTCCATTAGGAGCATTTTGTGAACCTGATGAAGATGAATTACAAGTTACTTCTATGAAAAAAAGAATGCATGTTTATGCCGCGGGTCCAATGTCTAATTTTGTTGTAGCTTTGATTACCTTGCTCTTGTTCTCTTATGTAGGGATGGCTGCAGTTGAACCTATAGATGGTGTTCACATAGCATATGCGATAGAAAATAGCCCAGCAGCCGAGATAGGGCTTTCAGCTGGAATGGTTATTTCATCATTGAATAACACACCGGTTCAGACAGATGCTGATTTTAGAGATGTAATGAAAAATGTTTCAGTGGATCAAACCATTCCAATTCAGTATTATAAGGAAGATTCTATGATTGATACCACAATTACACCTGCACCTCGATCTCAGTTTACTGATAATCAGAGTCAAAAAAATATGAGTTTTGTAGGAATTGGTTTTAATAATTATGTGTCAGGATTCATCGATTCTTTGCAACATCCACTCACTAATGCTGATGGATTATTACTTTTGTATTCACTACCATTCATTGGTTACTTTGTTGGCTATAATCCATTGGTGAGTCCATATACTCAAGGATTACAGTTAACGGGAATTGCATCTTTTATTCCTACCCCTTTATTTTGGATAGGGCTTAACGTCATCTTTTGGATTTTCTGGCTGAATTTATTGCTTGGTTTTTTTAATGTTTTACCAATGGTTCCATTAGATGGAGGGTTCTTATTCAATGATAGTGTTCGGTTCTTTGTGCAACGA
>Ga0102934_1002641_pt1 | contig 12356 bp, 9 predicted proteins | sample SalPonR2_A_D1_MG_FD_78175 | JGI IMG/M metagenome (GOLD analysis project Ga0102934, IMG submission 78175) | Salt pond soil microbial communities from South San Francisco under conditions of wetland restoration - Salt Pond MetaG R2_A_D1_MG | ecosystem: Environmental > Aquatic > Marine > Intertidal...
AGGAGAAATTGGGTCAATGGTAATTGTTTTTGTCTCATAAGGATATTTACTAAATACAACATTGATGGTCTGGGCTGTATTGATCTGGACAGGTAATTCAAATTCTCCATTGGAATCTGTATGTGTATAAACTTGATCCTGTCCTTCGATGGACACTTTTATTTCACTTAAAGTTGTATCAGCTCGATCATTAAAGACCTGGCCAGATATCAAGGCAGGATCATGTTTATAATCAAGTTGAATAGGATCGACCTGGTAATCCTGTTCTGGATGCAGAGTAATAGTAAAGTTACTATCCTGAAAATATTGCTTGGTGACCATCAATTCCACGCTACGAATGGAATCTACTTTCACATCAAATTCAAACTGTCCACTGGCATTTGTTGTAACTGGATCATCAAGAATTTCACAGCGCACTTCAGCATTTTCCAGAGGTTGTTGATCCGATGTTACAACTTTACCAGTCACTGTCAAAGATTCATAAGCGGGAGGTACAAGTTTAATTTTGCCCAGATTTAGATCATCTTCCGGCGAGATTGGATCAACTTTAATTGATTTGCCTTCATAAGGATACTTACCAAAATTAACTGTAATATCCTGAGCAGCATTAATCTGAACAGCAAGGTCAAAACTTCCACTTTCATCTGTATAGCCATAAACCTTATCATATTCCTCTATAGAAACTTTGACCCGGTTAATCGTTGTATCGGAGCGATTATTATAGACAGTTCCCCTTAAGTGGGCTGGATCCAGTTCATAATACATTGTGATTTTGCCAACCTCTACATCCTGTTCCGGCTCCAGATCAACCTGAACAGTATCGTTTATAAAATACTGTTTTTGAAATACAATATTTGATGAAGAGGACTGATTAACTTCGATATCAAAAGAGAAATAGCCATTTTCATTTGTAGTAACCAATTCTTCTGTGATTTCGGTGATCAATTGAACATCCTGAACTGGTTCATTATTCAAGCCATCAACAACCTGACCGGATACAGTTAAGGAATCGTAATCAGGCTGTAATAGTAATGATCCCAGTTTTCTCTCTTTGCCAGGCTCAACTTCTATATCCATAGCTTTGGAATAATAGGATTCTTTGCTGATTTCCAGACTGAGCTGACTGGTTTCTTCAATTTCTGTTATTAATGTAAAGGCTCCAGAAGAGTCGGAAAGGCCAGTAACTTCTTCGATTGACTCACCTGTTAATGTCAGGGCTGCATTGGCTATATTTTCACCAGTGAAATAATTTTTTACAGTCCCGGATAATTTGACTTCTTTGTCTTCAGACTCTAATATTTTGGAGCAGGTGACAAACAGAGCAAGAATTATTACTGTTAAAATGAATAATTTGTTTTTCATAGTCTTTCAAGCCCTTTTATTATTGTTTGTGCAAATAATCTTAATGTTCTTCTTCATCAAAGAGTTGAAAGCCTTCCCGAAATACTTTCACACAGGCTTTGACAACTTCAGAATCGTATAATTTTCCCTTTTGATTAATTACTTCCTGCAGAACTTCACCAATATGATAAGCACTTCGAAAGGGTCGCTGGGAAGACATGGCAATGATTACATCAGCAACGGCAAAAATACGAGCCTCCAGCATAATTTCATCGCCTTCTAATCGGTTGGGATAGCCTGAGCCATCTACTCTTTCATGATGCTGGTGCAATATATCAGCAATCGGCCAGGGAAAATCAATTTTTTTCAAAAGTTCATAACCTTTGATAGGATGTTCCTTTAAATAGGAAAACTCCATAGATGACAATTCACCTGTACTGGATAAAATTTCAGCCGGAACAGTCAATTTTCCAATGCCATGCACTTTGCTGGCATATTTGAGACTATTTACCTGGAGTTCAGAAAGCCCCATCTCTTTTGCAATTGTTTGAGTTAATTTCTGTAGTTTTTTATGATGACTGGTCTGGTAAATATTATTGAGTTCAATAGTACCGGAAATGAGGTCAATAGCATCTTCATAAGTATCATTGAGTTTGGCAAGACAATGTTTTTCATCCGATATATTAAAGACATGGCCCATAATTAAACTGCGGCCATCCAAATTAATTTTGCATGAATACAATTTGAGCCAGACCGAGCTGGCGTATTCTTTTTTTAGCAAAGAAGCTACAAAATGGGGTAAAAGCGAGCTATTTTTTCTAACCTGGGCTTTAAATTCGATTTTATGCTTATCTTTTTTCCCTGCGTCCTTTTTTATCTGATCAAAGAAATGACCCAGTTCTTTTTTATAATCGGGATGAACTACGGATGAAACTCTATTATCCTGTAATTCCGACTTTTTATAACCCAGTAAATTTGCAAAAGTGTCATTAACATATACAAATTGATTATTTTTACATAGAAAAATGCCATGAGCGCTCTCTTCTACCATCTTTTTGTAGGTACTATCATTCATGGAAAAACCCATTCCTTTCAGTAGAAAAACTGGATAGCATATCTTTTCCTGTTTAGTTTCAATTAGTTAAAAATAACTAATTTTTAGTAATTGAAGATGAAATTTGACAAATAATACATCTGATTTATATATAAATGCAGGACAGAATCAATTAATTATCTGAGTTTAAAAATCTCAGGATTCATTCCTGAAGTTTGAGCCTTGATTTTTTCTATATAGCGAGCAGCATCTTCATAAGAGTGGAACTTACCACTTTTTATGCTGTAATAGGATTTTCCATCTTTGATCCTAAGATCAATATGGTTTGTAAAACCCTTGACAGTCAACTTAGAAGCTTCAATTAAAGCTTTTTCATAATTTGCAGTCTCCATGATCTGAATCGTAAAGCGGGGTTCTTTTTGCTCTACTGTCTGCTCGGATTTCTTTTCAACCTGGGTTTCCTCAACTTTCTCCTGGGGCGCTTCCTTTTCAATCTTTTCCGGTTTATCTTTTTTAGTCTCTTCTATAACATCAAGTTCTTCAAGGTCAGTTTCTTCTTCATCTGCTTCTTTTTCGACTTTTGCTTCAGTCTTTTCAGCTGGTTTTTCTTCGGTAATAGGTTCTTCATCGATGGTTTCATTTTCCTCACGCGATGGAGCTGCCTGTTTTTGATTTTTTTGCTCTGTTTTCTGTTCTTTAATTTCTGACTCTTGCTCTTCAACCTGGGCAGGCGGTTTCTGTTGTGTTTCCTCTTCTGGTTTTTGCTCAGGTATAGCTTCTGTTTCTGGTTCTTTATCAGGTTTTATCTCTGTAACCGGTTTTTCTTTTTCTACTTTTTGGTTCTCTTCTGGCACCGGTTTTTCAACAGCTTTTTGCTCTGTCTTTTTTCGGCGTTGAATAATTGATGCTTTTTTCTTTTGTTGCTGGCTGTCAGTATCTTCATCTACTAGAGCATCAACATCATTATCAAATTCATTTATTACATTATCCCTTTGCATAGCGAGTAAATTCTGCTTTTTCTCCTCAATTCTCTGCTGAAGGCTTTTAACCATTTCAACCTGAATAAATATTATCAGTTCTTTACGATTAGTAGTTACTTCATCGCTCCCGAACAAATATCTAAGTCCCAAAACCCACCAGGGTAGATCCTTTAGAAAGGGAATACCGTTTCTGGTATTTTGCTTTTCCTGAGTGAAAAGTCCACCAATTACTGTCTGTTCCCCATCCAGCAATAACACATCGGTTTCAGCATTTTGTGTTGAAATTTCAGGACGGTCAAGACCAGTTTGAGCAGAACTCTTTTCCGCTTTGATCCTGAGATGAATAAAAGTACGTCCCTCATCAGTAATTATCTGGGGAGTTACCTCGAGAATAGTACCGGCATTGACAAATCGTGAAACTGTGTTTCCAGCGTAGTCTTTTTGAGTAACGGCAAAACGTTTTCCAACCTGGATATTACCTTTCTGACCGTCAACAACTTTAATGGAAGGTTTGGAAATTATTTTACCTATATTAAGATTTTCAAAGGCATTTAATAAGGCCTCCACATCAACCTGACCATCATCACTGGTAGTATTGTGGATAATGGATCCAATTTGCCCGCCCTGTTCCAGTTGTTCTTCTGACCCAGCAAAAGTGAAACCGGCTTTTAGATTTCGAATTGTTAAGCCTGGCTCAGATTGGAGAATTGACCAGTTAATACCCGCTTTTCGGGACTTGGTACGGTCGGCCTGAAAGAAAATAGCATTGATTTTGACTTCTCGAGTATGTCTGTTAAACTGAACTTCTTCTTTTTTCTCCTCCTCTTTCTGGGCTCCTTCAGCTGCGACAATTTGATAATAATTAGGATTCTTTTGATAAACAAATCCCCGTCTGTCAATGATCTTTTTCATTGCATCTTTCCAGTAAGTGGAGCGAATCTCTACACCAATCGGTCCATCAGCCTTGGTCATATCCACGATGGCTCGGCCTTCGTCTTTGATAGCCACTTTGCTGAGAATATTGATAGCGTCTTGATAGCTGGTTTGCTGTGAGAGGCTAACCATCTGTTCTTCCGTAGTATATGTACGGAGAGGAAATTCCTGAGCTGTAACAGGATTAATAGCAATAGGAGTCAGAAAAAATAAAATTATCAAAATTAACGGAGAATACAGAATTACAGATTTTTTATTGCACATCGCTTACTTTCTCATTTAATTTTTTTTCAAGAACTTTTTTGATACCGCCCATATTTAGCTTAAAAGTGGCTACACCATTTTTGATATCAATAGAACTCAATTCACCCAGATAAACCTGATCGCCCACTTCAAGAGATTCTAGACTTCCACTTCTGTACTTTAACCAGGCTGTATTAGGAGAAACGAGTGATACTAATTTGGCATCCCTAATGTCAGGTAAATTTTGAGTGTTTGGCGGTAAATCCCAGTAAATTAAAGGATCAAAGGGATTGTATTCTTTTGTATAATGTATTTTGGGCTCGATATTAAATATATTCCGATCACTTTTTTGTGATTTGTCCAGAAAAATACCTCTTATAAGAAGTTTGATGGCACCTTCGCCATCTTTATTAGCAGAATATGAAAAATTCTCAATAAAAAAGAGAGGCGGAGAATATTCCAGGTAGTTGATAAAACTTTCTATTTGCACAAAACGACCTCTTCCCGATAAACTATAATGGGCCTCAGTCATGTCATTACTTTGCTTAATGTCATTGACACTATAATTGAATTCGAAAAATTCACCATTGGGATCAAATTCTTCAAAATAGAGCAAAACCTGATGAACATATTTTTTATTAATTGCCATGGTGGGATAATTATTCAACTGGTATTTGAGTTCCTGCAACTCTTTATTTTTTTGATCAACTTCGACCTTAAAATTTTGTAATCGCTGGTACTCCTCTTTTTCTTGCCGGTAATTTGATCGGAGATCGTTTATTTTTTCACCATATTTCTCATGGACATAATACAAACCGCCGATGAGAATAATTATCAAGAGGGCCAGTAAAATAATTGTATTTAGAACATGTTTTGACATTTTAACTCTGTTTCTTATTAGTCAACTTGAGGGTTATATACCTCACGATTTTCATAAACTTTATTAATAACTATCTGAAATTTATATACAGGATAACCTCGGATTTCCGAACGGGTTATTTTTTCTAACTTTGCAGCCGGAAATTCAGCAACAAAAAGCGGAGGCCGATTCCGATAAATAGTAAATCCAGTCAAAGAAATTTTGTCTCTATTATAATTAAGATTTTCCAGCCAAAAACCACCAACTTTTTCCATTGTATCTTTTATTTTAATCAAGCTTTTTGATAATTGATAATTACCTTTGGAAATTTCTCTGACCTTTTCCAGCTCATTGGAAGCTTTTTCAATCTCCTGCAAGAGCTGATTTCTTTCCTCCTGAATATATTTGATCTCATCAATTTGCTGAGCCACATCATCGAACTTCTCTTTAGCAGCCATATAACGAGTTTTTACATTATTATAGCGATATCCTAAAAATATAGGAGTAAAAAAGAGAAGAGCCAGGATGGATATATTATACCAGGAAAGTTTAAAAAATGTTTGCCGGTCTTTGATATATTCCGGAATAAGGTCAATCGTGTTTTTATGCAGTTTCTGTTCTGAAAGACAGGTCACCAGAATCCCGGCCGGAATAGCAAGCTCAGGAATATCATTTTCAATTTCGGAATTAATTTTGAAACGCTCTTCATTAAATGTCAGGTATTCAACCGGCGAATCAAAGGATAATTTTTTAGTTAAAAATTCCTCAGCATCTTTTTGTTTTCCCATTCCCGTTACAATTATACGGGAGAAGTCCTCAATATTATTGAGATCTTTTTCATATAATAAACGTCCGGAAATTTTGTTCAAAAGATCTGGCGATCTAAGAGGAATATTGATTGCATGGGAAACATGAAGCAGATCACCACCTTTGGTAATGATCAATTGACTGTATTCGGGATCAAGATGAACAATGGCAATAATTTCATCAGGTTCAGGCTGATAGTTATACTGAATTAAATTTACCAGAGCAATTTCATCTGGCAAAAGTAATTTAATTTTAGGTTTAATATTAAGAAGCTCATTGGCCTTATCGTAGATATTTAAAAAAGGTGGACGTCCTTCATAAGTAAAACCAATGATCTTATTTTCAGCCGTTTCAATATAGTCATAATGTTCAGAGCTAACCGGTCTTTCAAGGCGGGTATTGATCTCCTGGCGCACCAATTTGTCTTTTTGCTTGGGTTTTGCACTGGAGAAATCTCTGTCAATAAAAACTTCTTTTACAAAACGGGAGGGAATATTAAGACCAAGATCTAGTTTCCTCTCAGTTACATTTTTGAAAGTTTCGAATAAAAGAGAAGCCTGCCCTTTACTATCCGATGGTTTGCCTTTACCATTTTCTGATAATACTTCTTTGGCAGAAAAACTTTCTTCATCGGAAACAACCTGGTCAGGAGCAACCATATCCTGCATAAAATCCTGATCAGCCAGATCGACAGTATTGATCAGATCAATATTAATAAATTCTTCCTTGTCCATGTGACCGAGCATGGCTCGAATCTTGGTACCTGTATTATTTACTGCAAATGTTTTTCTTTTTCCAAACATAATTTTCTTTATTTAGAATTTAAACTAGATTCAATATGCACTAAAAATTCTCTATTATCCATCAATATTCTGTATTTTTTTAATTTTATCATGCTTTAAGCCAAATCTATTTAACTGAGACAGCTCTAATATATAAATTTTATTCATAACTTTCAACTATATTTAGTGGTTTATCAAAATTTTTCCACAACATGATGCACAAATACTTAAAACGAGCATTTACAGACCTTTGTTATTAATATTATTAGATTGAAATTGTAAAAAATATCCCAATCCCCTATTTCATCTTGATTACCACGATTCAATTAATCTGCTAATATTCATAATTCCTTTCTCTACTTCACAAACTAGTTTTTAAAGATATCAATTTTATTTGATAAAAAGCAGAATTTTATCAGAGTCTATCTGTTTTTTTCTTTCATTATTTTAAAAAGCATACTAAAAGGTTATTGATTAAAAAAATCGTTAAAAGTAGTGAGCTAATTTCGTCAATTAATCTAAAAAATATATTGCCACCACAGTTAACCCCGATTTTCGAAAATCTGAATTACTAAGCCGCTTCTTTTCGAACTTAGAAGCTATACTTAACTAATTCTTTGAAGTGTTTTTTATTGTTAGCATTGGAAATAGCGATTTCAAAACTTATTTCATTTCTTCGATAGAGTCGCTTGAGATCCTGCTCAAGAGTTTTCATCCCGTATTTGCTCCCCTGCCGCATAATACCATAGATTTCATCGGTATTTTCATTTTTGATAGCCGCTTTGATAGCCGGAGTCATGAGCATGACTTCTTTTGCCAGAACAAGTTTACCTTCCGTCCCGGGCATTAATTTTTGGGATACAATTGCATCAAGAACATCAGCCAAACGGGTTTTAACACGACCACGATATTTATAGGGGACTGTATCAACAATTCTATCTATCGTTTCGACAGCAGAGCTGGTATGCACAGTTGAGAAAACCTTGTGCCCGGTGTCAGCCAATTCCAGAGTTGTCATGATCGTATCACTGGAACGCATTTCACCAATAATTATTATATCGGGATCCTGTCGCAAAGCCTGAATTGCTCCATCTTTGAATGAAAGTACATCTGTTCCAATTTCGCGATGCCGTACAATTGACATTTTAGATTTATGAACTCTCTCAATCGGATCACCAATAATGGTAATATGGGAGTCGGAAATACTATTGTTGAAATCAACAATGGAATCTAGAGTAGTACTTTTTCCTGAACCAGTTATACCAGTAACCAAATTTAGGCCACTTTTACTTCTTTCCAGACTAAATGCATTAATTACATTTTTGTGAAAATCATAGGATTGAATAGAACGGATATCTTTGGGAATCATGCGCATATTTAGAGCCAGATGGCCTAAATCAAGATAAATTGTAGCTCTCAATCGCCGGGTATTTTCTCCTGCTGTATCAAGGACAAAGGAAAAATCATAACTACGCTGATCAAGCAGTACTTCAACCTGTTTATCCTCCAATAAATTAACAATAAGTAGATCCAGAATACTTAAATCAAAAGTACCCAGACTTTCTTCCGGGCGCTTACTACCATGAACCCTGTACCAGATCTTGCCATGACTACCTTCTCCGCCCATATCAATGTCCGAGGCTTCCAATTCTTCCATATGAGAAAGCAAAGTCTTAATAGTTTCTCGCAGAGTTATCCGCTGCTCCCTATCCAGTTTTTGCAGCTCATCAAAAAGACAACGACAGCGATCAATGTCAAAGATTATGTGATCAGGAATATTATCGACAATCGGTTGTAAAATTTGACGGGCTTCATCAATAATCTGTTTCATTGTTTCCTCAAATTTTTAGGACAAATATAGCCTTTCCAAAAAGATGTAAAATATTGATCTTCATATGAAAAAGGTGTACTAACCTTCATTTCTATTACTATTAGATCATCGCCATCTACGATATCGCTTCTGTCCCGGGCTTCAACTTTAAAAAATGTCACTCCAGAACCTATAGTGAGAGGATTACCATCATTAACCTGGCGATAGATATAACGATCATCTGGATTTTCTGTGTGTCCCATTGCTGTTGTATCACTTGACCAGATCATTATAGAGTCAAGATCATTATCAGCATCATCTTCATGGGTTGATTTCACATCTAGATAAAATTTGATATAGTTATTGAATCCAGTACCATTTGTATCCTTCAGGACCATTGAATGCGGTATTGCGTCTAGATCAATATTGTAACCTGCTTTTTCAATATCAGTCTTAATTATATCACGCAGACCATCCAGTCTTTGATGGACTTCCTCTTCCAAATAATTTATAGTAGCGGTTTTTTGTAAATTGGTCTGAGTATTAAGGACGGTCATCAAAAATACTCCACCAATTAAAAATGATAATGCTAATGTTAATCCAGAATCCAACTTTCTCCTCTTTCTTTATCGATAACTAATTACTCTCGAAAAATTTGCTTCCGAAGGCAAATAATCGCTATTTAAACGGAATTCAATTTTCTTATTATCACTTATGCTTCCGCTGCCCACCCATTCAGTTCCATTGTGATCCACATAGTAAACAGTGCAGCTGTCAGTGACGTTAAAAATACTTTCACCACCAATGTCAACAACTAATGTATCATTTGTCAAATCCATGTAATCATCAAGATCATCATAATTGGCTGGATTGATCTCACCAGTTTCTGTACCCAGGGAATCAACATGAGTAAAACTCAAACCAGAAGGCAATTTGCCGTCAGAGTTGACCCGCTCATCATATTTTTCATTTCCGGCCATATTAAGATAGGAATGAGCCAAAGAAACAGCCGCATCTTCATATTTTCGATTTACATTGGAGATTCTGGTCCTTATTTGCATATCAAGGATAGTTAACGAAAAAATCCCAAAAATTGCAATTGCACCAAAAACTAATATTAATTCTGCTCTACCCATTTCCTACCAATATTTTTATGATTAATTTCATATAATTCAACTTTCTCAAAGTTTTGGAAACTAACTTAGAGATTAAATTTTTTACTTTTAATTCCTCTTCCCGGAATATTTTTCCTGCAATTAAAATTATTTCCCCAATCTTTCATCAATTTCTCCCCGAAAAAGATCATTAATCCATCCCCATTGATTTGAACTGCACATTTTATGCCGGCTCTGAACTATGCTTCCACAGTTGTAGCCAGAACCTCATCCAGGGTGGTAACTCCTTCCATAATTCGTTTTTTGCCGGCTTCTCGCAGGGAAAGCATCCCATTCTTCTGGCCAGCTTCTCGCAGGGCATCTTCATCAATATTATCTTCAGCCTGAATGACCTGTCGTCGAATACTTTTATCAAAATAGAGAGCCTCCATAATGGCTGTCCGACCTTTGTAACCTTCATGGCATTTTTCACAGCCCACTGATTCGTAAAAAGTTGTTTCATCAATTTCCTTATCAGTAAAGCCTACCGCCTTAGCAAGCCCTCGATCAATCTGTGTTTCTCTTTTGCATTCTTCACATAGAGTTTTTACAAGCCGCTGAGCCATGACCAGCTTGATAGAATTAGCAATCAAAAAAGGCTCAATACCCATTTTATATAGTCGAGAAACAGCACTGGGTGCGTCATTGGTATGCAAAGTAGAAAAGGTTAAATGCCCGGTGTTTGCTAATTTTATACCGATCAAGGCACTTTCTTTATCACGCATCTCACCTACCAGAGCAATATCAGGATCATGCCGCAAAATAGAGCGCATGGCCTGATTAAAGTTCATCTTTTCACTGATCTTGAGTTGTCGGGCACCTTCAATCATATATTCAACAGGATCCTCTACTGTGAGGACACACCTGCGAGGATCAATTATGTCATATAATGCAGCAACCAGCGTGGTACTTTTTCCACTTCCAGTTGGACCGGTTATGATCACCAGGCCGGAAGGTGAATTAATAGCCTTTTTGAAATCCTGGTGGGCTTTTGGTAATAGTCCGATTTTATTGAGGTCTTTGATAACTTTGCGGTCATCCAGAACACGAATTACAATACTTTCCACTTTTCTATTGAAATAATCGCTAACAATAGGGACAATAGAGACACGATAGCGGATGAGCTGGCCATCAACCTGCTTCTGAATAAAACCATCCTGGGCTTTCTCTCTTTCAAAACGGTTTACACCTTCAGTTTTATCCTTGAAAACTGCAGCAATGGCCTCCGGACGGATTCCCCTCTGCGTGTACCAATTAAAAAGGTCTCCATCGACTCTGAATTTATATTCTGTTTGTTTTAAACCTCTGGGTATAATATGAATATCACTGGCTCCTTCACGAACAGCTTCTTCTAGAAGTCCATCGGCAAATTTTACCAGTGCACTTTTACGAATTTCCTGCTCGATTTCTTCCTGCCCGACCTCTTCTTCGGCTACTTCACCAGCATCAATTTCTTCTTCATACTCAATTTCATCAAGCAGTTCCTTCATTTCACTGCGACTTTTCTGAACTTCCTTATAAACCTTATCAATATCATCAATTGGTGTGTAGCAGATTTCCACCTTGAGAGGCAGGGGCTCAATAATCTCTTTGAGTTCAGGTTGAAGAGGATCAGCAGTTAATAACAAAAGGGTGTTAATTCCACTTCTTTTTTCAATTAAATAAGGAATCAATTTATTGCGCAAAAATTTCATGCGATTATCAGGAGAGACATTATTTTCCAGAAAATTAGAAACAAATTCTACTTTTTGGGGCGTGATATCATCGTCACTCAGTTCTATTCGGGGAATTGCATAGTAAGGAGTGATCTCTTTGAGAACTTTTTCACGATTGACATCGAGATCGTCGTATAATATTTTTGATAATGGTCGTTTGGCTTTGCCGTTTTCATCATTTCGAATTTCACGGGCTTTTTCCAGTGTATCTTGATCAATGATGCCCTTTTTTACCAGAATACGTTCTATCATAGTGTCTTTTTAGTTTAATTTTTAGACTTTATGGTTACATCAGCAATTTATGTGATTCTAAGCAAAATTTCGAGTAATTTTATATAATATTATGAAAATTTTTCCGGTTTTTCCAACTTTATTTAAATAAAACTAAATCTCGCCACAGATTTACACAGATGAACACAGATCAGCCGGTCATATGTATTCAGTTATCGGTAACCTATAATCAGTGACGAATGAACTATAATTTTTTACAGCACCAAATATCGCTCAAAAACTGTCATTTCGAAGAAGCGGAGTGAAACGAAGCGACTGAGAAATCTCCTAGAACCAATAGCACAAAAACCAGCCACAGATTCACACAGATGAACACAGATCAGCCGGTCATATGTATTCAGTTATCGGTAACCTATAATCAGTGACGAATGAACTATAATTTTTTAC
>Ga0102934_1002642_pt1 | contig 12356 bp, 13 predicted proteins | sample SalPonR2_A_D1_MG_FD_78175 | JGI IMG/M metagenome (GOLD analysis project Ga0102934, IMG submission 78175) | Salt pond soil microbial communities from South San Francisco under conditions of wetland restoration - Salt Pond MetaG R2_A_D1_MG | ecosystem: Environmental > Aquatic > Marine > Intertidal...
TTCCAAGAAAAAAAGTTCCTTATTTTAAACCCTCACCGAAATTTAAAGAAAAAGTGAATTAAGGAGGTGTAGTATGAGCTCTGTAAAGAAAAAAAGAAAAAAGAAAATGAACAAACATAAAAGAAAAAAAAGATCAAGAAAAAACAGACATAAGAAAAAGAAAAAATAAATAATCAAACTTATATAAATATAAAACACCCAAAATTTTTGGGTGTTTTCCTATTTTTATTAATATTCCTTGCAATAACGTTTTTTTTGTATTATATTTTACCTGATTATGAATAATTATACATTAATTTATAAGGATAATAAAAATAATTATACAATACCCCTTTTACTTTCCAAACATAATTATGATTTTAATACTACATATTCAGAAGAATATCTAATTGAAAATGCAAAAAACAATAAATTAGTTATCATGGATCTTTCAACTTTCAATCATAAAAAATTATCAATTCTGGAAAAAATTATTAGCAATGATATTTCCATAATTATAGTTGCTGATAAAATATCAAATGAAAACTTAAAAAAACTTATAAAATATAAAATAAAATACTATTTTGATCGCCCCTTTAATGAAAAAGAATTTATTTCAACAATAAAAAAATCTTTTTCAGAAATAAAATTAAAAAATAAAAATGAACAGCTGGTAAATAAGTTAAAAGAAAAAATAAACAAGTTTCAATTATTAAATAAAACATCTAAAATGATCAATTCAAAACTTGACATAAACATTATTTTGAAAAAATTAATGAAAAATATTGGTGATATTGTAGATGCAGAAGCATGGACCTTGTTTAGTTATAATAAAGAAACAAATAAATTAATATTTAAGTATGTTGTAGGTGAAAAATCAGAACAATTACTCGGAAAATCATTAAATGTAGACCAGGGAATTGTTGGCTGGGCTGCTTCAAATAAAGAAAGCATACTTGTAAAAAATGTTAATAAAGATAGTAGATTTTATAAATATTTTGATAAAAAAACAAATTTTAAAACCAAAAGTTTAATCTGTGTGCCAATTATTTATAGAAATGAACTTCTTGGGGTAGTTGAGGTTGTAAACAAAAAACACGGGAGGTCATTTACTGAAGAAGATCTAAATATTATGGAAATTCTTGTAGATAATGCTGCTATCGCAATAAAAAACTCATATCTACTTGAACAAATTTATCAAATTACTCTTAAAGATCACCTTACAGATTTATATAACTTTCGGAAACTCAATAATATAATTGATAAAAACTATAAAAACAAAAAACCTTTTGCGTTAATTTTCATGGATTTAGATGATTTTAAAAAAGTTAATGATAACTTCGGTCACAATTATGGAAGCAAGGCTTTAATTGAATTTTCAGAAATATTGAAAAGTATTATAGATAACAATGAATATGCTTTTAGATATGGTGGTGATGAATTTATTGTAATATTAGAAAATAGAGATCTAAATTTGGCCAGAGATTTCGCCGAAACAATTTTAAAAAAAGTTAAAAATCATACATTTTTAAAAAATGATAAACTTCAGGTTAAATTAACTTTAAGTATAGGAATTTCACATTATCCGCTAATATCTAAAAAGAAAAAAGAGATCTTAACTCAAGCTGACCAGGCAATGTATAAAGTAAAAAAAAGAAAAAAAGATAATTATGCAATTTTTGGAGAATCAATCAATTAAACATTGACAGATGGTTTTGAAAATTTTAAAATCTCTTTTGTCAATTTAACGGGGTGTAGCGCAGTCCGGCAGCGCACATGCATGGGGTGCATGGTGTCGGAGGTTCAAATCCTCTCACCCCGATTTTTATAATGGATGCGGGGGTATAATTTATGGAAAAAGAAAAATTAAAAAGAATTGATGAATTATGGCATAAACAAAAAACAAAAGGTTTAACCGATGAAGAAAAAAAAGAACAGCAAAAACTAAGAAAAGAATATTTAAAAGCTATTAAAGGAAATTTAAAGGCTCAGTTGAAAAACATAAAAAATATTCGAGAATCAAAGAATTAAGATATGAAAAAACTTAGGAAATCTTTCATAAAAAAAACACTGGAAGTATATTACAGTCAAACAATAACTTCTATGAAAACAACTATATTACAGGAAAAAGAAAATAAATTTATATATAAAATAAAAATAAAACTTGGTAACAATGATACTAAATATTTAAGATTAAAATATTACGATAAAGAACATAGGCCTTTTGAATGGAGTTATTATAAAAATAATAATTTCAGCTGCAGTTTTTTACCTAAATTTATATTTGGATCAAGACTAAAGAATAATAATTATCTCTATTTTTTAGAAGATTTCCCAAAAAGATATCATATAACCAAAATAAATAAAAAAAGATTAAATATTCTGAATAAGGGATTTAACTTTTTTAAAAATTTAAAAAGAGAAGAAGAAAACTTAAACAAATTTAATGATTTCAAATTTCATTTGAAAACTCAAAATAAAACCTCCCTTTTTCAATATTTAAATAATATTAATATTAAAAAATTTTCTGAATTAACTCCAAATTTTTTTAATAATTCAATTTTTTTAAAAAGGGATGGTATAATTTTTTTGGATTTAAATTCATCAATCAAACATATTTCTGGATACACTTACTGGTGGTTAAAGGAAAATTATTCTCTTAGTGAAATTAGTTTTGAAGATTACATCATTTCAACATGTGAAGATTTGCTGAATGTTAAAGATATTAATAAAATAAAAAAATTGAGCCAAAAAGAATATTTGTACCAAAAAAAATATTATGAAAAAAAATAACTTTTTAAATTATAATTTTAAAAACCCTCTTGTCTCTAAAGTTTTTACCATAGCAAAAAAAGCGAATATAAAAGTTTATATTGTTGGAGGAGCAGTAAGAGATATTCTTCTAAATTCAGATTCTTTCAATGATATTGATTTTATTTACAGCGGTAAGATTGAGAACCTTATAGAAGAACTTAATAAAAAAATCTCTTATAAAAAAGTAGAATTTGAAAGAGATAACTTACAAATAAAGAGATTATGTTTTAAAAATTTCATTCTTGATTTCCAAAATATTTTTAAAAATGATTTAAAAAAAGATCTCGCAAGAAGAGATTTCACCATTAACTCAATAGCTTTGGAAAAAGTGGGGGAAAACAAATTTAAAATCATTGATTATTTCAATGGACAGAATGACCTTAAAAATAAAAAAATTCATCCAGTTTCAGAAAACAGTTTTAAATCAGATCCTCTAAGGATTTTAAGATTATTTAGATTCGCTCAAAATTTAAATTTCAGTTACTCGCAAAAAACACTTAATCAGGCTAACGAACAACTCCATTCATTATCAAAAATTTCAGATGAAAGAATAAAAGAAGAATTAATAAAGATATTTCTAAATTTGGAAAACTCAATTTTTAAAGATATGTCAAAATTAAATATATTTAAACACTTGTTTGGCAAAAAATCGAATATCTCTTATTCATCTATTGATTTTATACAGGGAAATTACTTAAATAATCTAATTAGAATTTTTGATGTAAATAAAAAAGTTTTTCGTCTGCCAGATATTTTAAAAAAATTAACTTTTTCAAAAAAAGATGTGAAAAAAACCACAGTAATTCATAAAATGTTAAAAGATAAAAATAATGAGATTTTACAGGATGATTTTATAAAAAAATATCTGAATTTAAATGAAAATTATCTTCATAATTCACAAAAATATTTTTCTTTTTATTATAATGGGTCCATGATAGAAAAATGGCTGAATAAAATATTAAAAAATTACAAATTTATTTTAGATGGAAATTGGGTTATGAAAAAATTTAATGTTAAAGGAGAAAATCTGGGTCACCTAATCAATCAATTACATTTTTTGCAGATAAAATATAATATAAAAAACAAAGAGAACCTTATTGAAAAACACTCCCATTTAAACTAATTTATTGTCTTTGACAAATAACTAAATAATGATAAATTATTAATAAATAGAAAGGATACAATGAATATAAAAAATTATTTAAAATCAAAAAAAGATGAAATCGATAAGTACTTAGAATCCATCATGCCATCAGAGAATAAATATCCCTCTGAATTCCACAAAGCAATGAATTATACTCTTTTTGCAGGTGGAAAACGTATCAGACCTATTCTATGTATAGCAGCTTATTCTATTTTTAAAAAAGATTACAAAAAATGTTTTTCATACGCTGCTGCACTTGAAATCATCCACACGTATTCACTTATACATGATGATCTGCCTGCGATGGACAATGATACAGTTAGAAGGGGAAAACCTTCTAACCATATTGTTTTTGGCGAAGCGAAAGCTATTCTTGCTGCAGATGCTCTATTAACTTTCGCTTTTGAAACCATGTCAGGTGTTTCTAATATAAAACCTAAAATCGTTCAAAAAGCAATTCACAATATCTCAAAAGCCAGTGGCTATTCAGGTATTGTTGGGGGACAATTTGTTGATATTGATAAAGAGGGTAAAAATGAAGATGTTGATATCCCAACTCTTGAATATATACACACTCATAAAACAGGAGAATTGTTAAAAGCATCCGTAACAACAGGAGCAATCCTTGCAGATGCAACAAATAAAGAATATAAACATATAAATAATTTCGGTAAATGGCTCGGTTTAACCTTCCAAATAATAGATGATATTCTCGATGAAATTGGAGATGAAAATAAATTAGGTAAAAAAATTGGGCAGGACTCAATTAATAACAAATTTACATATCCTGCTATATATGGAATAAAAAAATCAAAAGAAATTGCAAAAAAATATACTCAAAAAAGTATTTCATTTTTAGAAAAAATTGATAAGGATACTTCAATTTTAGAAAATATATCTAACTTTTTGTTAAAAAGAACCTATTAATGACAAAAAAACGTATTTTAATAATTATTCCTATTTATAATTGTTACAGCTATTTTTTAAAAATAGTACCTTTTTTAAAACAACTTCCATATGACAAACTAATTGTTGATGATGGATCTGAGAAAATCCCTAAAAAAATTTTTAATTTAACAAATTTTAAAATTATAAAACATACCCAAAATAAAGGTAAAGGAGAAGCTTTAAAAACCGGATTTAGATATGCAAAAAATAATAATTATACCGGTGTTTTTACAATCGATGGAGATAACCAGCATAACCCAATGGATATAAATAATTTTGTTCCACATTTAGATAAATTTGATCTCATTGTGGGAAAAAGGAATTTTAAATCAAAAAAAATGCCTTTAATCAGAAAAATATCAAATTATCTTACTTCAAAAATATTATCAAAAATATTAAATTACAAAATTGAAGATGCACAATCAGGGTACAGATATATTAATATAAAAATTTTGAAAAATATTTATCTTGAAACAAGTAATTATGATTTAGAAAATGAATTATTAATAAAAGCAATCAAAAATAATTATAGGATTGGTTTTATTCCTGTAAAAACCATATATAATAAAAGTAAGAGCAATATACAAGGTTTTAAGGATACATTTAGATTTTTAAAAACTGTGGGGAAATATGGTTTCAAATAATTACTCAATTTCCAGAAAAAAAATGGTGGAACAGCAATTAAAAAGCAGAGGAATAAGTAATGATTTAATACTTGATGCGTTTAGAAAGGTTCCCCGTGAAAAATTTGTTCCTGAATCTATGAAACACAATGCATATAAGGACACTCCTCTTCCAATTGGAAATGATCAAACAATATCTCAACCATATATCATAGCCCGCATGATTCAATTATTAGACTTATCCGGGAATGAAAAGGTTCTGGAAATAGGAACAGGATCGGGCTACCAAACTGCAATATTATGTAAATGCGCTAATATCGTATATTCTATAGAAAGAATAAAAAAATTCACAAAAAAAGCACGGAAAATATTAGATACAATTGGTTGTTATAAAGCACATTTAATAACAAAAGACGGTACTCTTGGGTATCCTGAAAAAGCACCTTTTGATAGGATAATTATTTCTGCCTCTGGTCCCGAAATACCTAAACCACTGATAGATCAACTTGCAATGAATGGAGTTATTGTAGGCCCTGTAGGAGGATCATTTTTTCAAAATCTCATTGTATTTAAAAAAACCGGCACCGGAATAAAAAAAGAGAAAAAGGATGGATGTAGATTTGTTCCTTTAATAGGACAAGAAGGTTGGAAAGAAAAATAAATTGACAAGTATTTATATATTTTATATTCTTAAATATATAATTTAAGGAGGCTTCAATGTTAGAAAATAAAAGAAAAACTTTTAAGGATTTTAACAATTTTCATAAATATTATACTTATTTAAGAAAAGGAAAAAAATTAAAAGATTTTAACTACAATACTTTATTAAAACATACCCATCCAATTAACCAAAAAGCACGAAAAAAATATCAAAATTATAAGATTAAATTACTTGAAGAAATAAAAAATAGATTAAAAAAAGAATTTGATAATTCGTTAATAGACAGGCAAATAAAAAAGGAATATTTTTTTGATGAAGACCCTTTAGATTTTAAGATTAAAAAGGAACCCACTTCAATATTTGATTTAAAAGAAAAAGCTACGAATTTTTATAATCAAATTTTAAAACTTGCTGAAAATAAATTTAATATAAAAAAATTTGATAAATGCCCTGTTTGTAAGGGGAAAAATAGAATTTTTCTTAAAGAACAGTATAATAACAGGGAATCTCTTGTACTTTGTCCACATCTATATAAAAAAATTATCCCTACAACAAATATAAAAAAACGTTTTAAAGATAAAGGCTATTCTGATTTTATGATAGAAGAAGAAAATCAAACCGCTTACAATGCTTTAAAAGAATATAAAGAAAATTTCGACATAGTTTTAAATAATGGAGAAAGTTTATTACTAATAGGAGATGTGGGGACTGGAAAAACTCATCTTGCTATAGCAACAATACTGGATTTAACATACAAACCAACTTTTTATTATTATAAACTTATAAGTAAAAAATATATTAGTCTGCCAATATTTTTAAATGATTTAAAAACTTCAAAAGATGAAAGATTATTAAAATACTATTCTGAATCTACTTTTCTTGTTATTGATGATTTGGGAATTGAAAATTTAAACAACTGGGCAAGAGAAAAAGTCTTTACACTTGTAAATAAAAGGTATCAATCAAAATTACCAACTCTTTTTATTTCTGATCTATCTCCTGTAGAACTTGTAGAGAAACTTGATAAAAGAATAATGTCAAGATTACATGAAATGGCAAGAGGTGTGGTTATTGGCGGAGAAGATAAAAGAAAACAATTAGAATTTTAAGATTGTTTTTTTTGATAATATTTTACAACTTCCCAAAAAAATTTTATACCTGTTGCTATTATTGAATCAGGGAAATTATAGGAAGAATTATGAAGGTTAGGTTGATTTTCTCCAGAACCTATTCCAATTAAAACCCCTTTATAACTATTTAAAAAAACACCAAAATCTTCTGACCAACTAAAACTATTATTCAATTTTTGAAAATCAAAATCCTTATTTTTACAAATATGTTTCAGATCTCTAATAACACTCCTGTCATTATGAGTTGAAAGAAATTTTTCCTTGTAATCATATTTCACCTGAAACTTCTTGTTGTTTACAATTTCTGAAACTAATTTTTTAATTTTAAAAATTATCTCTTTTAAAATAAAATCTTTATCAGCTCTTATAGTTAAATATATTTCAGCATTCCCAGGAGTAATCCCGAAATTTTTATCTCCCATTTGTAAATGAACTAAAGTAATCATCGATGATTTGTTGTTTTGAATAATTTTTTCTCTCATTTTTTTATATTTAAATATAAAATCTGTTAACACTTTTTCTGGAGAATTAGCTTTTTCAGGTTCAGCAGCATGTGCTGTTTTACCGGATAACTTAATAATCATCCCAACAGAAGCTTTTGCAAAAACTCCATCCTTTAATAATATTTTTGATTTTTTATACCCGGGGATATTATGATATGCAAAAACATATTCGGGATCTAACCTACTGAAAGATGAATCCTCAATAACCTTTTTAGCTCCTATACCAATTTCTTCAGCAGGTTGAAATAAAAGAATGATTTTAGAATAAAACTTTCTTTTGTCAGAGATAAAAGCACCAAACCCGGATAAAATAGCCATATGTCCATCATGCCCGCATATATGTGAAATATTTTCTTTTGAAGATTGATATTCGATATTATTATTTTCAGAAATATTTACAGCATCAAGATCGGCCCTAAAGAGCAATTCAGGCCCAGTCGCTTTTCCCTTAAATATTACTATAACCCCATATCCTCCAACATTATTAATAATTTTATCAGGATTATATTTTTTCAAAAAATTTATAATTCGAAGGGATGTATGTTTCTCATTATTTGATGTATCAGGATATCTATGAAGAAGATGCCTAAAATTTATAACTTGATCTAACAATTCTTTTTTTATCTGCATGTCCAAAAAGTTAGTCATATTTATAAAAAATTAATTTATTATTAAAATCCGGTACCACTAAAAGCTTTTGGCTCTTTATTATACCAAAATCTGCCGATTTATGTGGTAACTTTTTTTTAACTATCTTCTCTCCGCTTTTTTTAAATAATTTTCCTCCCCAGGAAGAAGAAAGAATCAAATTTCTTGCTATATACAAACCATCAATACTTTCAAACCCTTCATCAAATTTTTTTAATTTCTGCTTTAGGATCTCATACGAAAATATTGTTCCCGTTTGAGAAGATCCAATATATAAATTATTGTTGAAAATCTTAACCCCATTAGGTCTTTTTAGCCTGTTATCTTCTATTAAAATAGCCCCTTTATCTTTTTCTATTTTGAATATTTTATTTTGAGCAGTATCAGAAACATAAATATTCCCTTTATCATCAGCATCTACATCATTTAGAAATTTTCCATTTAGATTATATTTTTTAATAACTTTTTTCTTACCTAAATCTATCTTTACCAGATTAGAAATATCTGCAACATAGAGGTAATTTTTAAATACTGCCATACCTTTAGGAGCATTAAGTCCCTCAATAAATTTTAATTCTATCACATCACCTTGAATATTAAGTTTTGAAATAAAACCGTTTCCATCTCTCTCTGTTGGGTTTCCATTAATATTAGCCACATATATAACTTGTTTTGTTTCATCATATAAAACAGACTCAGGAGTTTTAAATACCGGTTTAGTTTCACTAATTTTGGTAAAGGTTTGTCCAAATGAAAATACGGTAAAAATAAAAAATATAAAAAAAAGAATAAAAAAAATCTTTTTCATAATTCCTCCTCCAATCTATATATTATTATATATCATATAAAATATTTTTAAATATTAAATCAAAACAGAAGTTTACATGTAAATCTTTACCGTTTATACCAAAAATAATACAGTTCATTGTATTTAAAATTTACAAATCACAAAAACAATTTTATATATAAGTAAATATATAAAGAAAGGAGTTCTATATGAAAAAATCTTTAAAATTCTTTTTAGCTTTATTTATCATTACAATTTTATTCTTTAGCTGTCAGAAAAATAACCCTACAGGATCTTCTGAAATTAATATCAACACAGAAACTACAATTCCAGTATCAGGAGATAAAATTAATTCTGAAACTTTTTTGCTTGAATTTATAGAAATCGAAGAAATACTTTACTGGCATGATGATCTTACAAAAACAGAAATTTCTAAGGGGATTAGATACCATGTATACAGAGAAGTTATTAACCAGAATAAATTTGAAAGAATTGCAATAACAGATAATAACAGATATTCATTAAAATTTATCAAGAAATCAACTCCACATCACTATATAATCTTAAAAGGAATTGATAAAGAATATGCTGTTAGCTACTCAAACATCATATCTGTCCCGCAAACCATCTCAACAAAAGGAAGTGAAGAAGATGATGATTCTGGTGGACAAAAACCAATAGATGATTATCTACCCTATGAATCTCAATAATAATTAAGAACTTAATAGAGGAGAATTTTTTCTCCTCTATTAAAATTGTTCTTGATAAAATTCAGAATTATTTTAGAATTCAAATATGTATAAAAAAAGTTCAATTTTGTTGGTTTTTTTTTTACTTTTTACAGTATTTATTTCTATTTACCCTGAAAACATATCTAAAATAAAAACTGCGGGAAATTTTTATTTTAAGTATATACGCTCAAAAAAAATGAAAAACCTTTCTAAATCAGAAAAAATAGTCAAAAACTTAATAAAATCTTATCCCAACAATTTGTTGTTTAAAATGATACATGGTAGAATATATCTTCAGAAAGCAAGTTCTTCTTTCTGGTTCTGGAATAAATATAAATGGGCAGAGAAAGCAATAACTATACAGGATAATATTATTCAAAAAAATCCCGATAATATATTTTTACTTCATTTAAGAGCAATAGGCTGTTTAAAATTACCTGATTTTTTTGATAGACTGAAAATTGCTGAAAAAGATTTAAAAAAAATTATTAATATAATAAAAGATGAAGAAATTTCTTTTAACACTCTTTACTGGAAAGAATATCAACACTTTCATAATAATTATACAATTAATTATAAATCATCCCCTGTAATTATTGAAAAAGAATTTTTGCAAAAAAGTTATTATCATCTTGCAGTTGTTTATAATAGACTGGAAAACAAAAAACAATTTTTAAACTATCTAAACAAAACTATCAATTACAATAGTAAAACAAAATGGGCAATTTATGCCAGAGATTTATATCAAATTAGAAATAAGAAATTATACTTAAAAAAATAATATGATGAAAAAATGTTATAAATTCCTTTTATTTCAATTATTTTTAATTTTACTTTCATATATCATGTCTATTAATATTTCTACTATAGGATCTTTTTCCGATATTTTAAAAAGATATATTTCTTTTGGTAATATTTTTATTATACTCTTTTTTTTACAAAAAAAAATATTTGGGGAAAAATTTAGAAGAAAACTTCATAATATTATCATGATTGTAGTTTCTTATGTTATATCTACTGCATTAAGTTTATTAATTCTTCGATACTGGTTTTGGTTTGTTTTTAATTCAAGGTTTATAATTCATTGTTATATTAATAATTTAATTTTAATTTTAATTTTAGTATCTATAATAATGATGTTCAAATATTTAAAAAATGAATTAGCAGAAACTAAAGAATCAAAAAAAAGAATGCAAATTGATTATAAATTAAAACTTTTAAGATCGAAAATAAATCCTCATTTTTTATCAAATTCATTAACAGCAGTTTCTGAACTTGCATATAAAAACAATCTTCGCAAATTAGATAAATTAATAGTAAAACTATCCCATTTATACAGAAACATTCTCGATTTTTCAGAAAAAAATTTTATTCCCCTTAATGATGAACTGAAAACATTAAAATATTACTTAAAAATCAACAAAATTCTTTATGGAGAGAATTTTAATTATTCTATTAAAAATAGCTGTAAAAAAGAAAATCCTAAAATACTGCCTTTTATGATACAAATTCCAGTTGAAAATTCTCTTAAACATGGACTAAAAGGAATAGCTCAGGGAAAAATTGAAATTGAAATAAAAAAACAGAACCAAAATTTAATTGTAATTGTAGAGGATAATGGAAAAGGTTTATCTCAAAAAGATTTCAAAAAAGAGGGTAGTTTTGGACTAAACAGTATAGAAAAAAGAATGAAATTATTTTTTGATTCACACACTTTTGATATCAAGAATAAATCCAATAAAGGAGTAAAGGTGCTAATGGTGATTCCGTATGAAACTTAAGGTTTTCATAGTAGAAGATTCAAAACTGGCTATGTCCAGATTAATAAGGCTTCTAGATAAATACAAAAATATTGAAATTATTGGAACAGCAAATAATGGGCAAAAAGCATTAACTGAAATTAAATCAAGTATGCCTGATTTACTTTTTCTTGATGTTGAACTTGGTAACATGAACAGCTTTGAATTAATATCGGAATTAGATTATGAACCTTATATAATTTTCACAACTGGATATAAAAAATATGCTTTTAAAGCTTTTGAAATTGAAAGTATCGATTATATTCTAAAACCTATAACTAAAAAAAGATTGGACAAATCTTTAACTAAATTAAACAGGATTATAAATAAAAGAAAAATAGAAAAAAAGAAACCTGATTTAAAAAATATCATTACTATAAAAACTTCTCGAGGTTATAAAATAATTGAGAAAAAAAATATTATTTATTTTGAATCGGATAAAAATATTGTTTTTGTTCATACCAATCACAGAAAACATCTTTATCACAAAACCCTTCTTGAATTAGAAAAAGAGTATAAAAATCAACAGTTTATAAGAATTCATAACCGATTTATTGTGAATATTGAATTTATAAGTGCAATAAAAAAA
>Ga0102934_1002643_pt1 | contig 12355 bp, 11 predicted proteins | sample SalPonR2_A_D1_MG_FD_78175 | JGI IMG/M metagenome (GOLD analysis project Ga0102934, IMG submission 78175) | Salt pond soil microbial communities from South San Francisco under conditions of wetland restoration - Salt Pond MetaG R2_A_D1_MG | ecosystem: Environmental > Aquatic > Marine > Intertidal...
ATAATGATAAATACTGACGGTATAAATGATCTCATCATCATCTATTACATGTGTGACATCCGGCTGTTTATCAAAGTCAATGTTTTCATTGCTTTCGTAGTGATAGCCATATATGCTCCCGCTATCACAAATTGCTTTGCCTGTATTTACGTGTAACATTGCTTGTAATAATTTTGATGTTGTTTGTTTTTGTGTGTCCATTTTTTTACCTCTTTTTTTGTTTTTGTTATTGTCCTTAATTAACTTACATAACTACTATATACTTAAAAACTAATAATACAATAGCTAAAAACTAAAAACTTTAAAAAAAATAAAAATAAACTATAGTAAATAAAACCACAATACAAAAAAAAGGTAATCATGATCCCGATTAACAAAGATAAAAACATAAAAAACCTTTCACGCACACACACGCGTTATAATAAATATAATAAAGATAATAAAAAACACAAAGATAACAAAACAAACAAAACTAACCAAACAAAAAGTAATCAAACAAAACAAATAAATAAAAAGTATATTAAAGATAATCAAACAAACAAAAAAAATAAAATACATACATACTATAAAAACGATAGGTTTATTGAGACAATAATTGACCATATACTAACAGCAGTAATCCAAAAATCCTCCATTGAATTAAGCAAGGATTCGCTATTAAAAACAAAGAATATACAAAGCATCTCAGAAAAGTTCCAGAAACATTTTATTTCACACCTTAAAACAGCGAAGGAAAAGGGTAGAGTAGAAGCAGAAGAGCAGTTACTTGACGGCGGCAGTTTATCAATTGGAGAGATGCAGTCGATATTGTCCGACCTGGTGCGATCAGAAGAGACATCGGACACAGCGAAAGCAAGGTTTCTGGACTTACAAGCGAAGCTGTCAGGCTTTTACAGCAATGCTGAGTCTGTAAACATTGACTTTAAGACCATGGATTATTCGCATAGCCTGCAGGATGAGGTTAAGAAGCTCAATGAGGTTATTTACCAAAAAACACAGGAGCTTGAGGATATTAAAGCAAGGATTCAGGATTATTCAGTTATGTAAATTCTGTTGAATCCAAATATTATCCATGCCGAGGCTGTACAGATTCAGGAGCACAACTGATTTATTCCAGCAATCCAAAAAATATCCATGCTTATTTCATATCCACAATAAATATTCCAGCTAAACTTCAACCATCTTCAAATAAATATTCTATTCCAACTGATAAACTGAATGAAGTTTACCGCTCGCAGTTGAAGTTCTGTTTATGTTTTTTTCTCAGTTTCATTTGAGATGTTTTACCATATAGGGGTTGTACCGACCCCCCCCCCTCGGAACGCAGTTGCCGTTGTTTTCTTCTACTATCCCCTCGTTCCATATTTGAAATAACTTGCATTGTAGATAATATTAGTTATATTGCTTTATTGTTAATATATGTTGAGGTTTATTTTATGAGTAGGGAAATAGAGATACCGTACAATTTTCGTCCACGGAGTTATCAGTTGGGTCTATTTAGTGCACTTGACAGGGGTATAAAGCGAGCTTTTTGTGTATGGCATCGTCGTGCGGGTAAGGATTTGAGTTTATTAAATTTGATGTTAAAGAAGATGACGGAGCGTGTTGGAGTTTATCATTATTATTTTCCTACGAGTACGTTGGGTCGCAAGGTAATTTGGGAGGGTGTTGATGGTAATGGGAATGGTTTTTTAGATTATATCCCACGAGAGTTGTTAGATGGAGATGTACGCAATCGTGATATGAGTTTCAGTTTAATAAACGGTTCATTTTTTCAATTGATAGGAACGGACAGGTTGGATGTAGTAGGAACGAATCCTGTTGGTTCGGTATTTAGTGAGTTTGCGAAGCAGAATCCTAAAGGTTGGGATTATGTACGTCCGATATTGGCGGAGAATGGAGGTTGGGCAATATTTAATACTACACCGAGGGGTAAGAATCATGCTTACGATTTATTTGAGAGGGTAAAGAAGTTAGATAACTGGTACACGTCTTTGCTGACGGTTGATGATACGAATGCGATATCAGCGGATGCGATAGAGGAGGAGCGGTTATCCGGGATGAGTGAGAGTATGATACAGCAGGAGTTTTACTGTAGTTTTGAGCATGGTATAGAGGGTCAGGTTTATGGTGAGCAGATGAAGCGGATGTATTCGGATGACAGGGTAGGTGATTATTATTATGATACTAGTTATCCGGTATATACTTTTTGGGATTTGGGAGTTAGTGATGCGATAGCAATATGGTTTGTTCAGTTTCCGAGGGATGACAAGATAGTTTTAATAGACCACTATGAGGAGAGTGGAATAGGTTTGGTTGATGCGATAGATGAAGTTTACAGCCGTAAGTATGTATATGGTGGTCATTATGCACCGTGGGATATAAAGAAGAGAGAGCAGTTTACTGGTACTAGTACGATAGAGCAGGCGGAGGATTACGGTATGAATTTTGAAAGGATACCGAAAACGAATGATTTGGATTCGGATATTGAGTTATGCCGCAGGGTTTTCAGTCGGGTACGGGTTAATGAGGAGAAATGCGGACACGGGCTTGATTGTCTTGAAAACTATCATTATGAGGTAGTTGAGAAGAAGAGTAAGAATGGTCACACGTATTTTCGTGAAAAGCCTGAGCATGACTGGACATCTCATAGTTGTGATGCGTTCAGGGCTATGGCAAGGGCAGTAGAGCTTGATTTGATTGACATAGGGGTACATAGACGTAGCCGAAGAAGAAAGTTGCAGCAGATGGCTGAAACGGAACGCAGTCTTTATGGTAGTGGAGACGGAAATATAATGCAAAGGGGTTGATATGTTTGATAAAGACTTGGTAAGTGTAAATTATATAGAGGATTTTGCGGTTTTAAGAGCTGTTTACAGCAGGATAGAGGACGAAGGCAATGCAAATATTTTTCGTTCGAGTGAGGAAATAGACGGAGAATACAGTTTTGCAGGTTGTATGCAGGCTGATTACAACCATTTTTATTTAATTTCGTATGATTCTGTGATAACTGGTTGTATATGGTTGAATCGTTTTATGGGAAACAGCTGTTTTGTGCATTTTTGCGGATTTGATTGCGGAGATCGCAGGAGATATGCGGTAAAAATAGGCAGATATTTGGTAGATGACTGGCTTTTAAAGTACCATTACAAAGTTTTATTTGGTGCTATTCCGAGTTCAGAAAGGCGATTAAGGCTTTTTATCAGGAAATTATTTTTCAAACGGGCTTGTATTGTTCCGAAATTGTTTTATATTCCTACTGAGGAGAAAGATGTTGATTTTGATATTTGGTATAAAACAGTTGACGACTTAAAAAGGGAGATTTAAAAATGATTGGCAGAGATAAAACTTATACTGAATCTGACATTAAACTTTTCAAAGGTGGCGGTGGCGGTTCAGCTCCTAAAGCTCCCCCTCCTGCTCCCCCTCCGCAGGCGACAACTGTACCGATAGAGGCTGAAGCCGAAGAAGATATGCGTAAACGGCTTAAAAAACTCCGTGGAAGAAGTTCGACAATTCTTACTAATACTCTTTTGAATCCTGTGCAGGACAACTCACAACTTGACACACTTCTTTAATTATGGATGAAATAAACGATAAAGCAATAAAACTTATCAATAGAGCTGAAAATGCGTTCGGACGTAAAACTACGTGGAAAACATTGTGGGAGGACTGTTCTGATTATTTTTATCCTGAAGTAGGTAATTTTCATAATGTACGTGTCCGTGGACAGGCAGGCAGAAAAGTGGATAACATTGAGAGATATACCAATAAAGGTCTGCGTGCTTTGCGTAAGTTTGCAAGCGGAATGTTCAGTAATCTTGTATCGGGAGACTGGTTCAAGCTGAAAGATGCAAATGAAAGACTTATGGAAGATGATGAAGTACAGGAATATTTTTTAAAGATAAACAGAATATTTAAAAACAGACTTGCCGACAGCAATTTTGATGAAATGATAACCAATTCGTTTATGAGTGACGGTGCGTTCGGGATGTCGAATATATATGCTGAATGGGATAATGACGACAGAAATATAAATATAACATCAATACCGATTCCTGAATATGCAGTAGAAGAAAACCACATGCACAAAGTTGATACTGTATATAGAAAATTTAAATATAATCCCAAGCAGGCAATACAGGCTTTCGGTAAGGAAAATGTATCTGACGAACTGAAGAAAATGCTTGATAATGAAGATGAAAGAAATACAAAAATTGACTTTTATCAATGCGTTTATCCGAATAATGAATACAACGGAACAGAAGAATCAAAAGACAAGCCCTGGAAGTCTGTTTATATAGATGCAAAACATAAAACCATTGTATCTGAAAAGGGTTATGACATTTTTCCGTTTGCTCCATGCAGGTTTTACAACAAGGAAACAGAGCTTTACGGCAGAAGCCCTGCTATGGAGGCACTTGCTGACATAAAAGCCCTTAATATGCTTAAAAGAGACTATCTTAAAGCCGTTGATATAGAAGTTGACCCTCAATGGCTTGTGCCGATGGATGAAAAAGCTGTAGGAAAGATAAGAAATGTAAGCGGAGCTTTTATTTATTGGGACACAAGACGTTCTACGAATAAACCCGAACGGGTGAAGTATGAAGGTAAATCACAGCTTGCAATAAATAATATTGAAATTTTTCAGCAGGGTATAGATGAATCATTTTTCCTTCCTCTGTTTGACTTTTTAAGAGGTCACCAGAATATGACAGCGACAGAAGTAAGCAAAAGAGCAGATATATCACTATCGCTTATTGCTATGCCTGTAAAAAGACAGGAATCAGAAAAAATAAGACCTCTTATGGAAAGGATTTTTTATCTGTTGCGTGAAAATGCTCCTGAATTTCCTGAGCCTCCGCAAATAGTAATAGAAGAATCAGAAGGTTTGAATATTACATTTTTAGGAAAACTTTCGCTTATTGCTGAACAGCTTGAATCAAGAAGTGTAATGCAGTTTCTCGGTTTGGCAGGCGATGTTGCACAGTTTAATCCGAATATAATTGACAATATAGATTTTGATAAAGTAATGAGACGTGAAGCTCGAAGAATGAATATACCGAGCAACTTTTTACGTGATAAAGAAGATGTAGAAGAAATGAGAAAAGCAAGACAACAGCAGAAACAGCAGATGATGGAAATGGAAATGGCAAATAAATCTGCTGATATAGCCAGTAAGACAACTAAAAAACCCGAAAGCGGTAGTCCGCTTGATAAATTACAGGAGGAAATGAATGTTTAATGAGTTTGCACAGAACGGTAATGATGAAGAAAGAGCAAAGCATCTTAAAACACAGCTTGGTATTGCAGAAAAAGTGAAAAAGATGGATGACGAACTGTATGAGCATTTGATGGACTTCTGCGGGCTTTATTCCAGCTGTCTGGGCAAAACAGACAAAGATACAAACATAATGCTGGGTCAGAGAAGTATTGCTCTGTATCTGCATAATATGCGTGAAACAGACATTAGAGAAATTGAAGATAAAATAAGAAAGTTTAAAGATGACGGAGAAAATGTAATGACAATTAAAAACCCAATAAAGGAGTAAACAATGTCAGAAGATATATTAGGTAATAACAATAATGGTGGAAACAGCAATCAGCCGGATAACGGAGGCGATACAGGCGGAGAAAACACATTAGATTATATTGTTGACTCTGAAGGTAAATTTGCCGAAAACTTTAAAGATGCTCTTCCTGAAGAAATCAGAAGAATTTCCGTACTTGATAAGTATGAATCATTTCCTGAAATGGTAAAAGGCTTTAATCATCTCAGCAGTCAGCTGGGTAAAAAAGTTGAAAAGATTCCTGATGCTGAATCTTCTGAAGATGAAATCAATGAATTTTATACTAAGCTCGGCAGACCTGAAAAACCAGATGGTTACAAAGTAGAACGTGAATTGCCAGAAGATTTTCCGACAGACGAAAAACAGTTTGAGGAGTTTAAACAGGTTGCTCACGAAAACAATCTAACCGCAAAACAGCTTGAAAACATTGTTAAATGGCATGATAAGACTCAGGTTGCCCAGATGGAAGAAATGAAACAGCAACAGGAAGAACAGATTAAAGAATATGTTGAAAAAAACAGACAACAGCTTGAAAAAGAGTTTGGACGTAAAACTGAAGGGGTCATGGACAGGGCGAAAAAGACTCTGAACTATCTTGACCCTGAAGGAGAAATAGATAAATCTGAAAATCAATACTTGAAAAACAATGCTTTTCTCGTTAAATTACTCAATAACGTCGGTACTATAATATCTGAAGATAGGATAAAAGGTGGCGGTACTGACATTGTAACTGATAGCGGTCTTGATGAACAGATAGACGAAATCAATAAGAAAATGAGAAGAGCTATCAGAGAAGGAGATGAAAAAGCGATGGAAGAAGCCACTAAAGAACGTGACAGAGTGTACGAAGCGAGATGGGGTTAATTCGTTTCAAAGAGATACCTCACTTTGAGCCTCGATTGAAACATTATATATAGCTGAGAAGCTGTAAATCGAGGCAAGACCTACATAAGTAGATACTCTTGCCGTTGTAAAGAAGTCTAATTGCAACTTAAATAAAACAGGAGATTACTTATGGCTTATCCTTATGATTCAGGGGATTCACATCAGAATCCTACATTTGTAAAAAAGTATGCCGACACCCTCTATAACATTATGGAGGAAAAAGGCGGAAAATTCCGTCCTCACGTAAGAGACGTTTCCGACAAACCTAATGCCGAAGGTATCTATCCGAGAATTGATGCCCGCAGACGTATGAATGCGGTTACATCAACTTTCGCCGATACTCCCGACAACAGAAGTTCTTTCGACCAAAGACGTATTACCCGCACAGATTTTGACGATGGCGAAATGATACAGGATTCTATGGATAAGGAAAGAGCTTTGACAAATCCTCAGTCTGAAATTCTTCAGAGCCTTGCTTACGCAGAAGGAAAAGAAGAAGATATTACTATTCTGAAGGGTGCGTTGGGAAATGCAGAAGAAAAAGAAGATGATGCTTATGACGGTTCATTTACTGACATAGCACTTCCTTCTGGAAATGTTATTGCATCAGGTAGCGAAGGTCTGACTTATGAGAAATGCGTAGCAATACAGGATTTCTTCGGTCAGAACTACGACCTTGACGACCCGATGAACTCAATCGTAATTGCAGTTTCTCAGAATCAGCTTTCCGATATGCTGGTAGATGACAAGTTCATCAATTCTGATTATACTGATTATTACGCATTGAAGAAAGGTGCTGTAACACAGTTCGGTTATATGGGTTTCAACTGGGTTAAGAGTAATCTTATACCCTACTGGGATGAAGTTACAATCAGCGGTGCTTATTCAGCAGTTGCTGACGGTAGCGGAGTTCTCGCATCTTCTATAAAAGTAACTGCTACTGCTCACGGTCTTACAGAAGGAGATTCTGTAACGCTTGCAAATACAGGCGGTTATGATTATGATGATACCTACACCGTTCAGAAAGTTACCTCTGAAAATATTTTCTATGTTCTTGCAACATACGACAGTACTTCAGAAGGTACTTTTACTTCATCTTCAACCGACAGCAAACCGATTCTGTCTTGGGGTTCTTCCCGTGGTATTCCGCAGGACACCGCAGAACAGAACACACGTGCAGTTGTCGCTTGGATTAAGTCTGGTGTTATCTTTGAACGGAGAGGCTACAAAGCAGACGTTGTAGTCCGTCCTGATAAGAAAAACAGGTTGCAGGCTTACGTTGAAGTTTCACTCGGTGCTACTCGTATGGAAGAAGATAAAGTCTGTGTTGCATTATGCGACCAGAACTAATCTATAACACTAAATAGAGGATTATTCGGAGCGGTTAGGGTTTTCCGCTCCGAGCCTCTTTTTCCCGGAGGAACTTATGGCAGTTACCAAAATAGATGTATGTAATTTTGCACTCGGACTAATCGGAGAGCAGGCTATTTTAAGTCTTGATGATGATACAAAAACTGCGAGAGTTCTTAAAAGAATATTTGAACAAACCTATAAAGAACTTTTACGTTCATATCCATGGAGCTGTGCTACAAAAAGAGCTTCTCTTTCACGTTCTACCGACACACCTGCTTTTGAATATGACTATAAATATATCCTGCCATCTGACTTTTTAAAAATTATAAGAATTAATGATGTTAATGCAGACTATGTAAGAGAAGGTAAATATATTCTTACAGATGAAACAAGTGTAAAGCTTGTATATACTGCATATATTGACGATATAAGCGAATTAGACCCTTTATTTATACAGGCTCTGTACTATAAACTTGCTATGGCTGTAATTGTCCCTCTTAATCTTGATGTTGATGTTAAAGGAGTATTGCTACAGGAATATACAGATATTATTCTTCCTGAAGCACAGAACGCATCAACGGTTGAAAAAAGCACAGTTCATAGAGAATCTTTTGAATACTTAGACCCTTATGGCGAATATTAATGATTACTTCACAGATAAATGATTTTAATTCGGGCGAATTAAGTCCGTATATGTCTGGACGGAAAGACTTAAAACAATATCATAAGGGCTGTGAGACGATAGAAAACGCATTAGTTGTCCCATGGGGCGGTGTAAACAGAATATCCGGCTCTAAGTATGTTTCAGAGTTTCCCGACACGTATGGCGACCATTTGCCCCGTTTGAAAGAGTTTATCTTTTCAGAAGAAGAAAATGTCTGTCTTGTATTCGGGCATAAATTTATTCGTTTTATTATCAACGGAGAACTTGTTACACGTGATTTTGAAAATTGGGCAAGCGGATCAGATTACAAACTTGGAGATTTAACTTTTTTTGCACCAGACGGTGGTTATATAAGATGTATTGAAGAACATACATCAAGCGGAGCAAGTCCTAACTATGATTACTGGGAAGAAGTTTCATCTGATGATACAGCTTATCAGATACCTTCTGTTTATGAGTATAAAAAAGATGCTGTTGTTTATGACAGCGGAGAAACCTATTCTGATGGAGATTTAGTATTTGATACTCAGATATATGAATCATTGAAAAACGGAAATACAGATGCTCTTAATATAGAGGCTTCATGGAAAAAACTTGATGATTATGGCGATTTATACAGAATACAGTTTGCACAGTCAGCTGATGTAATTTTTATGGCACATCCTGATTATCCTAGACAGAAGCTGTCAAGAACTGAAAAAACCGCTCCTCATTTTAAAATGGAGGAAATGGATGATGACAATGTACCTTTCAGAGAACTTAATCTTGACGAATCTCTTAATCTTGTAGCAGGTTACGGAGCTATAGGAGATGAAGTCAGTATTTATGAAACTTCAGATAATTCTGTATTCAGTTCAGATATGGTAGGAGCATATTTAAAACTTGAACAGAAAAATGAAGTTACTCTTCTTGAGCAGATTATTACCGCAACAGAAACAATTTCCGACACAATGCAAATATACGGTGATTATCAGTTTACAACTCACGGAAACTGGGAAGGCGAAATACAGATAAGACGAAGAAAAGTAGGTGAAACAGAATGGGAAATTCTTAAATCATATACTTCTTATGATAATGGTTCAGGAAATTACAGTAATAATTACCGTACTGACGGCACAGAAGATGAGTACGGATATGAATACGCAATTTATATTGATATTGCTTCTATAAGCGGAGATGCTTATGCTACTTTAACTAAAGAAAACTTTTACAATAAAGCTATATATAAGATTACAGATTATTATGCAGAAGATGATGTTGATGCTGAAATAGTACAGAATCAGTATATAAGCTATACAGTAGATTATACTGACTTAAATACAGACGGCACAGAAGTAGAAGTTGTTACAGCAGGTCATACTCTTGAAGAAGATGATTATGTATATCTTGAAAAAAGTACAGGATATGAAATTTCATATTCAATAGTTAAAGTAACAGGAGTAAGTGGAAATAATTTTAATATAAGTGTAAATACAGGCGGTGCGGTTATAGACGGGACCGGAACAGTATATCAGCTTAATCCTACTGACAGATGGGCTGAAAGTGCCTGGAGCGATAAAAACGGTTATCCTCGTTCTATATTGCTTTTTGAAGAACGTCTGTGGTATGGAGGAACAGATAAAGACCCTCAGACAATATGGGCTTCAAGGACTAATAATTATTATGATTATGAACTTGGTAATTTGGCAACTCATGCACTTGAATTTACAATAGCTTCCAATCAGCTGAATGATATTCAATGGCTTAATGCACAGAGTATTATATCCATAGGAACAAAAGGCGGAGAATGGACGTTAAAAGCAACAGACGAAGATGAAGCTATTTCAGCTACTAATTTTCAGCTTCAGAAACAAACAACTTATGGAAGTGATTATCTGCAAAGCCTTGTAGTCAATGACAGTACATTGTTTTTTCAGAAAGAAGGAAAAATAATGAGAGAGCTTGCATATAATTTTGAAAATGACGGTTATGTTGCTCCTGATTTGACATTGCTTGCAGAACACATAACAGGCGAAGGGGTTTTACAGTTTGCTTATCAGTCACAGCCTTATACGGTTGTTTGGTGTGTAACAAAATCAGGTCATTTAGCCTGCCTTGTCTATAACCGTAACAGAAAAATAGTAGGTTGGAGCAGATTAAAAAGAAAACTTGATTCAGAACATTACAGCTCTGTTGCGGTTGTACCGACTTCAACTGGGAATGAAGATGTTTATGTTACAGTAACAAATGATTCAGGCAGTTCAGCAGTAGAAGTTTTTCAGTTTAATCAGAAATATACTACTGAAAATGAGTTTTTCGGTAACAATGTAGATTTGCATAATGTTGTTTATTTAAACAGTTGGTATGAATATAAACCTAAAGAAGGGCTGTATAATGATTCTGCTTATTATCAGACAGTGGATTTATATGACAGTTCTCTAAAAGGTCTTGAAATAGTTTATATTGAAGAAGATGAAGACAAAATAAAAGTTAGAATAGATACAGATGATTTTGATTTATCAAGCAGATATTTTTATGCTGTAAAAACAAATTTTGTTGATAAACGTCATTTATCTTCGACTTGGCAGAAAGAAACAATAGAAGATATATCAGGTGGTTATATAGAAATAGGAGGAGATGGAAGTTCTTTTTCAGAAGGAGATTATGTAATTGCTCATGATTTTACCGGTTCAGATGAACTTACTACAAGTCATGAAGGACTTATACTTTTAGGAGATAGGCTTTCAAGAACAGTTTTTCAGATGCTTGATTCAGTTACAGGTAATCCTATAGACATGACAGGATGGACTCCATATAGTAGCGGAGGGTATTTGGATAACAGAGCTATTATAGAAAATGATTCTTCAGTTAATGAATTTGCTGATATTGATTATGTAGAAGATGAAATAGATGACAGTTCTCTTCCTGACTGGGTTGATGATTATGATGCTGTATTTGCTGACGGAATATATTTTGAAGATGATATACCTGACGGGTATTTTTTTAACAGAATAGTTATCGGTAAAAATTATGATACAGTAATTAAAACTATGCCGTTATCTCCTTCTCTTGAATATGGTACAACACAGGGAAGAAAAAAGAAAATAGCACAATGTATTTTAAGAATTAAAGACTCAAACTATTTTAAAGTATCTACACAGAAAGATAATTACGAAGTTTCGTTTAATAGAAAAGGTAATGATTCACAGGTAGAACCAATGCCATTTGAAACAGCAATAAGAAGAGTAAAGGTTAATTCTTCTTATGAAGATGATGTATCAGTTTATATCAAGCAGGATAAAGGATATCCTCTTGAACTTTTAAATATTGCAACGTTACTTGAGGTTTACAGATAATGTTTCTTAAAACAAGATTTTTTGAGCAGAAAAATGATTATGAAATAGTAAAATCATGGTGGGAAGCCCGTGATATATGGAAACCAATTCCGAAAATGATGCTACCGAGAGGCGGTATTGTAGTTTTTGATGAGGATGATTTCGACAAAATGATATGTGCAGGGTGGCTTTATCTGGACAACAGCTCTCCTGTTTCAATGCTGGAATGGATAGTTACAAATCCGCAAAACACAAACAAGCAGTCATATGCTGGGATAAAGACACTTGTAGGGTGTGCTGATACAATGCGGAAAGGGATGGGATATAAAATTATGATGACAACGACAGATAACGATTCTCTTGCAAAACTGCTGGAAAGATGTAAGTTTAAAGTAACAGATAAAAATACAACTTTTTTAATTAAGGAGGACTGATATGGCTGTATTTACTTCATTGGCTCTTACAGCAGGAACTACAGGTTTAACTACAGGTGGTATTATAGCTACAGGTGTGGGTATTTATGGTGCAGGCTATTCAGCTTACAGTCAATATCAGCAGGGACAGGCTCA
>Ga0102934_1002644_pt1 | contig 12350 bp, 7 predicted proteins | sample SalPonR2_A_D1_MG_FD_78175 | JGI IMG/M metagenome (GOLD analysis project Ga0102934, IMG submission 78175) | Salt pond soil microbial communities from South San Francisco under conditions of wetland restoration - Salt Pond MetaG R2_A_D1_MG | ecosystem: Environmental > Aquatic > Marine > Intertidal...
ATACCCAGAGAATACCAGTAATTATAGTTCCACATAGAATTGGAAGGATAGGTTAAAAAATCATCAACATACTGCCAGTAATCATTAATTTTAGGATAGGCAATTTCCTCAAACCAGACCGAAGACCATTCTAAAAAATAGGTGTCTCCATAATCCATACCAGGTAGATCACCTGATTGGAAATAATTGTAACCCAATTGGACCATATGAAAAAATTCATGGGCAATGGTGACTCGCAAAGCCTCTAAGTTTCTGGTTGAATAGGCAGGGTCATTATAATCATTATCGATTTCCATATAGGAAATATAGTCATTTTCCCGGGATGTAGATCTATTTTCACTCTCCAAATAGGTCTGAGCATAATATCTTCCCGACCACTCAATTATATAAATATCAATTTGTTCTCCATCGATATTATCAACAGGAGGCGGTTGAAAATTTAAACTGTCAATTAAAATTGAATAGGCATGTTCTGCTGCCCGTCCCGCTTCAATTACATAACCGACAGAATCTACAGCATCGGCACCAGATAAAGTGTAATGGATCTTAAAATTGCCCTCAGGAGTTATATAAGTTTCAGGTAGATCTCTCCTTTGAGCAGTTTCCCCCACTTTTTTAAGCGAAGATAACTGAACAAGATCATTTTTCTGGTTGTAGCTGGAATATATTTTTCGCTCAGCCTTCAGACCATTAAATAGAAATAGGAGCGAAAATATATAGAGAAGCGGTTTTCCCATTTTACTTTTTCCTGAATCTCATTGTAATCGGAACTCCATTGAAGCCAAATTCATCCCGCAATTTACCTTCCAGAAAACGTCGATAATTTTCACCAATTAATTTGGGGAAATTGGAGAAGAAAACAAAAACAGGTGGTGCAGTATGAACCTGACTGATATATTTTATTTTTATATAGCGTCCCTTTTCAGCAGGCGGCGGAGTTCTCTCAATTATCTTTTCAAAATATTTATTGAGAATTTTAGTTGAAACAGTTTTTTTGCGTTCATTGAATATCTCAATTGCTAGGTCAAGAACATTTCGAATACGGCGTCCATTTTTTGCAGAAATAAAAATGAAAGGATAGTATTTCAATTGTGAATAGAGACCAACGGTTCTATCAAAATAATCCTGGGCAGTATTGACATCACCATTTATCAAATCCCATTTATTATAGGCAATTATTAAGCCCTTCCTATAACGAATCACCGTGTTGACAATATTGGCATCCTGGCGGGTAAACCCCTGATAGGCGTCAATTATTAGAACAGCCAAATCACAGCGCTGGATTGATTTATTTGCCCTGACTGTACTGTAAAACTCGACACCGTCATCGACTTTTTTCTTTTTTCGCAATCCAGCAGTATCGATCAGAGTTATTTCATGACCATCATAGTCCAGATCAGTGTCGATTGCATCCCGAGTTGTTCCCGGTATATCAGTAACAATCGATTTTTCCATACCCAGCAAAGCATTGGTCAGAGAAGATTTACCAGCATTGGGTTTTCCAATAATGGCCATATTGAGGCGCTTTTCATCTTCGTAATAAAGCTCAACCGGTAATTTTTCGATGACCATATCAAGAAGATCACCAACGCCTCTGCCATTAATTGCAGAAACGGGAAAAGGTTCTCCCAGACCAAGTTCATAGAATTCATAAGTATCATCGATATATTTTTGATTATCACATTTATTGACTACCAGAAAAATAGGCTTATTGCTTTTTCTTAATATTTGGGCGACGTCCCTATCGATTCCAGTAATCGAATCCCGAACATCAACCACGAAAAGCAGGAGATCAGCCTCCTTGACAGCGATATTAGCCTGAGCGCGAGTGGCCTTGTCGATTTTATCATCGGAATAAGGCATATATCCCCCGGTATCAATCAGAGAAAATTTACGACCGCCCCATTCAGCATCTTCATAGACTCTATCCCGGGTAACACCAGGCACAGAATCGACAATAGATTTGCGATCTTCAATAATTCTGTTAAACAGAGTTGATTTTCCAACATTTGGCCGACCAACTATGGCCACAAGCGGTTTAATTTTTGACATAACTCATTTTCTCCAATATATTTGTACCAGCGAGTACTACTTTCGTTCCAATTTTTTCCTCAATCTCCTCCGGAGTAACATCATCCAGCAATACTCCATTATGATTGATACAACGGGGGGGCAGAAAAACTGCATCATATTGAGAAGACTGCTCTGCGACCTGATCAATTATATCCTGACCAGTCAATAGGCCACTAACAGTTACCGATTCTCCAAAAAATTTATTTTTGATCGGTAAAATATTCAATTCTAGATTGGGCACTTTTTGTAGATCTGGCAGAACATATTCTCTAAGGACTTTACTACCTAACACTCCCGATACCAGAAGTATTTTAGTTTTAGATTTGGGCGAGTAGCTGGATTTGTGGATATTATCCAGCATCTCATCAATAATTTTTCTTGAAAGCCCGACACCATTTTCTATCTGATAGTAATCAGCATAATGGGCAGCTTGGGGTAGCTTTTGATCAGCTAGAAGATAAATCTCATCAGCAACATAGACAAAATTTTCTTCTTCATTATTTCTGTATTTTTTTTGCCAGACTTTTTCTTTTTCCAGAACATTTTGGGCTAACTCTCGATCAACAGGATCAATATGAGGTAGTCTTTTCCGATGTTTTGTCAAACCGACCGGAACAATTGCCACTGATTTTATTGAGTTTTTGAAATTATATAGATCTTTAATGGTTTTTTCTAGAATCTCTCCATCATTGACTCCTGGAACCAGGACAATTTGCGTGTGCATCTCAATATTATGCTGATCAAGATATTCCAGTTTTTCCAGAATTGGAATGTAATCTTCGAATTGAAAAAGTTGCTTTCTGGCCTGAGGATCGGTGGCATGAATTGAAATATAGAGTGGTGATAATTTTTGTCGGGCAATCCTTTCCAGGTCTTCCTGGCGGGCATCAGTAAGAGTTACAAAATTACCCTGCAAAAAGGAATAACGATAATCTTCATCACAAACATAGATCTGCCTGCGCATTCCCGGCGGATTCTGCTTAATAAAGCAAAAAATACAGTTATTGGAGCAGGTTGTCATATCATCCCTGGAAGGAGTTATTCCGAGAGCGCGGCCCTGTTCTTTTTCGATTTCTATTTCATAATTTTGCCCATCTTTCTGGAAAATTAATACCAGCAGAGGTTCACTTTCGTAATAGTGAAGGTCCAGAAAATCCTCGATAGTGTTTCCATTAATGGAAAGGATTTTATCCCCCTGTTCCATACCCAGGTCTTCAGCTATACTATCTTTTAATACCTGTTTTATCTCAATCATATTATCACTTTTTTACACTTTTCATACTAAGTCCAATCCGTCCTCGTTCAGCATCAATAGATAGAACTTCAACATCTACTACATCACCAACTGATACAATATCGGTTGGATCTTTGACGAATTGATTTGCTAATTCACTAATATGAACAAGGCCATCATGCTTGACTCCGATGTCAACAAATGCACCAAAATCAACAACATTGCGCACAGTTCCCTTCAAAACCATTCCTTCTTCCAGATCATCTATTGACAATACTTTCTGACTTAAAATCGGTTTGGGCAGATCATCTCTAGGATCAAGTCCGGGTTTTTTTAGATTTTTGATAATATCCCGTAAAGTTGGCTCGCCAATATCCAGCTTTTTGGCCAAGTCACTAACAGACATTTCACTTTGCTTTACCTTCTCATCAATCATTTTTCCGCCCAGATTGACATTTCCTATATTAAACTGCTCCAGAAGTTTTTTTGTCGCCTGATAGGACTCAGGATGGATAAAAGTATTATCAAAAGGATTATCAGATTCTGGCACTCGCAGAAATCCGGCTGCCTGTTGAAAAGTTTTTACTCCAATTCCACGCACTTGATTTAATTCCTCACGACTCTGGAATTGGCCCTTTTCTTCTCGATATTTGACAATATTACTGGCACTCCGACTGGTTAGTCCTGATACATGCCGCAGTAATGCTGATGAAGCCGTATTTAAATTGACACCAACACTATTAACACAATCTTCGACCACATTGCGTAATTCCTGCTGTAAATTTTTCTGATTGACATCATGTTGATATTGTCCCACACCAATATGTTTGGGATTAATTTTTACCAACTCTGCCAGCGGGTCAAGCAAACGGCGGGCAATAGAAATATTGCCTCGCATGCTGGCTTCCAGATCCGGAAATTCCTTCCGGGCTAGCGGTGAAGCTGAATAGACAGAAGCACCGGCTTCATTAACAATTATATAGCCTAGATCCTCTTTTCTGAGATCCTTTAATAAGTCGGTGACCAGCTGTTCTGTTTCTCTGCTAGCAGTCCCATTTCCAATTGCAATAGAATTCACATTATACTTTTCGATTAATTCAGCCAAAATCCCGAGCGCTTCATCACGCTGTTTCTGAGGAGGATGAGGATAAATAGTTTTTCCTTCCAGATATTTTCCAGTTTTATCAATAACAGCAACTTTGCATCCCGAGCGAAATCCAGGGTCGATTCCCATAATGATCTTATCTTTTAATGGCGGCTGTAGAAGTAGATTTTTTAAATTTTCGGAGAACACATTGATAGCTTTGTTTTCTGCTTTTTCATCGAGATGATTTCTGATTTCACGCTCAATAGCCGGAGCGATCAATCTTTTGTAGGCATCTTCTATAGCTTCTTCAAAATGTTCTGTGAAGATCGATTCCTCATCCTGAATATATTTGTTTTTGATTAAATCGATAATATAATCGCTATCCACATCAATTTTTACTCGCAGAAAATCTTCATTTTCACCCCGGTTAATGGCCAGAATTCGGTGGGAAGGAATTTTACTGACCGGCTCAGTATAATCATCGTAAACTTCATATTTCCCCTGAGGGTGTTCATTTTTTGCTGTGGAGTTCACATATCCATTTTTAAAAGAATATTCTCTAATTTCTTTGCGTAGATCAGCATCATCGGAAACTTTTTCCGCCACAATATCGCAGGCACCCTGAAGAGCATCTTCTGTGCTTTCAACTCCTTTTTCTTCATCAATAAATTTTGCGGCGTACTCTTCTGGACTTCCCGAATGAGTTTTTTGTAATAGAATTAAATTGGCAAGTGGTTCAAGACCCTTTTTGCGGGCTTTTTGTCCCCGGGTTCTCCTCTTAGGACGATAGGGCCGATAAATATCATCAAGTTCCTGCAGTGTTTGAGCAGCTTCGATCTTTTCTTTTAATTCGGGAGTTAGTTTATCCTGATCATCAATTTTTTCGATAACCTTTTCCCGTTTTTCCTCCAGATTGCGTTTACTTTCCACTGCTTTCTGTATTTTGCGGATCTCAGTTTCATTCAGCTGGCCGGTTTTTTCTTTTCTATAACGAGCAATAAAGGGAACTGTATTATCATTATCCAGCAGATCCATTAAATTTTTAACCTGCTTGAATTTAAAATCCAGTTTTGATGCTACATATTTAAATATTTTACTTGAATCCATTCTTACCTACCTATTTCTTTTTTGAATCCTTATAAATAACAGGGAGAAAGTTAATAAAAAATATGGTAAAAATAATCCTTAATTCTATATATGGACTCAAAATAATTTTATCCCTCTTAAGTTCCACTTATCAGTTCTATTATAAAACATCTATCACTTCTAAAAATTTAGTTGCAAATTTTATGCTAGAAATTTATTATTTAGAATCTCAACTAATTAGATTAAATAGTGATCAGCCCCGTTACAATGCGGATTCCTAAAAAAACCTTTACAAACTTCAAGGATTTATATTATATTACCAGATAGGATAGAAACTAGTAGGCGAGGGTTTCTTTCCTTAATATTTATTGACATTAACAGAAAATTTGGTTTTTAAATCAACCTGGAATAATCCAGTGTTTGATTGATTTGTAGATAAGAGTGTTGTTAATTTTAAATATAAGGGGAATGATCATGAAAACTCTTAAAACTGTTGTGGTAGTTTTAATGATGGTCAGTATGGCACTGGCTGGGGGTCTAGTCACAAACACTAACCAAAGTGCATATTATGTACGGACTCTTAACAGAAATGCTTCCACTAGTATTGACGCTGCCTATTTCAATCCGGCCGGTCTCATGAAGCTGGATAATGGGTTGCATGCATATCTAAGTAACCAATCAATTTTTCAGCTAAAGACCATTGAAGCTGACTATAACTTGGGTATGAATCGAAGTGAATTTGAAGGCGATGTAAAAGCCTGGTTGTTTCCGAACTTTTATCTGGCATTAAAGAAGGATCAATGGGCAGTTTCAGCAGCTGCCATGCCGATCGGCGGTGGAGGAAGCGCTGTTTATGATGATGGTGTGCCTTCTTTTGAGCAGGGAATTGCGCAAATAGTTCCTATGTTCCAGCAAAACGGAATGTCTGTTACTGATTATAAATATAATGTAAGTTTCGAAGGTTCTTCCATATATCTAGGTTTTCAATCCGGAGTTTCCTATGAATTGAATGAACAACTTTCACTTTATGCAGGAGCCCGTTATGTTTCTGCTTCCAATGCATATGAAGGTTATCTCAAGGATATCAAATTCAATTTCGGCGGCGGTGAAGACTTTATGTTAGGTACGGATTATTTCTACGGTCTTCAATCTCAACTCAACACTGGTGGTGACAATTTGCAAAATTTGATTAATGCAGATGCCGGAGGCTATACTCTTTCCCAGCTGGTAAGTTCCGGTCAGCTTACTGATGCTCAGGCTACCCAGATAAAAAGCGGACTTATCCAGGCAGGAGTTCCTGAAACTCAAGTAGAGAATATGGATGTATCTACTTTACAGTCAACCTATTATACTCTTGCTGAAGAAATGGGCGGTTATGGCGTGATGTTGGAAGATAAAAATCTTGATGCTACTCGCTATGGCTATGGATTCACAGGAATATTTGGTGTAAACTATTCACCAAATGAAGATCTGAATATTGGTGTTCGATATGAAACTATTACGAAGTTAACAATGGAAAATGATACAAAAACCAACACAACCGGTCGTTCGGAATTTGAAGATGGCGTAGAAATTGGTTCTGACATGCCGGCTCTCCTGGCTGTTGGAGTATCCTATCAAATGTCCCCTCAAATTAGACTTGAATCCAGTCTAAATTATTACTTTTCTACTAATGTTGACTGGGATGGTCGTGAAGAAAATCTTGATAATGGTATGGAAGCCGGTTTGGCCCTGGAATACTCCCTGAATGAGAATCTAAGTTTGAGTGGTGGTTATTTATATGCTGGTACTGCTGCAACTCCTAAATATCGCAGTGACTTAGATTATGGTCTTGATTCCCATACAGTTGGTTTAGGTCTTGGTTATAAATTAACCGAAAATCTCAAACTTGACCTTGGTGCGCTTAATACTTTCTACATAGAAGATGAAAACAGTGACAAATCCGAAATTTATAATAAGACAACTCTTGATTATTCACTTGGTGTTGGATATAGTTTCTAATTCATTGTCAAATTAAAGTATTTTTTTAGATTTTATTTAAATTTTAAAAATCTCCCATCTCCCTTTTATTTCGGGGATGGGAGATTTTTTATATTTATTGGCTTTTAAAGATTATTTAAATTTGAAATCTTTGTAACTCTTTGTTAATATTAAAATACAGCTTCAAAATATCACATTAGTTTTCCTACCCTTGCAAGATAGCAATTTGAACAAGAACGATATTTGAGAATTATTATAAGGAGGTGCAAAGATGAAAAAATTACTAACATCATTTTTAATTATCCTGGTTACTGTAACTCTGGCCCAGGATTATGATGTACAAATGCTTGACTCTACTCAGGCAGTTTTGGAGACTCCAGAGTCTGTTAATTTTGATCCTGTCCGAGATTTTCTTTTTGTTTCCAACATAGGTGTCAATCCTTCAGCAAAAGATGGAAAAGGCTTCATATCCATTATTGATAAAAATGGCAATATTATCGAGAAAAAATGGGTAACCGGTCTAAATGCCCCCAAAGGCGCTGGCATTTATGGAAATATTTTATATGTAACCGATATTGATAGAATTGTCGGTATAAATATTGACTCTGCCAGCATTGAAGAAACCTATTCCTGCTCACAGGCAGATTTTTTAAATGATCTGGCTATTGATTCCAGCGGCGTGATCTATTTTTCCGATTCCTCACCAGAAAATAGTGTTGTTTATCGCCTCAAAAATGGGAAAATCGAGAGATGGTTGACTGGAGAACAGGTTTCTCAACCCAACGGCTTACTAATTCATAAAGGATTCCTCTATTTTGGTAATTCCGGTGATCAAAAAATCAATCGCGCCAATCTGGAAACAGGCCAGATTGAGATGATTGCTGAAACAGGAACTGGAATTGACGGGTTAAAAATTGACCATCAGGGCAATTTTATAATTTCAAACTGGCGTGGACAAACCACTTTGATTACACCTGACGGCGATCAAAAAGTTTTACTAAACACTACTCAAGAAGGCATTAATGCAGCAGACCTGGAGTATATACCGAAAGAAAGGTTGCTGTTTATACCCACTTTCCATGATGACCGGGTTATGATCTATAAAATTAATTACTAAATTTCATGACAACCTTTTTGATCGGCTCCTGTCAAATAAGTACAAATAATTGATAAGGAGAAGGTCATGAAGAAATTATTTAGAGTTTTATTAGCAGTTGTTTTGGTTTCTGTAGCAGCCTTTGCTCATTATAATCACAACGGCTTCAATACTGTCCATAATGATCACCATCGCTATGAATTCGATGATGATTATATTACCATTTATAGTGAAGATTATGACTACGACTATATAAAAATCAACTCAGACCTGGACTTAATAGTCAGTGGAGAAATAGTCAAAACTCATTATCATGAAAGAAAATTACTGGCAAAATATTACAAATTACTCAGAAAAATCCATAAAATGGGAAAAGAAGTAGGCTACGAGGGTGCACGACTAGGAATGCGAGGCGCAAAAGTTGGTTTAAAAGCCGTAGTCAAACTTCCGATGGCTATTTTTGGCGACGTTGATGAATATCAACGAGCCATCGAGAGAGAAGCTGATAAAATTGAAAGAGAGGCCGAAATCCTCGAGGAAAGAGCAGAAGAAATCGAAGCTATGGCAGATAAAATCAATAAATACGAACATGATCTAAAACATAATATTGACGAGTTAGATGATTTGGATTGGTATTAAGCTTATCCTCCTCAAAATAAATACATCCTTCATTACCTCTAATTAATTGGGTCAGGGTTTAATTCTCTGACCCGATTTTTATTTTAAATAACAAAGGTTATGATAAACATTTATTTGTTATAAATTATTGATTTTAAGGTAAATATCCAGAACATCCCTTATTTAATTTATCCTGTCTCCCTATCATCCATTTATCCAACAATTTTCCTTCCACTCAACCAGAAAACTCATCTTTACCGTATTCTCTTATTTATAATCCATTTTATTATTTGGAATTTCCCTATTATTTTTTACCTTTCTCACGCTATTGACAAATTATTGGATCGCAAATACATGACTCAGATAAAAATTAAAAACCTACTAAATTTTTCCTTGTTCATGCTGTTAATCATCAGCGTGAATCTAAATACCCTGGCTCAAGAGCCGCAGGATCAGTCCGATTTCACAATTGCAAGAATCAAATATGAAGGCGGTGGAGATTGGTACTGCGACCCGAGCTCCCTGCCCAATCTTTTATCCTTTGCCAACAAAAATGCCCCTATCTCAGCAGCGCTCAACGAAAAACAGGTTTCAATTATGGATGAGGACTTTTTTTCCTATCCCTATCTGTATATAAGTGGCCATGGCAATATAAAATTTTCAAAAGAAGAAATATTGCGTCTGCGCCGTCATCTACAACAAGGGGGATTTTTACATGCCGATGATAATTATGGAATGGACGAATCTTTTCGACGAGAAATAGCAAAAGTATTCCCGGATAATGAACTAGTCGAACTACCAGCCAGTCATTCTATGTATAATAATTTTTATGAATTCCCAAACGGCTTACCTAAAATACATGAACATGATGGTAAACCAGCCCGTGGTTACGGAATTTTTTATAAGGATAGGCTCGTAGTTTACTATACCTATGAAACTGATCTTGGTGATGGCTGGGAATCACCGGAAGTCCACAATAATCCGCCTGAAAAAAGAGAAGCTGCTCTAAAAATGGGAACAAACATTATCCTGTATGCATTAACTCAATAGAAATGAAAATAGATAATAATTTATTTTATAAAAAAATACAGCAAAAACTTGCTGGCTTAAGATCATCTCTGGCTTTAAATAAGGCCATGCAACATCTAATTTGGATCCTATTTTCGTTAGGAATAGTCCTAATGGGTTTGGTTACATTAGAAGGTTTCCTGTATCTTGATCCGGCCTGGAAAAATATTCTGTTAAAAACTATTTACGGTTTGACAATTTTGTCTGTAATTGGTTTAATCCTGGAATATGTTCTAATCAGAAGCAATAGATTATCAGCTTATAATGATCAAAACCTAGCCCGCAAAGCAGGATATCATTACGCCAAAATTGGCGATTCTCTGGTCAATACAATTCAGCTATGGTCGGGGCAGAAAACAGGCTTTTCTTCCGATTTGATCAAGGCCGATCTAGAATCAACCTATAATAAAATAAAAAATCGCGATTTTACAGCAATAACATCACAGGATAAAATCTGGTCAGGATTGAAATTTTTTAGTCTGGAATTGATTGCGTTCATTCTTTTATTTTTAATGGCCGGAGATTATTATTCTGGCGCTAGCCACCGATTTTTTCATCCCAGTAAAAAATATGAAGTCCCCCAACCTTTTACCATTATCAATCAAACAGAACAGTCTAATATTTTAGGTGGCGATACTGTCCATTTCCAGTTTGCAACCGAAGGAAAATTTCCCGATCAGATAAAACTTGACCTGAATTACAAAGATTATCAAAAAACTGAGATTTTACCAGTGGATTCTACTGGTAGCAGCAGGCTTGTGCTAAAAAACGTAAGACGCAATCTAAATTATCAGGCCTATGCTGAAAACAAATCTATTTTTATTCCCTGGGATAAAATCAGTTCAAACCGGGATTCAATCACCGTAACTGACAGGCCGGAGATTGTTCAAATAAATTGTAGAATCCAATATCCCGATTATACTGATAAACCGGAAGAGAATAAGGAGATGCAAAACACAGAATTATTTGCTATCCCAGGTTCAAAATTATATTTTCATTTGAAAAGCAACAAGGTCCTGGAAAAAGGTTCAATAGTCTTAAATGACAGTACAAATAGAGATCTCAAAATAGATGGCAAAACCGGTTTTGGGAGATTAATCGCCCATACAAATCAATCTTTCCACTTTGGGATAATGGATCCTAATGGAGTGACAAACATAAAGCCCATAGAATACCAGATTACAATCACCCCAGATAAATATCCCCGGCTCACAGTTATAACTCCGCAAAGCGACATTAAATTAAATGAATCTATGCAGATTCCTATCGGTGTTCAGATCAGCGACGATTTTGGGATTACCGATCTGAGGATAAAGTACAAAATCCAGCGCAAATATGGTGGCAATCAGAAAGATTATCAATTTACAGAAATTCCTTTTGATAATGGTCAGACTGCTTTGCGAAAAATTTACCATGACTGGGATTTAAACTCTTTCAACCTGTCTCCTGAAGATAAAGTCATTTTCCAGATTGCCGTTTTAGATAATGACCAGGTAAATGGACCAAAAGTAACGAGTTCGCGCCAGTTTACGGCTCTCTTCCCCTCTTTAAATGACCTCTACGCATCAGTTCAAAATGAGCAGCAGGGTATTTACAAAAAAGGACAGGAAATTGTCAAGCAACTCCAGAATACAAAAGAGGTGCTAGATAAAGCTCATCGGAAACTACTCAAAAATCGTAAGCTGAGCTGGGAACAGAATAAGCAGTTAGAGGAAGAGGTTAAAAAAACTCAAAAACTTGAAAAGCAGATCAAAGATATTAGCAAAAAAATTGACAAGGTTATAAAAAAGGCTCAGGAAAATAATTTATTTGACGAAAAGACTCTTGAAAAATATATGCAGCTCCAGCAAACCTTTCAAGAGCTCATGTCTCCAGAGCTGAAAAAGGCAATGCAGGATCTTCAGAAAGCTGTAGATAAAATGGATCCTCAAAAAACAAAACAGGCGCTCAACAAATTTCGCACAAATCGCGACGATTTTGAGAAGGAACTGGATCGACAACTGGAACTATTCAAAAAGATCAAGGCCGAGCAGGCCATGGATGAACTTGTAAAAAGAATGCAGGACCTGACCAAGCGACAGACAGAAATGAGCGAAAAACTGGATACA
>Ga0102934_1002645_pt1 | contig 12350 bp, 12 predicted proteins | sample SalPonR2_A_D1_MG_FD_78175 | JGI IMG/M metagenome (GOLD analysis project Ga0102934, IMG submission 78175) | Salt pond soil microbial communities from South San Francisco under conditions of wetland restoration - Salt Pond MetaG R2_A_D1_MG | ecosystem: Environmental > Aquatic > Marine > Intertidal...
CTTCTGACCACTTTGATTGTCACAACCTTGCCAAGTGCACCCACCAACGGGAGTGCCGACGAGAGATGTATGACGTTTGACGATCTGACCAGTGCACAACATCCCGTTGTCACCAGTTGTGAGGAGGGTCAACTTTTCAAGGGTGACTGCAGTGACGTAGACATTGACACATCGACAGGGACGTGTGTGACACCTACCGGTACTCAAGGCTCCACACTAAACCCTTCAGGAGGATTTATCACATGTGTTGTGAACGCAGACACTTGTGGTGATTGCACATGTGGTGTGCCAAAATGTGAACGAGACGTCAGCGCCTTTGGATTGGGCATAGTTGAATTTGGCTGTGCATTGGCACCGACACCTGCGCCTGCACCGACACCTGCACCTGCACCGACACCTGCACCCGCACCCGTGTTTGTTTGCACCGATTCAATGCCTTCGGGAGGAGACGTTCTCGATGGCCGAGATTGCGACAGTGGTTTGCGTTCCCGTGGCCTCTGTGAACTCAATCAAGGCGTATTTGAATGCAGAAGCAATCCACTTTTCACCACTGGCAGTCTGTTGTCTATTTCAGTAACGGGTGCACCTGCTGCAGGAGAATGCATGCAGACATTAGATGAATGTACAGTTACTGATCGACCAGTCTGTGAGCGAATAGACGACACAGGCGCAACACGGACCTACGTTTGCATGCTCGACTCACCAAGCAACGACTTTGAGAATTTGTCGCGGGAGCTGCAGATGTTGGAGCAGCAACTGGACCAGAGCGACTCCGACGTGCTAGCTTTCCAACAAAGCAATGCGTTGAGCTGGCAGCAGTTTGCATCCGACACCAAGACCAATGCCGGCAGCATGGTGCTGTTGAGACAGGAAGACTTTGCCGACGGCACGCTGCGTATCCGAGCACCTGGTCACTTTGTGTTGGTCGAAGACATTGTGTTCAGACCGAACCCGGGCTCGTTTTTTGGTCCGACTGCAGCCCAGCGAGCGCCGGGCGGCGACTACCCGTTTGCCGAGTTCCCGCTCGACTTTCACGCCGCCATCGGCGTCGAGTCGGACAACGTGCTGATCGACCTGAACGGCTACACGCTAAGCTCGTCAATCGAGTGGCACAGCAAGCAGTCGTTTGGCATGCTGATCGAGCTGGGCAACTCGGTGTTCATCGTGGGCCAGGGTCCGGCCAACTTTGCCAACCCGTTCTTTGGGCCGTCGAATGTCGTAATTCGCAACGGAGTGCTCGGCTTCAACCAGCACCATGCCATTCACGGCAACCCGGGCAGCAACATCTACATTCACAACGTCGACTTTGACCGTTACCACATCGCCGCCGTGGCACTGAACGGCGTGCGCAATGCCATGATTGTAGATTGTGTGGCTAGCGGCACCAATACGCAGCTGGCTCTGTTGGGCGCTTGGTCGCAGGCTCACTTTTTGGACCGGTTCATGGAGCCGGCTGCCGCAGTCGACGAACGCGCTGCCGCTGCCAAGCAACGACTGGACCGACTAGTCAAACAGGCCTTTGCCGACGTCGCGGCACACAACCGCATTGACGCGCAGCGACACCCCGAGGCCGCTGAGCTGTTTGCCAACGCGGCCGGTCTGGTCGACGGCAACAACTATGGCCTGTTGCTGACCAATCACGGCATGGCCGTCGATCAGTTTGACGCCGACTTTGACGCCGAGGGCGCAGGCTACCGCATCTACGTCAAGGATGTGGTGTTGCGCGACACCATCAACTCGGTGCAAGAGACAGTGGCTCTGCTCGACGCCGACGGAGTCGAAATGCGCGGTCCGGCGGGCGACCCGTTGGCCGCACACCGACTCTTTGACGCCACTGGTGCGCCACGCGACAGTCTAGATCCGCTGACCGACGCGCTGCTGGCCTACGCCAGCGCGTACGCACGCCACGGCGACGCTCAGTGGCACACGGGCACCTTGTACATACCGCAGCCATTGATCGACTGGTACGACGCCGGCGCCGACCTGACTCAGATTGGCGGCCTGGTGCGAGCAGAGGGCTGGCGCTACGCGCGCAACACCGACTCCATGTTTCACGTCAACAAGGGCGCCACCGGTGTCCGTCTCGACTCTGTGCACCACGTGCTATTTGAAAATGTGCTTGTCGACGGAGTCGAGGCTCGCTCGCCTCCTGGCCACCACACTCTGCTGCCTGGCGAGCGCGGCGCCGTTCCAACCGACTACACTGCAACAGACTACGGCCATCCGAAGCAAGGCGCTGGCAAAGGCTACGCCGGTCACCGGGCGCGCGGCGTCCTGTTGGCGGCCAGTCGCGACGGCGACCTCAGGGGCTTGACCATACGCAACGTGCGCTCAGACAACGGCCCAGCCATTGACGTAGACACGTTTCCACACATCCAGCAGCTTCGCTTGCCAGAGGATGTCAGCGTCAATAACCACACACTCAATGAAGTTAACATTTGAACTTGTCATTCCGTTTTATTGTCTGTCAACCGGTTCAATTCACCGTTGGTTCGTGTAGCGCTGCTCGAGCTCCAGCGGCCAGCCCAACCATACCACGCGCCAGGCTACAAAAGTCAACACCGCTGTGCTATACCCAATCACGTAGCCGGCAATGTTGTCGTCGCCCAGTTGGTCGCCCGGTGTGTTGAACGTCTGCAATGTTTGATAGCTGATCAACAGCAAGATTACGGCCAGACTCGGTGCCCAGCCGGCTAGCAACAGTGCTGCGGCCACAATGCCGACCACGGTGTGTATGAAAATGCTGGCAAACGTATCGCTCAGCGCAGTGCTGGCAATCAGCGTTGTCAGTGTTGCAACCACAAACACCACGGCGCCGAAAAGCAAGCCGAACAGTAGCCGTTCGCAGCTGCCTCCCGCCATCTGTGGTCTCTATTGGTCAGAAAACAGATTCTTAACTTCCAATGAAAGTGGCAGTTCCATTGTAGAACACAGCACACGCTGTTTGGCATAGACTGTTGTCAATGCCTACACCAGACAAACCAACATTGTAACACAAAATTTTGTTTACGACAGACCATCAGCTGATGAAGGACTTTGCTGAGAAAGAAATGGAACGACGCACAAGGGAACTGAAGGCAGGCTGCAAGCCAAAGTCTAACGAATTCTGGATACCCGAAATAGTCCACTATTTCAAGAATCATTGGGCTACCGCTTGCGCAAAGAGGTTCATTGACGCTGTGTTGACATCGAATCACTTGGGCGTTATCCTTGACAAATTGCTTCTATCGAACGATTACGACTGTAGTGAAGTCATCAAAAAGTTGGTTCAGCACGGAAGGAACGAACAAATTGACTGGCTGGAGAGGGCATGTAGAACAATCGATTCGTCAGCATTGAATGCATTTGCATGCCACACAAGAGTTGCTGTATGGACAAATATCCGACCGACCGACATTACAGCGGCGAAAATTTTACTTGAACGTTCGGAAAGATTTCCGCTGTTGCTACCATTGTGCATATGTGTGTGTCGCATCAAGAGCAGCGATGAAATTATGCTATTGTGGAGCGTCATTGAAGATCACAACTTTTTATTCACAATGTCCAACTCTTTGATGACATGCATGCCACACGACTTCCATGATTGTTACGTTTGTTTTTTTGCTATACTGTGCTCTATGTCGGAAGAAGTTATCCAATCGACGCTGATTGCTATACAACACGCTTCGTCACAACAACGCTGCAAACTGTCTAGCAGCATCAGAGTGTGCATGGAAAGCTGGTGGCGAGACCTGGGAGAAGTATCAGAAGAGTTGAATCGATCGTATGCCGTGTTGGAACCGCCTACCAGTGAAAACGGAAATCGCTGGTGGCGCCAATTCACTAGACAGTGGCAAAAAATGTCATTGAGGAAACAGACTCAGCAGTATCGATTAGCCCTCCGCGAATGCAAAGACCAGCTCAAGCCTCGCATAGTTGTGGTAGACAGGGTGTTGAAGAATATGTATTTTTCACAGGCGCGTGTGCTGGTCGAATGGGGCTTGCCCATCTACGTCGTGCACCAGATCATGGCAGAAGTTTGCTACTTTGTCAACGATCTGTACAACGAGCGCTATCTCATTGACGTTATTAACAATCTGGCAGCCGATTTGTGCACCGTGCGTCAGATGAGAGAAAAGCGCCTATGCGCTGAAAAAGTCCAATGAAAGTTGTAATTTCATTCTTGATGTTTGTGGTCAACCAAACGCTACTCTAGACACAGCCTTTGACACAAACAACTCGAAAGTGATGAGCAAAAAAACGAACGTGAAATCGCCGTCTACAGTGACGTTTCTACGCGAAGGCATAAAGAAATTGAAAATGGAATCGCCATGGCCGGAAGAAGAACCATTTTGGAATCGTGTGATTATTAGTAATGTGACTCGCCTGACGTTGAGCAAAACGGCTACTACACTAGTAAAGCTCCTGCTTACGTCGAAACGCCTTGCTCGATGCCTCAACGAGTTGGAATCGCGCGATATTCAATACGTGTTCACGGAATTGCTGCGACATGGGAAAAAACTCGAGATAGATTGGTTGGAACAGGCATGTCGAGATGTCGATATCGAGACTTTGGCCGAAATAGACTGTGTACGAAGTTTGCGGTGCAAACTTGCACCGCGGTACATACGGGCGGGACAAATTATGAATCAGCGTTTACCACGAGCAAAAAATTTTCATGTTCGCATACCAGAAAGTGCTTCATATGAGGACTTTCTGAGTATTTGGAGCGTCATTGACGACGATTATTTTCAACTGTTACGCCCACAATCTTTGCAAAGTGCAATCAGTTGTGACCAGCTTGTCAAAGACCGCAACAACAAATACATTGTCTTTTTTTCATGTATCTGTGACCTGGACCAACGTTGTATCAAGAAGCTGTTGCTGCTATGGCAGGGTATGGTTGCACCACACCAAGCCGCAGTTTTGGCAGATGCCATCAAACAGTGTCGGAAGCAATGGCAGAAGGAATTGACGCTGGTGCTGGAGCAAAAGCAACTGTACGAAGAATGTGTTGCAAAGCATGGGCAGTTGAACTCCATGTTGGAACAGCATGAGAAAGAAAGAAAAGGCCCGCGTGACTGGTGGCAGATCAGGTTGCTCACAACTTCAAAGCCAGCCGTGTTGTCCGACCGACTGTGGTCCGCTTTAAGCAAACAAGTAAAGGAGCTTGACGTTTGCGCATTTTCGTTGACCAGGCACTTGAAAAATTTTGAGGCAAGCGTCAAATTGTTGTACTTGTCGCAGGCGCGCGTCCTGTTGGAGTGCGAGTTGCCAATCTACGTGGTGTATCAAATCATGGCGGACGTTTGTTTTTTTGTCAAGGGCATGTTTGGCGAGCGCGAGCTGATCGACGTCATCAATCGGCTGGGCAACAGTGTGCGGGCGGTGAAACTTGCCCGCCTGGAGCAGGATCAGCCGGCAAAAAAGTGCAAATAAAGCAACAACACATGAAACTGTGCATTCCATGGCGCTGGCAGCACCGGCTCTGTGTATAGTGGTCCACAAACCAGCCTTGTTGACAAATGAGCAGTAGTGCGCAACAAGCGAGCAAAAAGCAACGCAAGTGCCACGAGGTGACGCACGTGCTCGTGATCGACGTCGAAGCGACCGGCCAGAATCTGGTGCAAAACTGGATGCCAGAGTTTGGCGCCGTGGTGTCGCAAATTGGCTGCACGTCGTTTGACGGCAGCTTCTACGCTTGTCTGCAGCAGCCAGACAACACGGAGTGGGATCTGTTGACGAAGCGCGAATTCTGGGACAATCCGGACCACGGCAAAGACGGCAAAACGCCGCGCGCGCTATTGAGCGAGCGACAGGCGTCGAACGTACAAGAAACGCCGCGTGAAGCCATGAAGCGCTTTTGCGACTGGTGCACAGAGCAGAAGAACAACGTGAGGAAGGCTGGCGGCAAGATGCTGGTGTTTTTCGACACGGCCGGCTTCGACGCCTCCTGGATCAACTACTACCTGTCCAAGTACGGCAAAGACTGCAGCAATATCAACCAGCTGTTTGGCGATTACTCGCCGGCGCGCGACATCGATTCGTTCAAGTTTGGCATGGCCCGTCAGCTCAAGGTCTGGGGCTCTGAAAATGTCGCTCTGGAGGCCATTGGCGAAAGTGAGCTGCCCGACTGGGTCACCAGTCACGAGCATAATCACAACCCGCTCAGCGACGCCAAGCACATTGCAGCTCAGTGCTCTTTTTTCCTCGACGCATGTCTCGAAGACCAGTAGTTGGATCAAATAAAAAAAAGCATACTGTCAAAGGGACGCTTCTATTTCAGCTTTATTCAGCACATAGGAAACAACAGAATGGCGGCGCTCTTGTTGCAGCTGATGGGTGTGCTGGACGAGCCAGCACCGACGACTGATGACGAGTGGGTCAGAAAGTTTCGCAACGATGCTGTCTTGTGGCGCAGAGCTCTGTACCAGCCGCAGCTAGCCAGTCGGAGTGAGCTGGACATGCTGCGTGTGGTACGCGCAGTCGACAGCTGCAATTTTCTCGACGCCTACGAACGTATCACCGAGTACAGCCAATGGCCGTTTGCGGTGAGGCTGCTGCCGTACCGGGTGCGCAATCAACCACTGATGACCGTCATGATTCACTACGACGCCGGTGCCGACGAAGAAATTGTGAGCCAAGGCATTGAATCGATCAGACGGTTGCAAGCTCGCGACGACACTGAGGGCTACATACTGCCGCTGCTGGCGGTCTACGTCTGCGAGCAGCCACGCCTGAACGTGGTCGAAGTGTCGCCCATCTACCCGACCATGTTTGACTTTTTTGTCAATCTCAAGCGCCAGCTGGCCGGCAGGGACAACGCTCAACAAACGCTCGACGAGACAGCACAGCGCTTCGCGAAACGGCTCACCACAGTGTTGACGTGGCTGTACAACGAAGCGAGAGTTTACCAAGAGGCTCTTGACGTCTACACTGTTTTTGTCGATCCAGTGACCAATTTGCCGGTGGTTGGTGAATTCTACACTGCTGAACCAGTCGAAGAAGATGCCACGGCCCGCTCTGGTCCGTCTCTGCTGCCAGCAATTGCAGAAATGGTTGAGGAGTTCAGAGCACAGGGCTACGACGACATTGCCAATGCATTCACCACAACTGAGGAGTTTGGCGTGATTCAGCGAATTCAGAATTTGCTATTCGGTCCACAAGACGACAACGAAGACGACGGCTTCTTCCAGCTGGAAGAAGACGACGACTTCTTCCAATTGGACATTGGCGACTCGTTGTCGCAAATCATCGCAGAGCAAGGCGACAACAACCGGCTAGCGCCTAGCGCTGCCAAGCAGTTCTTACTGCGCAACCAGCGTCGCAAAAAAGTCGCAATGAAAACAGCCTTGTGATCGGTCGGCTACATGCACATCAGGTTCATTTGTTCAGCTACCGCTGCTTGAAAACGTTGCGTCTGCTTTGAACAAGCCTGTCAATGAAAGTGACCTGTTTTTTCTCTGTGCTAAGCTGCTCACTGCACGTCGCCATGGAGCACTTTTGTCTCAACAATCGTGCAATCAAGTAGATTGGCATGCCCATGTCCAGAAAAACCAGCGCATAATCGATATACTGTCGCACAAGACAAATACTCAAGGATTGGTAAATGAAATGCGCTTCATCCATATCTTTTTTCAAAGACTGTGAGCGAGATTGTAACTGGGCTTTCAAAGATAGCGCTGGAGTTGTCAAGACGATATCCTCTGCGTTTCCCATGAGTTGAAGCCCCGCCAGTCTGCGATCGTCTTTGTACACTTTTGTTGACCCGGTCAAACCTTTGTCTAAAAAGAAATTTAATTGCTGACAGTGATCGAGTGCCAATTTCATACACTTTCGAGATTCTCGTAAAGTCGCTTCCTTGTCTTTGTTGTAACTTAGTAATTGTGAGAAACCGTCGACAAAATTGCTGCTCCGTCGCGATACGTCGGCAATACAATTTTGCATCATAGCGAGCAATCTTTCCAGACTTTCCAAGTCAACGTCTTTTTCGGCTAGCTTCAGATAGAGCAAGTGCACAAAAACTCTGTCAAAGTGACACGTGTGTGTAAATATTCCAAATGGTATGGGTCGCAAAATCTGCCATAGGATGTGGTATTTGGCGAAGAAAAACAAATCTTCAACTGTATGATCTAGTGAATTTGACATGCCTGTGTCAAAACTTACGAGGACGTCGAATGTACGACCAGTTTCAGCTTGCAATTTGAATACTTTCGCAAACAACGGTTCAAGTGCACGAATATTGGAAATTGGCCAACTGGTTTGCTTCCCAGTTAATATTCTCACTGCTGTAGATGTGTCGAATTGTGAACATGCTTTTTGCAGACTGTGCATTGTTTGGGGATATGTTTTGGCGTCTTTTTCAGCTACACGGTTGATACTATACATCAATCGACCGATCGAAGAGTCTGACAGTTGATTCAGTGCCCGTTCAAATTGGTGCCAGTCACACAACAGCCGTAAGAAATCTTGAAAGTCTAGTGGAGTTTCCCTTATTGCCAATATAAAATTTTCCACGTTTTGGGGCCAGAAATTATCACTAAAATCAATAGGTGCCGGATGACCCTCGTTCACAAAGCTAAGAAAATAGCAGCGCTGTGCTACAATTTCGTCGAAAGCAGAACGTTGGATATAGTTTGTTAAAATTTCGTCGAAAGCACAAGATGGGAGATAGTTTGTCATTTTTTTGAAAGTATTGATCGTGATTCTGGATTTTTACTGCAGCGTTTGGGTGCACGTCTGCAAATGGAATCTACACTTTCATTGGCAATTGTTGTAGATTACAGGCGCGCGCCATGATGCTTGTTTATCGAAGAAACGATTGAACATAAGGCAATTTTGTGCAAAGCTACAACTAAGTCTCCAGGGTGCACCACACGCGAAAGAAATGAGCCAGCCAACAAGCGCCACGGAGAGCAATACTGTGTTGAAAGAATTTACCAACGAGCTAGACCACGAGATTCGCATCCAAGTCAACTCAATCGAAGACGCCGATTGCTCAGTGCGCGTAATGATGGAGGGGCCCGATTCGATTGCCGAAAACTTTATCACGCGGCAAGAGGCCGAGCAACTGCACGCGGCGCTGCAAGAGTTTTTGGACAAATTGGAAAGTCAATGAATGGTCTCTGGTTCAACGTCACGAGCGTAGCAGTGGGTTTATTCTTTTGCCAAGAGACGGCTTCCGCTCAATTGTGAGCGCGCATTGCAAACTCTGCGCATACTTGCGGCCAACGAGTTGATAAGTTTGATGCGCTTGCTCGCCGTGTTGAGCGAAGTGGTTTGTACAGCCAATGCACACGGCTCGCCAAGCAGCTGCTCAACAAGGTAAATTGGCATGCCCCATTGCAGTAAAACAAGCACCCGTTCGATGTAGTAGCGCCAAAAGTCTTGCTCCAACTGAATGATCACACAGACCACATTTTTGAGGAATATTTGTGCGAGACTCATGTTGTACTTCACCATTCGGTCCCACTCCGCGAAACTAAATAGGGAACGGACGTACTGGCTATTATCTGGTCGTAGCATATCGGTAGCCTGTCTGATCGCCGTGAAATTTAAATGGTCGTCGGGCAGTACATTTTTCCATTTTTGGGCTTCCGTGAAAAGATTGGTTACTGACTGCCAAAGGACACCGAACTCCTTGATAAATTCAGCACTGAGCGGCGACATGTCGACCAAATGATGTTGCAGGGCACAAACTAGTTCGTAGTCGTGATCGTGACCGCTGGGTTTTCTACAGTCGGCTAGAATGAGCTCCCACCAAAGCTTCAACAATGGGTTCGCTCTAGGTTGCAGATAGCCTTGATAATCAACCACATTGCAAAACTCTACACCGTAGGGATACGAACCATCAATCCACATTTCATGGTGTCTGCAGAAGAACAGTATGGCTCTGTTGTCATGCGGCAAGGTATCATTATCAAATTGAAAGTGATAATCGATGGGCTGTCTGCTCTTTGTTTGTGCGCGAACACCAGCTGCTTTTTCCAACAGGGGTCGTAGCACTGACTCGAATTTATCTGATCGTAGAGCGCGTCGACGTGCGTTGCCAGCAATCAAATTGGCTGCCGTCTGTGCATCTACTGTCTGCAGCGCTCTGGAGAGCACCTGATGCATTGGTTCAATGTCACACATCCACAATAGCAAATTTTGCAGCAAAAGTGACGCTTCGTTTTCAGCCAAACGTTTTGCGAATAAAGCAAAATAATCGCAATAGCAAAGTTGTTTGAAAAAGTCCACTACTGTGGGGGCAAGCCGTCCACTGTGTGCTGTTGGCAAATAATTCAGAACCTGATCGGTGTTTTCTGGCCAGAAGCTTTGGGTGTAATCGTGCCAAGGTGGTTGTCTTTCGTTGACTGCTTTCAAGTACGGCAAGCGTGTTTCCAAAAATACGGTAGCCGCTTTTTGCGACGGTGGTTCTGGTGAAAACCAATGCGTTGGCGGCATGTTTGCTGGGACAAAATTCTCTTCAAAATCATCGCTGTCACTTTGAGCCATGGTGTTTGTGGTGCAAGGTTTGCGGTTCGATTAGCGACCGTGTGCAATCGGGACATGGAACTCTTAATTTCATTGGACAAGTTCGTTCGAGGTCAGCAAACCGATGGCAACGACCCATTCGAGGTAGATCTTGGCGGTCAACGACAGGACTTCGTAGGCGCGCTCGGCCTTGTAGTTTGCCTCGAGAGCGGGATCTTCGGTGCGGTAGCGCCAGAAGAGCGGCAGTGTGAACGTTATGGACAACAGGAATGTGCCAATGACCGCAAAGCCGACAAAGAGCGGCTGCGTTCGAGCAGTGGCAATGTAGTAGGTGAGCGGGATCAACCAGAGCGCGAGCCACGGCAAGAATCCGGCCCACAGCACTTGCAGAGTGCGCTGGCGGCGTGCATTGATGGCTTCGTGAATCCAACCGAAAGCCTGCATCGTGATGTTGACGAGCAGGGCGGCGACGAGCACCACCACGTTGCCGCAGCCGCTGAGCAGGAAGACCGACCATGTCATGAGGCCGTTGGTGACGGCGTACTCGAGCCAGCGGTGTGGTGTAACACCGCGCGCCAGCGCGTATGTGTAGTAGTCCAGCGCACCCAACGCCTGCAGTATGTGTATGACGCCTGTGATGGCCTGGAACGGCAGCAGAGTCACAGCCAGCGGCTGCGCTGCAATCACTCGCACACTGCCGCCAAAGTCGACGTAGAGTGGTCGGCTGAAGAAGCGGTTTGTGGTGGTCAGCGTTATGATTAGCAGCACCGTGAACGACGTCAAGTGCACAATGGCCACAGCTATGTTCCAGCGCTGCAGTGCTTTGGCCAGCTCCTGGCCACGCTCTGTCAGAACCGGATTGATGGTCTGCATCGTTGGCAAGCGTTTCGTCAATTGGCGTCACTTGATTTGCTATCGTAGCACAGCGTGTCTTGGTAGGCCAGGTAGCGCACCAGTCGCGACCGCATCACCAGTGGGAAGCTGGGCACGATGAGCGTGTACAGGAACGACTGGTAGAGCAGCGCCAGCAGGCAGCCGAGCGCAGCGCCGGTGACAGTCGATTCGGTGGTGTGGTAGTTGAGTGCGTCTTGTGACAGCACTGTCAGCGCCAGAAACGTGAGCAGTGCCACCGAGTGCCACAGCTTCAGTCTGGCCTGGTACAGGCTAGCATAGGCGAGCGAAAACAGCGTGAAAAAAGCAACCTGTTGGGCCTGCCACGAGACGGCGGCGCCGTGCATGGGTGTGCAGGTGGGCACACGCGGCTCTGCCCGCAACACGCTGTTGGCGAGCTGGTTGGCAGCCGAGTTCAGAGACAGACCGAAGCCAAACAGCAGCAGGTAGAGTTCCTTGTAGCGCAGGCCGCCAAAGTAGAGCAGAAATGTGATGACTTGTGGCGCGTAGCGCAACAAAGCCAGCAGTGCACTCGACCAGGTCTGTTCGTAGGGCTGGCAGCGGAGCAGCGTAAACAGTTCCACTTCGAACAGAAACGACGTCTGTCTGCTCGGTAGCAGACCGAGCGACTCCAGCATTTGTTGACAGAGCGTCAATTGGTGCCAGCTTAGTGGCTCCGCTCGACTGCAGCGTGCCGTGCTCATATGACACTCCGTTTGCTGTCGATGTTGTCAAACAACTGCATCCAAAATGAGCTTCGAGTGCACAATTCTAGAGTGCGCCGACGGCGCCTGTATGCAAAAATGCATAGACTCGTGCGGCGGCACCGAGGACGACGTTTTGGAATTTCAATGTGGTCCGTCCGGCATCATTTGCAATTGCGTGCTGAGCGACAGCGGAGCCAACACCCTCATGATTCTGCTGTGGACGTGCCTGGCACTGACAGCGCTATGCACGCTGCTGGGCGGCATCAAAAAGTGGCAGCAGCGCCGAGAAGCGGCGGC
>Ga0102934_1002654_pt1 | contig 12320 bp, 7 predicted proteins | sample SalPonR2_A_D1_MG_FD_78175 | JGI IMG/M metagenome (GOLD analysis project Ga0102934, IMG submission 78175) | Salt pond soil microbial communities from South San Francisco under conditions of wetland restoration - Salt Pond MetaG R2_A_D1_MG | ecosystem: Environmental > Aquatic > Marine > Intertidal...
CTGCCGGGGGGGGAGGGACCCGGGGGGGGGGTGGAGGCGAGGCGGGGTCGGGCGGCGGGGGGGGGCCAGGAAGCAGGGGCCGGGGGTGGAGGGGAGGGCTAGGGGAAGGAGGACAAGGAAGAAGTGGAACGAATCAAAGCCTGCGCGACCACAAGAATTGGCGTGACGAAGCCAAGGGGGGAGGAAGGAGGAGGTAATGGGGGGTGGGGGAGGGGTAGGAGGGCAGTAGGTAGTTGAAATGTTGCGCGTGTAGATATATAAAATGAAAGAGGATCTCGTACGCAGGAGGCTAGTGTGACATACGTGGGGAAATGTGCAAAGGTAAACAGACATTGTTGACTTTTACGTGTTGCGAATTATTTGAACCAATGTTCTTCTTGCCGGGATAAACTTCCCTTTGCTCTCCTGTTATATTCACATTCAACAATATTCGTTCTGTCTCAACGATTCTGACATAATCTCTTCCACACTTCATTTCTATCCTTGCTCAATGACGTCTGTCTGCAGATATGTCTTTATGCCGAAGAACCAGAATGTGAAAACCTCCTGACCATGCCGATCTGCGCAGTCTCCAAGACCATGCCCGCGCTACCCAACAAGGCGCTCCGCGCACTTTTCGAGCTGCTGTATCTCTGCTGCAAGCCATTCTTCAGTTTGTGATGGCGAGTTTGCTTGTAACGGCAGAGGTAGAGGTCTCAGATTCTCCACAGATGGCTCTTCATGAAAACGTGACGGGAACAAGAAATTCACATATCTTTCCGAGCGTTGCACTTCTCGTAAGACTTTCAGGATCGCCAAAAGGTCAAGCCTCGCGTCTGGTGCGACAGTGTCTTTCTGTCTCAACCGCAAGTCCCGTGCTTTCCACAGGAGCAAGTCCACCCACTCTGTCAAATTGATCGAGCTGTTCGCCCGCATGACAACCTCGCATTGCCGCTCCCATCCACACAGGCTCGCATCGAACGTCTCGCGCAGGTCATACAACCGCTCCTGCACAGCACTTGCCTCTTCTTTAACGAATGTCCAAACCCTGTCCAGGCTGCTCCGGTTGAACCAATTATGATTGATGGAGAGGCATCCTGTCACATTGCGCACCCGATGAAACCACCCAGAAGGGACAAAGATCATCTCTCCCGGGCCCTGACGCACTCTTACAGCTACACCCGACCAGTCCACCGACCCAAACGGTACTGTGGATTGCAATGGCAGATTTTCCGCAAGATTTCCCTTCTGATCAGGATGGATGAGCGTCCATTCCTTTGTGCCTGCAAGGTTGGCCGACCAGGAGTAGGAGTATAACACGTCGTGATGGAGGCCTGTCTGCGTACCAGCTGGTCCGAGATACAAGAAACGGTAGTCGTCCTCCCGAGCTGGATGCCCAGCTTCGCTTGCCGGGGCGTCCCACCAGGCGTTTAGCCAATCATCGGTTAGGGGGAAAGGTACGGAGAACAGGGCAGACGGTGCAGTGGGCCTTGAGGGTGAGACCTCTGCGCCGCACGCACCGACTAGTTCTTCGTGTCTTTGCTCCTGAACGCCCTGTTTTCCAGTAGCCAGGACATCGCAAAGCTCGTCTCCGTCTTTGATACCTGCCTTAACCTCCTCTCGCACGTCCTGCTTGTCATGCTTCCCATCAAGGCCCTTCAACACCTTGACAATGTGCCAGTCTTTGAGGTACAAGCCCCGAGCTTCAGCCTCTCCAGTTCGCCACAGTCTTGCATACTCAGTAAAGTGCATCTCTGTTCGTAGCTCTGTCCCGTAAGAATTGCTCTTGTCTTGGCACGAGTTACTCGTGTGTGAGTGATGCCCTTCCACGTTTTCATGCTTATCATCGTCTCCGGGACACTCTACAACTGGAACCAGTGTCTCCTCCGCAAGTTCACCGCGATTATGTCCACAAATGAAGTTCTCAAACAAATCAAGAGTTTGGAAATTTTCTTCCTCGCCTGGAACCACCCAGGCGCGTGTCGCCTCCCACCGAGATGCTAGATCGGTGATCAAAAAAGGCGCATTGCTGTCAAGAAAATGACGCAAAAGCGCGGGTGAAGCCGAAGCCGACTCAATACGAGGGATCATAAGAATGATCTTTAATTCAGAGACTCCATGGATCCTGTGTAAGGGAAAAAGGGAGAGTTTATGTGCGAGAGCAGAGGGGAGGTTGAAACGCATTGTTAGAAATACCAGTTTGATCACGCGGAGATCAGGCCCTGTCTGCCTAATGCGAAATAGCTCACATGCCTCTTGCTACCTCATTCTTTGAATTGATGGCTACATTATTATTATTAGACATTATTATAATTAGAGCCGATGCCTACATTTTTCTCCGCATTAATCGTTGAAGACTTGTGTGCGCGGCAGCTCATATCTGGGCAGGGACGACAGGAGCAGCCAAAGACAACGCGGCGGGAGAAAGCCTTCGCAAAATTGTATAACCTCAAAGAATAGTTCTTTCTTTCATCGATAGGTAGAAGACTCCGCTCTCTCCTGGTTATTCTGGCACTGTTCTCCAATGGGTGAGTCATTTTGCCCCGGTTTTGAACGTTCTTTTTCCCATTGATTCCGTCCTTCCCTTGCCTCACCTGCCGTTTCGCCCGACATGATTTATACACTTCAAGTCTTAATAATTAATGGAGAGGTCGTTTCAGACTCAGATCCACGTGCCATCAAGGCCCGGGGAGGCGGAGCACCATCCTCTTCATCACACTCAGCGGCGCCAGGTATAAATCAACGCCGGCAGCCTGCTACCATCCACAACAGGGGGGAGCGGGAAGAGCCGAATGCCTCCAAGGGCACGAGCCAGGGTGAAGGCCGGAGCTTTTTCCAAGGAAAAGCCTACACTACAAGTGAAGGGGCTGTGAAGGACTCCCCTCGTCCACTCTCAACTTCTTCAGTTTCCGAGAGCACGTACTACCCATCGCCTCCCTTTTTGCAGCAGGCAGCTGAGGCTTTGGGCACTCAAGGGCGCTTTGTGACCATCCCTGCCGTGCCCCTTTTGGGCCTATCGGCGAGTACCTTCGACCTTCTTCCTTGTTTGTGTGCCGCGTTGGGTACGCTCTACTTTGGCTGGAGAGGGGTGGGGGCCCTCGTGTTTTTTTACGTGCTAGTCAAGAAAAACCAGGGTGCACGGCACGGTAACGCTGACGGCGTCGGGCAACCTTGAAGGGACAACCACTCACGGGCACGCTAGGAAAGGTCGAGAATTGCGGTGGCGTATAATCCAACGGGGAGGCAATTAAACTTTATGTACAGAGATAAGATTGAACCAAATACGCACCAAAAATGAAAGAAATTACATCGTATGCTGCGTTGTACATTCTATGCCACACAATCTTTTGCCGATAACGTGCACAAAGATGACGCGTGCGGGAGCATGCAGGCATTACCTTCCTACCAAATTTCCCGCATCACGTCCTCCTCCCTCCCTTTCGATGTCACATCCCTATTACCTCGTGGCACCCTCAGCGTGTAGCCACAGCACCGCCCACCTTGTCGCAAGGATCAATGTACCTGTTCGTCTGGTCAAAGCTAGGCCGATTCCTCCAACCACTGAGTGACTCCGGAGCTCACTCGATAGGAGACCACTGTCGTCGGCAACACCTTCAGAAGCACCACGGGGTACCCCCGGTACAACCCTCTGAGCCCTCGTCCTTCCCGTACCGCCATTTTGGCCTGGCCCCACAGGCTGGAAAGACTGGTGAAAATGCCCTTTCTCTCCAATTTCAAGCCTTCCCCCCATCCAAGTTGCATCCGACGTCTCAGAAGGTCAAAGGGGTAGGCGATGGATTGAGCCACTGCTCCCGCCGCCAGCACGCTCAAGATGGCGGACGAAGGAGGAGGAGAGGAAGGGGCAGACAGGGGGTCAGTAGGGCGCGCAAGGGGGAGGGAGGAATGTCGGTGGCGGTGGAGGGCGAGGGGGGCAAGGAAAGCCAGGCACGTGTAGTTGATCCCGATGTAGAGGAAGGCCCAGACCGCGCAAGGGGTCGCCCCCCGCCAAAAGGCTCGGGGTCCTTCTTGCTTCCAAATATAAAGCGTGGCCTGCCAGACACCCTCGGGGTAGGGTCGGGAGGACGCTGTTTGGGCGGTGATGCGGGCGCGGAGGGTGTCAAGGGGGTGGAAGAGCAGGTTGGCGGCCACCCCCGCCAAGCCCCCCGCGAGCATGTGCTTGGTTTCCAGAGGGAGGGGTCCGGGTGGGAGGGTGGTAGAATGAGGGGGGGGGGGCATGCTGGCGCCCAGGTTCAGCGCCCAGGTGGTAGTGCGCGCGTCGGTCGGGCCGCTGGCGGTGGCGGCGGAGGGAGAGGAAGAGGGGGAGGTGGGGGAGAAAGGGAAGGCAGGCGCCAGGGGGCGCAGGGCATGATCACGTAGGTACTGGTACAGGAAGACTTGGACTGCGAGGACAGGTAGGATGCGGAGCATGTTGAGACCGTTGCCGACGAACAGTCCCCGCGTATGCCGATACAGCACCCCCCCCCAGGGCGGTTGGGTGTAACGGGGGTCCAGGATGAGGCGCAGCGCCCCTCGAAAGCGTAGGGGGGGGCGAGAGGCAGGGTACGTTTGGATCAAGATCTTGGCACGCTCGAGCGGTGCGACGGCCAGGCGGGCAACGGCCCCTCCGACACCCGCAGCGAGGACCATCCTCCACACGTCCGGCGACGCGACCTGCAGGGAGGAGGAAGACGGCAAAGCCCCAGACGCCGTCTCAGAAGCAGGACGGGAAGGGCTTCCTCCGGCGCCGGGAGAAGCGTGGCTTATCCCTTCACGGAACGCTTCCCCGTCTGGTCTAGCGCCCACGGCAAGGACCGTCCCAGCTCGCCGCAGGGACCGCTGTGCCCTCTCGCCCGTTGGAGTCACCATCTCCTCCCATCCCCGTCGTAAGCCCACCACCTCCCTATGGATTGATTCCAAAAAGCGACGCACACGCTGCGGGCAGTCGGGCGAGGCCAGGGCCTCCACGAAGGACGAGTAGGAGGCGGTGCTCGAGGAGAGGGACAGAGACGCCTCCTGTAGGTCATGGTCCCAAGAGCTCGCCGGGGCCTTCTTCCTCCCCCACCATGGCCTCTTCTGCCCTCGCTTGCCAAAGACCCGGGCTATGAATCGCCGCTCTTCCTCTTCCTCCAGCGCGTCCTCTGAGTCTCTTCCCCGTTCCTCCCTCTCTTCCTCTCGTCGTGCCGCCTCCCGCAGGGCCGCCCAGTCCCCTAAAGTCACCTGTTGGTAGCCAGAGTCCCTCTGAGAGAGCCGCATGGCCACCTGCACGTGGGGGGAAGGGCTGTGCATCCATATGTCCAGATGCACGAGTTCCGAGAAGGAGACCAGGCCTGAATCGGTCCAGTCCAGGGCTTTGAGGAGACGCCGAGGGACGGGGACAGGAGGGGAGGAGGAGGAAGACGAGGAAGGAGGCGCAGAGGGCGGGGGGAAGAAGGCGGAGAGGAAGTCGGCGTGAGTCATGTACCTCTCTTCCTCCCGACCTTCCCCCCCCCGCTCTGACGTGACTACGACCGAGGCATGGTGGAGGAAGAAATCGAGCAAGCTTGGAGAGCCCCCCTTGCCTGTCAGTTGCATGAAATCGAGGCGCCCAAGCGCCCACAGCCGACAGTCCTCCTCCGCCACGACAGAGGCCCCTCGACGGGAATTGAAAAGGGCAGCGGCTTCACCGAAGAAAGCTCCGGGGCCGGCCGACGCCACGAGAAAAGAGGAGGGGGTTGAGGGGGTAACGATCAAGTTGGAGATTGTTTCCGATTGGCCTCGCTCGCCCCCATCTCTCCCAACGCCAGTAAGAGTTTTCTTTTCCTCGATTGGATTGAGGGGGCTAGCAAGCGCACGGGGCCTTGCTTTTTCCCGGACAATCCGCGCCTGCCCCTTGTCGAGCACGTAAAAGCATTCGCCTCTGTCTCCCTGCTTGACGATGTTCTCCCCCTTCTTCACCCGCAATAGGAAAAATCGCTCCATAGCCCTCTCCTTCTCCTTCTTTCCACGACCACCCAGGGCGGCGAAGTAGGGATGGCTGTCGAGGACCGAGCCCAAGCGCTCCTTCTCTGAAGGTGTTCGGGGCCGCCCAGGGGTCTCTCGGCCCCGCAGCAAAGTCGATATGTCCTTGCCGTGGACGCGCCAGAGGCGGACATGGTCCCCCCGGGCAATGGCCAGCAGGGAGGAAGGTGAGAGGGAGGGAGAGAGGGACGACGGAGGGCATCCCGGCCCTCCGAATGCCATGCCTGGACCGAGAGTGGCCAAAAGCCGCTTCTCACGTCGACACCTCGGCTGGGAGGGAGGGAGTCGATGGTCAGGGGGGGGTACAGGGGGGGTCGCGGAGGCCGAAGTCGAGTCCGCACAAACGGGTAAGGATGTTGAATTCCTCTTCCCTCCTCTTCGATCGGCATTACTTGTTGTCCATTCGGGCCTTGACGCGCCAAATCCCTCCCCTTCCTCCTCTTCCAGCCGCTCTTCGAAGAGATCTACCTCACCCTCTGCGACCACGTAGAGGGAGGGTGACTGTCCTCCCTCAGAGAACACGTGGATCATCTCCGCGTCATCAGGGACCACCTCCTGAAAGAGACCGAGCAACTCTGCAGGCACGCAGTCATCACTTTCGTTCCCATCCCCTTCTTCCACTGTTCCACTCGTGACTGCCAGCTTTTTCAAGGCCCGGGCTAGCCAGTAGGAATCGGGTCCTGCTGCCCCCTCATTCCCTGTAGCGCCGCCACTCTCTTTCCCGGGCAGCAGCAAACCTGCGTCAACGTCTTCTCCTTCCCATCTCACGGGTATTTCCTCCCCTAAACATGCCCCCTGAAGAAGATTCAGACTTTCCCTCCGGAGAGAGGCTACTCCACGGCCCAGAACACTGACGGGCTTGGCCGAGGCAAAGTCGGTGGGGATGTAGGTGTTGCTGGCTGGGTAGGCAGACAGGAGCCCCAGACGCTGATAGGCCGCGGCGACTAGCTCTGAGCAGAAGAGACCGCTGCCCATGTCTTCCTTGTTCTCGAACACGGACACCTCGGCGCCCTCCAACGCCCTCAGGGCCAGCAATCGCTGCCTTCGCGCCTCCTCCAACGCCTTGTCCAGGGCCCTTCTTTCCAAGGATGAGAAAGGCTGGCTTCCGCCAAGCTCCCTCTTGAGCCCTTGCACCCGCTCCTCCCACTGACGAACTTCAAGGTAGAGCATCTCTCGACGCCACTGTGCCGGCGTCACCAGCCCTGATGCCACCATTTGAAGTATGGATTGCTTGTATTGGTAGCCTCGCACCTCCTCAACATACGCACGCATTGCCTCGCGCAGAGCAGGTGTACGGGTGAAATGGTGCAGGCGTCGCACGGCAATGTCATGAGATTTGCTGCGCCTTACTCTCTCCTTCAGGTCGACGTACTGCACGCCATTAAAACCTGCGTCAATGAGCATCAATCGCCCCCCCTCCGCCTCGTCCTCCCTCACCACAACCCCCAAGTGATCATAGCGTCCGTAGAGTTTGGCAGCTAGGCATACTGCGGCCCCCACGGGTCCCATCGTGCCACATCGACGATTGAAGAGGACTAGATCCCCTGTGTCCAGATGGGGAAGGAGGGCCTCGAGCGCTGAAGTTGTCGAGGCCGACGGCTCCGTGCAGCTGCCATGGCTAGAGGACGACGGTGGAGTAGTATCGGAGGGGATTGCTTTGGACATGCCTGATTTATAGGATCAATTGCTGGGGGTTAGATGGGTCGTAGGAGAGCACTGTGGTCCATCCCAGGCCGGTCAGGGGAAATGGCGATATCGCTGGAAAATATTCCCGCACGCATGTATGAACGTATGTATACAACGCGATGTAAGAACGGCATCGCTTGTATCATGGTACGCAGCAATGTCATGTCGAAGCAGTTGCGTAGGTATTTCTACATCAAAGTCGAATATAATTACTTTCATGAGTACGCTTTCAATTTTCCAGGCCCATGAATGGCGATCCCCCCTCCGCCGTAACCTCAAGCATTCTGCTGGTGGTTGAGGTGATCTCTTTTGTCCCGTTCTCACAAAGATCGTCCTCACGCCGACGCTTATAGGTCACCAGGAGTGCCCAGATTCGAGCCAAAGTGCCAGGCGGTAAGTAACCTCCTGTGCCTCTTGCATCCTGCCCCTCCACGTTCATCCCACGCGTTGCCTCAACACCAAAAACCAGGCGCCTTAATGCCGGGGCTTTCTCTGGATGCATGAAAGTCTGTACAACAGAAAGCACATCATTTTGGGCCAAGAAAATGTCGCTTGTTTCCCATAGACGCACTCTTCGGAGTTCCAATGTCTCCAGGCGTCGCAAAGACGCCTTTGCAGCGTTTGGAGAGCTCAGGAACGACTGACTCCAAGCTAGCACACCCTGGATACCTCCTAGAGGGTTTCCATCAAGACGTAATCTTTCCAGGACACACGTCGGGGACAGTGCCGCAAAATTTAGAAGTGCTTTAAACCCTGCTGCCTCCAACCTGTTGTACGCCAGGTCCAGAACCCTCATCGTCCTCGCACATGAAGCTCCTTTACGTAATGGATAGGCGTTTGCAGCTTCGGAAGGGTCGCCATCGCTGCTAAATGCGTTATACTCAAGAAGCTGGCCGCTTGATGAGACAATGGCGGATGCAGCGCCATGTGGATCCCCCGCCTCTAAAACCGATGCCAGAGTCAAGGCAAAGCGGTCGTCCAGGCGGCAGTGGACGAGAATGAGCTCTTCAAGGCCAGGAGCGGCGCCAGCAGCCAAGGCAGCAGGTAGAGCAAAAAGAAGTGCGTCACTCCGGTGAAAATTGAGACAGAGCACTCGCAAGTCCTGCAAGTGGCTGGCAGACAAGCCTAGAGAGGGAGGGATGACGGGTTCAGAGGAAGGGACTCCGAGAAGCTTACACATGTCCCCGTAGTTCAAGCCGGCAGCCCATAGGCGCAGGCTAGTCATAGGCGCAGGAGAGACATGAAGGGGAGCAGAAGCAGAAAAGGATGTGGGGTCGGGGGCATCTTGGACATCAGGGGAGGTGTCGCATGGAAAGGAAGAGGCAGGTGCGTTGGGAGAAGCTGGGTAATTGCAGATACGCCGAGAAATGAGCGCCTCTGCCGCCTTGGCACTGAACGGAAGGAAAGCTGTCTCCAAAATTCGAAGCCGAGGGGCCACACTCGGAAGGGCTAAGGCCTCGGCCACAGGATCGGCCCACGCTAGTTGGCCCTCGGAGCGATGTAACGTGAGGGTCTCCAGCCGCAGAGCCGAGCTTTCCGTCAAGAAACGCTGTATCGCCGCGGTGCTTAAACAGTTCACGTGGCGGAGGGTTAGGTGGTGAAGGGCGTGGAAAGGGCCAGAGAGTAGGAAGCGGGACAGCGGGCGGCCTCGTCCGGCGCGCGGCGCGTCTAACACCAGGGCAGCTAGCTGCAGCGGTCGAAGTGAGTCTTCAGAGGATTCAATCCGAGGTTTGCAGGCCATCAAAGGCGGCGACAAATAAGGGCTAAGATGGCAGCTAGAGTAATCGGGGCAGCCTTTCTGTTCCTTTCGTCCTTGCATTTCAAATTCTGCAGTTAAAAAGTCTAGACCATCATCATCAAGCAGGTCTCTCGTATGCAGGCGTAGTGTGCGGAGGCTGGGCGTCCGACAGGGTCCTCCACGTGCATTCAGAAAACAGCCTAGGATATGAGCAGTGATAATCTTAGCGAGCGAAGGCGAAGAAGTGGAGGGAGAAGACAATGGAGCAGAGAAAAATGGGTCCCCTGAAAATGGTTCTGACGTTTCCCATAATGCAGTGGGTGGTGCGGGCTCGACGTGTAGACTTGATAGATTTGGAAGCACGGGGATGGAAAGTTTTTCCAGATTCGAGCGGAGAACAGAAATTACGTGTAACGGTGGCTGGTGGATCATTTGTGCAATTTTGTTCATACTGTCCTCGTCCGGGATACAGCTTCCGGCCATGACCGTGTGGGTAACATGTCCCGAAAATTTTGAAAATGGTATTTCCGAAGGAAGATTCTGTTCAATTCGAAAGACAAGTTTCTCAAGGGAACGCTGTCGACGTAGTAGTGACACAAACGAACTGAGAACTAGCTTGTCGTCGCCGCTATCTACACGTCGAGATTGCCGCCATGTCACTGTCAAATTTTTCCTATCGAGGCGATTTTCCTGCCAAATTGTAGGAGCCGTACGCCATAAGAATGTGCCCACTTCTCAATGAGCATTGCGGTGCATCTCAAAGAATTTGCCAAATCATCGTCACAGGTATTCTCCGCAACGTCTCAACCAAATCCTTTCAAAATTGAAGTTGCCCATTGTACTCACCGTTAAGAACAAAGAGCTGCAAAGACTAAATGCTAGAATGTCATTTAGCATCAGAAAAGATGTTATATTTTCCGAAGCATCGCTTGGGAGGAACGATAAATAGCATCTGGGCATTGTATCATAACCTGGCGATGATGAGGAGATCGATATGACGAAAGTCAGCACAAATTTTTTAATACATGAGCCCTGACAATCCTAGCAATTACATCCTTTAACATGTTTTAAAAATACTTTCACGTGCTTCTGTTGCGCTGATGACATCATACATCGTAAACTGCAAAGTGTTGACATTAGATGGAAACCGTTAGGCACGTCCTCAGCCGTTAAACAGGATAACGGCCAGGGGGCTTTACCAAGGGGCTTTGAAGATACTGGTATTTTCCCCAAAAATTCCATATCATGTAAAGTAAGGGATGAAATGAAATATAAATTCATCGATTCTGCACCAAAATCAACATAGTTTTGATTTGGCATGAATTATGCTCTTAAAATCCATATTGCGGAAGGTTTGTCAGTCTCTCAATTTCTGTTTCCATTTAATACAGATATTCTGGACGCATCACTCGCTTCAGTACAACGTGTCAAAAACATCATTTCCAACCTATAAATATTTATTATTTTCTTTCGTTTTATTTTTTTCTCCAAGTGTAACGCGGGAGGCACCATATGAGTCATCCACGATCTTCTCAAGATTGCAAGGAATATATTCGCGTTTCCTTTTTTAACACGTTTTTCCTTATTACGTGACATCAATATGAAAATTTTCTGTGGTGTTCACTCTCGCTTTTCTCACCTTCTCCCAATAAAGTCATCCTTGTGCTTGTGGGATAAGATTTAAAATGCCTCGCGTTTAGCAGGCTCTCGAGCTTATCAATCGTGCAAGCATAAAAAGCTGGCGCCAGTCGCTACGCTACTTCCCGCTTCGGCGTTGAAACGAAAGCTCCGTGGACAATGGTCCTTGTTGTGCTCGCCTGAGATGTCGATCGGCTCGGGAGGCCCTATGGCATTCTCTACCTTGTCTCTCTCTCGTCACCCTCCCTAGCCTCGCATCGGCCCTCGCACTGTCTACCGCCTGGTGCTTATTCATTGCTGCTTGTGCAAGTCGCTCAAGATGAGTGCGAACGCTTTCTACATTGCTGTTTCCCTTCTCGCACGCCTTCTGAACAAGCGGTGCTTCCTTCCAATCTGGAAGCCCTCCTTTTCCTCCTCCCCATCCCGGGGGAGTACCCACCAGTACGATGTTCTTCTCACTGCATGTCAAGGGCGTCAGATGTGTAAGATACACGCAATACCCGGGCGCCTCTTCGCGCGCAGCCTGCTGTCGGTCTACCTCCAATAAATGCTTGGTTACCCTATCCTCAGCGTGATAATCACTCTGATGGTCTGCCGCCGAAGCCAGAATGGCGTAAGAGGGCATGAAGACATCAGACCTGGGGGCAGGGCGGTCAATAGCGGCGCTGTCTCCCTCATTGCTATTGTCGGCGGCCAATTCGGGATATCTGCCATCCGAAGCACATATTGTCGTCGTCTTCCCATGTTTTTCTTCCATCTGTGTATCAAAGGCATCTCCGTTTCTCCATGCGCCTGCTCCTTCTTCTTTCGTCTCTGATTGCGCCCCTGTGCAACTACCTTTCACAGCGCTTGGAAGAGACCATTCATTTCTGCTATCCAAGTCATTCAGAACTCCTCCACTAGTGATCAAACCTGTCGTTGCACGCCTCAGACGCCGCCTCATCCAGACCGAACGCGGATACTGAACGTTCCCGGGTCTACTCACAATCTTTCCCAGACAGCACGGAACTAGGATATATGCGGCCTTTTGCACTAGGCACTGGATCTGTATGCGATCAGTGAGGCTTCCGCAACAATGTAGACCCAAGCCCAGATCGAAGGGGCCGTTCCAGGCCCCAACGTCCCCGACGAAGAAGGAGACGTTCGTAAGACCTGCTTTCCTGACCCGCTGCTTCGCCAAAGCGATGGCCACCGGTTTTTCGTCGAGAAGGGTAAAGTGACAGGCAGGAAGGAGTGCAGCCAGGGCTAGCGACGAGTTGCCGCTTCCGCAACCGAAATCCAC
>Ga0102934_1002655_pt1 | contig 12320 bp, 11 predicted proteins | sample SalPonR2_A_D1_MG_FD_78175 | JGI IMG/M metagenome (GOLD analysis project Ga0102934, IMG submission 78175) | Salt pond soil microbial communities from South San Francisco under conditions of wetland restoration - Salt Pond MetaG R2_A_D1_MG | ecosystem: Environmental > Aquatic > Marine > Intertidal...
CGTTTTATTATTAATAAATTTAAAAAAATATTATTGAGCACCACCGGATTTTTGGTGGTGCTTTTAATCTGGATTTATTATTCTAGACAGATGAATCCATTGATTTTGCCTTCACCTTTAGATACCTGTAGGGCTTTTATGGATATCTATAATAGTGGTGATTTATTTAATAACCTATTTATCACCATTAGGCGGACTTTTATTGGTTATGGTTTGGCACTGATCATAGGATTCCTTATTGCCCTTGTTTTAAATAAATCGAACACATTATATATAATAACAAGACCTTTAATTACAGTTATTCAGACCACTCCACCGGTTATCTGGTTAGCCTTAGCCGTTATCTGGTTTGGAATAGCAGATAATCTTACACCGATCTTTTTAATCTTTGTGGTGACTTTACCTATCATCTTTGTAAATATTTTTGAAGGCTTACAGGATATAGATCAAAATCTCATAGAAATGGCCGAGGTATATCAAACTGAACACAGGGAAATTATTTTTGATATTTTTGTTCCCTCTCTTATCCCATATATTTTTTCGGCATTAAGTATTGGTCTAGCTTTTGCCTGGAAGTCGACAATATTTGCTGAATTTTTAGGTTCTAATAGTGGAGTTGGGTTTGCCCTAAGTATGGCCAACAGCAATTTAAATACTGATAAATTATTTGCCTGGGCAATAGTATTAATAGTGTTAATGCTTACCATTGAATACTTAATTATCAAACCGATTCAGAAGAAAGCTACAAGGTGGAAATAATCATGGATAAATTACTGGAATTTAAAGATATCTCAAAAAAATATGAAGAACTTGAAGTATTAAAAGATGTATCCTTAAATGTAAAAAAAGGGGAGATTGTTACTCTTTTAGGTCCATCGGGCAGTGGTAAAACCACTCTCTTTAAGATTGCAGCCGGCCTTGTCAGTGAGTATCGTGGTGAAGTAAGCTTTGCTAACAATTTAAGAACTGGCTATGTGTTTCAGGAACCGAGGCTTTTACCCTGGCGTAATATTGAAGATAATTTTAAATTTGTGCAAAAAAACTTTTTAGAAGAAAAACAAGCAACAAGTGTTAGAAATAGTTTACTTAAATTAACGAACTTAAAACAAACTTTAGATAACTATCCAGCTGAACTTTCCGGTGGGATGAAACAGAGAATTGAGATTTTAAAGGCAATTTCAATCAAGCCGGATTTTTTAATCATGGATGAACCGCTTAAATCAGTTGATACCCAGACAGAAGTAAACTTAAGAAACTTACTTTTACGTCTGCATATTGAACGTGATATTGATATATTTATGATTACACATGACCCGGAAGAAGCAGCCTTGATGTCAGATAGAATCTATGTACTGTCCGATAAACCCGGTGTTATTAAGAAAGAATTTACCATTAAAACCAAAAAAGAAAATAGGACTTTAAAAGATGATGAAGTATATAGTACTATTGATGAGATAATCAATATTTTCATGGATTTAGTAGAAGACTATAAGTGGGACAGCAGTCATCGAGATTCTTAAAAAAACTTTAAATTTTTAACTCAAAAAAATTAATTTTTTAAGGGGGATCTAATATTTAATGACAGAAAAGACGATTACAATTATTGGAGGAGGAACCGGAGGCTATGTAGCAGCGATTAAAGCAGCCCAGTTAGGTGCCGATGTTAACTTAATAGAGAAAGAAAGTATTGGTGGTACCTGTTTAAATTGGGGTTGTATACCTACTAAAGCCCTGGTATATACTGCAGAAAAATTTTCGGAACTCAAAAAAGCAAGAAGATTTGGTATAGAAGTGGATGATGTTAACCTTAATATGAAAAGGGTAATTAAAAACAAAGACACGATCGTAAAGCAGTTGGTCGGAGGTGTAGAATTTTTACTTGATAAACATGATGTAAAAGTTTTTAAAGGCACTGCTAATCTTGTTGATGAAAACACAGTATCTGTGCAAACAGATGAGAGTGAAGATATTATAGAGACTGACTATATAATAATTGCAACTGGTTCTAAAGTAAAAAAAGCTCCCATAAAAGGTATTGAAATGGATGGAATCTTAACCAGTAAGGATATTCTAGACTTAAAAGAATTACCAGAATCCCTGGCTGTAATCGGTGGGGGAGTTATTGGTATGGAGTTTGCTTTTATTTATTCCAACTTGGGTGTAGATGTAAAGGTTGTAGAATACCTTGATGATATACTACCTGGTATTGACAAAGAAGTTACAAATGAAATCGCTAAGATCGCTAAACGTTCACGGATAGATGTCACTACAGGGGCAGAAGTTAAAGAGGTCAGTAAAACTGAAAAAGGCTATCAAGTAGATTATCTAAAAGAGGAACAAGAGGAAAGCTTAGAGGTTGAAAAAGTTCTTGTGGCTACTGGGCGAAAACCAAGTTTTGGAGGACTTGACCTAGAGAAAATTGGCATTCAAACAGAAGATAATGCTATTAAAGTAGATGAATACTTACAAACATCTGTTAATAATATTTATGCAGTTGGTGATGTTACAGGCAAGATTCTCTTAGCCCATGTTGCTTCTCATCAGGGCATTACAGCTGCTCAAAATATTATGGGAGAAAAGAAGAAGATGGATTATAAAGCTGTTCCAGCTGCTATCTTTACAGATCCTGAGATTGCAACTGTAGGACTAACTGAAGAAGAAGTTAAGGAACAAAATATTGATTATCAGGTTGGCAAGTTCCCATTTAGAGCTAATGGAAAAGTAAAAACCATGAATGAACGCAATGGTTTTATAAAAATAATTTCTAAAAAAGACAGTGGAGAAATTTTGGGAAGTTCTATTATAGGTGTACATGCTACAGACTTGATTCATGAATTAACATTAGCGGTTAATAAAAATATGAAAATCGAGGATATTATAGAAACTATACACGCCCATCCAACTACTTCAGAAGTAATCCATGAAGCAGCCCTTGATTCAATAGGAGGAGCGTTACATTATGTCAGACTTAATAGATGAGTTTAGAGAAAAAATTGAACATGCAAGGATTGTTCATTCTGATTCTTTTAATCCCTGGTATAATTTGGCTTTAGAAGAATATCTTTTAAATAACACCAAAAAGAATGAAGTTATATTATATCTTTGGCAAAATGATAATACAGTTGTTATTGGTCGCAACCAGAATGCCTGGAAAGAATGCAACTGTCGTCTTTTAGAAGATAATGATGGTAAGTTAGCCCGCCGTCTTTCCGGGGGAGGAGCAGTATATCATGATCTTGGAAACTTAAATTTTACCTTTATTATGGACAAAAATCTTTATGATATTCATACTCAATTAGAGGTTATCTTAAAAGCGGTCAGAGATAGTAATATAGATGCAGAATTCTCAGGCCGTAATGACTTAGTTGCTTCCGGCCGGAAATTTTCAGGCAATGCCTTTTATTACAGTACTAATTCATCTTATCACCACGGCACAATTTTAATAGATACCGATTTTAAAAACATGGTCCAGTACCTACAGGTTTCACAGGAAAAGATCCAATCTAAAGGTATTGAATCTGTAAAATCCCGTGTTGTTAACTTAAAAGAATTAAATCCAAATGTATCGGTTGATCAGATGAAAAATGAACTAGAAAAATATTTTAAAGAACTTTATCAAATAGATCCTAAATCACAGATTATTTCTCCTCATGAAAATACAGAAATAGAAAAACTGCAGGAAAAGTATTCTTCCTGGGATTGGCGTTATGGTCAAGCCCCTGACTTTGATATAACTTATGAAACTAGGTTTGATTGGGGAGATATCAACTTGGGTCTAAGTTTGAAAAAAGGCAAAATACAGGAATCCAAAATATACTCTGATGCTATGAATGCTGATTTAATAGAAAATATAGCTGATAACCTTGAAGGTTGTCAGTTTAAAATTGATGAAGTGAAAAAAGCGATAAGAAATGTTAAACATGATAAAGAAGACCAAGAAGTGATTGATGATTTAGTAAACTGGCTTAAAGAAAAAAGAATATAAATAAAGAGTAATATAGCTAAAAAACGGCCGTCCTTTAAAAAGGACGGCCTTTAAATCTTTCTAATATCTATATATCTCTGCTTCACAGGAAGGGCAGACTGTTCTTACATATCCATCTTTATCTCCTTTTTTTGCACTTTCCGAAATTGCTTTTTCTTCCTTGGTGTGATGATTAGCACAGTTGTGACAGTAGATGTCTCCACATTCTTCACATTTGTAAAATCCGTCTTCTTTATGATAGGTAGCTCCACATGCTTTGCATTTTTTAGCTGCCAAATTTAACCCTCCTTTGTTAAACACTTTATATATTTAATTATATATTATAAAATATAATTAAGAAAAGTAAGTAGTATACACGACCCAAATAAAAAACTTCATTTAGCAGGATTTATACGTTAAACAGGGAAATGTTAATATAACATAATAGGACAAAGGATGATATAATATAATGGATAAAATAAAAGTTATGACGATATTTGGTACTCGACCAGAAGCAATTAAGATGGCACCATTAGTAAAAGGACTTAAAGATGAAGAAAATATTAACTGTGTGGTAACCGTGACAGCTCAACATAGAGAAATGCTTGATCAGGTATTAGAACTATTTTCAATAGACACCGATTATGATTTGGATATCATGTCTGATCAACAGTCTTTAACAGATATTACAGTCAATGTTTTAAGAAAATTAGAAACAGTTTTAAATAAAGAAAAACCTGACCTCGTATTAGTACACGGTGATACAACTACCACCTTTATTGGAGCATTATCTTCCTTTTATAAACAAATTGATATTGGACATGTAGAAGCAGGACTTAGAACCAATAATAAGTATTCTCCCTATCCAGAAGAAATGAATAGACATTTAACTGGTGTATTAACAGATTTAAACTTTGCTCCTACCATTAATAATAAAAATAATCTTTTACAAGAGAATGTGGATGAAAGCAAAATATTTGTAACCGGTAATACGGTAATAGATGCTATAAAGGAAATTGTGAAAAAAGATTATAGTTTTAAAAATAGCAGATTAAAAGAAATTGATTTTAATAAAAACAAAGTAATACTTTTAACTGCTCATCGCAGAGAAAATCTAGGTGAAGGATTAACTGGAATATTTAAGGCAGTTAATGATATTATAGATAATAACCCGGATACAGAAGTTGTTTTTCCCGTTCACCTAAATCCAAAAGTAAGAAAGGCCGCCTATAAACATCTTAAAGACAACAAAAAGGTCCATCTAATTGAACCACTTGGTTATCAGGAATTTGCAAACTTAATGAATAAATCATATCTAATTATGACCGATTCTGGCGGTATCCAAGAGGAAGCACCTGGACTTGGTAAACCGGTCTTAGTTTTGCGAGATACAACAGAAAGACAGGAAGCAATCAAAGCTGGGACTGTGAAAAAAGTAGGGGTTAATCAGGAAAAGATCTTTAAAGAAGCCGACCTCCTCTTAAATAACAAAGAAGCTTACCTAGAAATGGCAGAAGCAGCAAACCCCTATGGTGATGGCAAGGCGGTGGATAGAATAATTGCAAACATATTATTTCACTATAATATAAAGGGGGTAAAACCTGAACCTTTTCAGGTTAATTAATATGGCTAATAATGAGGAAAGTTATTTAAAAGATAGAAAGGCAATGGTAAAAAAACAGCTTATTCGAAGAGGTATTGAAGATAAGCTTGTTCTGGATGCTTTTCGCGAAGTTCCTCGGGAAAAATTTGTGCCGGATGATGTCAAGGAATATTCCTACCATGATGGGCCACTTCCAATTGGAGAGGACCAGACCATAAGCCAACCCTATATTGTAGCTGAAATGGTTGAAGCGTTAGAACTCACAAAAGATGATATTGTACTTGAGATAGGGACTGGATCGGGCTATGAAGCGGCGATTTTATCAAGAATAGCCAAACATGTTTATACAGTTGAAAGAATTCCAAGTTTAGCAGATAAAGCTAAAACCATACTTGATAAATTAGGATATAAAAATATTTCAATTAAAGTAGGAGATGGAACCCTAGGATGGCCTGATGGTGACAAAAAGTTTGCTGGTATTGTTGTTAGTGCAGGTGCTCCTTCCATTCCGGATAGTTATGAAAGCCAACTTGAAGTTGGTGGTTATCTTGTGATACCGGTCGGAAGTCGATCCCTGCAGAATTTATATAAAGTAAGAAAAAATAATAATGGAAAATTAGAAAGACAAAGTTTAGGACATGTAAGGTTTGTCCCCTTACTGGGGAAACAAGCCTGGTAAAGGAGGTAATACATTTGACAGAAAATATCAAAGCAAAAGTACTACAAAATTCAGTAATAGTAAGTGGACACCCGCGCAGCGGGACCTCTATTACGTGTCAGCTTGTAGAAAGTGCTGGAGTTCATTTTCCTTCTGATTATGAAGGTGATGAATATAATGAATCCGGTTACTATGAGCTGGAAATAAGTAAAGACTTATCAAAGAAACTGATTGAAAAAGCGATGACAATTAAAAACACCATAAAGATGAATCAGGTAATTGAAAAACTTAATGAAGATAAAGGACTTTCGGGTTTGAAATTAGTAAGAATCCCCGCCTTATTTTTCTACAGACATGTGGCAAATAATCTTAAAGCGGTCTTTATCTTCAGAAATCCAGCTGATGTTAAAGCTAGTATGTTAAGAAGAGGGATTTCAAGTTTTGAGCCGGACTGGTTTACCAATAACAATGCTTTAATTGCAGCTTATGAAAATATTGAAGACAGTATTTTACTAAGCTATGAAACACTGCTTAATGAAAGAGAAAAAGTTAAAAAACTGTTTCAAAAAATTGATCTAGAAATAGATGCTTCTTTAATTAAAACCGGCCAGAGGTCTCAAAAACACAGCAATATTGTCCTGGAAGATAGGGAAATTAGACTCTATGAAAAGCTGAAAGAATTAGAGGCACAAAACATTTAAAAGGAGCTGATAGAATGGATATTTATCAATTTGCAATTAACTTTGAACAGGAGAACCGTGAGTATTATGAGGATCTTGCTGAAAAAAGTGAAAGCGAAAGAATAAAAAATGTATTTTTAGAGCTGGCTTCAGAAGAAGCTAAACACGAACGTATTGTAAAACAGCTCAGAGATAAAGAAGATGTAGAAGACTTAGAATTTGATATTATACCAAAGGTCAATAAAGTATTTGAAGATATTAAAGCTGACATGCCAGATAGCATGATGCCTAAAGATCAGATAGATGTCTATAAAAAAGCATTAAACATGGAAGAAAAAAGCAAAGATTTCTATTCTGAAAAAGCTGGGGAAGTAAGCGGTCAAAAGGCAAAAGATGTACTAGAAAGATTGGCCAAAGAAGAGAAAAAACATGAAGACATAGTACGCAGTATTATCGAATTAGTAAATAGACCTAATACTTGGCTAGAAGATGCAGAATGGTACCATTTAGAAGACTATTAATTAAAGAAGTAAACGAAGCAACTGTTTTAAAAACAGTTGCTTCTTTTTTCTCATATTAATTATAGATAAGTAGAGGAGGGTTATTAATATATGGACTTTAATATTTTGATTGGCGGAGAAGCCGGTCAGGGTTTAAAAACAGTTGATAACATTTTAGGTAAAATATTATTTAGAGAAGGCTTTAATATCTTTTCATCCAAAGATTTCATGTCTCGGATCAGAGGTGGGCATAATTTCATGCAGCTTCGCATCAGTGATGAAGAGCTTTATGGCCCTGACAATGATTTGGATTTGTTAATTGCTTTAAACGAAGAATCTGTTGAGATTCACAGAGATCAGTTAAAAGATGATGGTATTGTATTAATTGAAGGTGAAAATGAAGTTATTGATGGCCGCACCATCTTAGTACCTGCTTCTGTTATTGCTAAAGATATCAATCCTAAAGGTGTTAATACAGTATTTGTCGGTGCTGCTTTAAAGATTATGGATTTAGAACTCGATACAGCTCGCGGTGTAGTTAAAGAGTATTTTGATGTTGAACTGGTAGAAGACAATATTAAATTACTTGAACGCGGTTATAATGCTGTTGATTCAATATATGATAACTTAAAAGAAAATGTAAGTGATAAAAGTGAAGAGGTATTTATTGATGGTAATTCAGCTTTAGGTTATGGTGCTTTAACCGGTGGTTTAAGATTTTATTCAGCCTATCCCATGTCACCTTCGACCGGTATCATGAACTTTTTGGCTGGACAGCAGAAAAACTTTGATTTAGTTGTAGAACAGGCTGAAGATGAACTAGCAGCTCTTAATATGGCTTTAGGAGGTTCTTATAGTGGTATTAGGTCAATGACCGGTACTTCTGGTGGTGGTTTAGCCTTAATGAATGAAGCAATTGGGCTAGCTGGTATTACTGAAACACCAGTTGTAATCGCCGATGTACAGAGACCAGGACCGGCAACTGGACTACCAACCAGAACCGGACAAGGAGATCTCCTATTTGCAATTAATTCAGCTCAGGATGAATTCCCACTGATGGTAATTGCTCCGCGTGATCAAGAAGATCTATTCTATACTGGCTTTAGAGCATTAAATATAGCTGATAAATATCAGATTCCTGTAATAGTTTTAAGCGATCAATTTAATGGTGATTCATCTAAAAATGTTGATGAGTTTAACTTTGATTCACTAAAAATAAATAGACATCTAATTTCAGAAGATGATCCCGATGCTAAAGACTATAAGAGATATAAGTTTACCGAAGATGGTATTTCTCCCCGGGCTTATCCCGGTCAACTTAAAGGTGAAATAGTCTTAGTTGACAGTGATGAACATGATGAAGAAGGCCATATTGTGGAAGATGCTGAAACCAGAACTAAAATGGTTGATAAACGAGCCCGTAAGATGGATAAACTAATTCAAGAAGACTTACAGGAACCTAAATATTACGGAGACGAAGATATTGATTATCTCCTCTTAACTTGGGGTTCTTCATATGGACCGACCAGAGAAGCCCTTGAGCTTCTACAAGAAGATGGGATAAAAGTGGGCCTCTTATCATTTAATGATGTTTGGCCTTTACCCAAAGAACAGTTAGAAGACTTATCCTGTGATGGAGTAGAACTGATTACGGTTGAATTAAATTCTACTGCTCAATTTGGTTCTTTAATTGCTTCTGAAACTTTACTGGATGTCAAACAAAGTATTTTAAAGTATGACGGTAGACCGTTTACCGGTAAAGAAATATATAATAGATTTTTAGATGAGGTGATCGATAATGGCTAATAATCAAAACTTTAACATCTCTTCTGAGACAGCCTGGTGTCCGGGTTGTGGAAACTTTCCACTCCGTAAAGCTCTATCAGCTACCCTTCAGGATATGGAGTTAGATGCTGATCAAGTAGCAATGTTTACCGGTATTGGACAGGCTGCTAAAATGCCTCATTATATTCACTTAAATGGATTTAATGGATTACATGGTCGTTCATTTCCACCTGCAACTGGAACCCGGGTTGGTAACCATAAGCTAAAGGTTATTGTTGAATCTGGTGATGGTTGTACCTATGGAGAAGGTGGAAACCATATTCTTCACAATATTAGAAGAAATCCTGATGTTACCCACTTAGTTCACAATAATCAGATATATGGTCTGACCAAGGGACAGGCTTCCCCTACTACAGAAGAATATATGGAAACCGGTATTCAGATTGAGGGAACTACTGCTAAACCCTTTAATCCGGTCCAGTTTGCAGTAGGAATGGGAGCTAGTTTTGTAGCAAGAAGCTTTGTAGGTGATCAGGACCATTTAGAAGCAATGATTAAAGAAGCGATGAACCACAGAGGTTATGCGCTAATTGATATTTTACAGCCCTGTGTTTCCTTTAATAAAATTAATACCTACCAATGGTATTCTAAAAGGGTATATAAATTAGATAATGACTATGACCCTGAAGATATTGATCAGGCCTTTAAAAAGGCAAGAGAATGGGGTGATAACATACCCATTGGTGTAATTTATAGAAATGAACAAAAGATCTTTAGAGATAGATTCTTATTAAGTGATGATGAGCCACTTGTTGAAAAGGACTTTGATCCCCAGGATGCTAAAAAGATTTTGGGAGAATTTAAATAAAAACAAAAAAAGAGGGGGGGAATCCCCCTCTTTTATCATAAAAAGGTGATTAAAGATGAAAGCAAAAGAAAGAAGAAACAAATTAATCAATCAATTGCTAACAGAAAGTGAGCCGATAACCGGTTCAAATTTAGCTGAAATATTTGGAGTAACAAGACAGGTTATTGTCCAGGATATTGCACTCTTACGAGCAGAAGGTTATGATATTTTAGCAACTTCTCAGGGCTATATATTAAAAGATAAAATGGGAGTTCATACCTACAGCCGTACAATAGCCTGTAAACATGGTAAAGAGAATGTCAAAGAAGAGTTGAAAATAATTGTAAAGCATGGAGCCAAAATCAAGGATGTCAAGGTAGAACACCCTCTTTATGGTGAAATTACTGGGATGTTAATGCTGCAGACATCTGAAGATGTAGAAAACTTCTTAAATAGCACCAATCAATTAGAGGCTTCCCTCTTATCTTCCCTTACTGATGGAGTTCATCTGCATACAATTGAAGCAATGAATGAAGAAGTTTTAGATGAAATTGTAAAAGAATTAAAGGAAAAAGATTTTTTGTTAGAAGATGAAGTATAATTTTTTTATTAAAGGTGTATATACACTTGACTTAACACCTGCTGTAAACTATAATTTACTGGAAAGGGGTGTGAATTGTGAATAAAAATGAACTAAATAAAAAGAGGTTATTTTGGGTTATCTGGTTGATTGTACTGCTTTTATCAGCCTATTTTGTACCTTTTGTCTTGTTGCGTAATGTAAATCAAATCGAAGCTTCGTTTCTATTCTGGACTATTTTTGCACTTTTAGCTATCTTTTCAACTATTAAAATAACGACTTATTGGAGTGATTAATCAATGAATACGTTTTATGTATATTTATCTGTACTGATCTATGTATTAATAGGTTTTTATATTGCATATAAAGCAAGGCAGGGTATGAAACAGGGTGTTATTGAATACTTTTTAGATAACCGTTCAACCACAGGTATGGTTTCGGCTTTATCTTATAGTGCAACCACCTATAGTGCTTTTATGATGATCGGATTGGCTGGTTTTACTTATTCTGGTGGGGTAGGAGCTTTAGGATTTGAGTTAATTTATTTAGCCGGACTTTCCCTAGTTGCATTTTTTGGGCCCAGATTTTGGTTAGTTGGTAAAAAATACGGTTATGTCTCTCCTTATGAAATGTTGGGTGACCGCTTTCAAAACAAGTGGATTGCTATCATTTCGGCTGGAGCAGCCTGTATATTTTTAATTCCTTATCTATCTGTGCAATTAATGGGAATTGGATATTTGTTAGAAGGTCTTTCTGGTGGTGGTATACCTTTTCTAGTTGGTGTATTTATAGCGGCAATTTTAGCAATTTCCTGGGCGATTATAGCAGGGATGCGTTCAGTCACCTGGACAGACTCTTTACAGTCTCTTATCATGATTGTAGTAAGTATTTTAATCCTATTTTATTTAGTATATACTCAGTTAGGCGGCTTTCTATCCTTTTTTAATCAACTGGAAAGAGAATATGCCAACTTCCTTTCAGTACCAGGACCCGGATTTTTTAACTTTCAAACCTTTTTGGGTCTAACTTTACCCTGGTTTTTCTTCTCAATTTCTAATCCCCAGGTTAGCCAGAGGTTGTTTATCCCTAAATCCTTAAAGGCGATGAAAACAATGATTCGAGGCTTTTTGATCTTTGGATTAATTTATACATTAGTATCTGTTTTATGGGGCTTTGGTGCTAAGATTTTACTGCCCGGACTTGAACAGGCTGATTTAGCTACACCAACTCTACTTGGTTCTGAACATGTCCCGGTGATCTTAGGATTAATAGCAATGATCGGAATTACAGCAGCAGCTATTTCAACTGTAGATTCCATTATGCTTACTTTATCTTCGTTAATTGTAAGGGATCTAATGCAGTCCCGTGATGAGTACTCTGATAAAAAACAACTGAGGATAGGTAAAATTGTGATCTTTATAATTGCAGTTATTGGTATAATCTTTGCAGCTCAACAGCTTGATTTGATCGCAACCTTATCAGTAGCATCTTCTGTGGGGCTAATGGTAGTTGTACCAACTATCTTTGGTGCCTTTTTCTGGAAAAAAGCTACAGCAGCTGGTTCTTTAAGTAGTATTATCTTAGGGGCAATTGTAGCATTATATATGCAGTTTGCTGGACTTAGCCCTTTAGGAGTACATCCTGGTGTATGGACCTTTATCATAACTGTAGTGACTTTCATCTTAGTTAGCATTTTTACAGAA
>Ga0102934_1002656_pt1 | contig 12316 bp, 5 predicted proteins | sample SalPonR2_A_D1_MG_FD_78175 | JGI IMG/M metagenome (GOLD analysis project Ga0102934, IMG submission 78175) | Salt pond soil microbial communities from South San Francisco under conditions of wetland restoration - Salt Pond MetaG R2_A_D1_MG | ecosystem: Environmental > Aquatic > Marine > Intertidal...
CAACCGGCGGGGCACATCCACACTATCGTCGTCGTCCCCGTCAGTCGCTGCACGCCTGTTGCTTTTCTCGGAGGGAACAAAGCCTTGCCTCTCGCCAATGTTTACCCACTGTTTGGCATACGCTTCCCAATAGGCCTTTTGCCATTCGCCCAGGGCCTTGTAATAGCTTGTGAGAGCTTCCTGTGCAGGCGGGGTGGCGTCGGCCAGGTGACGTGGCACGTCCCGGACTCTGTCTTCCTCTTCCGGCGTCTCAATTTCCTGCTTCTGTTGCTGTTTGTGAGTGAAGGAGGGCAGCCTACCCTCTTGTTGCGCCCAGGCTTCCAGGTCCCTGGCCTTTTTCTCATAGAAAGCCATATCCACGACAGTATCAAATTCTTTGGCCGACGCACCGCCGAATACCTCCTGAGCGCCATTTGCCGCCATGGGAACCCACCGTTCTTCATTGGACAGTGTCTCTGGAAGTCGATCATTGAGGGCCTGCTGGGTTTCGTGCTTTTTGCCATACTTCGAATCAGGCCCAGGGGCGTAGCCATGATCGATCGCCCACTGCTCCCAATATTTACCCTTGGCTTCATAACCCGCCATGCGGTCATCGAAGGCATCCAAACGTCGGCCGCCGTCATCGATGGGCTTAAAACCATCCCGTGAAGTTTGTTCTCGTGAGGAACGGCCTTGAACGCCTGCTTGCTGCGCGTCAGTAGCCCACGCCAGCGCGATGGCGGTGAGCGCTGTGAAGCTTATACGCATCTTTTTCAAAATATGACGTGAAATGTGCCCCAGAACTTGTGAGTAAACCATGTTGAGAATAATATGTCCAGTAGCATCTCGATGGAGGCAAAGGGAAGCACGTGTAGGGCGACATGAGACCTGTCGGGCTTCGACACAGTGCTACTTAATTCAATGGCCGTTTACTTTAAGTACTGGATTATTGAGTCGCAAAAATCAACGAGGATAAATGTACCGTCCTGCACTTTACAAAGCTTGGAACAAAAAAGGACATCAAAAGGACGTGGGTTCCTCGCCACGTCCTCGAATACTTATGTCTCATACGCGATACAAATGCGCTTGCGAGGGAAGCCACGCGAAGAAAATTGGTGAACGTGAAATAAGCGAAAAGCGGACAGCTTGTTACCTTTCCACCCTTAATGCTGGCATGCTATTAACTTAAAAACATGCATTGGTGTTTTTCTCAAAATAAGTCATAAAATTTTGCGCGGTTCGTTGCAAAAATAAGCTGCTCAGGATCAACTTCCCTCAGCCCCAGCCCCAGCCTACGAAAGCGAGCGTCGACGGTTACTTTTCAACTGTCATAAAAACGGATATTTGAAAACATGGGCCTCACGCCCAAAACTGACGATCCCAAGATCTTCGTCCCCAGGCCTCCTTGGTTTTGTGAAGGTGCTTTTGTGTCAGCCCTGACCACTAGACCAAATCACATTCTCTCACCGTCCTATTGATGGTTGTCATTGGGATGTCGACTTCAGAACTTTGTCAAGCACTTGAAGCAACTATGCAACGGGTGATGGGCTTCTTTGATGGGAATTTCCTTTCTTTGGCTTGCTACCCATATTGAGCCTTCCATATATATCACTTTTTAAATCAATGGCCTTGTAAATTCTCTGGCCTATATCTCATGGGATCTCAACAGAATTATGAGACGCTTATCAACGCCTCAGCAAATCGGTGCATCAGTTGACGAAGCATCCCCTCTTTCCCGCCTCTCCCGTATTACAAACTCGTTCATGATCCATGTGCGCACTTTCTATCGAAGACCCACTTGTTCATAATGTGTATATGGCCAGATTTTCGTGCGTAAGATTCTGAAATACACCCGCATCATACTCGGTCTCATCTTTGGAATTTGCGGGTCTCGCCTCTTACAGATAAGGTACAGCGGCTGCCAGTAGGAGCATTATGGACAGTCCAGCTGCCAAAGCAGCGACAAATATCTTGTCGGGCTGCACAGAGTCGAAAGATCTTCCAGAAACAGCCAAGCTAACCGTAGCTGTTCGTGTGCGACCTTTGACAGATGAGGAGGAACAGGACGAGCGAATGATGTCGCAGGGAGTAGTGGTGGATGGCACGCAAATTCAAGTGAATGGCAAAGATGGCCGCCCGCAGCGAACATTTGCATTTGATCATTGCTTTGACTCCACGTATTCAAGTTCCAGGACGGGCTCTCAAGAGTACATGTTTGAGACAGTAGGTCGTAAAGTCCTGAAAGACGCCTGGGAAGGCTATAACACATGCGTGTTTGCATATGGACAAACAGGCTCTGGAAAGACACATACGATGGTTGGAGGAGAAAGACTGGAGGATGAAGGTCTGCTTCCTCGGATTGGACGCGAGCTTCTCAATGCAATTGACGAGGCCAGGTACCAGAACGAACTTAAAATGGCTGCTGCGGCGAAGGTGGGTTCTCGCACGTCTTACGGCGGTTACAGGAGCGCGGACGACGAGGATTATGCAAGCACCAGTAGCAACAGCAGTGGAGCAGAGACGGGGTCGAGTGCATCGGCAAAAGAAGAGGAGAAAGCGGAAACGGAGGAAGATCTTGTCGAGTTCCATCTCAAGGCGAGTTACGTTGAGCTGTACAATGAAAAATTTTATGACCTCTTGTCCCAGAGTCCCACAACCTCAGAGAGCCTAAAACTTCGCGAGGACCCCAAAAAGGGCGTCTTCTTGCAAGGAGCAACCTGGCAACCCGTCGATAGCTGGTCGGCGTTGCAGGATGTCCTGGAGCGCGGTAAGGCCGCTCGGCGGACTGCGGCCACCAGGATGAACGAGATGAGCAGCCGCTCCCACGCCATTTTCATGCTGGAATTCCGTCAAGCGACGAATAAGCGATCGTTGCTGCCGCACACTTCGTCCACGAGCAGCACGGGCATGGCTGAAGACGCGGCCGTGGCGCGCGTAAGCCAAATCTGTCTGGTCGACTTGGCGGGCAGCGAACGGCGGGAGAAATCTGGCACGATGGATCCTGTCCGGGCACGGGAAGGGAGTCAGATCAACCTCTCTCTGGTGCATTTGGGAAAAGTTCTCAACAACCTGGCGAACCAAAGCGCAAATGGCGTAAATAAGGACATCAATGGGGGAACTTGGTCGCCTACCAAAAGCCCCAGCAAGCAGAGGGGTGAATACATTAATTATCGTGACTCCAAGCTGACGTTGCTGCTCCGGGAGTCTTTGGGGGGAAACGCCAAAACCATCATGCTCGCAACGGTCGCGCCTTCGCACGGGCAGATGAACGAGACTGTCAACACATTGGGGTACGCGAACAGTGCTAAGAATATTTTCACCCGTCCCCACGTCAATGAGGACCCCAAAGACCGCGTCATTCGGCAGCTCTTGGAAGAAATGAACTCCCTGCGCGAGCAGCTCGCCGTCAAGGGGGGAGATTTGCACTCGACCAAGCTTCCACCTTTCCCTTCGAATGCGGGTGTGACCCTGGAGAGGGAAATGGAGGGCGTGGAGGCAGAGCATGTCCACGGCGACTCTCCAGACCTGGAGAACTCGGGAAGAGGGAGGGACGGAAATCCGCAGCGCAGCCCGGTCATGTTAAAGATGGATGGAAAAGAGCAAGACGAAGCAGGGCATCCGAAGCATGTGCACAATGGGAAGAAAGATGATGGCCGGGTGCCTTCGCCAGAGGACTGCAGTGTAGTCAGTGCCAAGCCGGATGAGGACAGCGCGCAGCGCATGGTGGAGGACGATCTCGCTCCGTCCACCTCCAGCAGCCTCGCGACCGGACCCAATGGTCGCCTGCGTTCCAAGTCTGCCGTCTCGGATAAGCAGCCAGGAGGCGCCTCCGCCAATGGTTGGCACGGACGCAAGCCCTCGGAGTTAAACAACCGTCTCCCCCGTCTGGCCAAAGCCGTCGTCGCTCAAGGAGGGGCTCTTCCGACGCCGGTGTCAGGTTCGGTGTCGCCTGCGCTCAAGGACCCGCCCACTACCAAGCGCTACATCACCCCCGACGACTCGGTGGGGCCCATGACCATCACCTCCACCGCAACACACACCCTCAAGCTCGACCTCAAAGAGAGCGGCCCAACCCCTTCCTATTACAACACCGCACACATGAGCCTTGGGGATGTGAGGGAGATGAGGAAACGGTTTTTGAGCGTAGAAGGGGAAATTTGTGCGCAAGCAATCAAGAACCTGGGCAACGAGGGCGACGTCTCAATGTTTTCGGAGCAAATCCTGAGTGTCCTTCCCCTGGTCATCGAAGCCAACAGCCTGGCGCAGTCTGGCAACAAACCGGTGGCCTTTTACGTGGACGTCATTCCGCGCCACCTTTCAAAGCCCGTCGTGCACCTAGAGCAGGCCCTGTCCTCGACAGGGCACGCGGCGCTGACCGAGGCCATGGCGTTGAAAGAGCTTTGCGAGGCACAGAAACCCGTCCTTCTGCCCGCGCTCTTGGATACGGCCGAAATGCTTCCGACGGTCGTTGTACGGGCACGGGGGTCACTGAATGACTCGATCCGCGACATGTCCGTGGAGGAATTCAAGGAAAGCTTGACAGGCATGCGCGCTGCCCGGGCCCGTCCCGATGGGCACATGCCCCTGTTGGAGGGAGGAGGCCACCGACAGCATCGTCGCCACGACTCCCTTGACCCGTCCGCCACGGGCTTGGCAGCGTCCATGGGCAGCGCGATGAGCGCGGAGTCGGATGCTTTCCATTTCGAGGGACAAGACAGCTTGATTGGTTGCACCGACGTCTACCTGTCGGCGCTTTTGGACAATCGCAATGTGCTGGGACGCTTTCCTTTATTGGAAGGGGTGGAGGGAGCTTGTATTGGCACCGTCAAGATCCGCTTGATCCCGCAAGATGACTTGTCTTCGACCCCCACCCTTGGCATCGACAAGAGCTACACGCTTAGGCTGGAACTGGACAGTTTGGAGGTGGAGAAGAAGCACCTCGGACAACTCGGGCTGGGGGGGGCATGGAACAGCAACCCTGCCTCCTCGAGCAATCCGGCTCTACGCTACCCGGATGAGCAGGCCCCAAGCTTGGTCCTACGCTACGGCTTTTGGCCTTACGAGGCATGCGGAGAAGTGGAACTGAGCAGTCGATCGTGCAAGATCCGCGAGATGTTCTCCCGGTCCACGACGGAGACCCTCTCCTACCCCGTTGCTCACCAGGCAACTTTCCATGTGGAGACCATCACGCCCGCCTTTCTTACTTACTTGGGCACAGGAGCTTTGCGTATGAGTCTGCATTTGACCCGGGATCCCTCCGAGGGGGAGGTTTGGTCGCGACAACAAAGCTTACCCCAGACGCCTACCGACAGGTGTGACGCTTTGACTCAGGTTCACCCCACAGGCCCTCCCACCGATTCGCTCCCCCAGAAGGCGAGTAGCACGGTGGAAAGCGACGGCGGGGAGAGCCGCGGCCGTCGACCCCGGGCGATCAGGACGGAGATGCCCGATGCTGAGGCGGAGGAGGGGGACAACTTTTCGGTCATGGGCTCCTTGGCCCCGCCCGGGACGTTCGACACCTGTTCAGCCATGGGGATGCGAATGAATGGGAAAATCAGTGTTCGCCAATCGCAATCCACCCGACACGCCACCCAATTTTACCAAGCACAGCACCCAGACACGGCATGCTTCCTCTTCATGGGCGTTGACGTCCTGGAACCGGTCCTGGAGCCGGGGGTCGACTACTTCTCTGAACTTCCCTCCAAATACATCCCCGTGGACATCAAGCCCACGTCCTCGTTTCGGCGCCGGTTCACTGGCCAAGGGGGCAGGAGGGGACTCGTCGAGCCAGTCGTGGGGGTCGCGGGCATCAACCCGGTGTCCCTCCTCATGCAGCGCAGCACCACCTCGGCGCGTACCTCCAGGTACGAGGAGCGGGACGAGAAGCATCGCTTGGAGGAGGGCATGGAGGAGGACAACGTCAGCGACATGGGCGACCCCTGGGACGGGTCGGACCTGGGATCGGTCGTCTCCAGCACCTTTGGTGGCCAAGGAGGGCCATCCCCCTCCCGGCCGGACCGACCGTCGGGCGCCGACGTGGTCTTCCACGTGATGGCGAATCCGCTTATCCGGATGCGGCAGATGAAAATTGTCCTCGAGCAGGTGGGTCCCTTGGCGGGCCCCATGCTCCTGGAAAGCGTCCTCCACGTCCGGGCCAGCGGTTACGAGAGCGGCGAAGAGCGCCTGTGGACCGGGGTGTTCCAACAGGGCAACCTCCCCGTCAACCCTCTCGAGGTCTTGCGGGTGGAGCGGACGGTCTGCAAACGGCGGATGGAGGTGACGGTGGCGTTGCCCACCGCGCAAAACCTGTACGAAACCTCCGGTCGGGGGGATCGGGTGTACCTGGGGCTGGAGATCGCCGTCTTCATTGAGGGGGCCGTGCAGCCGGTGATCATTCCGCGTACCCTGATTATGAAAGTCTTGCCGCCCGCGCGTCACGAAGGGATGATGTACACGTTAAAGAAAACGTTGCAGGAGCCCCTGTCGGACCGCCTCCACCGAGTGGGCACGTACTACGCAGTCAAGACGACCGTGGGTCCCCACGTGCGGGAGACCGTAGCCGACTTCATCCGCTACAAACTCACCGGGCACAAGGCGCTCTTGGAGAGCATGGAGACGGCGCGCCTGCTGCAGGAAGGTAGCAAGGACGAGGCCGCAAATCCTGCTGACATGACCTTCGCGGCTTGGAAGGCCGCTTTAAAAGAGAGAGGCACCGGCGAGAGGAAAAAAGGACCAGGGTCGGCTACAGGGGCCCTGCCAGGGGTCGTCCGGGGGGTCCGGGACTTGGATTTGGGGGAGGAAGAAGGGGCGGAGGACGTGACGGGGGAAAGCTTCGCCATAGGCTCCCACGCCCCGCCTCAACCGTTGTCGACCATGGCATTGAACGTGGAGGAGCGAAAAGCCGTGGCCTCGGCCCTCTTCGGAGTGGACCTGGCCGTGCAACGTCGCGGGAAAGGGGCACTGCCCATTCGGGCGCCCAACGGGGTCTACTACCTGGAAAGCATTCCTGTCTCGGAGGGCCGGCCGGTCACTTACACCTACCCAGCCAGGGGCATGGGCGACCAAGGCATGCGGGAGCAGGTGCGTCGATGGGACACTTTGTCGCCCATGTGGGTGCAGGACGTGCCCGATTTCCCCACGGGGCGGGAAGGTTTCTTGAACATGCGCACGGGCCTTTTGAACGCAAATTCCGCCCGCCTGTGGTTCGTATGGCGACGGCCTTTCCTCTTCATTTACAAGAGTAAGCCTGCGGGCAAAACGCATGTGTATCAGGCGCCCGTGGACGTCGTGAACGTTACGGACTGTCAGGTAAGCCTGTCGCCCAAGGACGAACTAGGCTTCCGGGTGGAAGGATTGCGGAAGACATTGATGCTCCAGGCGGCCAACGAAGATGACTTGACCGCGTGGCTTCTGGCCCTGGGGCAGCCCGTCAAGAACCTCCCCGCCGGCGTCTCCCCGGTGCTGCATCTGCTGATGAACGGACATACTGGCACGGTCCATGGGGGGCTTCCCCTCCTCTGCTACTCGGGTGGAGCGTCCTCTGCCAGCGTGGCGAGCGTGAGCACGCACACGAGCCATTTTCAGGCGCAGGCCCGCAAACGGGGTGTGGCACAGCACCTTCGAGGCCCCGGTCACGGGGTAGCTCACAGTAATGGATTTTAACATTATAAAACGACTCGGCGGGCACTCGTCTCTCTAGACTTTCACGGAGACAAGGCTTCTACATATTCTTCAAAGACACGTGCACATTATTTTAGCCAAAGACGGTCGGTCGCAAGAAGGGAGACGGATTTAAAACAACGTAGTAAAGGAAATATACTGGCTGCGGATGCGTTAAGCATGAAATGAAGTGCGTACGAAAACGAAGGGAGGATCTACAACACAACGACTGTCGAAGTGTGTGAACAGCTTTTTTAGGAAGTCTGCAGTGAGGGTCGATTGGACACAACAATGCCCGGGCCGTCAAGCGATACCGCGCAAGCATCCAAATCAAAATATAAAAGGAAACAATACAAAATTACGCCCTCAAAGTATAGTAGGTGGTGCGGCAGGCAAGTGAGCATCTTCACCATATATTTCACTGAATGCTTGAGGTTGTGGGGCTTTGCATTTAATTTATAATGTGGCGGAAACAAGCTTAAGAACAACAAAGAAAGGGTGTAGAGGGATTGCGAGGGTAGGACAATCGACTTACTTCACGATAAAGGAACACACCCAAGGGCGCAATATCAGTTTTACTGAAATACGATATGTGATCCATATTTTGGGCTTTTTTTGCAAAGACTACCCTTCCTTTGTGTAAATATTGCTGCTGTCACACCAGCAGTACTGTTGTGTCTGCAATATAATTATCAGGCAACATATCCGGCTACCAATTAATCATCCTTCGTGACGACTCGGATCGATTGATCATCTGCTTAACTTTATATGGTTATTTCTTGAAAAGGGTGCTTAGTATAGGGACGGACGCCCACATGGTGTAATTTTAAGTCTAGTTGGCTACTTACATGGGCCGATCGCCGTGAGCTCGTGCTCCCTCATACAGCGTGTCCGTAGTTTCTCGCTCTGCCATATGAAGCCCGCGCTCACTCATGAAACACACATCGAACAGAGGGCTTTTGTGGAATTTTAGGAGGCAGTGTGTAACAATTTTGCTGGGTAAGGTGTTCAAGGGGGGTCGAACAAGCTTTTCGTGGCATTTGCTTCGAAAGCAATATCATGCGTCCTCCCGTCTTCCTTCAAATTCTGAGCCTTTTGGGAGCGATCTCCTCCGCATCTAGATTATGCCATGCTGCTATGACCGCGCCCCCGTCGTCCAGGTTCGTGATATGGGAGGCATCGCGGGGGGTTGCTTTTGTCATATGGCCGCATCGAGATGCAAAATGTCACCGTCCTTTGTTACCTTTACTAATTTATCTTGACCATATTGGGCGCATCAAATAATCAGTGGTGCTAGGCCAACGCCGCCCTCACCATCGTCGCTAGGATCGTCATTTCCATCGCCTTTAAAAGAAGGCGGTATCGATGCAGTGCCTTGGGGTGAAATTTTCAGCGCATTGCAGGACAGTAACTTAAGTCCTGAGGACATGCGCGATTTACAAGCATATATGCTGGACAGAATAAAGACCCAACGAGCAGCTCAAGCAGCCGTGGAGGAGCAAAAACAAAGGATGAAGAGAAGGAGGATAAGAAGAGGCGAATTGGAGGGTCCTGGCTTGGCAACAGGTACCAAGGCAAGGGAGCGGAGGGCGGAAGAGGAAGGAGGTTGTATCCCGAAGGAGGAAATGGAAGCAGCGTCAGCGACGGCGATAGACGGATCGATAGAGGGTGCCATAAGGGAGGATAAAGAAAGAAGAGAAGTGGAAAATGAGGAAGATGAGGAAGAAAAAGCGTTATCAAAGGCCACTGCCGCCGCAGCTGCCGCTGCCTTTGATTGGAAAAGCAGCCTGGAGTCATTCCAGACGCAAAGCCAGGTAATCGCGCGCTCCGTAGCCCTGCGCAAATCGGGGAATGAACGACTGGCCGCGGGGGACGTGGATGAGGCTGTGAGTCTCTATGAGGAGGCATTGGCGGTGCTGGAGCGAGGGACGGTTGTAGAAACGGGCCGGACGCGGGTGTGTGCGTATTCCTGTCGGTTGAACATAGCCGTCGGGGTCGCGAAACGGGGGGAGCACACCAAGGCGGTAGAGATCTACACCACTCTCTTGCGCGTCCTGGATGAGGGGCGGGACGAGGCGGGCGGAAGGGAAGAGAGAGCTGTCCGATGGCAGTGTCTGACTAAAAGAGCGCGAATGATGCGACGGTTGGGGCGGGTGGAGGAAGCCTTTGCAGATTTGGTCGAGGCCAATCGTCTGAGGCCCTCGGACCGAAAAGTGGCAGCCGAGTTGGAAGAAATGGGGGGCACCCCGTCACCTCTCCCTCCTTCCCCTCCCCCCTCTCTCTTCCCAGGGGCCGCTGCTTCTCCCCTCGACACGCTTTTGGGGGGGGAAGGAGGGGGAAACATGCTTGGAAACATCTTCGGATCGATTGGAAGTGGGAGTGGAATGCCAGGAATGCTGGAAGGAGGAGGGGATGGAGGGGGAGGAAACGTCTTGGAGGGGTTGATGGGGAAGTATGTCGCCTCCATGGGCACGCGCCTCTTGGACGTGTTGGAACAGCCCGAGACCCTGAACACGGTCTGTGTCCTGCTCAAGAAACTGGAGTTCGACTATCTGAAATCCTTGGCGGTGACGGCCAACCTCCCCGTCTCGGACGCGACCATCCGATGGGTGCATACCAAGGCGATGGGCGTGGAGCCCGAAGAAATCCGCCGGTGGATAGGGCGCGGGAAATGGGCCCGGGCCGCGTACGTGTCGACGAAACGGACATGGGCCAGCGTCCAGCCTCTCGTGCGGCCGGTACGCTTGTTGGTGATGTACGCGCTGGTGTTGAGGTGGATAGGAGCATGTGTGGGAGTCTGAGGGAGGGAGGGAGGGAGGGAGGGAGAGAGAGAGATTAGGAGAGGCCTGTCGCCTCGCCGGAGATGTATAGTCGGAGCGCGCACTGCGTAACTTGGATTCCAGGAAAGAAAAGCAAGGTTGCCTGGTATGCAAAAACGAACCAAAACCTCCTTAATCTGGATAAGGGCCGGTGCCCATGCCCGCGCACTCGCCACATATGTATATGTCTTTGTGCCACGAGGCACCCTCGTCTTTTTCCCAGCCTACGCTTTGTGAGCATCACGCGCTCGCACCCTTTGCACCCCCCACCCACTCTCTAAACGCCAGAGCCTTCTGTTCGGGCATGGGCGTCTCCGCCCTCCCAATCCCTCTCACCGGGTCCCCGGAAGGTTCCTCGCTATCCCTCAGGTCCTCTGGGAGCCTTTCCTCCACGTGCTCGCATCCACACGCGAAGCACGGAGCATCACGCATGCCTCCCTCCCACCACACACGCCCACGCCTTTTCTCCGTTTTACTTTCCCTTCTTCCCCCCCTCCCTCCCTTCCTTCCTTCCTAATTTTCTTCCTCTCCGCCTCTCTACTTTGACTGGTGCGCCGCCTTAAAGAACGTGGCACCCACCACGTCCATCCCTGCCTCTTTCCCAAACGTCCGCGTTCGAAAGCCACCGCGCTGAGCAGGCCGCCTCACTGTCATGGGGTTGGTGCCAGGCTGCTCCATGACCGTGAGGACGTAGCGATGGGTGCCCTGAGGAGGTGTAGGAGGGGCGTACGGCACGACCTCCGTCCCCTCGGCAATGTCGTTGGCTCCCCCGGGGATGTTGCTCACGATCCAGTGCAGGTATTCCCGGTGTGATGGGTGCTCTGGAGATGGGGCGTCAGGGTCCGACATGAAGAGAGTATAGAGGTGCCCGGGCTGTGAGCCCTCCAAGGTTACTTGAGGCATGTGCACTCCCTGGCGAGGAAGGATGGTGGCGCCGGGGGTGATCAGGAGGGAATCGTACGTGATTCGAATCTGAACTTGAGGATCAAAATTGTCAATGACGTCAGGAATGACTCCAGCGTCTCGTAGGTTGGCGGCGTGGTGCTTGGTCATCTGGGCAACGGCGCCGAAGCGATGCGGAGGCTGCAATATCGAGGCGACGGACAGGAATGCAAAGGTCAGCAAAAAGGGAGGTGAAGACCGGATCATCTCTATTGCTAATCGGGTACTTCAGCAAATTGGCTAGGCGCTGCCATGGGATGTTAAGGAATAGAAACTGCGGGTAAGCCAAACAACAGAAAGTGGTTTCTTCGTGAACAAAACGTTGCTTAAGAATGTTCTTTAAATTCCTCCGTCAGCGGGACCTCCCACAAGACTGATGCTCTTCAACAAACTCCCCTAGACTTGTAAGTTTACACCTTAAACACCCATTAGGACCTTTTCAAACACAATCGTCGCGCAAACAAGAGGGAAAATGAGTGCACTATGCGCCGGTTGCCACGAGAGAATATGGGCCGGGGGAGGTTGGGCTGCTCGTAGATTTTTTCAGAAAATAGCTTTGTGTGCATGCATGGCATTTCACACCTTTACTTTTAAAATTTATCAGTCATCCTAGTCGTCATCTTCATTTTCCTCCTCTCCCTCGTCAGCAAAGTCCTCCCCTCCGGGAATTTCGTCCGCTGCCTCATAAAAATCATCCTCCTCCTCTTCCTCCTCTTCCTCCTCCTCTTCTTCCTCCTCTTCTTCCTCCCCCTCCTCCTGCCCCTCCTCCCCCTCCTCCCCCTCTTCCACGTCCTCCTCCTCTTCCTCTCTCTCCTCTTCCTCCCTTATCTGACATTCCCGCTCCTCCCCCCCCCCCTCCCCCCCCCCCCCCCCCCCCTTTCCTCCCCCCCCCCCCCCCCCCCCCCTCCCCCCCCCCC
>Ga0102934_1002658_pt1 | contig 12312 bp, 20 predicted proteins | sample SalPonR2_A_D1_MG_FD_78175 | JGI IMG/M metagenome (GOLD analysis project Ga0102934, IMG submission 78175) | Salt pond soil microbial communities from South San Francisco under conditions of wetland restoration - Salt Pond MetaG R2_A_D1_MG | ecosystem: Environmental > Aquatic > Marine > Intertidal...
CAAAGGTGTGCAAATGCTTTTGGATGCTATTGTTGATTATTTGCCTTCACCTTTGGATGTTCCTCCGATTGAAGGACTTGATCCGCAAAACGAAGAGGAAGTTATAAAAGTGAAAACGGATGATGATGATCCTTTTGCCGGATTGGCTTTTAAGGTGGCTACTGATCCGTATGTTGGTAAACTTTGTTTTGTTAGAATTTATTCCGGTACTTTGAAATCAAGTTCTTATGTTTACAATACCGGTTCCGGTCAAAAAGAAAGAATAGGTCGTCTTTTGCGAATGCATGCCAATCATCGCGAAGAAGTTGACGAAGCCTATGCCGGAGATATTGTAGCCGTTGTTGGTTTAAAAAATACATATACCGGACATACTCTTTGTGATGAAGAACGAAAGGTTGTTCTGGAATCAATAACCTTTCCCGAGCCGGTTATTTCCGTGGCGATTGAACCAAAGACTAAAGCCGACCAAGAAAAAATGGGTTTGGCTTTGCAAAAATTGGCTGAGGAAGATCCGACTTTTGTGGTAAAAACCGATGAGGACACTATGCAGACCATTATTTCCGGAATGGGAGAGCTTCATTTGGATATTTTGGTAGACAGGATGAAAAGAGAATTTAATGTTGAAGCCAATATCGGTAATCCCCAAGTTTCCTATAAAGAGACCATTAAACAAACAGCAGAAGCTGAAGGAAAGTATGTACGACAATCAGGAGGTCGCGGTCAATATGGTCATTGTCACTTGCGACTTTCTCCGAGAGAGAGAGGAGAAGGTTTTGAATTCAGCGATGAAATAAAGGGTGGAGTTATTCCAAAAGAATTTATTCCGGCTATTGAAAAAGGTGTTAAAGAAGCTATGGACAAAGGAATAGTGGCCGGTTATCCGATGATTGATATGGAAACAACTTTGTATGACGGTTCGTTCCATGAAGTTGACTCTTCTGAAGCCGCCTTTAAAGTTGCCGGCTCAATCGCTTTCCAAGAAGCGGCCAAAAAAGCTGATCCTATTTTGCTTGAGCCGATGATGAAAGTGGAAGTAGTGATTCCTGAACAGTATTTGGGAGATGTGGTGGGTGATCTTAACTCTAAAAGAGCGCAGGTTAATGAGATGAAAGATAAACCCAAAGCCAAAGTGGTTGACGCGGAAGTTCCATTGGCTGAAATGTTTGGCTATGCCACTAATCTTAGATCCATGACTCAAGGTAGAGGTAGTTATGCAATGGAGTTTTCTCATTACGCTGAAGTTCCGAAGAATGTTGTTGAAAAAATAATCTCCAATAAGGAAAAAAGCGAAAAAGAATAAACCAATCATTGTTTTTATATGCGGGATCAATGGCGAAAAATACTTGAATTTATAAACAAAACAGGGGAAAAAATAGTTGTTTTTGATCAAGAAAGTCAAAAAGGTTTTGTTGTAATGGATTTGGATTCGTATGAAAAAAGAGTATTGGGAAAGTCTGAAGTAAAGGGCTTGACTGAAGATGAACTTTTGGATAAAATAAATCAGGATATCGCCACTTGGCAAGCACTACAAAAGCCTCGGAGTACAGTATTGGAAAAAGAAATAGGCGAAATTGAAGAAGTTGAAGATGAAGATATGGAAGATCAGTACTATATAGAGCCCGTTGAATAGGTCTTGTCTGTAGGTTGGTTTATGTTATAATATTGGTAAATAATTTAAAATAAGTCAGTTAAAATTAAACAAGGTGGCTGGCTCGTAACCTCCGAATGTCGGGGGGCCGCCTTAAGGAGTAAAAAAAACATGTCAGACAAATTTGAAAGAAGCAAACCCCATGTTAATGTGGGTACCATTGGCCATGTGGACCATGGCAAAACTACTCTTACTGCCGCCATCCTAAAATATCTTTTGGGGAAGGGCGGAATAGCGCAAAGTAAGGAAGTGGATCAGATTGATGCCGCGCCAGAAGAAAAAGAGCGCGGAATCACTATTGCCACCGCTCATGTGGAGTATGAAAGTGACAAACGTCATTATGCTCATGTGGATTGTCCGGGGCATGCTGATTATGTTAAAAACATGATTACCGGCGCCGCCCAAATGGACGGAGCCATCATGGTGGTTGCGGCCACCGACGGACCGATGCCTCAGACCAGAGAGCATATTCTTTTGGCTCGTCAGGTTGGTGTTCCGGCAATTGTTGTATTTTTAAACAAAACCGATTTGGTTGAAGATGCCGAGCTTATTGATTTGGTGGAGGAAGAAATCAGAGATTTGCTTAAAAAATATGAATTCCCTGGAGACGAAACTCCGATTGTTCGAGGTTCGGCTTTAAAAGCTTTGGAAAATCCCGAGGATGAAAATGCCACCAAATGTATCCAAGAACTTCTTGACGCCTTGGATGCTCATATTCCGGAACCGGAAAGAGATGTTGACAAGGATTTCTTAATGCCTATTGAGGACATTTTTACCATTGAGGGGCGAGGAACTGTTGTTACCGGAAGAATTGAGCGCGGAGTGGTAAATGTTAACGATGAAATTGAAATCGTGGGTATCAATGATACTCAAAAGACCGTAGTTACCGGTATAGAAATGTTTAATAAATCCTTGGACGAAGGAAGAGCCGGTGATAACGCGGGAATTTTGCTTCGCGGTCTTAAAAAAGAAGATGTGGAAAGAGGTCAAGTTTTGGCCAAACCGGGAAGTGTTACTCCCCATACCGAGTTTGAGTGTGAAGTTTATGTTTTGAACAAGGAAGAAGGAGGAAGACATAAACCGTTTTTCAAGGGATATAAACCTCAATTTTATATCAGAACAACAGATGTTACGGGAGAAGTTGTTCTGCCGGAAGGGACCGAAATGGTTATGCCCGGAGATACTGTAAACAACCTTAAAGTTACCTTGATTACCCCGGTTGCTTTGGAAGATCAACAAAGATTCGCCATTCGTGAGGGTGGACGAACAATTGGCGCCGGTGTTGTAACCAAGATTATCAAGTAAATATATAGCTTGGCTCCGCTCTGAAAAGGGCGGAGTATGGCTGTATATTTAAATTAATTAAATTGTTAAATAATCACATGGCAGAAGACAAGAAAAAACAAGAGCAGAAAAAATCAGCTGAAAATGTTCAGCGGGTCAGGATTAAGATCAAAGCTTTTGATCATAAGATTATTGATCAATCAACTCAAACGATTATTGAAGCCGGAGAAAGAACGGGAGCAACTATTAAAGGACCGATTCCTTTGCCGGTGGAAAAAAAGAAGTTTACGGTTAATCGTTCCACTTTTGTACACAAAGATGCTAGAGACCAGTATGAAATGCGTACGCATAAAAGATTGATTGATATTCTTAATCCAAATGCTAAAACCATAGACGCCTTGATGGGACTTAATTTGCCGGCCGGCGTGGATATTGAGATCAAGATGTAATTTTTCTAAATTTAGAAAACTCTTTACAAAAGAAAAAATATAAAACATTGATTTTTGTATAAAATTAGGGCAATTCAAAAGGCTTGACATAGTTTTAAAAATGTATTAGAATTGTCATGTAAACTTAATTGACAGTTGTTTGGTAACCGCGCAGGCGCGAAGTGTTAAACGGCAGTTAATTAAGAGGAGATAATCAAGCAGTTGAAAACCATTAAAACAATAATTGACTTAGGCTAAAACAGCGAAAAATCAGGCTGGGCATTTAAGTCCGGTTTTTATTTACCAATATGAAATTTATTATAGGAAAAAAGCAAAACATGACTCAGAAGTTTGCTGAAGACGGAAAAGTGTTTCCGGTAACCAAGATAGTGGCCGGACCTTGTTTAGTGGTGGAAAGAAAAGAAGAAGAAAAAAACGGTTATAATGCGGTAAAGATTGCGTGGCAAAAAGCCTCAAAGCTAAATAAACCTTTATCTGGTTTTTTCAAAGGTGTTTCCAAAAAGGATCAAGGCTTTAAGCATTTGAAAGAATTTCGCTTAAAAGCTGATGATCCTGTTTTTGAAAAAGTTCAAAAAGGACAAACAATAAGCGTTGATATTTTTGAAAAAGGAGATAAAGTAAAGGTTCAGGGGACCTCCAAGGGACGAGGATTTCAAGGCGTGGTTAAGCGCCACGGTTTTCACGGATCTCCGGCCAGTCACGGTCATAAAGATCAGTTGCGTATGCCCGGTTCCGCCGGTGCTACAGGACCGGCTAGAGTGTTCAAAGGAAAAAAAATGCCCGGACAAATGGGAAACAAATCAGCCACTCAGTTGAATTTGGAAGTAATTGAGGTTGTGCCGGAAAAAAACGAAATTTTTGTAAAAGGGGCTGTTCCCGGAGCCAAAGACGGATTACTTATTGTTAGCGGACAAGGCGATTTTGAACCGAAACAGGCCGAGAAAAAGGAAGAAAAAAAAGAAAAAGTTGAGGAAAAAGGGAAAAAACAAGAAAAAAAATCAGCACAAGAAGAAACCGCAAAAAAAACAGAAAATAAAGAGGAAATTCAAAAAAGAGAAGTCAAGGAAAATGAAAATAATGAAAAAGAACCGGAAAAATCAGAAAAAAATAAACAAGAAAAAAAGTAATATATGGTTAAAGCCAAATTATATAATTTACAAGGAGAAAATAAAGGAGAAGTTGACTTAAATTCCGAAATTTTTGAGGTGGAAGTAAATGAGATTTTGGTTCACCAGGCTGTAGTCGCTCAACGTGGTTCTGGAAGGATTAAGATTGCCAAGACCAAGGATCGCAGTGAAGTCAGGGGAGGCGGAGCCAAGCCTTGGAGGCAAAAAGGTACCGGCAGAGCGCGACATGGCTCAAATCGTTCTCCTATTTGGAAAGGCGGAGGTGTAACCTTTGGTCCGACCGGAAAGGAGAATTTCAGTAAAAAAATAAACAAAAAAATGAAGCGCAAGGCCTTGTTCATGGTTTTAAGTGACAAAGCCAAAGAAGGGAACTTATTGATATTGGAAGAAGAACCAAAAAAGGAAGTAAAAACAAAGCAGATGTCCAAACTAAAAAAGAATTTAAAAATAGAAAAAAGCGCGGTTCTGGTTATTGAAAAAATGAAAAAGCAACTTGGACTGGCAGTTAATAATATTCCAAAGTTTAATTTGTTGGCCGCCGACAGTCTTAATGTTGTGGATTTATTGAAAGGAGAAAAAGTGGTGGTTTCCAAGCCGGCTTTGCAACAATTGGAAAAGGTTTACCTAAAAAAATAAGATATGGGAATAATAAAAAATATTTTTAAAAATTCCGAAGAGGAAAAAGCTGAACAAAAAGTCAGTCAGGGTTCAAAAACCGCCAAAAAGACCGTAAGTAAATCCTCCGAACGGGAAGAAAAAAAATCCAAAGGAACTACAGTAAAAGAAAAGGATGAAAAAAAGAAACAGGAAAAGAAAAAAGACTTAAAGGAACAAAAAGTATCTACTCAGAAAAAAGAGGAAAAAGAACTAAAAGTGGAAAAAAGAACCGATGATCAAGCTTATAAGATATTAAGTGAACCGATGATTACTGAAAAAGCTACGGATCTTTTGCAAATGAATAAGTACTGTTTTGCCGTTCCTTCTTTTGCCAATAAGAAACAAGTGGAAGAGAAGATAATGAATATTTATGGAGTAAAACCAATTAAAATAAATATAGTAAAAAAAATCGGAAAAAAGGTTAGACGAGGACGAATAATTGGAAAAACAAAGGATTATAAAAAAGCTGTAGTGACATTAAAACCCGGAGAAAAAATAGAAATTTACGAAGGAGTATAAATCAAATATCAAATAATATAATATGGCCATTAAGATATACAAACCAATCAGTAATGCGCGTCGACAGATGAGTACGGTCGATGGTTCTGGTATTGACAAGAAAGCAAAAGTCAGAAAACTCAGAAAAGCTAAAAAAAATACCGGAGGAAGAAATTCTCAGGGAAGAATTTCAGTTAGACATCGTGGAGGGGGAGCAAAAAGACAGGTGCGAATTGTGGATTTTAAAAGAGATAAATTCGATGTGCCGGCCAAGATTACTTCAGTGGAATACGATCCCAACAGAAGTGCCAATATAGCATTGTTAAATTATGCAGACGGTGACAAAAGATATATCTTGGCTCCGGCCAATTTAAAAAAAGGAGAAGAGGTTTTGAGTAGTCGAAAAAGGATTGAAATAAAGCCCGGAAACTCCATGCCTTTGGAATATATTACCGTAGGCAGTTTGATTCACAATATTGAGCTTACACCCGGAAAAGGAGCGGAAATTGTTAGAAGCGCCGGGGGTTGGGCCAAGCTGATGGCGGTCGAAGGAAAATATGCTCAAATAAAGCTACCTTCATCTGAGATTAGATTGGTGCCGAAACAATGTTTGGCAACCATCGGTCAAGTGAGTAACCCGGAACATATCAGAATAAAGATCGGAAAAGCCGGCAGAAAAAGACATATGGGAATAAGGCCGACCGTAAGAGGAAAATCCATGAATCCGGTTGATCACCCTCACGGAGGTGGAGAAGGAGGATGTCCTATTGGAATGAAACATCCTAAAACCCCATGGGGCAAACCGGCCTTTGGAGTAATGACCAGAAAAAAGAACAGAACCTCGGACAGGTTAATAATTTCAAGAAGAAAAAATAAGAAAAAGAGAAATTAATAAATATAATATAAATTATATTAAAATATAAATATGTCTAGAAGTCTTAAAAAAGGACCATATATAGATGAAAGGTTGTTGAAAAAGGTAAAAGCCTCCAAACCGGGAGAAGGTGTTATAAAAACATGGTCAAGAAATGCGGTAATAACTCCGGAAATGGTCGGATATACTTTTGGCGTACATAATGGAAAAGAGCATGTTGAGGTTAATATTGTGGAAAACATGGTCGGACATAAATTGGGAGAATTCTCTCATACCAGAAAATTTATTTCTCATGGCGGAAGAATGGCCAAGGAGCAAGCTAAATAAATAATATTATGCAAGTAAAAGCTAAAGCAAAATATATAAGAATTTCACCGAGAAAAGCAAGATTGGTAGCCGATGTTGTTAGAGGTTTGGATGTGACCGAAGCTTATAATCGGTTGGCGGTCACCAACAAAAAATCAGTGAAATTCGTGAAAAAATTATTGGATTCCGCATTGGCCAACGCCAAGCATAATTATGAATTGGCGGAGGACAATTTGTATATCAAGAGTATAAGAGTTGATGACGGACCGATTTTGTACAGATGGATGCCCAGAGCTTATGGAAGAGCTACTCCTTTACGAAAAAGAACAGCAATAATAGAGGTTGTTTTAGCGGAAAAAAAGGAAACAAAAGTTAAAACTACCGAACAAAAGAACGAAAAACCGGAAATGAAAACTGTAAAAGTTGAAAACAAAGAAGATGCGGACATAAAAGAAGACATAAATCCGGAAGAGGCACAAAAAGATAAAATAAAAAGAAAGAAAAAAGGTGCTAATACAAAAAGAGAAAAAGGTGTATTGAATAAGGTTTTCCGGCGCAAATCAGGGATGTAAAGAGATTTAAATAATTTGCAAGAATATATTTGATTAAAAACTAGTATGGGAAAAAAAATCAATCCGAAAATATTCAGAATAAAACAAAATAGAGACTGGGAGTCTCGTTGGTTTGCCTTGAAAAATTATTCAAAATTTTTAAAACAAGATATTGAAATAAAAAGATATATTGAAAAAAAACTTGAAGGAGCTTTTGTTTCTCATGTGGAAATTGAAAGAACCGCTAAGGCACTTAATATTATGATTTATGCGGCCAGACCGGGAGTTATAATTGGTAGAGGCGGAGCCGGAATAGAAGCCTTGAAAAAGGATATTAGCAGGAAGATTTTGAAATACAATAAAAAATTAAAATTGAATATAAATATAAAAGAAGTAAGCAATCCGAACTTGGATGCGTCAATAATCGCCGAGTACATCAAGTTGGATATTGAAAAAAGAATACCGTTTCGCCGAGCTATAAAACAGGCATTAGGGAAAGCGGAAAAAGCTGGTGCCAAGGGCGTTAAGATTATGGTTGCGGGAAGATTGAACGGTGCTGAAATAGCCAGATCTGAAAAACTGCTTTCGGGTAAATTACCTTTGCAAACCTTTAGGGCCGATATGGATTATGCCTTTAAAGAAGCTCACACTATTTATGGTCTTATCAGTATAAAGGTTTGGATTTATAAAGGTGAGGTTTTTGACAAAAAAGAGAAAAAGGAAAATAATAAAAAAGTTCAAGATAAATAATATATATGTTAACCCCCAGAAAAGAAAAACATAGAAAGTGGCAAAAAGGACGTGGACGAAATAAAGATTTAAAAGCCACTCGGATAAATTCGCTTGATTTTGGAGAATACGGTTTAAAGGCCACTACCTCATCTTGGGTTTCTTCCAGGCAGATTGAGGCGGCCAGAAGAGCTGTAACCAGATATGTAAAAAGAGGCGGAAAGTTATGGATTAGAATTTTTCCGGATAAACCGGTGACCAGTAAAGGTTCACAAGCGACAATGGGAAGCGGAAAAGGAGCGCCCGATCATTATGTGGCCGTTGTCAGACCGGGGACCGTGATATTTGAGATAGCCGGTGTAAGTAGAGAAGTGGCTCAAGAATCAATGCGTTTGGCTGCGCATAAGTTGCCGATAAAAGCAAAATTCATTTCAAAGAAGTAAAATATGAAAATGCGAGAATTAAAAACAAAATCAAAGGAAGAGTTGAAAAAGTTATATTTGGATTTGTGTCAAAAAAGACAGCAGATGAATTTTAAGTTGGCCAATAAACAGCTTAAAAATGTAAGAAAATATAGAGATATAAAAAAAGATATTGCTCGAATCAAGACATTGATGAATCAAAAACAGGAAAAACCAAATAAAGAAAATAAATAATTATAAATTATAATTAATATATGACAGAAAAGAAAAAAGAAATTTTGCGTCAGCTTACCGGAACGGTTATAGGTGATAAACTTGATAAGACCGTGGTTGTTGAAGTGGAAAGAGTGTTGATGCACGAAAAATACAAAAAACAATACAAGTATTCAAAAAAATATAAAGCTCATGATGAAAAAAATGAATACAAAAAGGGTGATAAGGTTTTAATAAGGCAATGCAGACCAATGAGTCGAGATAAAAGATGGCGAGTAATTAAAAAAGTAAAATAAATAAATTCAAGTATATAAATAGTATAATATGATTCAGGCCGAGACAAAATTAAAAAGCGCAGACAATACCGGGGCAAAAAGACTGGAATGTATTAAGGTTGCCGGAGGCTATCAAAGAAGATATGCCGGTATTGGAGATATTGTGGTGGTTTCAGTTAAGGAAGCTCGTCCTCACAGTATGGTAAAAAAAGGAGAAGTTCATCCGGCTGTTGTTGTGCGAACAAATAAAGAAATCAGACGACCTGATGGATCTTATTTAAGATTCGGAGAAAATGCGGTGGTTTTGATCAACAAGGAAACAAAAGAGCCAAAAGGAACAAGAATTTTCGGCCCAATTGCCAGAGAGTTGCGTAATAAGGGATTTAATAAGATAATTTCATTAGCTCCAGAAGTATTATAATAATATGAAAATAAAAAAAGGCGACAAAGTACAAATTATTGCCGGTAAAGATCGGGTAAAAAAACAAAAAAAGGGTGGAAAGTCGGAAAAAGGCAATCAAGGAAAAGTAATTCAAGTTTTACCAAAGGAAAATAAAGCTGTGATTGACGGACTTAATTTAAGGTACAAACATGTACGGCCGAGAAAAGAAGGAGAAAAAGGGCAAAGAATAGAATTTCCGGCTCCGATTGATATTTCCAATGTTTTATTGGTATGTCCCAAATGTCATAAAACAACCCGAGTGGGATATAAACTTTTGGACTCAGATTTGAAGGGCAAAAAAAAGATTAGAATATGTAAAAAATGTAATCAGGCTATTGATTAATTAAAATATGAATAATCTAAAAAAACAATATAACGAAAACATCACCGCCAATTTAATGAAAAAATTGGATGTGGATAATGTATTGGATGTTCCCGGATTGGAAAAAGTGGTGATAAATGTCGGTGTTGGAAAAGGCCTTAAAGATAAGGAGTATTTAAATGCGGTTGAACAAACTTTAACAAAAATAACCGGACAAAAGCCGGTGGCCACCAAAGCCAGAAAATCAATTTCCAATTTCAAAATAAGAGAAGGTAATATAGTTGGATATAAAGTGACTTTAAGAAGAGGCCGAATGTGGGATTTTATTGAAAAATTGATTAAAGTGACTTTGCCGCGAGTTAGAGATTTTAGAGGAATTTCCAAAAAGGGTATAGATGAACAAGGAAATTTATCCATTGGATTTTCAGAATATATAGCTTTTCCTGAGATTGATCAGGATGAAGTTAAAGTAACACATGGTTTGGAAATTAATATAAAAACTACGGCAGAAGACTTTAAAGAAGGGGAAGCGTTGTTTGAAGAGTTGGGTTTCCCATTTAAAAAACAAGAAAATAAATAATTAAAATATGGCTACCAAAGCACAATACGAAAAATCACAAAAAAAACCTAAGTTTTCCACCCGAAAAGTAAACAGATGCTGGCGATGTGGAAGAGCTCACGGCTATATGAGAAAGTTTGGCTTGTGTAGAATTTGTTTCAGAGAATTATCGGAGAATGGCGAGTTGCCGGGAGTGCGAAAAAGCAGTTGGTAAGCAAAAATTAAAATAACTTATTTACAAATCAATATTATAATAGATAATATGACCATGACAGATCCAATCGCAGACATGCTAACCAGAATAAGGAACTCTTATATGGCTAAAAAACAAGAGTTGGTTTTGCCGTACTCCAAGGTTAAGTTCGCAATCGCTAAGATTTTGGAAAAAGAAGATTATATTGAAAAAGCTGAAATAGATGAATCCGGCAAATTCAAACAAATAAAAATTGAATTAAAATATAATAACAAGCAACCCGCCATCACCAAAATGCAAAAAATCAGTAAGGCTGGAAGAAGAGTCTATGCTGCTCATAATGAGTTGCCAAGAGTCTTAAACGGTTATGGTATTGCCATTATTTCCACATCAAGAGGAGTAATGACCAATAATGAGGCCAAACATGCTAAGGTCGGCGGAGAAGTGCTTTGTGAAATATACTAATATATGTCCAGAATAGGAAAAAAACCAATTCAAATTCCCGATGGCGTTGAAGTTAAGTTCAACGACAGTGTTTTAACGGTGAAAGGACCGAAAGGTGAATTAAAAAGAAAAGTTCATCCAAGTGTAGATTTGGATATTGGAGAAAAAAATATTCAAGTAAAAGTAAAAAGTCCGGAAAATAATAAACAAAAGGCTCTATGGGGACTTTTTAGAAGTTTGGTGAATAATATGATAGTGGGAGTAAGCAAAGGATTTGAAAAAAAGCTGGAAATAAACGGAGTGGGTTATAAAGCTAGCAAAAAAGGAGATGTTTTGGTTCTAAATGTGGGATATTCACATCCGGTGGAATTTAATCTTCCCAAAGAGGTGAATTGTGAAGTGGAAAAAAATATTATAACCGTAAGCGGACAAGATAAACAATTAGTTGGAGAAGTGGCCGCCAATATTAGAAAAGTCAGGAAACCGGAACCTTATAAAGGTAAAGGAATTAAATATTCCGATGAAATTATTATCCGTAAGGTTGGTAAGACCGCGGCCAAAGCAGAAGCCTAATTTGATATAAAGATAATATGAATAATCAACAAAAGCAGAAAAAATTAAAATCAAAATTAAGAAGCAACAGAGTAAGAATAAAGTTGTCTGATAATTATCCGCGTTTGAGCATTTACAGAAGTTTAAATCATTTGTATGCTCAGATTATAGATGATAAAAAAGGACAAACCATTTGCAGTGCTTTTGATGGAGAAGTTAAAGGAAAAGATTTAAAACCGATGGAAAAAGCCGAAAAAATTGGCGAGATTATAGCTAAAAAAGCCTTGGACAATAAAATTAAAAAAGTTGTTTTTGATAGAGGTAGATTTAGATACCACGGTCAAGTAAAAGCCTTGGCCGAGGCGGCAAAAAAAGCCGGATTAAATATTTAAATTAATAGTATTCAATATATAAAATTTAGAATATGCTAAAAAAAGGAAGAGGAAAAAATAAAGGATTTAGAAAAAGACCGGCCCCGGAATTTGACCAGAAAATTATTGATTTGGCCAGAGTAACTCGTGTTATGGCCGGTGGAAAAAGGTTGCGTTTTAGAGCCTGTGTAGTCATTGGTGATAAAAAAGGGAGAGTCGGAGTTGGAATGGCGAAAGGAGCTGATGTCTCCTTGGCGGTCAATAAGGCTGTTAAAAGAGCCAAGAAAAATTTAATAACGGTTCCTTTGCTCAATGAAACTATTCCTCATGAGGTGCGTGTTAATCATTTGTCCGCCAAATTGTTGTTAAAGCCTGCTCCTAAAGGTACGGGAATAA
>Ga0102934_1002663_pt1 | contig 12296 bp, 10 predicted proteins | sample SalPonR2_A_D1_MG_FD_78175 | JGI IMG/M metagenome (GOLD analysis project Ga0102934, IMG submission 78175) | Salt pond soil microbial communities from South San Francisco under conditions of wetland restoration - Salt Pond MetaG R2_A_D1_MG | ecosystem: Environmental > Aquatic > Marine > Intertidal...
CCGGCGCCGATCACGGCGATGACGAGCCCCATCTGGCTCACCGTGGAATAGGCCAGCACGGCCTTCAGATTGCTCTGGGTCAGCCCGAGCAGAACGGCGAGATAGGCGCTCGCAAGGCCGATGATCATGAGCACGGTGCCGGTTTCGACCGCGCCTTCGGGCATGAACCGGATCAGGCCGATGATGCCGGCCTTGACGATGGCGCCTGAAAGCACGGCGGAGGCCGGTGTCGGCGCTGCCGGATGGGCGAGCGGCAGCCACAGATGCAGCGGCATCATGCCCGCCTTGAGGCCGAAACCGATGATGATCAGCGTGATGGCCAGCCCCTGCGTGACGGGGCGCAGCGTCCCCTCGCCGGCAGGCGCACCGAGCGTTGCACGCAGATCGGCGATCAGGAGGCTGTCGGCGCCGGATACGGCAATGACGAAACCGGTCAGCAGCATGGCTTCGCCAAAGATCGCGAGCGTGATATAGATCCGCGCCGCGCGCAGGGCTTTCGCCGTGCCTTCATGCACCACGAGGAAATACGAGGCGAGGGAGACGGCGGCGAAAGAGACGTAGAAGGTCACCGCATCGGCGGCGAGGAAGACGCCGAGATTGCCCGTCAGCGTCAGGCACCAGAAGCCGGTGAAGACGGCGGGTTTGCGCGGCGCTTTCATGTAGGCGAGCGCATAGAGCCCCGCCGCGAGCCAGATCGCCGCCGTCATGCCCAGCAATGTCAGGCCAAGCGTATCGGTCTTCAGGACAACGCCGAGCAGCACGTCCGGCGCCAGCGTCGTCCCGTCGGCAGGGCGCGCGAGCGCGAGCAGGAGGGCGGGGAGCGGCGCCAGCGGCAGCAGCCGCAGGGGTTTTTCGCGCAGGCCCGGAAGGCCCGCCAGCGCGCCGACCAGAAGCGGCCAGATCAGGATCAGCATGGGCCAGACCGGGCCCTGCGGCCAGAACGGGATCACGGCGGTGTCAGGTGTCATCATGGCCAATAATCCCGCTCCACGATGAGGGTGGCCCAGGCCAGCGGACTGAGATCCCAGCCTGCGAACAGGCCGACCGCGATGGCCGCGATCCCGGTGATCACCGCTGGCGCGATGATGCCGAGCGGGCGCTCGCCGGGGCGGCTGTCATCCTGCGCCTCGCCGAACCAGATCCGGTAGAGCAGGGGCAGGAAATAGGCCGCGTTCAGGAGCGTCGAGGCCGCGAGCACCCCGATCACCCAGGGCGCACCGGACTGGATGCCGCCGATGCCGATATAGATCTTGCTGACGAAGCCCGCCAGCGGCGGCAATCCGATCATGCCGAGCGCCCCGAGCGAGAAACAGACTGCGGTGAAGGGCATGCGCGCGCCGACACCGTTCAGCTGATCGATGCGCTTGATGCCGGCGCGTTCGTCGAAAATGCCGGCGCAGAAGAACAGGGTGATCTTCATCAGCCCCTGATGCACCAGATGGGCGAGCCCCCCGATCGCCGCATAGGGGCCGGCCAGAGCCATGCCGAGGATGATATAGGAGACCTGGCTGACGGTGGAATAGGCCAGCCGCTTCTTGATCTCGTTCTGCTGCAGGGCGCGCAATGAGCCGAAGATGATGGTGACCGAGGCCAGAATCGCGAGCGGCAAACCGACGCCGAGCTCCGTCACGAGGCTGATCCCGAACACGTCGTAGATGACGCGCACGAACCCGAAGGCTCCGGCCTTGACCACGGCGACGGCGTGCAGGAGCGCGCTCACCGGCGCCGGCGCGGCCATGGCCGAAGGCAGCCAGCCATGCAGCGGCACCAGCGCTGCCTTCACCCCGAGCCCGGTGACGAAAAGCGCGAAGATGATCCGCAGGCTGGTATCGTCCAGAAGCCGCAGATCCGCCGCGCGGGCGAATTCGATCGGCCCGGTGGCGCTCTCCAGCCAGATGATCGCGATTAGAAGCACGCCGCTCGCCGGCAAGGCATAGAACAGATACGAGCGCCCGGCGGCGATCGATTTCTCGTCCTGCTTGTGCACCACGAGCGGCCAGGTGCTCAGCGTCAGAAGCTCGTAGAAGATGAAGAAGGTGACGAGCGTGCCCGACAGCGCGATTCCCGTCGTGGCGAAGACGCACAGGCTGAAGAAGCCGAAGAAGCGCGAGAGATCGGGTTTTGGGCCGAAATAGGCGATGGCGTAGATCGTGGTCAGAAGCCAGAGAACGGCGGAAAGCGTGACGAAGAGCAAAGACAGCGCATCGACGCGCAAGAGCAGATACAATCCCGGCACGAATTCCAGCCGCGCCTCGTAGAGCGCACCGCCGGCCACCTCGCTCAGCATGAAGACGATCAGGCCGAGCTTGACCAGAGCACCGCCGAGATTGAGCCCGTTGCGCCAGCCGGCATTCTCCTGCGCGATGAAGAAGGTCGCGATCGCCGGAATCAGGGAGGTGATGAGGATCAGGACGGGGAGCAACGCCGTCATTCCAGCCCCTCCACCGCCGCGCCGGGACGCCCGATCCGGATGAAGGCGAAGGGGCCGGCGGAGAGAATGCCGAGCAGGATGGCGGCGAGCGCGAGCACCAGTGGCGCCGCCTGACGCGCCCGCGAGACGGCTCCGGGCACCGGTGCATCCGCGTCGGGCAGGGCGAAGGCGAGGGCGAGGGGGCGATAGAGATAGGCCGCCGCGAGCAGGCCGGCGACGATCAGCATCAGCGCCCAGAAGGGCTGACCGGCGGCGAAGGAGGCCGTCATCATCAGGTATTTAGCGGTGAAGCCCCCGCTCGGCGGCAGGCCCATCAGCGTGATGGCGGCGAGTGCGAAGGCGAAGACCGTCATCGGCATGGCGCGCACGATCCCCTTCATCCCCGGCAGCCGGTCATGCCCGATCGCCTCGATGATCAGGCCGGCGCACAGAAACATCGACGCCTTGGCCATGGCATGCGAGAGCGCGTGGAAGACCGCCCCGCTCCAGGCCCCCGCAGCCCAGGGCTGGGCCGCCGAGGTGCCGCCGGCCAGCGGGAAGACGAAGAAGAGATAGCCGAGCTGTGCCACGGTCGAATAGGCAATGATCAGCTTCAGCCGGTTCTGGTGCAGCGCCAGCAGCGAGCCGTAGATCATGGCGAGCGCCCCGAGCCCTCCCAGCAGCGTCAAAACGCCGGTGCCGGCGATATCCGGTGCAGCCTCGAACCAGAAGCGCAGCAGGATATAGAAGGACGCCTTCGGCACGAGCCCCGAGAGCATGGCGCTGGCCGGTGCCGGGGCGCCGGAATGGGCCGGCGGCAGCCAGGAATGAAAGGGAAACAGCGCCGTCTTCGCCGCAAGCCCGGCGGTGATCGCAGCCGCCGCGACGATATCACCCGGCGCGTTCCCGACACGGGCGGCGAGCAACGCGATGTCGAGGGTGCCGTGGGCCGCGTAGAGCAAAGCCGCACCGAGCAGATAGAGCAGCGAGCCCATCAGCGCGAACATCATGTAGCGCAGGGCTGCCGCGAGCGTCTCGCGCTTGCCCTCGATCCCGACCAGCGCTACGGCGACGAGGGTCAGGAGTTCGAGCCCCACATAGAGATTGAACAGATCGCCCGAGAGGAAGATCGCATTCAGCGCGCCCCAGAGCAGCAGCGCCAGCGGCCAGAAGGTATAGGCGCCGCGCCGCTCAGTCGCGCCCGCTCCGAAGGGCTTGCCCGCAACGGCGAGGATGGCGCCCATCACCAGCGCCGTCGTGGTGATGAAGCCGGCGGCAAGCCCGTCGGCGCGCAACTGAATCCCGAGCGGCGGCTCCCAGCCGCCGATGGCGAGGGTGAAGTCGCCGTCCCCGGCAATGATGACGAGCAGGGTCACGATGCCGATACCCGTGGCGGTCATCGTGGCCAGCGCGATCCCAGCGCCGCGCCGGCCCGTCACCATGGCGGCGAGGGCGCCGAAGAGTGGCGCGGTGAGGATCAGCGCGAGCGCGATGGCGGGGGAGAGTGCGGAATCGGTCACGGCGCGTCCTCGCTGCCGTCTTCATGCGTCTCGTCCTCGGGCAGGGCCCCGCTCTGCGCCAACCGCGCATGGGCGACGATCAGCGCGAGCGCCAGCGCGGTGGCTGCGAGCGCCACGACGATGCCGGTGATGATCATCGCCTGCGGCACCGGATCGGCCCCCGCCGCCGGATCGCGATAGGCGCTGGCGCCGAAGAGAAGGAAGATGCCCGAGCCGATCACGTTGAAGGCGAGTACCCGCCGGATCAGGCGGCGATGCGCCACGAAACCATAGAGCCCGAGCCCGATCAGGACCGCGCCGCACAGGCCGTAGAGCAGGGAAGCGGATGGTGCGATCATCGCTTCTCTTCCCCTTCCGGCGGGCCGAAGATCAGCATGGCGAGCGTCGCCGCGATGGAGAGCGTCAGCACCGCCTCGACGGCGAGGATCAGCCAGCCGGCATGTGCGGGCGGAAAGACGAGGAACGCACCTGCGAACACGCCCGCCACGGCAAGCGCCAGAAAGATCACGGGGCCGATCACGAGCGCGGCGCGCAGGGCGCGATCAGCCACGCGCGGGGCCTGCATCAGCCCGGCCATGATGGTGACGATCCACACGGCCGCGAGCACCGTCCCGCCCTGGAAGGCGCCACCGGGCTGCTTGCTTCCGGCCCAGACGAGATAGATCCCGACCAGCAGCCCGATCGGCGGGAGAATGCGCCCGAACTGGGCCAGAACCCCGCCCGGTCGCGTCACATGCCGCAAGCCGGCCCGCCCGCTCCAGGCGTCATCGCGCGCCAGCGTCCAGACACCCAGCAGTGCCGCGAGCAGCACGATGCTCTCCAGAAGCGTGTCCCAGCCCCGGAAATTCAAGAGTACCGCCGTGACGGGGTTTTCCGCCCCCGCATCGGCGAGATTGGCCGTGACGCGGCTCTGTAATCCCCGTGGTTCGGGCAGGGTGAGGAAGGCATGCGCGACGAGGGCCGTCACGACGAGGCTCGCCAGTCCCGTTGCGATCGTCTTGCCTTCCAGGACGGGCGCGGGTTCCGGCGCATCGATGTTGCGCATGATCCGTGACAGCGCCGCGAGCAACAGCACCCCGGTCAGCCCCGCTCCGATCGCGGCTTCAGCCAGCGCGACATCGATGGCGCCCAGCCGTAACCAGGCGATGGCGATGAGGATGCCGTAGACGATGAAGAAAACCACCGCCATGAAGGCCGCGCGTCCGAAAACCGCCGCGCCGGCGACGGCCAGGATGAGCAGGCACAGGGTCAGATCGAAAAGCGAGGCGATCATCTCCGGCGCGTCTCCCCGTCACCGGTCGCGTCCGTGGGCGATCGCGGTTCCTCCCCCAGATCCGCCGGTGCCGCGACGCGGGCGACGAGCTGCGCCGTCGCGCCGGCGGCGAGGATGGCGAGCGCCCAGATCAGCACCAGCTTGAACAGATCGGCAAGGCCCGGCATTTGCACGGTCAGACCCAGCGCGATCAGGCCGAGACCGAGATTGTCGGCCTTGGTGAGGGCGTGCAGGCGGCTATGGGTATCGGGAAAGCGGATCAGGCCGAGCGTCCCGGCTGCGAAGAAGATGAGCCCCGCCGCCGTCATCACGATGGTGAAGAGATCGCTCATCAAGGCGCCTCGTCAGCTTGTGCCGCGTCCGGTTGCGCATCATCTTCCGGATCGCCGCGCCCCGAACCGCGTACGCTCTTGACGAAGGCGATGGCCGCGAGCGCCGCGAGCAGGGCGAGGACCAGGGCGACATCAAGCATCGCCCATTCCTGCGTCGCGGCGGCGAGCAGCAGAATGGTCGCGACGCCGCCGCTGCCAACGAGCTGCGCCGCCATCATCCGGTCCGCCTGATCAGGCCCGCGCCAGACGCGCCACAGCGCGCCGCCGATGGTCAGGAGCATGCCGGTGGCGAGGAGGAGATACCAGCTGCTCACTCCGCCTCCCGGTGGTTTGCGTCGTTGCGCAGGGCCCGTTCGAAGGCCGCCTCCTCGTGCGCGATCTGCCCGGCGATATCCTGCCCGGTATCGAGCATATGAATCAGCAGCCGGTCGCCCTTCGCGCCGGCGACGAGGGTGCCCGGCATCAGGCTGAACTCACCCCCGAGCGCCACCTTGCCGCCATCCGGCAGGCGCGTGCGCACGATCTTCCAGCCCGGAGTGAGCGGCATGCGCGGATCGAAGACCCGGCGCGCCACATCGACACCGCCCATCAGCGAGCGCCAGAGGAAGCCCGGCAGCATCACCACGAGCGGCCACAAGGCCAACCCGGCGCGCGGCGGCATCAACATGAGGCTCAGCGCCGTCGCCGCGAGGGCCGCGACGCCACCGATGGCGAGCCCGCCGGGATCGGCGCCCGTCAGAATCAGCCAGATCGCGGCGAGGAATCCCGCGCGCTTGGCGATGATCAGACCCCGTTTCGGCGTCACGTTACCCCCTTGGTGCCTGCCGCTCGCAATTGATCCGATTCGAAGCGTAGCCGATGCAAAACCCCGCGCAAGCCGTCAGGGTTCCGGATCGCGCGATTCAACAAGCCTTTCGCAAGGCGCTCGTGGCACTATCGTGAAAACGAATCGGAGGAAATGCCATGGTTGAAAAGACTCCGGCGCGAGAGGGTTCCGGCGGCGCCGATCCCCAGAACGATGCCCATATCGCCTCGCCCTCCTACCGTCTCGCTGCGCTGGACGAGGATTTCCTGCTCGGCGATTCCATGCGCGGCGTGCGCTTCATGCTGGAATACGCCAAGGCCGAGCAGCTCTTGCGGGAATGGGGGGTACGTTCCACCATCGTGGTCTTCGGCAGTGCCCGTGTGCGGCCCGACGGGCCCGGTCGCCAGTCGTACTGGCATGCCCAAGCGCGCGAATTCGGGCGGATCGCCTCGCAGCGCGGCGGAGCCCTGCATACGGCAGCGGAAACGCGCGACAACGTCATCGCCACTGGTGGCGGCCACGGTATCATGGGTGCGGCCAATCGCGGTGCGCACGAGGCCGGTGCACCCTCGATCGGCTTCAACATCACCCTGCCGCGCGAGCAGGAGCCCAATCCCTGGGCGACGCCGGAACTCACCTTCCGCTTCCACTATTTCGCGATCCGCAAGATGCACCTCGCCATGCGGGCCAATGCGCTGGTGATCTTTCCCGGCGGATTCGGCACGCTCGACGAGTTGTTCGAGCTGCTCACCCTGGTGCAGACCAGGAAGGCCCCGCGCCTGCCGATCGTGCTCTTCGACGAGGCCTATTGGCGGGCAGTGGTCAATCTCGAGGTGCTGGCCGAGCACGGCATGATCGCTCCGACCGATCTCGACCTGTTCAGCTTCGCCGACGACGCGGAAGCCGTCTGGTCGACACTCGTCGCAGCCGGCCTGAAGGCCCATGCCGGCCCGCTCGAAGCGCAGGAAAAAAGCGGCGGGCTTACCTGAGACCCCGACGCCCGTTTTCGAAATTGCTGCCCTTGGCCGCAGTCATTGCATTTCTGCGCAGCCGCGTTCAGCCACCCAACCGCTTCTTGCGCTGCGCGAGCGTGCGCAGGCGCAGGGCGTTGAGCTTGATGAAGCCCTCCGCGTCGCGATGGTCATAGGCGACGGCACCTTCCTCGAAGGTCACCAGATCCTGATCGTAGAGCGAGAACGGGCTTGTGCGGCCGATGACGATGACATTGCCCTTGTAGAGCTTGAGACGGACCTCGCCGGTGACGAATTCCTGGCTCTTGTCGATCAGACCCTGCAACAATTCGCGCTCGGGCGAGAACCAGAAACCGTTATAGATCAGCTCCGCATAGCGCGGCATCAGCTCGTCCTTGAGGTGCGCCGCGCCGCGATCGAGGGTGATCGATTCGATGGCGCGATGCGCCGTGATCAGGATGGTGCCGCCCGGCGTCTCGTACATGCCCCGGCTCTTCATGCCGACGAAGCGGTTCTCGACCAGATCGAGCCGCCCGATGCCGTTCTCGCGGCCGAGCTGGTTGAGGTGTTCGAGCATGCTGGCGGGGGAGAGCTTCTCGCCGTCGATGGAGACGGGATCGCCCTCCTCGAAGCCGATGGTGATCACCGTCGGCTCATCGGGCGCCTCTTCAGGGCCGATCGTGCGCGAATAGACGTAATCGGGCACCTCGTCGGCGGGATCTTCCAGCACCTTGCCCTCGGAGGAGGTGTGCAGGAGATTGGCATCGACCGAGAACGGCGCCTCGCCGCGCTTGTCCTTCGCAATCGGAATCTGGTGCTGCTCGGCGAATTCGATCAGCTTCGTGCGCGACAGAAGGTCCCATTCACGCCACGGCGCAATCACCGTGACATCGGGCTTGAGCGCATAATAGGCGAGCTCGAAGCGCACCTGGTCGTTGCCCTTGCCGGTGGCGCCGTGGGCCACCGCATCGGCGCCGACCTTCTCGGCGATCTCGATCTGCTTCTTCGAGATGAGCGGGCGGGCGATGGAGGTGCCGAGCAGATAGACGCCCTCGTATTCCGCATTGGCGCGAAACATCGGGAAGACGTAATCGCGCACGAATTCCTCGCGCAGATCCTCGATGAAGATGTTCTCTTCCTTGATGCCGAGCAGCAGCGCCTTCTGGCGTGCGGGCTCGAGCTCCTCGCCCTGGCCGAGATCGGCAGTGAAGGTCACCACCTCGCAGCCATAGGTCGTCTGAAGCCATTTCAGGATGATCGAGGTGTCGAGGCCGCCGGAATAGGCCAGCACCACTTTCTTCACGCGCTTGTCGGTCATGGACGGTCTCGAACTTGTTTTCGCCGAATTTCATCGGGAGGGGTGATGGCTGTGTTTATAAGCACAAGCGGCCCGGACGCAACCGCGAAGGACGCAACCCGCTTGCGGGTTTCGCCGTTAGCCTTCACCCTGTGCAGATCGATTCGAAGGATGCCCTCATGGCGCGCACTCCGGTCATCGAATTCTGGTATGAATTCGCCTCGACCTATTCCTACCTCTCTGCCATGCGCATCGAGGAGGCGGCGCGCGAGGCCGGCGTCGTCGTGCGCTGGCGCCCGTTCCTGCTGGGGCCGATCTTTTCCACGCAGGGCTGGAACACCTCGCCGTTCAATCTCTACCCCGCCAAGGGGCGCTACATGTGGCGCGACATGGCGCGCGAGGCTGCCCGGATCGGCCTGCCGCTGGTCAAGCCCGCACCCTTCCCCCAGAACAGCCTGACGGCGACACGGGTGGCGCTCCTCGGCGCGGACGAGCCCTGGGGGCCGCAATTCACCCGTGCCGTCTATCGCACCGAATTCGGCGAAGGCCGCTCCATCGAGGAACCCTCCGCCGTGCGCGCGATTCTGGAGACCTGCGGCCTCGATCCGGACGTGATCATGAAGGCGGCCACCGGTGACGCCAATAAAACCCGGCTGCGCGCGCTGACTGAAGAAGCCCGCTCGCGCCACATCTTCGGCGCTCCGACCTTCTTCAGCGAGGATGGCGAGATGTTCTGGGGCAATGATCGCCTTGAGGCAGCCTTGGCCTGGGCGACGGGGGAACGACCGGGCGATTTGCGGTAGGCGCTTCATCTGCGATTGTATTTTTGGGGGTTTCGCGGTTCATCTTTCGGACCTGCGACGTTTTAACCTGAAATTCACGGCCTTGCCGCAGCGTGAAACGTCCCTGAAAAGGGCGTTTCGCGGAGTGTCCCTTGGCTCGAATTCGAACCGACAAGCGAATGACCTGGCGCAGCCGCCCGCTGCAGCCGACGACCTTGCCCGTCATCGTCGCGCTCGTGGTCATCGTGGCGGCCTGGATCTTCGCCGAGCATCAGGCCCGGACTCTCGCCCAACAGAGCATGCGCGCGCAGGTGCTCGACAAGGTCAGCGTCATCCGCGCCAAGCTCGAAGGCGGCATCAACGCCAATGTCCAGCTGGTGCGTGGCCTCGTCACCGTGATCGAGAGCGAGCCCGATCTCGATCAGGCGCGTTTCGACAGCCTCGCATCGAGTCTCATCCGGGGCGACAACGAGCTGCGCAATATCGCTCTCGCGCCCGATCTCGTGGTCAACATGGTCTATCCGCTCGTCGGCAACCGCGCCGCTCTGGGCCTTGATTACAGCAAACCCGGTCCGCAGCGGGAGGCCGCCCTGCGCGCCAGGGATACGGGCCGTCTGATCCTCGCCGGACCGGTCGATCTGGTTCAGGGCGGTCGGGGCTTCATCGGCCGCTTCCCGATCTTCATACCCGATGAAGACGCGGACCCGCGTTTCTGGGGCATTGCCGCAGCGGTCATTGATGCCGACAAGCTCTATTGGCAGAGCGGATTGTGGAACAGTGATCTCGACATTGCTCTCATGGGGCGTGACGGCAGCGGTGCACGCGGCGACGTGTTCTTCGGAGACGCGGACGTCATCGAGCAGGACCCCGTCTATGTCGACGTGATCCTGCCGACCGGAACCTGGCGTCTCGCGGCCACTCCGCCCGGCGGCTGGCGGCACGACATGGCGCATATCTGGGCGCTGCGCCTTCTGATCGTGATCGCGGGCGCCATCATCATCCTGCCGATCTGGTTCGCCGGACGCCTTATGGGCGAGCGGCAGGCCCACATGCAGACGCTGGCGCATCGCGAGGAAGAGATGCGGCTGCTCTCCCAGCGTCTCGAACTGGCGCTCACCACCTCCGAAATCGGCATCTGGGAGCTCGATCTGCACACCGGCGAGCTGATCTGGGATCAGCGTATGCACGAGCTCTACGATGTCGCGCCGGGCGCAGCGCGCCATGTTGATATCTGGCGTGAGCGCCTGCATCCCGATGATCTGGCGCGGGCCGAAGAGGAATTGCGCGAATGCATCGAGGAAACGGGACGCTACGAGACCGAATTCCGCATCATGACACGCAGCGCAGAGGTCCGCTGGATCCGCGCCATCGCGACGATTCAGGCTGATGCCGACGGACAGCGCAGGCTCGTGGGCGTGAACTGGAATGTCTCGCGCGACCATGCGCTGACCGAGGACATCACCCGCGCCAAGGAACTCGCCGAAGCGCGCTCTCGTGCGCTCGAGCAGGCCAAGGGGCGCATCGAATACAATGCCCTGCATGACTCGCTGACGGGTCTGCCCAATCGCCGCTATCTCGACCGGGTCCTGCTCGGCAAGGCCGGGCCGGGTGTCGCGCAGATCATCGATGGAGGGGAGGCGATTGCCGGATATGGCGGCGAAACGCGATTGGCCCTGCTTCATGTCGATCTCGACCGCTTCAAGCAGATCAATGACACGCTGGGCCATGCAGCCGGTGACGCCATGCTGGTCCATGCGGCCGAGGTGCTGCGTTCCCAGACGGATGCGGACATGTTCGTGGCCCGCGTCGGCGGTGACGAATTCGTTGTCTTCTGCACCAATCGCGATGAGGCTGCCCTGTCGGCGCTCGCCGGACGGATCGTCGAGGCCATGCGCCGCCCGGTCGTCTTCGAGGGGCATGAATGCCGCTTCGGCGTCAGTATCGGCATCGCGCACGGCGCGCGTTGCGTCAGCGGCGACGAATCCGTCGGCAAGCGGCTGCTCGTCAACGCCGATATTGCGCTCTATCGGGCCAAGAGCCGCGGGCGCGACCGCTATGAATTCTTCACGCAGGCGCTGCAGGCGGAAATCGTCGAGACCAAGAAGCTCGCCGACGACATCCTGCGCGGCATGGAGAATCACGAATTCGAGGCTTTCTATCAGCCGCAATTCGATGCGCGCAGCCGCGACATCGTCGGCGTCGAGGCGCTGGTGCGCTGGCGCCATCCCATCCTCGGCCTGCTGGCGCCGGATCGCTTCATGCGGGTGGCCGAGGAACTCAACGTCGTCACCGCGATCGATCGCCTCGTTCTGGAGCAGGGGCTGCGTGACCATGCCGCCTGGCGTGAGGCGGGACTCGTCATTCCCAAACTCTCGGTCAACGTCTCGGCCCGGCGCCTGCATGACGAGGAACTGATCGCACAGCTCGGCGGAATGGATATCGCGCCGGGTGTGGTCGCCTTCGAACTGGTCGAATCGATCTTTCTCGATGAGGAGGACGAGGTTGCGATGGCCAATATCGAAGCCATCAAGGGGCTGGGCATCGATATCGAGATCGATGATTTCGGCACCGGCTACGCCTCCATCGTCAGCCTGATGAAGTTGCAGCCGGCGCGCCTCAAGATCGACCGGCAGTTCATCGCGCCGATCCTGGATTCGACCCGCCAGCGCAAGCTGGTACGCTCCATCGTCGATATCGGCGCCTCGCTCGGCATCGGCATCGTTGCCGAAGGGGTAGAGACGATGGATCACGCCACGGCCCTGCAGCGTATGGGATGCGACGTGCTGCAAGGCTATGCCTTCGCCCGCCCGATGACGGCGGCGACTCTGACCGGCTTTGCGCGCGGACAGCAATGGCGTGTCGCACCCGTGGCCCGCTCGGGCGAGGGCCCGAAGGACGTCATCGCC
>Ga0102934_1002667_pt1 | contig 12292 bp, 7 predicted proteins | sample SalPonR2_A_D1_MG_FD_78175 | JGI IMG/M metagenome (GOLD analysis project Ga0102934, IMG submission 78175) | Salt pond soil microbial communities from South San Francisco under conditions of wetland restoration - Salt Pond MetaG R2_A_D1_MG | ecosystem: Environmental > Aquatic > Marine > Intertidal...
TTCTTAGAATATGATGTTTGGCTGGAAATTCTAAAGAAACCATAATTATATGTATTACCATATTGAGCATATGCAAAGTAAGCCAAATCATTTCCACCTCTTACTGCTTCATGTAATCTGCCTCTAGAGCCATTTAGAATTCTGCTTATTACTTCGAATGTATGGAAATATTTATCACCAATACTTGGAGCTGGAAAATTTAAGTCCATATTCACCTGCTCAAACTGATACTTATTCACAAAAAGGCTATCAAAATTGGGTACTTGTAAATATTTCTTTTCTGCAATGATTTTTTCATCTGGTACAGATTCAAAAATATCTTCTGAATATCTTATTGCTTCTTTTTTACTCAAATCACCGAAAAAAGTAAAAGTAGCTTTTTGTGAATTTAAATATTTATCATAATATTTTCTAAGGCTATCCACAGTCAAATTTTGAATAATCTCCAATTCTGTTGAATCAGGTATACCAGCTCGTTCTCCTTTGTACAAAACTGAGTTTCTAAATTGGATATGACGACTTCGAGCACTGCTTAAAGAGTTTTTGTAATTAGCCTTTTGTGTTTGTTTTGCCAAACTCAATTCAGATTTTTCAAATGCAGGCTCTTCCAATATACTTTTTAATCTCTTTTTTAATTCTGGAAAATCTTTTTTTAAACATTTAAAATTTATAAACGTACCGACATTGTTTAAACTTACTCCAATATTTGCCTGAGTATTTTCCTTCCATTCAGATAAATCCAAGGGTTTGTAATCTTCCGAACCCTTAAACATCTGTTCTGCCATAAATGAAAGCACTCCTACGTTATGTTTTGTCTCGTAATTTGAGGAAATTGGTAAATAAAGATATCCTGTTATCATGGGTTTAGTTGTATTTTTTTTATAAATCAAAGATATATCTTCATTAATATCAATTTTTTCTGCATTTTCTATTTCTGCTTTTGTTATCTCCTGTTGCATAAGAATTTCTTTTTTTCCTTTTGGCACAGCAGAGTAAACAACTCTGTTCTTTGGAAGCAAATATTCTTGCAGCACTCTTTCCAGGTCTTTCACTTCTAGTGATTTTAATTTTTCAATTTCTGTTTTGTAGTAATCGGGAACACCATAGCTAAGCATACTCCAGCCAATTCGATTACATTCTTCCTGAACTCCTGGTGTGGCAAGCAGATGATCAGCTTGATATTGGTTAATAACTTTTTCAATATCTTCCTCTTTCATGCCTTTTTTGGCATAATGTTTTAATTCTTCATCAATTATATTTTTGATTTTGTTAATATCCTTGGTGGCAGCAGGCTCGAAATATATCGTAATGGTACCTTCGGGAGAGGTTGGATTAAACTGAGCATAGGCATAAATCTTATTTACCAATTTTTTTTCCTCGACTAACTTATAGCGAATGGGAGATTTACGATTACCGAAAAGAACAGTCAACGCTGTATTGATAGTAATTCCATCCCCGTAATCTGCAGCAGGTAGGATTGAAGTAATAAAAGTTTGAGGTTGCTTAATATCGAATTCGTAAACGTATTCTATAGAACCATTTCTAACAGTTTGAGTTGGTAAATAAACAGGGTCGAGTTGTCTTCTTTCAAAATTTTTGAATGTTTCTTCTATCTCTGCTATCATATCTTTTGCTACAAAGTCCCCTACTGCAACGAAAATCATGTTATTGGGTGCATAGCGTTTGTGATAATAATCTGCTAACTCTTCTCTGGATATAGTTCTAAAAAGATTGGTATAACCTATAACAGGATATTTTTTGTTGGAATTGGGATAAATTAATTCTCTATACTTCTGATACATTTTTGAGCGAGGAGGAGTGGAACGATAAACAATTTCTTTTAGAATTACTTCTTTTTCTCTGGCTACTTCAGATGAATCAAAGGCACAAAATTGAAGTTGTTCTGAAATATTAGAAAGGGCTTTCTCCTTATATTTTTTGTCAGCTATAATATAATAAGCAGTAGCATTATAAGATGTATAAGCGTTTACAATTGCTCCCATCTGTTTACCCATTTGCTTATATTCTTCTTCAGTATGCTTGGTAGTAGTTCCACCTGCTACTACATGCTCCAGATAATGAGAAATTCCCGTGCCTAAATATTTGCCCTCGTTGACAGCACCTGTTTTTACAAAACCAAAAAATCCAACGGATGTATTTAGATGATTTTCTTTTACAACGACCTCCATTCCGTTAGGTAATGTTTTGCGAATTAATTCATTACCGCATAAAAAGCTTGCTGTAAGTAAAATAACTGACAATATTAAAATAAATCTTTTCATGGTGACTCCTAAAAAAATTTTTCGAAATTTACGTAATCTATTATTTATTGTAAAGAAATTCAGTATATATAAAAAAGAAGCCACACATTGTGTGACTTCTTAAGATAATAAGTTTATATCTCCAAATTTATTTTACCATAATCATTTTTCTTGTTTTGGAAGAGTGGTTTTTACCAACCAGCTTATACATATATATTCCACTTCCAACTTTATTACCAAATTTATCTTCGCCATTCCATACAGTCTGATAATTATTTAAATTTTCTACTCTATTCAAAGAAAGGGTATTAACATGTTGTCCTTTGATATTAAATATTTCTATACGGGGATTTTTAATACCAATTTTATTAGTAAAAGATATATTTGTGGAATAGCAAAATGGATTAGGATAATTTTGGTGAAGTATTACTAATTCTTGTTGTTGCGAATCATTGTTAACGCCTTGGGGAGTTTCTATACCACCAGAAAAGCAATAGACTGCACCATCTCTTCCGCCTGCTATCATTTCCATAGAATTATCACCTACAATATCGGGAATTGATGCTATTGCGTCTATAGGAGTGCCAAAATCAACTGATTCAAGAACACTTCCATCAGTACCATCGAGGTAATAGCAAAAGTTTGTAGTATATGATGTACCAACAATAAGATCGTTTATTCCATCTCCACTAACATCACCGATTCTGTCTATATTCCAGGGCTGATCGGAAACATTGGTATTCCATATTGTACTGCCATCGTATCCATCTACAACCAAAGCGTAGGGACTATTTGAACTATGCCCAATTCCCACATCAGAATAGCCGTCATTATTTACATCATCCAAGATTGAAAATTTTGTAACAATTTGTCCGCCGGAATTAGCACTCCAGATTTGATCACCATTTGTGGGATCTATTGCGTAACATGGTCCGTTGCCATACATCTGGAAGTCACCAGCGATCACATCCTTAATTCCATCCCCGGTGATATCATCAAGTTGCTCCAGAGCCCAGACAGAACTACCGGGCATTACAAATTGCCACATTTCTGAACCTGTGGCTCCATCAATTCCATAAACACTTCCCACAGTTTCATTTAGATTGCTAGCTCCGCAAATAGCATCGGGAATATTATCTCCGTTAACATCTCTTATACCAATCGTGGAAAATTTTGCACCAGGTTTATAAAATTCCCAAATTGAATCTCCACTATAAGCATCAAGGCAATATACCCTTTGTGGACCTGTATTATCTGCATCATTTCCCGTGGCTGCTAAAACATCAACATGTCCATCATCATTATAATCATAGCGGCAATTAACTTGATATACCCAACCACCGCCACCGTATTCGTGAGTATCATGTTTCCAGATAACATAGCCGGTTTTTCCGGAAAGGGCAATTATAGAGCGATCTCCACCGGTGGTAGCAATTATTACGTCATAATAGCCGTCATCATTTATATCTTTAATAATATCCAATCCGCGATAAGAAAAAACATTACCTGAATATACTTCTGTTTCCCATAATAAATCCGCAGTTCCACTGGAATTGCCATTTAAAGCTCTAACATAATTATCTTCTGAACATACAATTACATCAGCAACTCCATCTCCAGTTAAATCCGGAATAGGTTTGATTGCTTTAGGACTATTGTCCCAGCTCGTAGTGATAAAATAATTCCAGAGCGTCATTCCTATTTCATACTCTATATCATCAGAATACCCTGTAACAGTTGCTTCTTCTGTATCACCGGTTATAGTATTGCTTTCCAGATAAATTGTTTCATCATAATTTATTGGTTGAGAAGGCGAAAACCAAACTTTTACAAACTCTGTATCAAGTATACCCACATTCATGGGAAAATTAATATCGGGATTCAAATATAAGTCATCAGAAGTTGTATAAATCGAATCCACTACCAGAAGTTCATCACCTGCATTGTGAACAGGCATATCCCAGGCATTAGTGGAATTTAGACGAACTAAGCCATAAGCATGAGTGGAATCGGGTAAATTTAGATATGGACCGTCAACCACAGCATCTCCGTAAAGATCGACATAAACCTCAGGATTGAGAAGGTCGCTATTAAATATTGTAGCAATACAATCTAATTCACCTATTTCGTCCGGTTGAAATATGATCGGGATCGAATGAGATCCGGAAGCACTTATAGTATCCGGAAAAGTCCAGTCACAATAAACAGGAGATACTGTAGGTGAGAAAGTAATATCGTCTATGACAAGATCACCGGAACCTACATTATTTATAGTAAGATCCCAGATGGCAGAATCACCTACTACGACATTACCGAAGTCATGATTGTCCACGGGTACAGATATTTCAGGTGTCCCACCACCGCCAAGTTCAATTTTATAGATACAGTGATCATAAGTTCCTTGAAGCTGAGCTACAAGATAAAGATAATCACCGTCCCAGGCAAGTCCACGAGGTCTTGTGGTGGGTACATCATAAGACCAGAGGACATTTCCGTGTTCCACATCATAAGCAGTGCACTTTTCCGGGTCACCGTCATTATCATCCATACTATTTACAATTGTAGTCGAATCAATAAAAGCAAGTCCCTGGGGTTGAGTTCCCACAGAGGTTAAGGAACTAATTATTGAGCCATCTGAGGGATCGACTTTGTGAATATTTGGCTGTGTATTAGGATAGTAGATGCTTAGCCATAAGTAACCATCTTTCCAGGTCATACCACCACTATAATCACCCCCGGGATTAGTAATTGTGGTGATAACATTACCCTGATCGTCTAATTTGTAAATATTATCATCTGCATTATAATCTCCTGATGCCCAGAAATAGGTGCCATCATAAGCAAGACCATGATTTGATTCGGGCGCTCCTGGAAAAGAGGATACAATTGAAGCATCTGAAGGGTCTAATTGATATATAGTACCATCAATATCATCAGCAACCCAGAGATAACCATCTCCATAGCTTAATCCATATGGATTATCAATTATTGTTGGGTCAGGTTCCAGTATATCCACTATTGTCCAACCTCGCTGATTAAAATTTTGAGAAGCAAACATAATAATAGGCATGATTATGATAAATAAAATAGTAATTAATAAATGTCTTTTAATCATTTTACCAAGCCTTCCTTAAATTTTATTTATTACAATTTTTTATAATTATCAATCGCTGTCAAGAATAATTCCATATGGATTTATATGTCTCTTTATATTTTGTATGTAATTTTATCAAATTTTTAGCATAAAAAAAGATCCGAGAAAATCAACCCCCGGATCTTTAGTTTATTTGTAATTTAATTTATTTTCTTACGCATTCATCAAATGATTTATGTGTATTAAACCTGCTTAGTTTAAGTTTGCCAAAGAATGAATCAACAAATGAATACATTGCCGGAATTACCAATAAAGTAAGTAAAGTGGCAAAAGCAAGACCAAAAGCTATACTAACTGCCATAGGCTTCCACATCCTGATATCTTCCGAAGTAGATAAGATTATTGGCATAAAACCAGCTATAGTTGTAAAAGTAGTCATCAGAATAGGTCTTAACCTAATTGCACCTGCATTCAATAGTGAGTTCCATCTATCAGTACCTTTGCATCTTTCTTCATTGATAAAATCTACTAGAATGAGTGAATCATTCACCACAATTCCCGCTAGAGCTACAACTGCTACTAAAGTATTAAATGAGAAGGGAAGACCGGTGATAACAAGACCAAAAATAACACCAATTGCTGTAAAAGGTATGGTTAGCATTACAATCAAGGGTTGTACATAGGAACCAAACTGGGTAGTTAAAATTGCAAATATCAGTATTACAGCTATTATAAATGCAACATATAGGGAATTATAGCTTTCACGTTGTTCTTCTGCCTGTCCACCGTATTCAATCTGATAACCAGGAAATCTCTGGGAAAAATTAGCCAATTTACCTTCAACGCCCTGTATTTTGTTACCCTGTAAAATAGTGGTAACTTCATTGGGACTTCTCATTTGTGTTTTTCCATTTTCCTGATATGTTGTTGTATTACCTGTAATGACAATAGAACGTTTTCCATCTCGGTGGTTTATTACAGAATATCCGGATGTTACAACAAAATCCACTACCTCTTTTATAGGTATTTTGGTTCCATATCTAGTAGTAACTTTTAGATTTTTCTAATCATCCATCCCATCAATTTGATCTTCCTTCACTCTTACAACAATATTCCATTCATCCAGTTCACCACCACGGTATTTTGACACAGTGGTCCCATAGGAAGCAGTATTTACTAAAGATGAGATTTGCTGCACGGTAATACCATAAATACCCAGTTTATCATTATCCGGTACTATTTGTATTTCCTCTTTTCCATCCTCAAGACTGGTCTCAATATCAGCTGTACCAGGAATATCTTCGATAACCCCTGCCAGGTAATCACCCAACTCTTCCAGCCTTTCTAAATTATCACCCATAATTCTCAATTCTATATCTTCACCTGTAGGAGGTCCTCCCCTTGCTTCAGAAAATCTATAGGAATAAACACCGGGCAGATTTCTAAGAAAAGATCTAATTGAATTTTTTAATCTGGTAATATCATATTTCATCTTGTCTGCATCAACTAAATCAATTTTAATCTCTGCATTGGAAGTTGCAGTTTTACGTCTATGTCTTTCAGTAAATTGTCCAACTGTAGTAACAATAGCTTCAATATCCTCTTTCTCTTTCATATTATCAAGATAGGCTTCTATCTGTTTAGTGACAACATTTGTCTTTTCTAAGCTTGTACCTGTAGGTGTTTGTAAATTGATTTTAATTGTTTTTGGGACTCTATCAGGAAAAAATTGAAATTTTACTAACCCCATAGCTAAAGTTGACAAGGCAAGAATAAATAATATTATTACTACTCCTACAGTTATCCAACGATATCTCAGTGTTTTCTTAGCGATTTTACGATAATTCTTTACCAACCAGTCATGTAATTTATGAGGTTTTTGCTTGGCAGATTCTAAGGTTTTTTTTCCGAATTCTGCAATATGAGAGGGAAGAATAACAAGACATTCAAAAAGAGAACCAAACAAGGCGATTGCAACAACTTGAGGAAAAACTTTCATGAACTCGCCCATCGTACCCTTCATTAGCAACATAGGCAGGAATGCTGCTATGGTAGTGGTAACTGCTGCAATTACTGGCCACATTATGCGTTCTGCACCTCTGATTGCAGCTTCTTTTTTGTCCATCCCCTCTTCTCTATATCTATGTACATTTTCCAGAACGATAATTGCATCATCCACAACCATACCTGTAACAAGAATAAGCGCAAACAAACTTAGCATATTCAAGGTGATCCCTAACCAGTTCATGATGATAAAAGTTAAAAGGAAGGTAAATGGTATGCCCCAGGCAGCAAAAAGAGCATTACGCCAACCGATAAAAAGAAAAAGAACAATAAAAACAAGGATTACACCCAAAAGACCATTACTTCCAAGAGTATTTAAACTGTTTTTTACTTTAATTGAACCGTCATTTCTAATCTCCATTTGTAAGCCGGGTATTCTCTCTTCAAACTCTTCCACTTTCTGGCGAACATCCTCCATCACGCTAATGATATTGCCCTCTTTTTTCTTAAATAAGTCCAGGTTTACTGCTTGACTTCCATTTAGCTTACCAATTGTTTCTACTTCTTCAAGAGTATCCCTAACAGTAGCAATATCCCTAATCCTGATCCCCTTACCTTTTTTATCCATACGTACTACAAGATCGTTTATCTCGGTTAAATCATCAAATTCACCAACAGTTCTAATTAGCATCTCCACTTTATCATTTTTGATATCTCCACCGGGGAAATTAATATTTCGCATAGCTATTGCATTTTTTACGTCATTAAGAGTAAGATTGTATTCATTTAATTTATTAATATCACTTTCAATCCATATCTCTCTATCTCTGGTTCCCAAAATATCAACTTTTGATATATATTCAATATCAAGGACTTCGGTCTTAAAGTCTTCTGCTATTTCACGAATGGAGTTTGCCGAAAAATCACCCCCAAGAGCTACAGTACACATTTCATTAACTTCTCGCATATTTAATCTAAGTAGGACAGGATCCTGTGCTTGTTCGGGTAACCCGGTAACTTTATCCATTTCTGTATTCAAATCATCCCAGGCTTGTTGAATATCAGCTGATGAAAGCATCTGAACGTAGATCGTAGCAATCCCTTCTTTGGCAGTAGATCGAATATAATCCAGATCATCCAAATCCTGAATTTCATCTTCAATTTTCTTTATTATAGTCTGTTCAATATCAGCAGGTGAAACTCCTCTGTAGCTAACCATAATGTAGAAGGCGCCAAATTCAATCTCTGGCATCTCTTCTTTGGGCATATCTGCGAGAGTATAAATTCCATAAATAAATACAACAATCATTATCATGTTCACAAGTACATTATTTTTTACTGAAAATTTTGGTAATGACATCAAATCTCCTGTTTTGAAATTTTATTTTAAATTAAAACTCATTTTTAATTTCTACAGATGTACCTTCGTTCAGGCTTTCTATACCTTCCACTACCAGTAAATCTCCACTTTCTACACCGCTTTTGATAATTACACCCTGATTTATTTTCTTGCCCATCTCCACCAGAACTTCATTTGCTTTGTTATCTTCATCAACCAAATAAACCAATGACTCATCATATCTTTCTTTGATATTGTTTAAAGAGGTATAGATAACATCTTCATATGTTTTGTTAAGAATATAACCCTTTACTACCATACCTGGATAAAGTTTAGCCTGAGGGTTGTCTAACTCAATTTCAATAGGATAATTTGCAGTTTGGGCAGACGGTTTTATTCCTAGGCCAGTAATAGTGCCTTTACATTCTCGATTTAAGCTTTGCACTGCAAGTTGAACACAATCTCCTTCTTTGATCTGCGCAATATCACTTTCGCCAACCCCAGTTTTAATTATCAATCTTCTGGAATCAACCAAGGCACATACCGGTTGTCCGGTTGTGATCATTTCCCCTACTTCAATATGCATTTCCGTTATATAACCGGAAACCGGTGAAGTAAAATGGGAATTTTCCAGAGCTTTTTCAGCTACTTTTACACTTGCTTTAGCACCTTCGAGCCGGGCTTTGGCGCTTTTAAAATTTACTTTTGCCTGCAAATAATCATTTTTTGATATACTCTCTTCTTCGAACAGTTTTTTAGAGCTTTCCAGGTTCATTTCAGCAGTTTCAAAGGCAGCCTCTGCAGCGAGCAAACTTGCTTTAGCCTGTTCAACATTATTTTGGTATTCCTCATTATCAATTCTACCTATTGACTCACCTTTTTCTACCCAGTCACCCAGTCTTTTGTTCAATTTTACAATTTTACCGTTTGTTTCACTAGAAAGAGTTATATCGGTTATTCCTTCCAGAGTTCCTACGATTTTCACAAATTCGTTAATATCCTGTTTTTTCACTTTCTCTACGATTACAGGTACAATTTCCTGTTGTCCCTGTCCTCTAAAATCTTCGCTTCTACGTCCACAACCAAAGAACATTGTGGAAATTATAAGAAAGAAAAACAGTAAACTATTTTTTCTAAATTTTTTATACATTTTTTTCTCCTATAGATTAATAATTTTTATTAATTTTGTAGTATCTTCTATGCCAAGCTGCTGTTGTAAGGATGACCTTGACTTTAGAAAATCAAAAAACGAAGTAATATATTGATTTTTTGCTGAGAGCAACATGGTTTGTGTTGATAAAAGTTCATTAGCGCTAATTTGTCCAAGTGAAAATCTTTTTTGCATCTGATCATAAGTTTCTTGTGCTTGTTCAAGAGCTATCTCAGCAGAATTTACTGTTTTTGCATAAGAAACCATATTGACAAATGATGATTTTGTTGCTAGTTTAATTCCGTCTCGCACACTTTGATATTGATGTTCAGTCTTTTTAAGATTGTGCTTGGCCTCTGCAAGAGAAGTAGCATTATCAACGATGGGAAATAGTGGCAGAGAAGCAGCAAAGGTTATTGAACCTGAATCTTCATAATCATCCATAAAATCATATTTACTGTAATTTTTGTTATATGACAAATTTAAGGATGGCAAAAAGTTCCCACCTGCCATAAACATAGTTTTTTTTGCAGTATTAAGCGATAGTTGTGAAATATTTATGCCTGGATTTTTTTCAAAAGCAATACCTTGTAAGTTATTAGCTTTGTCTTCAATTTTTTCTACTGACAGATTTTGAATCTTTTTCAACAAATCTTTATAATTATCAGGATTGATCTCTTGAATATTTTCAATGTTCTCAACCTGTAAATAATGCGCCAGATCCATTAAGCTTGTATCATATAAATTTTGCATTTGTAGAAAATTGACATCTTTAGAGGATTTTTCTGATAGAATCTGCAAGTAATCAGCTCTTGATAAAATACCGCTTTCATACTTTGTTTTTGCTATTTTTAAGTTTGTTTTTGAAGTCTTTAAATCCAGTTTAGCAATTTCCAGCAATTCTTTATTTTTCAGTACATTAAAATATTTTTCTTCTACATTTGAAATTGTCTGCAATTTTTGAGAACGAAAATTTTCTTCTTGTATATCTTCTACATTATTTTTTATCTGGGCATTTAGAAATATTTTACCACCTTGAAACAAAGGTTGGGTCACTGTGAAACCATAAGATTTGGAATTTTCTGCCGAAAGTCCCGAACTAAGAGTTTGCGTAGGTCGAAAAGTTGTGTAAGAGGCATTGGTCTGTAAAGAAGGTAAAAATTGGGTTAAGGAATTCCATTTATCTGCTCTGGCAGAAAGCATGTTTTCTTTTGCTGCAAGTAACTCAGGATTATTTTTTAATGCGATCTCTTTTGATTTTTCTAAAGTTAAATCAATTCCGTAAAGCTGTGATAAGAAAAGCGTTAGAATAATGCTGATTATAATTTTCTTCATAAATTTTCCTCCAAAAAGGTTGAAGCATTTTCAGGCTTATTAGCTAATTTTATCAAATTTTCTATAGTTTTTATCTGAATAGCAAAAATTTGTTTTCCCATCTTGTTCAATGGTTTGAAATAAAATGGTAAATTTTTGAATATCCCATTTTCTATAGCGTTTTGTTTTTTCTCTTTCATCATTTCTTCATGTTTTTTAATCTGTTCTTTTTTCTTTTTCATGAGAGAGATAAATTCGGATTTTGTTATGTTATTTTCAATAAATCTAATTACAAGCCAGAATTCTTTCGACTCAGGACAATATTCAAAGAAAAAAGTTCTAATTTGTTTCCTAAAATATTCTCGCCCTGCAGTAGTGATAGAATAAACTTTTTTGGGTGGACCTTCACTATCTAATTCATATTTACCTGTGAGATAATCTTCTTCCTCTAATCTTTTGAGTACTTTATAAATTGAAGCTTTTTTAATATCGGCAAGAGTCTCTAAACCAATATTCTCAAAAAACCTTATTAAATCATAGCCATGTGTCGGCTTATGATTGATAATACCTAATGCATATAATTCTAGTTTTGATATCATTTTGTTAACTCCAATCTTAAGAGCAAAATCTTAAATACATTTTATTAGTGTCAAGTTTATTATTATTTTCTCGTATAGTATATTTATTACTATTTGTTTTTATACTACCAGTATTAATTTTTATGAGAAATATTATTCAATTTTATTCTAATTATAGAGATGAATTTCCCAAAGTTTTTGTGTGTTCATTATAAAAAATTTGACAGAAAATTTAATTCCTGTTTGATTTTGATAACAATATGACAGATTACATAAAAATCTGGTTAACAAATATGATTGAATTAAAAGAAGGAATGTTAAATAGTAAAACTCAGCCTGTAGATATGTCAGGACTTCATAACCATTTTACTTGTGCAGAACTAAAAAAAGTGTTAACGTCTAAATTAGGTTACAATCACTTCTATTAATAACGCTCCGATTCTTTTCATTAATGTGTCAGCGTCAAAGTTAGGTAAAAATCTGTTAACTTAAAAATAAACAATTCCTTTTAGGAGGAAGAAATGAAACGCAAAATACTATTAACATTAACAA
>Ga0102934_1002669_pt1 | contig 12281 bp, 12 predicted proteins | sample SalPonR2_A_D1_MG_FD_78175 | JGI IMG/M metagenome (GOLD analysis project Ga0102934, IMG submission 78175) | Salt pond soil microbial communities from South San Francisco under conditions of wetland restoration - Salt Pond MetaG R2_A_D1_MG | ecosystem: Environmental > Aquatic > Marine > Intertidal...
TAAATTTTCATCACAAACGGATGAAAGATGGAATTAATAGATTTATATTTTAGTCTCTTGTGGCTCACTGCGATTCTCAGCGGCTCTCTGTGTAACTTTTACAGGAATGAAAATTCACACCCGATTCCTTTTTTACGTATAAAAAATTTCATTTAGATGATAAAATTAAATTATGCGTGCTTTTCATATTGATATGAATACAGCTCATTTCCGCAAGGACTATCTTGAAAAATGGCTGCGCCGGTTTAAACAATACGGTTATGATACTGTACTGTGGGAAGTAGAGAGCGGCGTAAAATGGCAAACCTGCCCGGAAGCTGCTTTGGCTGATGCTTTTTCCAAAAAAGTGTTTCGCGAGATACTGGCTTATGCAGCTGAATTGCACCTGACAAATATACCTCTGCTGCAGACGCTGGGCCATTGTGAATATGTTTTAAAGCATGCTCCCTATAAAGGCTTCAGGGAACTGGCAGAATATACTGATCAGTATTGTCCGGAAAATAAAAAAGTCAGTTCTTTTCTGAAAAAATGGCTGCAGGAATATATAAGTGTCTTTGATCAGCCTGCTGTTTTTCATATCGGGGCTGATGAGGCCAATCATCTGGGGCTGTGTCCGCGGTGTCAGCAATATAAACCTTATGAAATATATATCCGCCATGTTAACCGTTTAACTTCCTTTTTAACTGCTCAGGGAATTACACCGGCGATCTGGGGTGATATGATTTTGCATTACCCGCGTAAATTACCCCGTCTTGATAAACGGATCATTATATTTGACTGGCGTTATGAACGTGATGGCAGTGCTCATTTCCATTTCTGGGGGGACAGGTCTTATTACGCTTATAAACCGGCTGCTGTTCCGTCAAGATATAAAAAAATTTTTAAAAATTATCTATTCAAAGGTAAAAAGCGCAGTGCGGATCAGTTTTATACAACTTCTTTTCTAACTGCAGCCGGATACCGTACTGTAACCTGTGCTGCCTCCAGTGCTTACGGTGACAATGTTTTTAACCCTTTATTTCCTTTACGTGTTAAAAACGCTATGGCATCCCTGAAAAATGACCGGCAGAAATCATTAGACGGATATCTTCTGACCAGCTGGACAGTCCATCTGTTTCCCTGGGAATTGCAGTTGCCTGTGCTGGCAGTTGCTCTGTATAGTAAACAAGCAAACGCTTTTTCCTTTTCCGGATTCAAAAAATGGTTTTGCAGTTATTTTTTTCATACTACTGATCAGAGTTTTTTTACAGCTCTCCGTTATTTAAGCCGGGTCTCTTTTTATACGCACACTGCTGCAATTGGTATAGATAAAAAAGGGGAACCGGTAGCGCCTGATCATTTGCTGCAAAAGGTTGCTGCATTAAAGCAAAACCAGAAGCTGCAACAGGAATTAGGGCGCAGCCGCCGTAATCTGCATGCTTATCAGCAGGCAGGAAAAATTTTGGCAAAATATAAAGCAGTTCGTAATAAGCGCTATTTACTTTTTTGGCAGAGAGCAGCCCGTAATTTAATTATGCGTAACCGCAGTATTATTTTTATTCTGGAAAATTATAGTCAGTGGCGGCAAACCGGGTTGCTGCCTGCTCAGGCTGAAAAAGAGCGCCGGCAATTATTAAAGGAAACAGCAGATGTTGCCGGAGAAACAAACGCAATGTACCGTAAAATACTGAAACCACAGCGGTGGCAGCATTACATTGAGTGGCTGTATGGCTCAGTCAGATACTGTCTGCAGAAAATGGGAGCAGATTAGCCTGATATTGTCATAATTTGTTTTTTTTTGCTTATTTTTTAAATTATCCTGCGAATAATCAGAGTTTGACATTTTCAATCGAGAATATTAAAATGTGTATTCTTCATTCCGCCGGACAGGTAATGAAGAAAATTTTAGTATCATATGATAACAAAAAAAGAGACTGCATACAAAAAAGTAATTATCAATGAAGAGTTATGCAAAGGATGTGAGCTTTGCGTGGAAGCCTGTCCCCGCCAGGTTCTCTCTCTTGCAGATGATACATTCAACGCCAAAGGCAACCGTGTTGTTAAACTAACCGATAATGAGCGCTGTACCAGCTGCCGGGCATGCTACATTGTATGCCCGGATCTTGCTGTTGAGGTATATAAATGAAAACAAAAGTAGCTGCCAGTGATATTACGGCAGATCTTGCATCTTCACAGTGCAAATTAATGAAAGGAAATATTGCTATGGTGGAAGCAGCGGTTGCTGCTGAGTGCAGATATTTCTTCGGTTATCCGATAACCCCGCAAAATGAAGTGCCGGCCCGCTTTGCTGAACTTATGCCAGCAGTTAAGGGCACTTTTGTACAGGCTGAATCCGAAGTAGCTGCTATAAATATGGTTTACGGTGCTGCAGCAGCAGGCGGCAGGGTTATGACCAGCTCTTCCAGTCCGGGGATCAGTTTGAAACAGGAAGGTATCTCCTATATAGCAGCGGCTGAACTGCCCTGCGTGATTGCCAATATGATGCGCGGCGGTCCGGGACTGGGCAACATAGCGGCCAGCCAGAGCGATTATTTTCAATCCTGTAAGGGAGGGGGGCATGGTGATTACCGGTTGATTGTGCTCGCTCCCTCTACCGTACAGGAACTGGCTGATCTTACTTTTAGCGCTTTTACTCTGGCAGAAAAATGGCGCAATCCGGTAATGCTGCTGGGAGACGCAGTTTTAGCGCAGATAACCGAACCGGTAGTTTTACCCAAAGGCAAAACGCAGCATTATAAACATGATTTTATACTTGACGGCTGCCGGGGGCGTAAGCCGCGGGTGGTACGCACTTTATGGCTTAAACCTGATGATGCCGTGGAACAGCATAATATAAAGCTGCAGCAAAAATATAAAAAAATTGCAGCAGAGTTGAACAGCTGGGAGGAGTATTGCCTGGATGATGCAGAGGTGATACTTACTGCTTACGGTTCTATGTCCCGTATTATCCGCCGGGTGGTGGATGCCGGCCGGCATCAGGGGCTTAGACTGGGAATGCTGCGCCCGGTTACCTTGTGGCCTTTCTGTACCAGTGTTTATAAAAACCGGGCTGAAAAAAAACAGGTAAAATATTTTCTAACGGTTGAGATGTCCTACGGGCAGTTGGTTGAAGATGTAAAACTAAGCGTAAACGGGTGTAAGCCGGTTTACTTTTACGGCCGCAGCGGCGGGGGCATTCCGGCGGAAGAGCAGATCCTGGCCGAAATAAAAAGGTTGAACTCATTATGAAAAAAATTACTGTCTATCCGGAAGCAATAAGACGTAAGAGTATGCATTACTGCGCCGGCTGCAGTCATGGCGTAATTCATCGTCTTATCGCTGAAGTTATTGACGAATTTAACATGCGGGAAAAAACCATTGGTGTGGCGCCGGTAGGATGTGCGGTTACAGCCTATGACTATTTTAATTTTGATATGAGTGAAGCAGCCCATGGCCGGGCGCCGGCTGTGGCAACCGGCATTAAAAGAGTCCATCCGCAGCATCTTGTTTTTACCTACCAGGGTGACGGTGATCTTGCTGCTATCGGTACGGCCGAGATCATTCACGCTGCCAACCGGGGTGAGCTTTTTACAACTATTTTTGTTAATAATGCGATATATGGAATGACCAGCGGCCAGATGGCGCCCACGACCCCCCTTGGTATGAAGACTACTACTTCCCCCGCCGGCCGTAATCTAAAAGAGATGCATGGCTCTCCGATACGGGTATGCGAGCTCTTATCAGGCCTGGACCAGACTGTATATCTGGAACGCTGTATGATAGCCGGAGTCAAACATATTAACCGTACCAAAAAAGCTATCCGTAAGGCATTCAAGTATCAACTGGAAGGCAGAGGTTTTACAATGGTAGAGATACTAAGTACCTGCAATATTAACTGGCGCATGTCACCGGTAGCAGCCAACCGGTGGCTGCAGGAGCATATGCCGGCTGTGTTTCCCACCGGCATTGTTAAAGATACTGGGGAGTGAGGTAATGAATGAGCGTATTATCATAGCCGGCGCCGGGGGCCAGGGTATAATGAGCCTGGGAATAATCCTGACTGAAGCCGGTATGCACAGCGGCCTGCATGTAAGCCATTTTCCCAGTTACGGAGCAGAGATGCGCGGCGGCACTGCCAACTGCGCAGTATGTATATCCGATAAGCCTATAGCAGCGCCGGTAGTAAGCCGGCCTTCCTCTCTGATTATCTTTAACCAGCCTTCAATGACTAAATTTAAATCAACGCTTAAATCCAGCGGCCGGCTGTTATATAATGCCTCCCTGATAAAAGAGGAGCCGGCAGCAGATAACTGCCGGGTTACGGCTGTCAAAGCCAATGAGGAAGCGGTTGAATGCGGTAGTATCAAAGGGGCTAATATGATCCTGCTGGGAACTTTTCTCAATATACTGCAAAACAGGATAACCTTAAGCGAGACAGAGAAAGCACTCGGTCACCGTTTTCATCATAAAAATAAAAGTGTAATAGATTTTAATATGAAATGTATCCGGAGGGGAATGGAACTGGCAGCAGACAGGTAACTATAGTTTTAGTTAGTTGTTTAAAAACCATCCCGAAACCAAGTCCGGGCCGGAAAATATTAACCGTATAATAAAGTACCAATCTGAAAACAAAATCTATTCTTGCCTCAAAATCAAGTCCTATAATAGGTTTATGCAGACGGAAATTTCGGGCATTAAGGTTTAGTTGTAATGATATGATTAAGAAGAGATATAATAATAATTTTAATGTGATCTTATAACCGGTTATTTTTGAGTTGGTTTGAAGAGTTAATAAGTTGAAGGGTTAACTGAAAGCGGCAGCAGAGCACCGGATCTGCACTCTGCTGCACGATAAATACAGTAAATATATTATTTAATGCCTGGCACCTTAAAAGGCCATGCCGAAACTAATACCGGGCCAGGGGATCCAGCCTTCAAGCAGACTGCCGACTCTGATATAGTTATAATATAACATTAAGCGGAAAACAAAAGGTTTACGCATTTCAAACCCGGCTCCGATGTACCCGCGTAGGCCTACAGAACTGTCGCCTTCGCCGTAAAGGTTGCTTAGTTTAGCACCACCCTGGACCAGAAAAGCTGCTGTATCCCCGCCAAAGGTAGCATTCAGATAGAAAGGAAAGCTGTAAATACCTGTATTGTATCCGTAGAATATGCCGAGACCAACACCCAGAAATTTGCCTACAGGACCGAAAAAGTCCAGATTACGGTCATAGGTAAAAGCAAACGCGCCGCATTTGCCTAAGAGTTCAAGTGTCAGTACATTAGGCGTGTCCATGCGCATGTTTTGAGCACTTAAATATGAGCCTGTCATTAAAACAAACAGACTGACAAGTAAAATTTTTTTCATAGTTATCTCCTAAAATATAGTTGAAAATTGATTTACTTATAACATAACATATAAGTGTTAAGTTATTATTAATTTAATTATATATGAAAAGCATATATAATGCAAATTTTTTTTTAAAAACGGGTGTGAATTTTAATTCCTGTAAACTTTTATGAATTTGTATTTAGTATTAGAGTTTGTTAAAAAATATAGCGGCTGACCAGGCATCTGTATCCCCTTTTTCAGGGACGCTTGCGGCTGACATCCTGGTTAGCCGCAGCGCTCGGTATGCGCCGGGAAAATATTTCCTATATTTTCCACGGCTCATAACGCCCTTCAAAAGTGAATACAGGTGCTCTGGTCAACCTTAAAGATGTCTGTTTTTAACGCTCCACTATTCGGTCAACTATTTTTACAGGAATTAAAAATCACACCCTTTAAAACAGTTTTTCTTGATTATGCAGTAGAATTTTATACTGATTTTCTTTAAATTTTTAGCTTTACAGGCTATAATTAACAAAGGAAATTTTATAAAGAGAGGTTTATTTAATGCACATCAATATTCAGGGAAGACATCTGCAGGTCACACCGTCTTTGCATAACTATATCAAGGAAAAGATAAAAAAGATAAAATATTATTTTGATCATATTGTGCATGCGCATGTAGTGCTGGAAGTTATTAAAAAGGAACAGATAGCTGAGGTCACTGTAACGGTGGAGCGGCATCATTTTCACAATAAAGTATCAACCGATGATATGTACAAGTCAATAGACCAGCTTTTTGACAAGATCGATACCCAGGTCAGACGCTATAAAGAGTATCTGCAGGATGCCAAACTGCATCGTGATAAACACAAAATAAACATGCGGGATCAGAAGGAGATATCATCCCTGCCTAAACGCATATATGATATTGTTATCCCTTCCAAACCAATGCTGCTTGAGGAGGCTGCTGTACAGTTAAAAATTGATCCTAAAAAAATTGCCATCGGTTTTTTTCAGTCAGAGGATGCAGCTACACCTTCTTTTATGGCTAAAATGGGTAATGACCGCTACCGGCTGATAGATTTTGACAGCCACTGGGAAACAAAAGAACTCTACTACAGCGGTAAAGACCGGCTTACTGTAGCGTCAGTCCAGAATATCAGAATTATTACCGAGACGGTTGAGGATGCTTTGAACTATGTTAAACAAAACAATGTTGATTACCGGTTTTTCCGTTCTGTAAATACGGGAACAGTAATGTTTCTGGTTAAGTCAGCCAAAGATAAATATTTTTTAATCAGAGAGCAGGTATAGCTATGGTAAAAAAACCCAGTCTGACTGTTGAAAAATTAATAGAACATTTTGCCAATCAGGAAGGAGAGTATGCTTTTAAAGTTCATTCCCGGCACCATCTGCTCAGCCGACAGATAACTGATGTAAGCATCAACCGTCCCGGAATGAATCTTTTCGGTTATTTTGATCATTTTGCTTACCAGCGTCCCCAGATAATGGGTAAAGGCGAGTCCTCCTACATAATAAAACTGGCCCGGGAAAACAAGCTGGATACCTTAAAAAAGATGTTTAATTTTGAAATACCCTGTTTTATTTTTTCCTCCGGATTTGAGCCGCCGGAAAGGTTTATTAAACTGTGTGAAAAGAAAAAAATCCCTGTCCTAAGTACTTCTCTTGATACGTCCCATCTTATAGCAGAGATGAAAGATATATTACTCAAGATAGTAGCACCGGTGGAAACCGTGCATGGCGTTATGATGGAAATTTTCGGTATGGGGGTTTTAATCCAGGGAAAACGGGGTGTAGGCAAGAGTGAGTTTGCCCTGGAACTGCTGGAAAGAGGTCATCGTTTTATAGCGGATGACGTGGTAGATGTCCGTCTTATGGAAAATAAAACCCTTATGGCCAGCAGTTCCGGTCTTATCGCCCACCATATGGAGATCAAAGGTTTGGGGATCATAAATGTTGCTTTTCTTTTCGGTGTACGGGCTATCTTAAATGAAAAAAAAATCGATCTGATAATTAAGCTGGAATCCCACAGTTCAAAAAAAAAATATGACCGCCTTGGTATTGCGGAAAAATATAAAAAAGTATTGGGTCAGGACTATCCGCAGATCACTATACCGATCCAGCCGGGTACCAATGCGCCTATTCTTATTGAAACAGCTACTATGAATCACCGGCTTAAACTTATGGGTTATAATCCCGCCAAAGAGTTTAATAAAAAACTGATGTCAATGATTGAAAAAGGGGAAAAAATTTATTAGTTTTTACTATGGTTACCAGGGATATTATTATTACTAAACAGGAAGGGATACATCTTATTCCGGCAACAGCTATTGCCCAGAAAGCTCTTGCTTTTCCGGATAATACTATCCGTTTAGCAAAAGACGGTCTCAAAGTCAATGCCCAGTCAGTAACCGATATTATACGGTTAAACGCCGGCTTTCAGTCTACAGTCAGTTTATCAATAGCCGGTCCTGATGAGGAAAAGTGCCTGCAGGATATGCTAACTGTTTTTAAAGAAACTGATCTTGCTGATGTTGAAAGCTAGCTTAATCACTTTTTATTTTAAAAAAAATATTAATTCTTTTTCTTAAGCGGTCGAATATTTAACAATTAAATATTCGGAGTGATTTTTTTGGGTCCTTTATCAGCTGTAAATGAAATTAAATCCGCTGTTGTAAATGACAGTGTCTCAGAGAAACTGCCACAGTATAAAGCTGCAACCGGTTCAAACAGCGCCCCAATGGGCAGAGGCCGTTTTTCCTATTTTAATTCACAACGCAAATACGCCCGTCTCCGGGATCTGGTTATTGTTTACAAGATCGGACCCGGTTTCAGAACGGTTTCCGTAAGTTATGAGCTACGGCATAACGGTAATTTTTTAAGCAGTTACGCCTGATTTTTATTTTTTTCATTAATATATTTTTCAAAAGCGTTTGCCAAATTTTTTTTTAATTCATTTACAGAAAAATCATTTACAAGATCCTTCAGGCAGAGGTAATGGTTATGGTGAGTTCCGGCAGCGGAAAGGTCAAGGTATTGGGCCAGTTTTTGCTGACTACAGAAAAGCGGAAGGGAACCGTGCTGAAGAAAGCCCTTTTTTTCTCTTTTCTGGGCAGAACCAATCAGCTTTTTACCCCGGACTTCGATTTCGTATACGGAAGTTGTAGCAAAACATACCGGACTTTTATTACCGGCAGCGGTTTTTTGGCGTTTCAGGGAAGCTTTTATACCAAGATTTTGTAAAAAAGAGACAAGGATACGGGCTATTATTTTATAACTTCCGTAAAGGGTATGGCCGAAGTAGGGACTGGGAACAGGGGCGGTTACGGAATAGGTTATCTCACGCTCGTGTAAAACAGCCCGTCCCCCGGTTATCCGTTTTACCATAGCTATGCCGGGGTTAACTTTGTTTAAAAACGGTTTTATTGACTGGGCCCAGCCCAGACTTATAGTTGGCCGGGACCATTCATAAATGCGGATCAGATAACTGCTGCTGCCGGCTGTTTTTATTAACCGCAGATTTTTTTTATCCCGGCGCATATTCTCTTTGCCGTCCAAAGGCGGATCAATGGTGATTTTTTTTATAATTGCAGACAATTTTTGTCCATCCTTGTTGTTATAATTACGGTATATTATATTATTAAGGAGTATTAAATGAAACGGATAACCGAGCAGAGAGATATGACCAGGATTACCTGGGAGCGGTCCTGGAAAAAGCTGGTTCGCAAACTGGACCGGGAGGGGCTGCTTAAAAAATAATCTAATTTTTTTTCTTTTTCTCTTTTAATGAGATAGGGATAACAGCATTTTGGGTTTTTTCATAGATAAAACTGGTAGCTGCATTCATCTCGTTTTTGATATGCAGCGGGTGGTTGGAAATAAGCAGGTGGGTATTTTCGTATACACGTTTGTAGATAGAAACAGAACTTTTAGTGGTGCCGCTGGAAGAGCCTCTGACTCTGGCAATATCATTGTTGATTTTGTGTTTCAGATCAAGGCATTTCTTAGCATTAGTAATAACTTTTTTAATAACCGGTAGTTTTTCTTTGGGTACTTTTTTTATATAACTTTCCGGATTTTTAAAATACTGACTGCCGAGAGCGTTTTTCAGTTTGGCCAGGTTTTTTTCATTTTGCTGCAGTTCCTCATTAAGCTTTTTAAGCTGCTGTTCTCTCTGGGCATTGACCCCTACTTCCAGGCAGGTTTTTACACCGCTGGGAGAACCGCAGACAGCTGTGCTTATATTGGAATATGCGGTCAGACTGCCGCCTACTATTTTACCTTTGTAATCATTTTTATTGCCGCTCAGCACACTGATAGATTCGTTGGTAATAATACTGGAATTCATAACAGCTTTGGCTACTTCAATTTTTTTTCCGGCTGTAATAGTGGCATTGTTTATATAGGTGGCAAAAATACCGCCGCCGCATTTAATGGTGCTGTCTTTGCTGCCGAGAATACCTCCTCCCACGATCAGGTCTCCGTCAGCTTCTACCGTGCCTTCCTCCACATTACCGTCAATGGAAACATTACCGCTAGCTTTGACTGTCAGACCCGGAAGTATATTGCCTTTGATTATGACATTTCCTTTTACGTCCAGATTGCCGACATTAATGTCCAGGTCTTTATCAATTACCTCATCCAAACCTACACTTATGGTTTTACTGGGAGCGATATGCAGTACGCCATCCATGGCTGCTAATACTGCATTGGAACCTTCTACTATTTCAAGACCTTCACCAATACTGTATGTATCCGGCGTCTCTATTTGCGGAGGTATCTCTTTTCCGTACAGATCCCGGCCCGGCGATCCTTCAACAGGGGGTTTGTAATTAGCTATATGTTCTCCCTTTTTGACGTTATTGGTAAAATTTTTGTTTTTATAATCGATATTGCCCCAGCGGTCCTCAGTACCTACTTTGGTAGTAGCACTTTCATAAACCAGGTCTACTATTTCCGAGATACCGTTGATCGGTGCCGTACTGTGGCACAGAGTTATCTTTTTACCGTTACTATTTTCAAAGCAGTCAATAGCTTCATTAAGCTGTTCTTCCGATACTGCTGTCTGCAGACCAAACTCCTCCATCTTGGCCAGTATTATCTCTTTGGTTAAAGGTTCGGAAGTTTTATTTTTTTGCGGTACAATTACAGAGCAGGCTGTCTTGAGTTCATTTAGAAAAATAAGAGGATATAAAACCAGCTGTTTGTCTTTGTAGAAAATAAAACCTGGTTCTTTAGTGAAATAGGAATGAAGACTGTTTTCATAGGAAATATTTTCACTGGTATCCAGTTTATATTCATTGCTGAATTTTATAACTGCCTTGCCCTGGTTGACAAAATTTTGTGATAACTGGCTGAAAGTTTCCGGCGTAGCTGTCTCATCCAATACAGCCTGGTATAGCTTATCAATCTCCAGTTTGGGATTATAAATATATTCTGCATGTTTTATCATAAATTTTTTCTCTCAATATATTGTTATTTTTTACGGTTGTTATTTCTGGTTCTATATATATTATCTTATCTTATTCATATAACTTAACAGTGTATACAGTAATTTTAATTTATTTTAGTAAAAATGTCCATCATTTTTTCAAAATTTAATAAAAATATAATAAATTGCTAAAATTAAATAAAATTTAAACTCTTGCTGTGATAATTTCATTTATTATTTAAGGTAATTTTGTCCGAATTTATTTAAATTTGTTATTGACTGAATTCCTGCCATCTGCCTTTGCCGAGGATTCGGCTACGGCCGGAAGGGGAACCGGTTTCCTGCAAAGAGCAGTTATGAAACAGCCCCTTACCGCTTTTTACTGTATTCGGGAAACCGAGATTATGAACATTATCACAGATAAAAGAATAGGGAAAAGCTGTTTGTTTATATTGTATTTTAAAATTATTAAAAGTTATATCCCGGCAGTGACGCAGGAAGAAGGCGCCGGCCGGTATTATACCGAACATATTGGCTTCAGGATAATCTTTTTCCTTTAGAGGTATCTCTGTGGCTGACACAGAGGCTGGAGCAGTTCGGGCAATGATGAGGGACAGATCATTAATTTGCACACCGGTAACAGGATGTTCTGGCATACCGGTAATAAAGGAGCAATAAGGACCTGTGTCAGTGGCGGTAATACGGCTGATTCTGATCTCTTTGATATTGCCGACAGCAGGAGGGGCAATCCCTGTGGTGTAAGCTCTGGCTCTGTTGCCCAGACGGATAAACAAGGGGGTCTGTACTCCCTGTATTACTATATCACTGATATTTATATTTTGCATTGTACCGCCGTCTACGATCATCAGGGCTATGCCGCATAAACCTGACGGAGTGCCGTTTATATTACGGTCTGAAACAGCAGAGGGTTTTATAATACAGTTGGTAATTGTGATATTTTCAAAACCAGCTGTAGTTTCCGTACCCATTTTTAGAGCATTACAGTGACTGCTTAAGACACAATTCGTAATAGTAACATTCTCACAAGCTGCCGGGCCGTTGCTTTTCAGGCATAAAGCATCATCATCAGAGTCAATAATGCAGTCTGATACGGTTACGTTTTTACAGCCGTCAATATCAAGACCGTCATTATTTTCATTGCAGTGATTAAATATATACATTCCGGAAATCTGTACATTTTCACAGGCCAGATAGTGCTGCATCCACTGGGCGCTGTTGTTCATTCTTATATTTTTTATTTTTATGCGCCGGCATTTGATAAAACGGATAGCAAAGGGCCGGGCCGGGTCATTGTTAATCCCGGTTTGAAAGATTTCAGCTTCACCGCTGCCTCTTATGGTACCTTCTCCCTCAACAGTGATATTTTCTTCATTGTAAGCATAGATAATACTTTTATCAACCTGACGGTCGGTATTATTTTTCCAGGGAGAGGTTATTTTTTTATAGTCGTTTGCATCAGTACTGCCAACAAGCAGAGCGCCCCGGCTGAGATAAAGA